>Ga0181526_10000460_pt1 | contig 43625 bp, 63 predicted proteins | sample PEATcosm2014_Bin_35_FD_119750 | JGI IMG/M metagenome (GOLD analysis project Ga0181526, IMG submission 119750) | Peatland microbial communities from MTU Mesocosm Facility, Houghton, MI, USA - PEATcosm2014_Bin06_30_metaG | ecosystem: Environmental > Terrestrial > Soil > Wetlands > Peat | place...
ACGACAACTCCCTTGGGCAAGAGCCGTGGTGGGACGCCGACAGGCGAGCTGCCCCAAAAGGGCAGAGCCGCACCCGATGGTGCGGAGGATACGGATCAGCGTTTGTCGGCGTTCCGCTTCCTTTTTACTTTCGTCATTGCGAGCGACAGCGAAGCAAACCAGGAGGGCGGTGCGGGAACTGAAGTCGGCCAAGGGTTCTGCACCGCCGCCTGGATTGCTTCGTCGCTTTGCTCCTCGCAATGACGCGCTGTTTGAAAAAAGTTTGTAACGCTCGGGCGCGAACGCGTCGCGGGAACGATGAGGTTTGCGTGATGGCCCTAGGCGTCATTGCGGGGCCGAGCGTAGCGAGGAGCCCGGAATCCATAACCACAGGTGGAGCAGAAGGATGACTGCTGAGACAGTTCTGCTTGCGCGGTGGTTATGGATTCCGGGCTCGCACTTCGTGCGCCCCGGAATGACGAGGGCAGGCCCCCTGATCCCGACCCGCTCTCCGCAGGCAGGGAGTGGGAGTTGCGCCGCTCCAATAAAAAAACGGGGCGGCCTCGCGGCCGCCCCGCTGGGTTTGGGCGCTGTCTCAGCCCTGCGAGATGTCGCGGTCTTTGGTTTCGGGCAGGAAGAGGAGCCCGACCACGAAGCTCATGCAGGCCACCACGATCGGATACCACAGGCCGGAATAGATATTTCCGGTCGCGGCCACGATGGCGAACACGGTTGCCGGCAGGAAGCCGCCGAACCAGCCATTGCCGATGTGATAGGGCAGCGAGAAGCCGGAGTAGCGGATGCGGGTCGGGAACAGTTCGACCAGCCAGGCCGCGATCGGCCCGTAAACCATGGTCACATAGATGACCAGGATCCAGAGCAGGAGGATCGCCATCGGATAGTTGATGTCGTTGACGTCCGCGCTCGGCGGGTAGCCGTGCGCCTTGATCGCGTCCGTGATCACTTTGGCCACGCTCGGCGTGTCCGCCGTGATCACCTGATCGCCGATCTTCACGCTTGCCGCGGTGCCGGCCGGTGCGGCTACGTTCTCGTAGTTCACCGAGAGATTAACCAGCGTCGACTTGATGATGTCGCAGCCGGTGGTGAACGTCTCCGTTCCGGTCGCCTTGAACTGGAACGAACACTTGCTCGGGTCGGCGGTGACCGTCACCGGCGCCGCCGCCAGCGCCTGCTCCAGCTTCGGATTAACGAAGTGGGTGATGCCCGCGAAGATGTAGAAATAGGTCACTGCCGCGAGCGCGAAGCCGGCCAGCATGATCGGCTTGCGGCCGATTTTGTCCGACAGCCATCCGAAGACGATGAAGCCCGGCGTGCCGAGCGCGAGCGACACCATGATCAGGATCCAGGCGGTGACATAGGGCACCTTCAGCGTCTGGGTCAGGAAGAACAATGCGTAGAACTGGCCGCCGTACCACACCACGGCCTCGCCGGCGGTGGCGCCGAACAGAGCCGCAAGCGCGATCTTGGCATTCGACCATTGGCCGAAGGCCTCCGTCAGCGGGCGCTTGGACTGCTTGCCTTCCGCGATCATCTTTTGGAACAGCGGCGCTTCGTTGAGCTTGAAGCCGATCCACAAAGTGACGGCGAGCAGCAGCGCCGAGACCAGGAACGGGATGCGCCAGCCCCAGTCAGCGAATGCCGCTTCGCCGATCCAGGTGCGGATCGAGAGGATCAGGAGCAGCGCGATGAACAGACCGAGCGTCGCCGTGGTCTGAATCCACGAGGTGTAATAGCCGCGCTTGTTCTGCGGTGCGTGCTCCGCGACATAGATCGCGGCGCCGCCATATTCGCCGCCGAGCGCGAGGCCCTGCAACAGGCGGAGCGCAACCAGCACCGTCGGCGCAAAAATGCCCCAGGTGGCGTAGCCGGGCATCAGGCCGATGCAGAAGGTTGAGAGCCCCATGATGGTCATGCACATCAGGAACGTATTCTTGCGGCCGATCACATCGCCGACACGGCCGAAGATCAGCGCACCGAACGGGCGCACCGCAAAGCCCGCCGCGAAGGCGAGCAAGGCGAAGATGAAGCCGACATTGGCCGGCACGTTGGAAAAGAAGAATTTGGCCAGAAAGGCGCCGAGCGTGCCGTAGATGTAAAAGTCGTACCACTCGAGCACCGTGCCGGTCGAAGACGCAAAGACCACCAGTCTTTCTTCGCGCGTCATCCCGCCTGTGCGCGGTGTATCCGCTGTTATCGTCGTCATGAACGTTTCCCCCGTTTGTCGAAGCCAGTTCGTTCTTGTTGGACTGCCGGGCGCGGCGTCGTCCGCACCCGGAGCAATCCAATCGGCAAGGTTAATCGGATGTTGCGCTGCTGTCTGTGCGCCAGAGGTCTTAAGCCGAAAGTCGGGGGTGCCTTGGGTGCGCTGCAGCGACAGCCGTATCCGGGTAGGGACCAATTAATGTTACCAAATAATTCAGTCATTCGAGGAGCCAGTTTTAAACGCATTGGCCCCGAGCTTTCCATAAAGTGACGGCGCTGCGCACATTCACCACGGATCGCTCATGCGTCCCGTCCATGGTCCCGCGTTTGGGATTTTGTTGCTTGCCGTAACGGCCGGTCCGGCGCTCGCGCAACGCGAGCCGCAGATCGTCATTCCGGGCAAGCCCGGCGTGCCGGTCTATATCAACGGCATCGATGCGTCGTGGGGCGTGGTCGAAGGCGAGTTCGGTCTCGATCGTCCGGGAGTGATGGCGCCGATCGTGATCTACCGTCCCGTTGTGGTTTCGCTGCCGGCGCACGAGCCGGCCTATCACCCCGAAACCGGCAAGCGCCCCGGCTACGGCCGCCTCGAGATCATCCCGCCGGCCGATCGCCCGCTGCCGCCGCTGGTGCCGACCTACTACCGCAACTGGTCGGTGGGCTCGCCGCCGGATCCGGTGACAATCTATACGCCGCCGCCGCCGATTGCGGTCGAAGTGTCACCGCGTTTCGGACATCGCCACAACGACCTGAACAACAAGGCGCCAAACGACCCGTCCAGCAATCCACCCAGCAACCCACACCCAAATCCGTAATCGAGTGAGGAGTGTCATGTCGTCGTATCGCGTAACCTTCGTGGCTCTGGCCACTTTCTTCACGATCGGCATGACGTCGATCGCGTCTGCCTGCTGCGATTGGGGCTATGCGGCCCCCGTCACCTACGCACCCGCCTATGGCGGTTGCGGTGTCTGCGGCGCGCCGACGGCGGCCGCGGTCTATGCGGCTCCGGTCGCGCCGGCGCCGATCTATATCAGTCCCGTGGTGCCGACCGCGTTCGGCGGGCCGTGCTGCAGCTTCAACGGCTGCGGCAATTGCGGCCTGAGCGACTGGAGCGGCTGCGGCGGTTGCGGCTCGGTCGGTTATGGCGGTTGCGGCGGTTGCGGCGTCGCCAATTGGGGCGGCGGCTGCGGCGGTTGTGGACGCGGCTACGCGGCGGCGTCGCTCTATGTCGTCAATCAAGGCCCGAGCTATACGGGCCCGGGCGTGACGGAGCCCTACGCGACCTATTCGCCGGAAACCGCTTACGCGCCGGCCGCCGATTATCCCTATGTTCCGGGTTACGGCTACGGCCAGCCGCCTTATCCGAACTATTACGCGCGGCCCTATTATCGGCAGCGCTACGCCTATCACTCGCCGGCCTATATGCACCCGCGCTATTACGGGCCGGCACGGCGTGCCTATTACGGCGCACCGCATTGGCGCCACTACCCGTGACGCGGTAGTTCGCTCGGTATCAAACACCGCGAAGGCCCGCAGCAATTGCGGGCCTTTTGCGTTACGCACACGCGCGCGAGGCGATGTAGAGCGCGAGCGCGGCTGCATTCGAGACGTTGAGGCTCTTGATCGCGCCGGGAAGGCCGAGCCGCGCCAAGCGGTCGCAAGTCGCGCCGGTCAATTGCCGCAAGCCCTTGCCTTCGGCGCCGAGCACGAGCGCGAGCGGCGCGCGCAATTCGATGGCGGCGAGATCGTCAGGCGCGTTCGAATCGAGACCGACCACGAGAAAGCCGCGTTCCTTCAACTCGGCGAGCGCGCGCGCGAGATTTTGCACGATGGCGATCGGCACCAATTCCAGGGCGCCGGACGCCGCTTTCGCCAGCACGCCGGTCGCCTCCGGACTATGCCGCGCGGTGGTGACGATCGCCTCGACCGCAAAGGCTGCGGCCGTGCGCATGATCGCGCCGACATTGTGCGGATCGGTGATCTGGTCGAGCACCAGCACGATGCCGTCGTCGGCGAGATCCTCGATGCCGGGCGAGGGCAGCGGATCGGCCTCGGCCAGCAGCCCCTGATGCACCGCGTCGGGCGTCAGCCGCGCCGCAAGCTGACCGGGCCGCACCACGTCGGGGGCGAGCGGCAGCGCGATATTCTCCTCGGTGAGCCGCCGCAGCGCATTCTCGGTGACGTAGAGCTTGCGGATGCGCCGCGCCGGATTGCCGAGCGCCGCGGTGACGCTGTGCCAGCCATAGAGAATGACGCCGTCGGAAGCCTCGCCGCCGTGCCGCTCGTAGCGCGAACTTTCGCCGCGCCCGCGATCATGATCGCGATGCGCGCGCGGGTTCGATGGCCGTTTGGACCGCCAGGGACGTTCGGGCATGCCCGGGTTCTGTCACGCGGGTCATGCCTTGGCAATTCGGCCGGTTTTCGATTGACTAGCCTCGATGCGCCAACCATATAGCGCCCTCGGCCGGCCTGCCGGCCGAGCACCCCTAACCGGGTTGCGGGAGAGTGTCCCGAGTGGCAAAGGGGGTGGACTGTAAATCCACTGGCTTACGCCTTCGTAGGTTCGAGTCCTACCTCTCCCACCAGCACCTCGGTAAGTCATTGCGATGCCGCTGAATTTTTTGGTGGGACAATCAAGGTGGGACAATCGGTGTTCACGACTTGATCGCGCGCGAGCAAGCGCGACGCTTCGGCGGCAAGTTGTTTTCGATTGGCGGCCTCTGTGTAGCTGTTGGCCTGCTTTGCCGTCGTCCAATCGAATAACGCCATGAGCTGCCGATCGGTCGCGCCGTTCTCCGCAGCGATGCTCGCGCCGGCCTTGCGCAGCCCGTGCGCCGAGCATTGTGGTAGCCCCGCCTCGTCGCAGCGCTTGCGAAACCAGCCGCCAAAGCCAGCCGCCGTGAACGGTTTTTTGAACTTGGTCTCGAGGAAGGTAAGCGATCCTGTCGGGCTCTTCGCGATGATGTCGGCCAGGATCGGCAGAATTGGCTTTTCGGAGAGAGTGTGCCGCCTATGCCGAGTCTTACGCGGCACGTGGCGTAGCGTGCCATCGCGCACATGCTGCCGCCCGAGTGTCACCACGTCGCCCCGGCGCACGCCGAGAAAAAGAAGCAGCGCCAGCGCCAGGCGTGCCTTGGTACCGACCGGATGGCGGTTCTCGAATTGCCGTACATCATCGATCGTCCATGTGTAAAAGCCAGCGGTCGCGTAGCGAATGCGGCGCACATCACGCGCCGGATTGGAGCGCAGTATCCCGCAATCGATCGCCCAGCCGAACATTGAAGAGAGATATTTTTTCCGGTTATTGCCGGCGCCCGGTTTATCAGCCTTGCGGTCGCGCAGCATCTTCACATGCGCAGGCGAAAGCATCCCGATCGGGCAATCGCGCATCAAATCTGTCGATCCAGGCTTGCGCGGCTCGCGCAGGCATTCTTCGATAATCGCGCGCCGCGTCGCCTGCGATTTTGGGTCAAGACCACGAAATTCTGCCGACCCGAAATAACAGGCTGCCAGCCAGCCAAGCGTCCCCGCAGGTGCAGCCTTTATCGTCGGGCGCGTGGCGGGGGCGTCGCGATCGAGCGCGCTTAGGGCGTCGGCGTAGGACTGGGCAAAGGCCTCCGTGCCAAGCTTCTCACGGATCCTGACTTTGCGGGCGCCCCGGCGGACGTAAAGGCGACGGTTGCCGTGGCGGTCGGTATCGGCCAACAGGTAGGGAAAATTCACCCGCACAGCGCTCACGCTTCTACGTCCTCCCATTTGGAGGGTGCGATAGGCTGCCCGTTCGGCGCCAGGCTGACAATATCGGCGGCCGGATTGTCCCCGTCATGCACGATCAGGGTGCCATCCGGACGGATGCCCGTCACATGCAGCCCAGCCTTGCGCGCCGCATCGATGGCGCGGCGCAGACTCGCCTGAGTGAAGGGCAGCGCCCGGGTCATGTCATGCCATTCTCAGGCATAATTCCATCCGCCGCCCGGATCGCCGACATCGGTGCATAGTGCCGGCGGCGAGCCGCAGCCCGAGAAGATCGCGGCGCCGCGGACCGTGCGAGCGCTCGACGGCGTGAGATCGACCTTGATGCCGAAGACCGCCTTTTCCTTGCCGGCCGCAATGGCGCGCGTCATGCGGGCGATGAATTTGTTGTCCGCTGCGATCGTGATGCTGCGCGGATCGGCCGCCGCATGCGTATCCTCTTTGTCGATGCTCATCGCCGCCGCTCCGCGCATGCTTCGGCCAGATCGACGATGCACCCGTGCAATTTCTTGTCGGGAATGCCGAGATAGGCACTGACCAGCCGATGCCCGTCGGACGTCGTGGCGAGTTCGGCGAATTTATCGGCTGGCGCAGAGGCTTCGTCGTTCTCCGGGAAAAACCAACCGATTTCGCGCTCGAAAAGCTTCGCAACCGCATAGAGCCGAGACGGCGATATCCGATTGGTACCCTTTTCATATTTTTGGACCTGCTGAAATGTGATACCGAGCTTGTCGGCAAGCCATTCTTGCGTCTGGCCGGCGGCAAGTCGGGCTTCGCGCACGCGGCGCCCGACGTAGCCGACGAGCGCGTAGCGCGAGCCCGCGTCGCCGGCGAACAGCCAGGAACCGCCAAAGATGGAAGCGCGCGGCGCGTCCGGATCGCCGTCGTGGCCCCACACCCACATATTGCCGGTCGCCTGCATCAAGCCGAATTTGCTGGTGCGCGCGGCATCGAGGCCGGTGATTTTTGGATCGGCGCCGAATGCCGTTTTTTCGGTAACGCCGGCCGTCGCGGCAGAAAACTCGTCGAGGCTCAAGAGTCCTTTGCCATGGTGTTTCATGACGGCGCAGGCGGTCGGATAATCGAATTTATCGTAATTGCCACCGGCCAGATTCCGCGGCGGTGACCGGCCGTCGGCGATCGGGACGCTGAATTTGCTCGTGCCGTCGGTCAGATGATCGACGCCGGTCAGATAGATATCGCACCAAAACTTTCCCTTTAGTCCTTCGATCAGCGCCATTCCGCGAGGGTCGCGGCACGATGGCCGGAAGTTGAGATCCCAAACCGAACAGGGATTGATGGCCGGCTGATTGTTGCCGCCGGCGTGCCCCGCGGCATTGCCGCCAGGCGCGAAGTGGAAGCCGCCGAGATATTTCCAGCCGGTATATTGGGCAGGAAGTTTTTCGATGCGAAGGCCGTCGATGGTTACGCCATAGTCAGCGCCGACCTTAAGACCCCCGCGCGGGATTTTGAGCGGCGTGGTCTTGCGAAAGCTCCGTTTGGCGACGCGCGTGCCGGCGCATATTGCAATGGATGACGGACCAGTAACGATCAGCGCGGGAGCGTGAGGATTGATCTTCACGAATAAGGGGGGCACCGATGCGGTCTTTGTGCTCTTGGCCTTCATCTTCGATCTCCAAATAGCGCCGGCAATCAACCGGACATGGTTTCGGGATTACGCGACACGCTAGTTGTGGTTGGCGGAATCATCGCCATGCGATCTTTGTGCAGTAGATGCACATCGTCTCGCCGCAGCTCGTCTTGAACACATGGCCGCCGGGATGATGGCAATCGGTGTCGCCGATGCAGGCGAATTCGCTGCCATCAAATTCTTGCGCCGGGATCTCCTCGACGACATCGCAATCGGCAAACGTCGTCGTAAAGGCTGCGTGCCGCATCAGCGGCCTCCCGCGGCAAGCTCGGTCGGCCTGCTCGTCGCCGGCAGCGGCACGAGCGTCGCGGGGTAAATGGGTTTGATGTAGCCCTGGAAATAGCGACCGACGCTCTCGGCGCCCATCAGCTTGTGATATTCCTCGGGCGGCACGCCGTCATAGGTGTAGAGCGCGCCGCTGCGAAACGCGACGATCAGCGTGCTGGTTTCTTCGTCATAGTCGATCGAGGCCAGGAACGACGATTTTACGGGTTTCATTGCCATGCTCCGTTGCGGGAAATTGCTGGGGATGAGCACGGCGGCGCCCGTCGCCTGATGTCCCGGACGCCGCCGCCTCGTGGCGGAACGAGGAATCATTCCGCCTGTGGGGGCTCCATGGCTTCGATCGCGGCGTCATAGCCGCCGCTGATCTCGGCAATCGCGTTTGCGATGCTTTGCGCGTTGCACTCGACGCGTCCGGTCTCGATAAAATGACCGAGCGTCGCGGTAATGAACATGCGCTTGGCATCGCGCGGATGCGTCGGGCGGTAGTACGAGCTGCCGCCGGGCCCCGGCCATTGCTGCTCGCGCACTTGCGGCCGCGGCTGATCCGGCTGCGGTGCGAGATCCGATACGGAACCGTTGCGGCGCGGCTGCTCGATTGGCGCCGATTGTCGTATTGGTTGCCGCGGCGCAGTTGCGGCCTGCGCTTGGCGCTGCGGCGCCGGGGCGACGTTCTGCCGTTCCGCCGCGGGCGCCGCGTTCCGCACGGTTTTCACGTTGTAATAGAGAACATTGTCTTTCTCGTTCGTCAGACAGCCGAAATCGTAGATCTCGCCCTCACGCACCAAGGCCAGCTTTTCGGCGAAAGCTGAAACGACTTTGCCAGTATTCAGCTTGATCTTGCCGCTGCGGTTCGGCGCCGGCGCGGGCTGAATCATAACGACTTTACCCGTGACGTGGATCAGGTCTGTCATCGCGTCCATGGCTACATGCTCCTTTCGTATTCTCGTGTTATGCCCGCCGGCAGCTCGCCGTTGGCTTCCTCGTAAGCGAGCGCGCATTGGCGCACTGCCGTTAAAATCTTCTCGGTCGGCCCGAGGACGTCGATCGCGGCCGCCAGGTCATTGATGACGATGATCGGAATACGCCGCGCGCTCTGTGCCCGGCCGCCATTGCTCGATGGGATGCGCACACGCGCGTCGCGTTCGGCGACATTGGCCTGGCGCGCGAGCTTTGCGGCATCGCGCACGACTTGTTCGGCTTCCTCGACCAGCGTGCCGACGTCGGTCTCGACGCCGAGTGAGGCATCCTCGATCGCCTCGTCACGCTGGGCGATGACGGCAGCCGCCGCCGCGGCGGCTTCGTCGGCAATCCGGCGCGTTTCTGCCGCCGTGGCTTCGCGGCGCGCCTCTTCGGCCTTGCGATAATTGTCGAGCCGATCGCGCAACAGATCGAGCAGATCGCCAAGCGGCTTTGAGATCAGCTTGTAATTTTCGTTGATGTCCTTGACCTGCCGATTGAGCGGATCGACCTTGCCGCGGCGTTCGGCATCGAGCTGCTTGAGCGCGATCGTCGTGCGTTCGCGGAATCCGGCGCCGTCCTTGGCTTGCTTCAAATTCTCGATAACCGGCATCGTCGTCAGGAAGGCGTTGAGCTCGGTCATTGCCTCGCGTGCCGCCGACATCTGTTTGTCCGGGTCGGTCTCTACTGGTGCCGTCAGTTCGGTCTCTTCGGCTTCCGCCGCAACCTCGTCGGCCTGCGCGGCATCGTGTTCGATCGCATGCGGACCCGGTAGCGGATCGGTGACGCGTGCGATGGTTTCCGGCAGGTCGATCAAGGCTGGGCCGCCATTGTGATTGGTTGGCACTTCGCCCTCGGCCGCCGGCACGAATTGCATCGACAGGCGCGCGCGTAACTGATCGGCGAGGCGATTATGGTCGGTCTTGTCGAGCATGGTGGTCACTCCGCTGCTTTCTGTGCCTTGAGTTCGGCCGCGACGAGATACGGATAACCTTCGATCGAACCTAGCCGCTGGCATTCCTCGAGCGCTCTATCGGCGTCGATGAAAAGCGTGCGCTGCATTGCCAGCGCCTGGTCTCTGAGGTCGGCGGTCGCGACGCCGGCACAGCGCAATCTGCGCAGCTTGCGAACGGCGTGCTCGTGCACGGTCAGGTTCTTGTTCATGGTTCGACGCCCGCTTCGAATTCCAATTGTTCGATCCGCCGCTCACGACAGCGCTCACACAGCGCGATCGTATGATGCAGCCGGCGCATGTTGCCGACCTCAACCAAGCATTCCGGGTCGTCGTCGCAATCGACGGGGATGCCGCAGCCTGTGCAGATCATGAGGCTCACGATACAAACTCGCCGCTGACGGCTGCCTCGGCGCGATCGATTTCGTAAGTGGCGAAGCCATCGATCGCGCCCGAAAACGCGCTGTTGAACATGCGCGCGTCGATGTTGGTGTAGGCGTTGCAGCGGACTTCCTCGCCGACTTCGCGAAACCAACGATCGAAGGCGCCGGCAAAATCGCGGACGTGATCGTTGACGTCGGCGAACTGGCCGCGGCGCGGCGAGACGTCGATTGCGGGGACCGGCAGTTTTGAAAGCTCGATAAGAAGCTTGCGCCGTGCGATCTCGAATGGATTGTTCGGCTGGGCCGGAGAAAAGATGAGGTCGATGGGCATGGCGCGCCTCACGCGACATTCGCGTAGCTGTTGAGGATCCGGCGCTTATTGCCCCCGTAATTCGAGTAGCGCGCGATCTGAGCCATGTTGGCGTCGATGTGGGCGATTACTTCCGCGTCGCTCATCCCGCAGCCGGTGATCGTCAGAATGTCGTGGTGGCTGTGCGCTGGATGATTCTGGATTTGCGTGAGGGCTTGGAGGAGGTCTTGTCGGCGGGTTGTCATTTGTCAGCTCCGTCTTCGATAGGAGCATCATACCGATTTGGTATCCTCAGTCAATACCAAAATGGAATTATTTTATGATCGATCTGAAATAGCCGTTTCGAGCCCATTGAGTGGCTTAAATGGGTTTAAAACCGATTTGGTATGGAAATAGAGGGGATTGAGACGGCCCCCGGCATCAGCGCGCGGGTCGGCGCCTCTGTTCTGCTAACGCCTTGTTTTTATGGTCTTTTTCTTGATTTTCTTGCGTTTTTGAGGGGGCGGCTCCCCTAATTCGTCGAATTTTGCCAGCCAGGGCGGCATGATGCCGGTAACCCGGGCGGCCCAGGCGACCGCCTGGTCGGTCATGGGCATTTCGGCGCCGCTACCCGAGAAAAGGTCAAAATGGTTCGGAATTCGGCCGCGCATGAGCTGTTTGACAACCACCTGACCACTGGAAAGGCCTATAACACAGAGCATTCCGAGGAGATCATCCGTGGGCGGCTCGCGGCGTTCGTCATAATAGATCAGCCAGCCATCGAATGCCCCGCCGAGTGAGCCCCCGCGTACCTCCACCGCCACGGTTTCCTCCGTTCCGCCGCGGGGCATGCGCGCGCGTCCTAGATTGACGTCGGCATCTGAGCCGAAACGAGCTTCCCCCGCCGAAACGATTCCAACGATCGGAACCATGCGGTCGCCAAACATAAGTTCTTCGGGGATTGCTCGAACATGCGGGGCGATTTTTGTCGCCCATTTTTTTGACAGCCCTCGCGTGCCTTTTTCCAGCCTCTGGATTTGAGGTTGCGACGTTCCAGTCAGTTCGGCAAGCCGACTTTGCGACAATCCGGCTCGTTTTCTATAGCTGGTTAAAATCCCCATACCAAAATGGTAAAGCCGTAGTTCTCCACGGTCTAATACCGGCATGGTATAAAAAACTTGCAAGTTAGATACCGTTCTGGTATTGATTCGCCATGAAACTTCGTGAGTGGCTCACCAAAGAAGGCCTTACTCCCACCGATTTCGCCCGCCGGCTCAATAAGCCGCAGGCAACGGTCGCTCGCTATGCCAACGGTGACCGCATTCCAGAACCGCCAATCATGGCCCTAATCGTCGATGCAACTGGCGGCGAGGTCATGCCGAACGATTTTTATGATTTGGCGCCCCCGACTGCGCCTGATGAGCTCGCCAACTCAGCATCGGAAGCGACTGAGGTTGGGTCATGACGGGCCTTAACGTTTCGATCTCCATCGGTGGTTGTCAGCTCCCGGTGGTGCTGCGCGGGACGGCTTTTGGGCGCTGTACCCTCCGGGCCGTCCCGCGCCTCGCTGCAGCGAGAATTCCATTCCGTATCGGTTGCATTCGTGGAGTTGGATCATGGGCGAATCACGCCAGCGAAGGCGTCGCAGGTCAAAACTTTTCAAGGACCAATTGGTCCCCGAAACTAAATTCGGCATCTGCGTCTATGTGCTCGCGGGCGGCATCAAGCCTGCGCAGTGGCTTGCGCAGCGCGTCGCCTGCAGCGAACGCCACGCCAATCGCCTCATCAACGGGCAGCGCAAGGTCACCGCGCGCGCCATCGTCGCCATCAACACCGAACTTGTCGGCTGAAATTGCCTCAAACTGGGAGTTTTGAGCCATGAACCCGCATGCCAGCGTGAAGAATAGGGAAGTCACTGCAATTCTCGTTAAGGCCGACCCGACAAAGCCCGCGATCTTCGTGACCGGGCCGAATACGGCTGCGATCTCTAGCGGAATTGTCTTCGGCGGCGTCACGTTTACTAAAAGTGCTGCGATTTTGCTGCCCAAAGGCGGCCTTAAGGCCGGTTGCGATTATGCCGTGGCGATTGCCGCCGATGGCAGCCCGACCCTCGAGGAGCTCAACGGCGTCCCGGCTGACGAGAAATATCTCGGCGGCTTCCACTTCGCGCCTGGCAGTAATGCCTCAGCGCGCGCTGGCGGCGACGCGCAGCCCGCGATCAATCCCTATTCGGTGTGGGACATCAACTTCCGGCCCGCATGTCCGGATCCGCGCGGCATGGCGCTCGTCGAGACGCCGCGCGGCAGATGCTGGGTCGATATCTATCTGACCGGTGTCGATCATCTGACCGACGGCACGAGCAAATTCGGCGCCGCGATCGCCGACGGCAGTTCGAAGCCAGCCAATCCGGCGGGTGGTCGCTTTTCCAAGTTCGATTACGAGGCTGCCTGCGCCATCATGAAACATCATGGCAAGGGGCTATTGAGCCTCGACGAATTCTTTGCCGCAGCCTTCGGCGTTACGGAAAAAACCAGTTGCGGCCGGGATCCCAAAGTCACCGGCATCGACGTGGCGCGCACCAGCAAATTCGGCTTGATGCAGGCGACCGGCAACATGTGGATATGGGGCCACGACGGCGATCCCGACGAGCCGCGCGCTTCCATCTTTGGCGGTTCCTGGCTGACCGGCGACAGCGCGGGCTCGCGCTACGCGTTCGTCGCCTTCTGGCCGGACTTCTCGGACGGGTACTTGGGCGCTCGCGGCCGCAGTGACCACCTGCAGCTTGCTTAGCCGTCGCGACAGCGACGGCGCTTGAGCCTTCACGAATGACGATCGCCAGAGATCAAAACACCAGCACTGACGCTTTGGCGATCGTCGAAAAATACGAGGCCTTCGTGACTTATCTCTATCCGATCCTGCAACGCAGCCCGCGCCAGCACGGCATCCTCAGAGATATCGTACTTGGGGCGTTGTTTGATCCGATCGGAGGCCTCTATCACGCTGCGAAATCGCGCCAGGTATCGCGGCTTTATGTCGTCGATGCGCAGTTTGCGACGTTGCGGTCATATCTGCGCTTCCTTGCCAGAGAGAGCATCAAAATCATCACCCCGAAACAGCATCGGGTCGCGCTCGCGTTGCTCGCTGAATCGGGGCGCATGCTCGGTGCCTGGCAGAAGAAACTTGGTCATTCGGATTCCGGCGCCAGGACTTCTAATAGTCCTGCGCGTCGGATGGGGCAGACGGGGAAATGATGTTGCCGCGCGCTTCCATCTTTGGCGGTTCCTGGCTGAACGACGACAACGCGGGCTCGCGCTACGCGAACGTCGACAACTGGCCGGACAACTCGAACGAGAACTTGGGCGCTCGCGGCCGCAGTGACGACCGGTTTACGGCTCGGCGGCGATTACGGTCCCGTCGGCCGACCACTTCCGATCAAGGTCGGTGGTCAGCCCGTGTGTCCCGCTTCGGCGAATACACTTCGCGGTCCGGCATAGCGGGGCGTAGCAGGGCTCCCCTGTCGATACCCGCGGCCGGCATTACTTCCGCTTTCGAGTTCGTCATGGGCAAGCGTTATCGCAATCTGATCGGCAAAATCACGTCGCCTGAGACGATGCAGGAGGCCTATCGGTTAACGTCGCGCGGCAAGCGTCTTACGACCGGCTATCTCGATTTCAAGGAATTCGATGTTCTCAATCTTGCCGAGCTGGCGCATGAAATGGCGCGCGGCGACTATCGGCCTGGCACGCCGAATGAATTCTTTGTTCTCGATCCGAAGCGGCGGTTGATATCAGCGCTGCCGTTCCGCGATCGGGTCGCCCAACAGGCACTTTGTCTCGTAATCGGTCCGATTTTCGATCGCGCGCTCTTGCCGCGCATTTTCGCTTGCCGGTCAGGAAAAGGCACCCACGCCGGCGCCATTGCCCTGCAAAGCGATCTGCGGCGCATGTCGAGGCGCGGCGCAGTCTACTTCCTTAAGACGGATTTTTCCCAATATTTCGCATCGATCGAGCATCCGAAGCTATGGCAATTGATCGAGGCAAAGATCAGTTGCCGCGCCACGCTGCGGCTCATTGAGGCGATGGTGCCGCGCCATGGCATCGGCCTGCCGATTGGCAGCCTGACATCGCAGATTTTCGCCAATCTCTACGCCGGCGCTACGCTCGACCGGCACCTGCAACAAACGCTCGGCGAGGATTATTGGTTTCGCTACATGGACGATCTCGTTGTGCTGGGCGAGAGCTCGCGGCATCTGCGGGCCATCAAGGAAAGCATCGAAGATTTTTCCCGGCATCAGCTCGGGCTGCGCTTTTCGAAGTGGCAGATCGCACCTGCGCATCGGGGCGTGAACTTCCTCGGCTACCGCATCTGGCCAACTCATAAGCTATTGCGCCGCGACAGCGTCATTCGCGCGCGGCGCAAGATCGCCGCCTATCGCGCCGGCGGGGATCACGCTCGTCTCGAAAAGTTCGTCGCGTCATGGTTGGGGCACGCGCGTTTTGCGGACGCCGCCAATCTTATCCGCAGTCTCGATATCGGCCCCTCCGCGTAGTTTTCAGCGTCAGTCAGCGTTGTTCGTTGCGTGCCCGCGTCCGGTTCAACATCCGAACGGCGATGAGCGATTCATGCATGCGTGGCTCATGATCTACCTCAGTATTGGCGCATTTCTTTACCTCGCGGTCGAGAACGACGCCAGTATTGGCGAGCAGCTCTACAAGCTTGAAGCGCGCCGTCATCCGGCGCCGCGGACCGCCATTGTCGTCACCATGGGCATCATGGTCGGTGCGTGGCCGTTTTTCGTCTTGACGTTCGTTCGCGCCATCGTCGGAGCGGCACGATGAAACAGTCGCGCGCCGCATCGCTGACGGAATCGTTCGTCAATGTCGGCGTCGGCTTTGGGCTTTCGCTTGGCCTGCAGGCGACCGTTCTGCCGGCGCTCGGCGTTCCTATGCCGTTTGCTGCAAATCTCACCTTTGCCGTCGTGATGACCGGCGTTTCGATCGCGCGCTCCTATCTGCTCCGTCGCGTATTTGAGGCACTCCATATTCGGCGCCCATTATCGCCCTTCATGCAAGCCGTCATCGCCGAGCGTTTCCGGCAGGTCGAGGTCGAGGGTTGGTCGGCCAAGCATGACGACGAAGAGCATTTGCCTGGCGAAATCGCCATGGCGGGCGGCTGCTACGCGATCTGCCATACCACCCCAAGCGGCGAGAAATGCCCGCGTCCGTCGATGTGGCCATGGTCGCTCGCATGGTGGAAGCCGCAGGACTTTCGTCGCGATCTTGTGCGTGGCGCTGCCCTCATTATCGCCGAAGGCGAGAAATTCGACCGTCATCGTCGCGCGCCTTCGTTCAAACCATTGGCCATACCGCAAACTCGACCCGAGCCGATCGCCATTTCCAAATTCGATCGTCCGGCAGCGACCCCTGTGCGGGGAGGGACGGCATGACAGCGCTCCTTGCTGCCTACTCATTTCTCAGATCATTCGATCTGCCAGGCGCCTATGTGGCTGCGCTCACGGTTAGCGAGTCTGCCGTTCTTTTGTTTGCGGTCGTCAATATCGGGCGCCGGGGAGCATGCTGATGTCCGACCGTTCCGCGATCGAATGGACAACGGCGACCTGGAATCCGATCAGGGCACGCAATCTCAAGACCGGCGCCATCGGCTGGTACTGCGAGCACGTGTCGCTCGGCTGCCAGCTTTGCTACGCCGAGCGCGATAATAACCGTTTCGGCACCAAGCTTCCCTTCAAGCCCGGCCATCGCGACGACGTCGAGCTCTTCCTTGACGAAAAAATGCTGATGGCGCCGCTAAATTGGCGCAAGCCCCGCAAGATTTTCGTCTGTTCAATGACCGATCTGTTCGGCGATTTCGTCAAAGACGAATGGCTAGATCGGATCCTCAAGGTTATGGGCAACTGCGACGATCTCGATCGCGGTCATGTGTTCCAGGTTTTGACCAAGCGGCCCGAGCGAATGCGCGATTACATGCGTTCGCCGCGGGCGTATCAGGCCTGGAACTGGCCGCGGCTCGAGACCGAAGCATGGCCGCCGCGCAATGTGTGGTTCGGCGTATCGGCCGAGCGCCAAGAGGAAGCCGACGATCGGATTCCGGCGCTGTTGCAGACGTCAGCTGCGGTTCGATTCGTGTCGTGTGAGCCGCTGATCGGACCGATAGAACTTCGTCATTGGTTTTATCCGATGGGAATTGGTCCGGCCGGAACAGCACGCGCTTCCTATGACCCGCTGCTCGACTGGGTGATTGTCGGCGGCGAGAGCGGCCCGAAGCGCAAGGCGCATTTCTTTGACCTGCGCTGGGCTCGTTCGATTGTCGAGCAGTGCAGGGCGGCCGACGTCCGCTGCTTCGTCAAGCAGCTCGGTACCAATCCGCGTGACAGCGAGCGTATCGGCAGCGACGCAATCATAACGCTTGCCTCGAAAAAAGGCGGCGATCCGACTGAATGGCCGGCGGATCTGCGCGTGCGCGAATTTGCGGGAGCGCCGGCATGAGCCAAGAGCGCACCGAAGAATCCGGCCGCAAATGGTGGGTTGCCGAGCTCGCTGACGAGGTCATGCCGCCCGGGCTGACTTCGCCCGATCTTTTTGTCGTTGCGATGCCTGACGGCACGTTCCGGCTCGATTATCCCGCCAATACGCCAGGCGTCGACGAGGACGAACGCAATCTCTTTCGCCGTCCGCTCGGCAACGGCGACATCGTCAATTTTCTGTGCTGCGACGACTTCGGCTTGATCGATATCTCGATCGGGCCCAGCGGCACTTACGGCGTGCATGGCTCTGCGGAGGCGCTGGCGGTCATTACGGCCGGGCTGCCGACGCATTTTTGGCTCCCCGGCGACATCGACACTCTGGCGAGCTCGATCGAGGAGTTCGTCAATTTTTATCTCGAAAACGATCCGATCAAAGAGCCGCGGACCGAGACGGTGTGCATGGCGCGCTGGTCGGACGAGCTGCCGCATAAATTCGAGATAGCCCGTCGGAAATTCTGCGCGGTCTCGCAAGCCGAGGCACGCCAATGAGCCGCGATTTCGACAGCTTCGATATGTTCCAGGACAAAGAGCGCGGCCGCTTCGGTGAGAATGAATTGCAATCGCGACCCGGAAGCGGTCCGCGGGTGACCGGCGCATCTGACCTTGTCGACGTCACGCTGCAGCTACAGCAAGACCGGCCACTGGCGCTGATGGTGACCAAACCCGACGAGCCCGGTTCGAAATGGATCAGCCTGCCGAAATCGCTAATCGAATACATCGATGCCGGCGGCGGCAAAGTCATTGTCACGTTGCGCCGCGGGCTCGCTGTCGAGAAAGGGCTCGTCTGAATGAGCATGCATTGGGACCGTGCCAGAACGATGGCGCGCCAAGCGCGCGAATTCAGCGACAGTCTGTCGAGCCGCGCGGCACCTAAGCGCGAACCCAGCAAAGCTGAACTGCAGGCGATGCTTGCGGATGCCGCAGCCAATACGGCGCGCGTGACCAATGACTTCGAAACTACGGACCAGGGAGCAAATCCATGAGGCTGATTACCGACGTTCTGCGCGACATCCGCAAGGGCCGCGCCGTCGACCAGGCGACCAAATTGCTCGCCGAGGTCGTGCGCGCGGTCGACGAAACGCATAAGCCCGGCGAGGTCACAATCAAGATCAAGGTCAAGCCGGACAAGGATGGCGGCGCCGGCAAAACTTTGAGCGTCGAGGTCAAGGCGAAGCGACCCGAAACCGATCTGCCCGACGCCGTGTTCTTTTCGGACGCTGGCGGCGACCTGCATCGAAGCGATCCGTCGCAGACCGAAATGCAGCTCGAGGACGCCAGTGCGCGCGGACGCTCGGGCGCGAACTGACCCATGTGGCGATTCAAGATCGGCGATCGCGTGCGCAAGGTCGGCGGCGATTATCGCTTTCCCAGCGAGATCCGCTGCCGCTTCCGGAAGGCTTCCGGGGCCATTCGCTACGTCGCCGAGGATGATCGCGGCATCCTGCACATTTTCAGCGCTTCGAACTTGGAATTGAGACTGCTACCGAAACCCTCAAAACGTCGAAGGAAACCCAATGACCGACAAAAACGTCGCCGAAACCGTCGCTGAACTGACGCGCGCTGGCGCGCCGCCGCAAGTCCTCTCTGCCAAGGACGGGCGCGAATTCCTCGTGCTGCCGCAGGGCATGTCGAAATTCGACATTCCGGAGGAGTATGGCCTCAAGCGTTCCGAACCGCTTTATCTCGCGCAAGATGTCACATTGCAGGCGGTCGATTCACTCGTCGATTACGTCAAACGGTTCATGACCGCCGACACGATGCTGTTCGCCAATATTGCCGCAAACGAGATCGTCGCGGCGCTCGATTATCATTCGGCCTCGGTCAAGGCGACAGCGACCGAGACCGAAGGCAACAGCCCGGTCGCGCCCAAAGTGCATCGCGTCGCGCATCTGGCGGCGATGGTGCTGCCGTTTTCCGAAGAATGGAAAACCTGGTCGGCGATCGACGACAAGCTGATGTCGGCGCTCGAATTCGCCCGCTTCCTCGAGGAGAACGCCTGCGATGTGACGGCCCCCACAGGCGCGGATCTTCTCGAAATCGCCCGCGATCTGCAGGTCTCTCGCAAAGTGAATTTCACGCAAGCGGTGCGCACGTCGACCGATAGCGAGAATTTCGAATACAAGGTCGAAAGCGACGTGCGCTCGGGCGCCAATAGCGGCGTCGAGGTTCCGACTAAGTTCAAGCTCGAATTGCCGGTCTATTTCGGCGAGTCGTTGAGCGAGCTCTACGCCTATCTGCGCTGGAATATCGGCGAGTCTGGCGCGCTTAAGCTTGGCGTCAAACTGAGCCGCGCCGAATATGTTCGGCAGGCCGTATTCAAGCAAATCGTGCTCGCCGTGGGCGACAAGACCGGCTGCCCGGTCGTGTTCGGGCTGCTCGACGACTAACGGCCCGTCGATGCTTACGCCGCATCGTCAATCGCCGAACCGGCCGCGCGAGCTACGCGAACGGATATGGGCGAAAGTCGAGGCCATGCTCGGCAAGCGTGTCATCTGCGGCCGCTGCCGAGCAACCTCAGCGACTTATGGCGACCTCTGCGACGCCGACCTCGGTGAGAAATGCCCGGGCCGGCTCGCGATCGAAACGGCCGAACGTGAAGTCGTTAGGCAACTGGGGCTTGCATGATCCCGTTTCACGATTTTGCCAACGCCTTTCCGCTGCTCGAGGGCGCCGAGCGGGCGGAATTCGACGCCGATATCGCCAAGAACGGCGTGCGGCAAAAGATCGACATTTGGGAAGGGGCCATTCTAGACGGCCGCAATCGCTATCAAGCCGCACTCGCCTGCGGCCTGATCGATCGGGACATGGTCGCCGAAGATCGGCCAACATTGTTTCGGGCCTTCCTGCCCGGCCTCGACGGCGATCCGCTCGCCTATGTGATCTCGCAAAATCTTAAACGGCGGCACATGGACGAGAGTCAGCGTGCCATGGCGGCGGCGCGCATCGCCAATATGCGCCAGGGCGGTCAGCCGACCGAACCGGCAAATTTGCCGGTTCGTCAGTCCGATGCGGCTGCGCGGCTTAATGTCTCGGAACGGCTCGTGCGCGATGCTAAGACCGTCTTGACCCGCGCTGAACCGGAAATTCAGCACGCGGTCGATCAGGGCAAGCTTGCTGTCTCGGCGGCAGCCAAGGCGACCAGTCTCGCGCCCGAAACACAGCGCAAGATAGCCGCGGAAGCCGAGGCGGGCCACGCCAATGCGGTGCGCACAGTCATCAAGCAGGAAACCCGGGCCGTGCGCGAGCGCACCACGGGGCTCAAGGCGCCCGAGGGACTGTTCGGCGTCATCGTCGAGGATTTCGAATGGGATTTTGAAGTTCGCAGCCGTGAGACTGGCATGGATCGGCATGCCGGCAATCATTACGAGACCGCAGACGATGCCCATACGGCCGAGGAGATCGTCGAGCGGACGCGCGAGCGTTTCCTCTGCGCGGCGCCGGATTGCGTCTTGTGGCAGTGGACGACGGGCCCGCACCTCGCCATCGCACTCGATGTCATGAAGCTGCGCGGCTTCAAATACGTCAGCAACTACGTCTGGAACAAGGATCGCATCATCACCGGATGGTGGTCGCGATTCAAACACGAGCATTTGCTGATCGGCACCAAGGGCAACGTGCCATGCCCGGCGCCTGGAACGCAATGGGACAGTGTCATCGACGCCGCGCTCGGCGAGCACTCGGCCAAGCCCGAGGCCTTTCTCGAAATGATCGAGCAATATTTTCCAACGTGGCGGAAGATCGAGCTCAATCGCCGCGGTCCGGCGCGGCCGGGATGGGCCGCTTGGGGCAATCAAGCCGAGCCGGAATTGCCGCCGCACAATCCTGAGACCGGTGAGATCCTCGAAATTGTCGAAGGGCCGGTTGGCGGCAGCATGGCCAATGCTGCGGAATTGCTTGATATTCCTGGATTTTTGCAGCGCTCCGAGGAAGAGGCTGCATGACCGAACCCGCGCTCTTCACAGTGCAACGATCCGGTCGCGTCGAGGTCATGCTCGGCCGCCACGTCGTCGGCTTTATCGAGCCATGGAACGGTCCGCAGCGCCGCGGCGGGAGCGGACCCATTGGCGCCTATTATTGGATCGTGCTGCCCATTGACGGGGGGGGGCAGTGCGAAGCGCCCGGCAACCACCCCGAAGCTGGCGCGCCGGCTAATCCTGCAGCGTTTGGCCGATTGGTATGAGGCGCGCGTTCACGATATCGCCGAGCCTGCCCCGACGATCTGCGCGACCGGACGCGTCAATTTGGTCGAAGGCACCGAACAGTATGACATCCTGTTCCGCATGCTTGAGCCGCACGAATTGGCTGCAGCGATGGGTTTCAACAATGATGACGTGCCCTACGTCTTCGCCGGCACCAAGACAGAGCAGATCAAGCAAATCGGCAATGCCGTTTCAGTTGCGAAAATGAAGGCCTGCGTCGGCGCCATCATGGCGGACATGGCTTTGCCGGTGCGCGCCATCGAACTTCCGCGGGAGGCCAGATCGGCATGAAAGCACTCTCGCTATGGCAGCCATGGGCGGCGCTCTGGCTGTCGCCAGCCAAGGAACACGAGACCCGGCGTTGGGCGACGACTTACCGCGGCGCGCTGCTCGTGCATGCGGCGAAAAAGATCATCCGCGACATAGACGGCCCGCTGCGCACCATTCTTGACGACGAATTCGGCGGTCACTGGGCGATGGATCTTCCGGCTGGCGCGCTCATCGGCATCGTCAATCTCGTTGCGATCGTGCCGACCGAAACACTGCCGCTCGAGCACCGAGCGACGGATGATTTCCATTGCGGGGATTTTTCGCCGGGCCGCTTCGCCTGGCGGCGCGGCTTCTTTCGGCGCTTCGAAACTCCGATTCCGTATCGCGGCCATCAAGCGATGTTCGAAGTACCGCATTCGGTCGTTGCCGACGCGATTACTGCGGCTGAGGCGAAAGCTGGGGCATCCTTATGACCGTCTACGTCGACGACATGAAAGCCGCGTTCCAGCCGAAGCATCGGCCCGGGCGGACCTATGTCATGTGTCACATGATCGCCGATACCGATGCCGAGCTGCACGCCATGGCTGATCGCATCGGCGTGCTGCGGAAGTGGCACCAGGGCGACCATTACGACATCACGCAAGCGAAACGAGCGCTCGCGGTTCGCTATGGCGCACGGGAAATCACGCTGCGTCAGCTCGCGATGATGGCGATGAATCGGCGGCGCGGCGAGCCGCTCGGCACGCCCGAAGAGGCGGAAACGAAGCTGCGCGAGCGCGGGTTCGCGACCAAACAGCCGCCGACACTTGCATCGTATCCCGCGGCCGTCCCGACGTCGCCAGCAGAATCCGATTCGGCATCCGTCTATCCCCGTTCTCCCGGTTATCCACAGGCTTGCGAATGAGTGGTCCGCGTCTTTCTATCATCCCGGCCGGTGCCGTGACCGATCGCAGCCTCGAGCCCCGCGATCTCCAAGTGCTGTGCCTCCTTGGCCGTCACCTCGACAAGTTGGGCTGGTGCGTGCGCAGCCAGGTCAAGATGGCGGCCGAACTCGATTGCGGCCGCTCCTCCGTGCAGCGCTCGCTCGACCGGCTTTATGAAGCGGGCTGGGTCGAGCGCAAGCAGCGCGGCGCCATCGTCGGCGAGGACGATCCGGGACGGCCGAGCATGTCGCACGCCTATCGCGTGAGGCTCGATCGCGACGATTTTGCCTTCGAAAGCGTCACCCGCGAAGCCTCTGAAAGCCATGCGGAAAATGCATCGCAAGAGAGCGATTGCCCACCCGTGGGCACCCCCTCGGATGATGCCGAGTCGCCGCCGATTGCCATCGAAAATGATCCAGAGGGTGCCCGCGAAGATGGGCACCCGGGTGCCCAGCCTAATGCGGGCACGGGTGCCCAGCCATACATGGGCACCAAGAACGATCCTTCTGAACGGTCCTCTGTTGAACGTGAGAGAGACGCGCGCGCGCGGGATCGACAGGCGAGAGGACTTGTCGATTTCGAAGCCCGCTGGCCGACGGCCGCTGCGGACGATCGCCAGCGCACCGCCTACGCTTGGACCGAACTCAGCGACGCCGAGCGGGAAGCGGCGTTGGCCGGAATTGGGCCGTTTCTCGAAAATCTGAAACGGTTGGGCCGCAAAAACGTTCCGGCGGGCTGGCGCTATCTCGAAGAAAAGCGCTGGACGCTGCTCGAGCCCGAAAAACCGGCGTCTCAGACGTTCCAAACGCTTGCGCCCAATAGCGCCGAGGCCAAAGCCGTCGAGGCGGCCTATGCGCTCGCCGGCAAGTCGCCGTTGCCGAATTTCATGAGGTCCGGCGATGGGGCGATCCGCTATCGTCGCGAAATCACGCCGCAATTGCTGGCGCTTGCCGGCGCGCCGTCGCGGACCGACTGGGCGCAGCTCACGCATCAGCAGGCGTGGGCGTGGAACGGCCTTTTGGAATCTTTCGTCGCACTCGATGTGTGGACGAAGCTGCAGGAAGGCAGCTTGGCGCCCTGGCCTTGGCCTCCACGAAAAGACGGCACTCTTTGCACCGGGCCACCATCGAACGAAGCCGCAGCTTGAAAGGGAAAACAAGGCTTTAGCGCAAAAATCGGGGTTAAAGGACATGCTGATGGCAACGGAAAAGACCGGCAATCTTGCGGAGGTTCGCGATGCTCTTGCCCCGGTACAGACGATCAGGGAGCAACAGCGCTACCCATACAAAGCCTGGTATGCCGTCATCATACGATCATCGCGCGAGCAAGATGCCGCCGACGGCTTTCGCCGGGAGGGGGTTTTGGCCTATTGGCCGAATTACGAGCGCCATGTTCCGATAGCTCGCGATCGCAATGGCCACAAAGGACGCCGAATGGTGTTTTCGGCGATTATTCCCGGTTTTATTTTTTGCCCGACTGCCGAAGCTAACGAATTTTGGCGCATCATCGAGCACGTTCCGGGAGTGCTTAACATGTTGCGTGGCGCCGGCGGCGAGATCGCCACGCTGACGAACGCCGACATCGAGATCATCCGTCACATTGAAGCCGGACTAAACCTGCCGCCCCCCGTCACGCCCGTGCACAACTTTAAAACCGGGAAAAAAGTCAGATTTATCGATGATCTGATGGGGCGATGGCCGCCCGGTAAGATTGTTCGGCTTGCGCGCGATGGCAGAATCAGCGTTGAGATTTATTTGATGGGGCGGATGGTGCCGATTGTGGTTCTTCCGCATCAGATCGAGGCGATGTAGCTAAGGCACGCGGCTTCGCGTCGCGCTCCCTGGTCAAGTCCCTCGACGGCGACCCGGAACGGGCCGTTTCACAAGAGCGCGATTCAGCGCTCGTCATCCCCTTTGCAGCCGAGGTCTTAAAGCCTCGGCTTTTTCGCATCTTATAGGAGCGCTCCTGCGTTGCCATCAGAGCAGCGCTACGCTCCTTGGTACGGGGCCCGGCAGGGGCGCACGCGGCCTCGACGCGTGCGCCCCTCAGCTTTGCTGCGAAGATGAACGAAACTGATTCAGCGTGATTCATTGTGACGAACGAACTGCCACAGGGATTTGATCCGGCCGAGCCGCTCCGTGACGCGCGGTACGAGCGCTTTGCGCATTTGCGCGTCATCGGCGTGCCGGCGCAGCAAGCGGGCAGGGAAGCGGGTTTCGTCACCAAGAAAGGCAGGCCATGGCTTGCCGGCAACATCGCGCGCCTCGATCGGCATCCCGAAGTCGTTGCCCGCAAAGCGTTTCTTGCGGGTCACGAGACCGCGGTCGTTCGCGAAACGCGCGGTTTTGTACGAAATCGCCTGATGAGCGTGGCCTCGCTCGATATTTTGCGAGACTACGCTGTGCTCGGCGAAATCGAAGTCAATGGCAAAAAAGTCGTGCGCATCGTCGGCATCGACTGGAATGCGTTTAAGGCGTCCGAACATTCGGTCGCAGTCTCGGGCTTCAAGTTCGATCGCGAGACCGGCATGATGGTCGAGTTCGAAACGAACGACGCCATGAACGCGGTCGCGCAGCTCCGCGACATGTATGGGCTGCGCGCCGCGCGCCGGACCGAACTGACCGGTAAGGATGGCGCTGCGATCGACGCCGCGCTGACCGTGCGTTACGACATCAGCGACAAGCCGCTATCGCCCGATGAGTGGGCGAGCCAATACGCCGGCGCGGCCGAAGGCGCACAAGCGTAGTCATTTTCACTGTTTCCCCGTCAAATCTGAAAGGATCGAGCCCATGGCCGAGTCCCCGGAATCCTTATTTCGTCGCGGCATGATTTCCGAGCGCGAGCATTCGCGCCTCAAGGCGCTCGCCGGCACGAAAGTCCAGAATTCCAGGATGGCTGGCTTCGACGAGAAAGACGGACGTCGCGATCAGGGCGGTCGAACTGACAAGGGCCATCGAGTCGGCGCGACTGCGCATATCGACAACATGCGCAACCCGAAGGGCGATAGCGCGGTGGCAAAGCGGCCAAGCAAGGATGGCCGTGCCGGCGCCGAACGCAATCCAGCGCGCAGCGCCGAGATCGACGACGGCATCAGTGGCGGCACTCAACGCCCAGAATTCCCGCGCGGCGCCGGACCGCTGAGCAAGCGCGCACAGCCAGGGTTCGTGCCGACGCGCTCTAAGGGTCTCGCTGGCGCGACCCGCGGCGACCACGGTGCCAACGATCGCGGACCGGACAACAAGACGCCGCGTCGCGCCCGCGGCCAGCGCGACACGCTGTCGAGCGGCGGTCCTTACGGAGGGCCGAGTTCGCGCGCCAATGGCTGACACTGCCGCCGCGCCGAACAATCGCGCAATCATCTTTCGCGGCCGCCCACAGCGGGAAAAAGCGATGCCTTGGGACGGTCCTGAATTCGCTTCCCGGCATAATCGCTCCCTCGACAAGGGCGAAGCCAAGAGCGCCGCGCGCCAGGCGAGCGCCATGGTCAAGGCCGGCGTGCCTGACGGCATCGCCATCGCCACGGCGAACAAGCGCATCAACAAATTGCGCAAGCGCGGCATGATCTCGGATCGCGCGCACGCAAAATCGCTGGCGGGCAAGTATGGCGGCGAAGACAGCGAGCCTATCGACGCCAGTTCCCGTTGAGGCCGTAACCGAAGGGCCGACATCGGTCGGCGTTTGGCGTCCTCAGGAAGGTCCGCAGAAAGCGCTGGTCGATTGTCCATGCCCGGAGATTTTCTTCGGCGGCACGCGCGGCGGCGGCAAGACGGATGGCGTGCTCGGCAAGTGGGCGATTAAAGAGCGGCGCTATGGCGTAGCGTTTAACGCCATAATGTTTCGGCGCACAACGGTATCGGCCGAAGACGCGATCGAGCGCTCAAAGGAGATTTACGGTAAACTCGGCGGTCGGTTCGTTTCCAATCCGCCACGCTGGCGTATGCCACACGGTGGCCGCGTCACCTTTGCGTACCTGGAAAATACCGAAGACGCCGACGAGTATCAGGGCCGCAACGTCACGGACGCTTGGGTCGAGGAATCCGGGCAGTATCCGAACTCAGCACCGATCGACCGGCTGTTCGGCGTGCTGCGATCCGCGCAAGGCGTCCCAATCCAGCTCATATTAACGGCGAACCCCGGTGGCGCCGGGCAGCAGTGGCTGCGTCATCGCTATGGCCTCGTGCCATTCCCAAAAACGCCGAAGCTGTTGCGGCGCAAGCTGCCGAATGGCGACGAGCATCTTGTCGGTGTCATCCCGTCGCGGTTGACCAACAATCGCATTCTGCTCGCGCGCGACCCCGGCTATGTCGGCCGGCTCTATATGGTGGGCTCGGCGCAGCTTGTTAAAGCGTGGCTCGACGGCGATTGGACGGCGATCGAGGGCGCATTCTTCGATTGCTGGGCGGAAGGTCAACATGTACTCGCGCCGTTCGCTATTCCGGATGATTGGCTGCGCTTTCGCAGCGGCGACTGGGGCTCAGCTTCCCCTTTCAGCGTTGGCTGGTGGGCCGTCGTCCAAGACGAATTTGCATTGCCCGATGCCGCAGGACAGGCCATTCGTAATAGTGCTGAGCCCGAGACAATATCGCGATCTCTGCCCCGAGGCGCACTCGTTCGGTATCGTGAAGATTACGGGGCCTCTGCCCCTGGCAAAGGTCTCAAGCTTACCGCCGAGCAGGTCGCAGACCGCATCATCGCGCGCGAGCGCAAAGACGCCAAGCTTTCCTACGGCGTCCTCGACCCTTCGGCTTTCAAGGAAGACGGCGGACCGTCGATTGCCGAGCGCATCAATTCGAGGCTCATCCATGCCGGTCTCGCGGCTTTTCGCGAGGCGGACAATGCACGCGTAAGCCGAACAGTCAGCCGCGACCGCGGTGGCCCGATGGGCGGTTGGGATCAACTTCGCGGCCGCATGATCGGTACCGCCAAGACCGACGAGCATGGCCTTATCAATTGGGCGAGCGGCCGTCCGGCGATCTACTGCTTCGCGACGTGTACGGATTCAATCCGCACCATCCCGACGCTGCAGCATGACCCGCACCGCGCCGAGGATCTCGACACCAATTCCGAAGACCACGCGGCGGACGATTGGCGCTATGCGGCGATGAGCCGGCCTTGGCTCAAGACCAAGATGGCGCCCGAAGAGCCTAAAGACGGTTACCGACCGGCCGAGGATGATCGGCTCGGCGATAGCTTCAAGCTGTTGTGAGGATTGTCATGATCGAGCCTACGATCGGCCGCGTCGTTTGGTTTTGGCCGCCGAAGGATCGCGAAACGCGCGTGCCGCGATTTTCCATTCTTGACGTCGAAAAGCCATGCTCGGCGCAAATCGCGTTCGTCCATTTTTCGGGCTTGCTTAATCTCGTCGTCGCCGATCACGCCGGGCAGAGCTGGGGTTTTGAGCGCGTCGAACTCTACCAAGGCGAAGGCGAGCGGCCATTCGAGAGGTTCTGCGAATGGATGCCCTATCAGAAAGGCCAAGCCGCTAAGACCGAGGCGCTCGAGGCGAAAATCGCTGGCGCCTGAATATGGCGCTCGGCTCCGTCAATCTGCCGCCCGATGCCGATCTCGTCAAACTTGCCGTGGCGGCGAATGCGAAGCTCAAACCGAACGCGGGCGTGAGCTTCTACCGCATCCATAATCCCGATCAGTCGATCGAGACCGGCATTGTCTTCGAATGCGGTGCGCGGCGCGCCGTTGTGCGCACGCGCAATATCCTGACGGCGCACGATGCCGATGAGATCGTGCAGTCGGTCACCGCTTGGATGAACAGAATTCGTCCGACGGATAAATGGTCGACGAACCCCGAGGATGCGTCATGACCCTGCAGGCTACAGAGCGTGAATGTGCGGCCAATGCGAAAGCGCCGAGAGTTGCGCTAGCCGATATCGAGCATGCGATTGCGCACCGCTATGACACGACCGCCGACGACGCCTTACAGGTTGTCGCGGTCGATGAAACCGCGCCGCTGCGTCTGCTTTCACTGTGCATCCTCGTGATGCGCAATGGTTTCGTCGTTGTCGGCAAGAGCGCGCCCGCGTCGGCCGCGAATTTCAATCGCGAGCTCGGTAAGAAGCTCGCTTATGAGGACGCCGTGCGTCAGCTCTGGCCGCTGATGGGCTTCGCGCTGCGCGATCGTCTTGCGCAAGGAGAACTTTGATGGCGAAGCTTACCGCAAAATCGCGCAACGCGCTTCCCGCCAAGGACTTCGCCGGCCCCGGCCGCAGCTATCCCGATGAAAACAAGGCGCATGCAATCGATGCGCTGTCGCGCGTGTCGGCGAACGGCTCGCCGCGCGTTAAGACCGACGTCCGCGCCAATGTCCGGCGCAAATATCCGTCGATCAATGTCAAGCGCACCGGCGCGCCGAACTATCCGAAAATCGCTGGCGAGTATGTCAGCCTGCGCCGCCCGAAGAGCAAATCGCAGGAGCGCGAGCGCGCAGCAATGCCCTCGACATCGCCCGAGGAGATGGGCGTCGCGGTGCATCTTGAGCACCATCACCTGATGCGGCTCAAAGGCGCCGACGGCAAGCCGATCGCGGGCCGCATGAAGTCTGGTAACCCTGTGACTTTCGCCGGCCGCGGCAAAGTCGAGCGCTCGGAAAGCCGCTCGACGCCCGACGGCGAGCGCCATTCGGCGACGATCCGGTTGCATCATGGCGCTATTGCGCATCGCGCCGGCGAAGAGTTGGGCCGGGGCGTTCCGAAGTATCCGAAAGAAGCGGCGGATTACGTGCGATGACGCGAAAGAGTGAGGCGCGCTTAGCGCGCGAAGGTCACTCCGTTCGGATCGGCATTCTTTCGGATGGCAGTAAAGCTGCGCTCGACGCCGCTCTTGCCGATCTTAAGGCGGACGGCCTCGAGCCTGCACTGACCGGCGGCAGGCCGACGGCACAAGCGCAACCGCCTGGCATGATGCGCCGCGAAAGCTCGCTGATGGCGAGTGGCTGGCAAGGCGTGCTGGAGAATTTCATTCCGCCCGAGACCAATCCGCAGCTCGTCAAGACCTTCAAACGGTTTTTCTATGCCGGCGCCAAACATCTGCTCGACGATCTGCTTTACGCGGCCGATCTCGACGATGGCATGGCGCCGACCGCGGACGATCTCTCGAAAATCGATGCCGTTCAGCATGAGCTGAATGAGTTTTTCGCCAAGGTCGGCGATGGCGTGGAGTAATGCCTTCCGCTTGTGAGCCGCCACGAGCGGATTCGATAGCCATCATGGCTGCGATCGATCAAATGCGGCCGGCATTTCGCGATCTCGTGCGCGAATTTGGCTTCGTCATCGTCCGCGACATGCTCAACGACGGCTATGCCGACGCCGACGAGCTCCGCGGCATCCTTGAGGGCTGGCGCGCACGGCGCCAAGCCGAATGGCTCGCGACCGATTTCGTCACCAAGCGCACCGCCAAGTCGATTGCCGCCGCGATCGTTTATCGTCAAGCGAACGAAGGCTAAAGCCCATGGCGTTTGCCGGCGAAAATTTCCGCTCTCAGGAAGGCACGCTCGGCACTTGGTCGACAAACGCGCCCGACGATTTTGACTGGTCGGGCGAGGAGGATGGCTTCTGGCCGGTCACCCGACTGCGCCAGGGCTATATCGATTATCTCTCGGCCAAACAGCTCGAATACGAAGAGCAGCGCCAAAGCCGGCACTATTATCACGGCGCGCAATGGTCAGCCGACGAGATCAAGGCACTGCGCGCGCGCAAGCAGCCGATCATCACGTTCAACCGCTGCGCTCGCAAGGTCGACCAGATCGTCGGCCTCGTGCAGCGTGTGCGGCAGGATCCAAAGGCCTTCCCACGCAATCCGAAGAATGCCGACGGCGCCGAGATCGCAACGCTATGCGTGCGCTCGGTGCTCGACGCGGCTGACTGGGAATTCGTCGATCCGTATTGCGCGGGACAGGCAGGCATCGAGGGCATCGCCGGCGTCGAGCTCAAGCTTGTCGAGGGTGACCATGCCGACCCCGACGTCGCCATGGATTTCGTGTTTGGCGACGACTTCTTTTACGACCCGCGCTCGTTCAAGCCTGATTTTTCCGACGCGCGCTATCTCGGCATCGCCAAATGGCTCGATGTCGAGGCCGCGGTCGAATTGTTTCCCGATCAGGAAGATGAGCTGCGCACGTTGATGGTCGAGACCGGTTTCGACCTGACGACGCATTCGGATCGTGAGTTCAAGTGGATCTACGTCAACGAGAAGCGCTTGCGCCTCGTTGAAATGTGGTACCGCTTTAGGGGCAAATGGCGCTGGGCGTTTTTCTGCTCGAATTTGCTGCTCGATCAGGGCGTGTCGCCATTCCTCGACGAGCGCAATCAGCCGATGAACCGGTTCATCATGTGGTCCGCGAACGTCGATCACGACGGCGACCGCTACGGCTTCCTGCGCAATCTTAAAGGTCCGCAAGACGAAATGAATCAGCGCCGCTCGAAAGCGCTATTCATGTCGAATGTATCGCGGCTGATCGGCCAGAAAGGCGCGGTCGATGACGTTGAGAAGACGCGCCGCGAATACGCGCGACCGGACGGCTATGTCGAGGTCAATCCTGGCTTTGACGCGCCGAAGCCCGACGACAAGGTCGGCGATCTCTCCTCGCAATTGTCGCTCATGCAGGATGCGCGCTCGGAAATCGATAGCTTCGCCAACATAACGCCCGATCTCGTAACGCGTGACGTGCCGGGAGATCATTCGGGCGTTGCCATCAACATGCTGCAGAAGGCCGGCATTGCCGAGCTTGGCTCCTATCTGCGCAATTACAAGAACTGGAAAAAGCGCGTCTACAAGGCGATCTGGAACATCGTGCAGCGAACCTGGCAGGCCGAACGCTTCCTGCGCATCACGGATAGTCAGGGGCTCGCGCAGTTCATCCAGGTCAACGGTATGGAAATGGGGCGCGATGGGCAGCCGATCATCATCAACGCAATCGGCAGCCTCAATGTCGAGATCACGATCGACGAAGGGCCCGACGAGTCCAATCTGATGCAGGATGCCTATGATGTCCTCAAAGGCTATCCGCCCGGCATGGTGCCCCCTGCGGTGCTGATCGAGCTGTCGCCGATGTCGTCGAAGTACAAACAGCGCATCATGGAATTGCTGCAACAGCCGCCGAATCCGATCCAGGTCCAGGCGGCGCAGGCCGAGGTCGACCTCAAGCGCGCTGCCGTCGCCGATAAGCTTGCGCAATCCCGCCAGCGCGGCGCCGCCGCGGTCAAGGATGTGGCAAGCGCTGCACATCTTGCGCATGACGCGCTGCTCGATACCGCGCAATTCGTGCGCGATGGCATGACGCAAGCGAATGGCGACGGTGCGCCAGGGCAGCAAGCCCCGCGAGCGCCGGCGCCCCCGCAGTTCAGCACAATGCCGGGCGCGCCGGGAACTGCGCCGCCGATGCCGCCGCCGCCAATGCAACAGCCGGCAGCTCCAGCCTTCCCCATGAATCGGTGATCGTCATGCTCAATCGATTTGCCGCGGCCGCCGCCGCCATCACGCTCGGTATTGCGCGCGCTTTGCTGACTTTGGCGCTCGTCGCCGGACCGTCGATCGCACAAGTGCAATTGATCTCGCAGACCGCGCCTCTGGCGGTCGGCACCGCATCCGCAAACATCGCCATCGCCGGTGCCGGCAATATGCTGGTGCTGTTCAACGACGGCCCGGTCGAATTGTTCTGGAATGTCGCGCCGCTTTCCACTCTGGCAGCGACGACCTCGAATTTTCCGCTACCTGCCAATGCATGTTTCGCGCTTCCGATAGCGGACGCCGCCGGCCTTTATATCGCGGCGATCACGGCCGCCGGATCGACAACTCTGCGCGTGTCACGCGGCCAAGGCTCGCTCGCGGGGGCGTATAATTGCCCGGGCCCCTCGTTTCCGGGCAGCACAACCCCGATCGAAGGCCTTGGCTCGGGCACGACGGCGGCCGTCGTCGGCACGCTTGCCGGCGTAGCTAACAAAACGACCTATATCTGCGGCTATAACGTCTCGGGTTATGGATCCGCCGCAGCGCCGACGACGCTGACAATTTCCGGCCTTTTGGGCGGTTCGCAGGTCTCGCAGGTCAATGTGCCCGCTACCAATCCCACAACGATAGCGCAGCAGAATTTCAATCCTTGCCTCCCGGCAAGCGCGACCAATACCGCGATCGTCGCGACGCTCGCTGCCGATGCGACTGGCACGGCGATCAACGTCAACGCCTGGGGCTATCAGCAATAACGTTTCGTGCGCCTCGACGATATTGAGGCGACGCGCCGCCAGCGTCACTTAATGGGCGATCCGTCCAAGTCACGATACGACTTAAACCGCGCCGCCGGCGGTCTCCGGGCGTTCCGTCGTTCTCGACGATACAGAGAAAAAAGGACGTGAGTTTCATGGCACCAAGACCACAGGCCAACGAAAGGACTGAACGGGAATTTGCGCTCGACGTGAATCAGGCCGTTGCGAATACCGAAGCGGAAATCTTCGGCGACGCATTGGGCGATGACGAGCTCGAACTCGATGGCGATACTTCGCTTGAGGAAATGGGCGAAGGTCTTGAAGGCGAAACCCTCGACGAAGAGGGCGAAACCGAAGAGGCCGGCGAACAGGCCGAGGGCGAGGAAGGCGACGAAGTCGCAGCCGCCACCGAGGAGAGCGACGAAGAGGCCGAAGACGAGACCGGCGAGGTCGAAGACAATCAAACTCAGGACGAGCAGATCCGACAGGAAGGCGACCAGCGCGGTCGTATTCCCCCGGGCGTGCATCGCCAGGAGCGCGAGCGTCGACGTGCCGCCGAGGAGCACGCGCAGAGAGTTGAGCGCGAGCTTGCGGAAACGCGTGGCCGTCTCGACGAATTGTCGAGGCGCGTCAACACACCGCCTCCGGCCGCCAAGGTCGAGCCAAAAGATGATCCGGAACCCGACATGTTCGCGGACCCGGAAGGCTGGAAAACGTGGAACCGCCGCCAAGCGGAAAAGATCGCCGACGAACGTGTGCAACACGCTCTCGGCACTTTTGAGCAACGGCAGCAGGAACGCGTTACCGAACGCGTCAATCAAAGTTTCAACCTCGCCGCCAATGGCGAGCGGAACTTTGAGTTCGATGCGGCCTACCGAGCGCTGGTCAGTCTCGACCCGCGCAATCCGCAGCATCAAGCCACCGTGCGGAGGATCTACGAATCCGCCGAACCGTCCCAAGCCTTGTTTGATTGGTGGGACAACAATGGTGGTCCGGAATATCGCGACGAGCTTGCGCGCCGTCTCGGCTTCGAACCCGAAGGCGGACGACGCGAGCAACGCCGCGGTACCGCGCCTTCCCAGCGCGGTCAGCCCCGTCAACAGTTCCAGCAGCCACGCCATGAGACGCGCTTGCCGCCTTCGCTCAACACGGCCCGCGGCGGACAACGCCAAGCGGTTTCCGACCCCGATATGTTGGACGATAGCGATCAGGCGACTTTCCGCTACGCCACGCGCTAACGCGCTTTAGGGCTGATCGTCTCCGACTGCCGATAGGTTGCGCTCAGTCATGACCTGAAAGGACAGGCCATGGCCGTCACGACTGTTCAAGTCAACAACAAGCTGATTATCTTCCGCAAGGAAGTGGCGCGGGAATATATCCGCCAAAATCTGTTCTCGCCCTATATCGGATCGGAAATGACCGCGATCATTCGCGTCATCAACGATCTGAAAAACGGCGGCGAGCAGATCAACATTCCGCTGATCGCCCGGCTCAAGGGCCAGGCGATTGCGACCGGTGCGTTGGTCGGCAACGAAGAGTCCATCGACAACTATGGCGATCGTGCCTGGATCGATTGGGCTCGTAATGCCGTCAAGCTGCCCAAGTCGGAAGAGCAGAAAAGCTCGATCGACTTGTTCGGCCAAGCGCGCCCGCTGCTCGAGGACTGGGGCAAGGAACTCCAGCGTGACGAGATTATCGACGCGTTCTATGCGATCCCACTCGCATCGACTGCGCCCGCCGGTCTCGGCACCGTCAACGGTCAGCGCGTCAACGGCGCCTACTTCGACGCCGCCACGGTTGCGCAGCGCAATACGTGGATCACAGACAACGCCGATCGCGTGCTGTTCGGGGGCGCACAAGGCAACCTCGTCGGCGGCAACTTTGCCTCGTCTGCCGCCAACATCACGTCCGGCATGACGCTGTCGGCCGCCGCAATCCTGAAAATGAAGCGGCTCGCCAAGAAAGCGAACCCGCGCATTCGGCCGTACAAGCTGAAAAATGGCCGTGAATATTTCGTGCTGTTTGCTGGCCCGAACTGCTTCCGGGATCTGCAGGCCGACACCACGATCATCACGGCGAACACTCAGTCGCGGCCGCGTGAGGGCGATGGGCTCGACAAGAACCCGTTGTTCCAGGATGGCGATCTGCTCTACAACGGCATCATCATCCGGGAAATTCCGGAAATGGATGTCCGGCTCCCCGTCACCTATCAGACGATGGGCTCGGGAGCGATCCAGATCGCGCCATGCTTCATGTGCGGGCAGTCCGCCATGGCGTGGGCTTGGGGCCGCATGCCGGTTCCGACCTTCCTGAAAGAAGACGATTACCAGTTCTTCCGCGGTGTCGGCGTGATGATGGCTTACGGTCTCAAAAAGATCGCCAAGCTCAATCCCGCCGGCAACTACAAGGAATGGGGCGTCTTCACGGGATTTTTCGCCTCGGCGAACGATACCTGAGCCTGATCGGCGCGACATCGGCGGCGGCGCCAAGTCTTTGCGAAGATTTGCGCCGTCGCTTCCGCTTTCATCCTTTCAACAATCGGAGAACCAACATGCGCAATCTGCGCAATCTTGCCCTCCATCCACGCGAAGCGCTCAAGAGCGTTTTCAGCGCGCTTGCCGTGGCATTGTTCGTTGCCGGCGCCTTGTCGGGCGCCGCGCTTGCTTTGAGCATTCCGCCGGTCTTCGCCCCGCGGGTGTTCCTGTCACAGCAGACGCATTACGAGCGCCATGTTGTGACCATCACGTCGTCGGGCTGCTCGGCGGACGCCGGTCAGCTTGGCCAGGTCTCGAACTGGTCTTCGCTAGCCTGCAACGTCAAGGTCGGCGCGATCCCGTACAATGCGTTTATCGTGCGGGGTTACATCCAGGCACCGACCGCATGCAACGCCGGCACTACCTGCACGTTCTCGCTCGGTAATGCGTCGGGCGGCGCGCAATATGTGTCGGCGCAGTCGGTCGCCTCGACCCTCAACGGAACCGCCCTGACGATTGTGGCCGCCAATCTCGGCACCAATCAGTCCGGCAATGGCATCGCGCAAACCGGTCTCGACGGCGGCTTTGATCTTTGGGTCAATGTCACCTATTCGGGCACCGCGCCGACCGCCGGGCAGTTCGTGTTCATCATCGAGTATTTCGGGCCGAATGACGGCGGTTGTGCGCCGGTCCCGCAGGGCTCGACCGCGACCATCTGCTGAGTTTTCAGATGCCAAGGGGACGCCGCGCTCAAGCGGCGTCCCGCTCCGTCATGCGTTGACGATTTACACTCTTTGGAGGGCTAGCCCCGATGTCTATCGCCAATGATTCACTATTACAAAATCTCGCGACGCTCGGCTTTACGCTGACCGACAATCTTGCGGCGAATAACGCAACGCAGGCCCTGGCATTCCCGCTGATCGGGGATTTCTGCCGCTTTCTTAATGCGGCCGCGAACGGCACCGCGATCCTTAAATCGAGCCTCAGCAATGAGGCGCCCCCCATTGTCTTTGTCGTCAACGACAGCGCGCAGACCATGAAGGTCTATTGCGCGATCGGCGAGACAATGAGTGGCGTCGCCAACGGTTCGCTGGCGATTCCCTCGGGCCAGAGCGGCATTTTCATTCGTGTGCCGCCGGCAATCGCCAAGGGCGGCGGCGATGTTGGGACCGGCGTTGGCGACTGGCGCGTCGCCGTGATCCCGTGAGGTAGCCATGCCCATCCTCCCGTTTCGCGCCAATGCGGTCGCCGCCGTCGCCGGCGTCGCGACACTCAACCAGGACGCCGCCATCGTCACGACGCAAGCGCTTGCGACGGCGGCGAACGGTTCGGCAACCATCACGCTCAACTGTTCGGCCGTGACGCCGACAAGCCTCGTCATGGCCTCGCTGCAGAACGGTTCAAACACGACCGGCATTCCCGCCATCCAGACCGTGACGCCGGGCAATGGCGTCGTCACGATCGTCATCCAGAATCTCAGTGGCGCGGCCGCTCTTAACGGCACGCTCATCCTGAGTGTTCTCGTATTCAACTGAGCGACCTCTGCTCACAACCAAGGGAAACGTCATGCCCGATACTTCCGAACACACCTCCGCTGCGGCGTCTCAGGCTGCGCCTGCGCCAGCCGCCGAACCGATTACGCTGACCTATATGCCGCTCGCGGCCGACATTGACACGGCCGTTGTCGACGGCGTGATCTTCACGGCCTATGAGCCTTTGGTGCTTCCAGCCGGCAAGGAATGGCTGGTCGGCAAGCTTGCCGGCAATCCGTGGTTCACGTCGGGCGCGATCGATACGGAACGCCAGGCGGAATGGCAAAAGGTGCGCGAGGCGCGCAAGACGATCGAGGCCGCCAAGGCCGAGGCCGACAAGATTGAAGTCGGCGCCCACTAATCGGCGCGATTCTAATCGGCGCTCGTCGGTTCGGCACCTTCGATTTCGCCGTGCGCCGGCCCTTTCGGGTCGGCGCCTTTTTCGCTCAAACCTTTAAGGATATGTCATGTCCGACGAGACCAAGCAGGAAACCGAAACGACCACCAGGAAGCCGGAACCATCCGCGACGGCGGCGCGGCCGAAAGCTGGCGCGGCTGGCGTTGGCCCCAATTACGATGAGATCACCTATATCCCGGGACCGCAGGATCCGCCGACCGTCAAATGGAACGGTATCGAATTCAGGGCGAACGTGCCGGTCAAGGTATCGCGCACGCAAACCATATTGACGCCGCTGCCGATCCGCACCCCCATGCGCGATGACAGCGGCAAGCAGTTGCGCGACCCGGATACCGGCGAGCTCATGTTCCATAATGGCGTCATTCAGCCAGACGGCACGCTGCAGACGCGGCACGTCGAGCAGAAAGTGCCGATGTACAAGCTTGCCGAAAAGAACCCGTCGTTTTCGGTCAACGGCGCGCCGCCCGCGGCCAAGGTCGAAGGGCACGCGCGCGGACCGAGTGATCCGGAAACCTATCGCGGCTACGCGCTGCGCTGGATTCCGCAGGCGATGACGGCGCGCGAGCTCGAGACGCGCTGGGAAGCCGAGGCCGCATTGCGCAAGAACTGCGGGGTTGACGACAAGGACGTGGGCTTCCTGATGCCGTTCTATGAAGCGCGGCGCGAAATGCTCAAGGACGCCGCCTAAGTCGCCGCGACCTGACGGTTACCTCAGAGGGTGTTCGGCCGTAAGCGTGAACCCGAAAGGGCGAACGCAGTATAGCGTCGGCCGAACCATGGGCTTCAAGGGGACACGTCATGGCCGGTCAGTATCGGACATCGATCGATCTCGTTACCGAAGCGCTCGCCAATCTCGGAGTGCTCGCCGCGGGGCAGCCGACCGACCCGGAAGACTTCAATTACGTCAACGAAAAGCTCGATAGCATATTCCGCAAAATCGCGGCGCTCGAGATCGTCTATGTGCCGGACCCGAACAATATTCCTGGCGCATTTTTTTCGGATCTGGCCGACATCGTCGCCGGCGAGTGCTGCACCAAGTTCGGCGTCACGCCGGACGACTATGTGAAGCTCGTCAACAAGGGCCTCGGCGGCGTCAATGGTATCGATGTCGGCAATGGCGCGGCCGCAAAGTCGCTGCGCGCCATGCGCCGGGGGCGTCCGACCGGCGAAACGCTGGTCTCGGAATTCTTCTAATGGCGACGGGCGCCCCGACGCCGATTCCGTTTGCGCTGTCGTCGTTCCCGGGCGCCAATCCGCAGGAAGGCTCGGGCCGGCTTATCAACTGCTATGCCGAACCGCTCGGCGAGGCGACTAAGCCGACCGGTCCCGCGCAGCAAGTATGGCGCCGTAGTCCCGGCCTTTCGCAGCACGCCGCAACCGCGCAGTCCGGCTACCGCGGCGGTCTGATCGTCAATAACCTGTCCTATGAGACGTGGCTCAACGAAGCGGCAACCGTCGACATCAACGGCAATGTGACGTTGCTTGGCAACTTTCCCGGCTCGAAGAAAGTCTCGATCGCACGCAACCAGGCCGCCAATCCGGACGTCGTCGCCGTCGATCAGGACAACGGCGCCTATATCCTCAACACCAGCGATCTTGCGGCGGCCTCGGCGACCGTCACGATCGCTGGAACGCAGTTCGCGCCAGGCGACACGGTCGCGCTATTTTTCGCCAATACCGGCGTCGCCGGCTTTCCGGTCAATATCATCTACACGTTGGGTTCGAACGAAAGCCCGACGACGATAGCGACCGGGCTCAAAAACCTCATCAATGCCAATGCGACGCTGGTCGCAGCCCAGCTCACGGCCGCGAATGCGGCGGGTGTCCTGACCGTTAGTCAGAACGGCTTCATCGCCAACGCGACCACGATCGAGACGACGGTCACGGCCGTCGGCAATGCGACTGCGCTGACCGGGACGAAGACCGGCGCCGGCAATGAGACTGTGACGGTTGCGCCCGGCAGCGGAACGGCGACCGCAACAATCGGCGGCTCGGTTTTCGACTCTGGCGATACGGTTTCGCTAACATTCTCGAACGCTTCGCTGTCGGGCTTCCCGGTTACTGTCACTCACACGCTCGGCGCCGGCGAAACCGCGACGACGATTGCGACCGCGCTAACCGCCCTCATCAACGCCAATGCCGCGCTCGCCGCGGCGTCGATCACGGCGGCATCGGCGCTCGGCGTCATCACCCTAACGGAAGTGATTGGCAACGAGACGGCGACCCTTAATCCCGTCAGCGGCACGCTCTCAGGGGGCGCAGGTACGCAAGGCATCGTTTTCGCCGGCGCGCCGCTCGCCTATAACGGCCAGGGCAACCTGCCGCAGCCGAACTCGGTATGTTTTCAGGACGGTTATTTCTTCTTCACCATCGCTAAGGGCCAGTGCTATGCCTCGGGGCTGAACTCTCTGACGCAAAACGCGCTGACCTACATCACGGCGCAAGCCAAGTCCGATGTCACTTTGCTGCGCGGCATTGCGTTCTCTGGGCTCTTGCTCCTCTTCACCACGGGATCCTGCGAAGTATGGCAAGACGCGGCGCTGCCGGCGCCGGCCTTCCCTTACTCGCGGCTCCTCGTTCTCGAATATGGCTTGGTGCAGGCAGCCGCCATCGCCGGATGGGAAACAGGCTTTAGCGAGCTCCTGTGGGTCGCGCAGGATTTCGGCGTCTATTGGATGACGGCAGGTTCGCTTGCGCCGATCAAGGTGTCTTCGCCCGATCTCGAAAGGCTGATCGAAGCGCAGGTGCGCGCCGGCAATACGCTCGAGGCCGGTTGCTATGCCTTCGCCGGCCGCAAGCAATGGTGTCTATCGTCGCCATCATGGTCGTGGGAATTCAGCCTCACGACCAGAAAATGGAACGAGCGCTCATCGTTCGGCATCAACGGCCTATTCGGCCGCTGGCGCGCCACCGGCGGCCATCCGGCATTCGGCAAGTGGCTCATTGGCGACGAATTGAGCGGCAATCTGCTCTGGGTCGACAGTTCAAACTTTACCGAAAACGGCGCCGTGCAACTATTTCGGATCGAATCCGGCCCGGTCAAAGACTTCCCGAACCAAATCCGCATCGCGCGCGCGGATTTCGATTTCGACATGGGCGTCGGTATTGCGGTCGGCAATATCATGATGACGGTGATGGGCGCGGCCGCCGGAACAAATGGCGTTGTGCGGCTGACCGTTAATTCGACAGCCGGCGTCAACGCCAACGATCAGGGCAACGTCGTCGGCGTGACTGGAACGACCGAGGCGAACGGCTCGTTCCCGATGACCGTTATCGATGCAACGCATATCGAGCTGCAGGGTACGAAATTCATCAACGCCTATGTGTCCGGCGGAACCGTCGTCGACGTGACGTCGCCGCCGAATGCGATCAATCCGATGGTCGCAATTTCGTGTAGCAAGAACGGCGGTCAAAGTTGGGGCAACCCGCTCCTACGCGCGCTCGGTGCGCAAGCTAAAGCAAAGCGCGCGCGAGCATCGGTCAAGAACATGGGACAGTCGGGCCCGATGGGCGACCGCTGGCGCCTCGACGTGACGGATCCGGTCTATGTCGGCTTCCTGGGCGGGACGCAGTCGAGCAATCCGCGCGAAGTCGGGGCCTAAACGATGGCTGTTACTTTCAAAGGTTCGCTGCCGCAGCCGAATTTTCCTTATGTCGACGGGCAGGGCAAGCCGACGCTGCAGTTCGCGCAATATGTCGCGGCGCTCGATGCCGTGGTGCGCTCGCTCGCTGGCGATACCGTCGGAACGCTTACGAATGCCGCGAATGATGCCGCGGCCGCGACGGCCGGTATTGCGGTCGGCCAGCTTTATCGCAATGGGTCCGCAGTCATGGTCAGGATCAAATAGAGGCGCACCATGGGCATATTCGATATTTTCAATACCAGCGACCAGCAGGCAGCGGCGGCCGCACAGACGGCTGGCATCAATGCGGGCTACAGCCAGCTTTCCAATCTATACGGTCAGGGCCAGCAGGCGCTGCAAACCAATTACGCGAGTGGTCTGCAGCCGTTCCAGCAGAACTATACTCAATCAAATCAGGGCACGACGGCGCTCGGCAACGCGCTCGGGCTTAATGGACCGGCCGGCAATCAGCAGGCGTCGCAACAGCTTCAAAGCACGCCCGGCTTTCAGTTCCAGACCCAACAGGGCAACAATGCGATCAACGCGGCCGCGGCCGCGAACGGGACGCTTAATTCCGGCAATCAGGCGCTCGCTCTGAGCCAATTTAATCAAGGCCTCGCCGGCACGACCTACAATAATTACGTCTCGCAATTGCAGCCTTACCTCGGCGCGAGCCAAAGCGCGGCGAGCGGCATCGGCTCGCTCTATGGCAACCTCGGCAATCAGCTCAATGCGAGCTACATGGGCCAGGGCAACGCCGCCTATGGCGCGCAGACTTCGATCGGCAATGCCAATGCCAACGCCGATCTTGCAGGGCTGAACGCGTCGGGCAACATCATCAACGCCGGCATGAACGGAGCTGAGGCGCTCCTCGGCTTCATGTCCGACAAGCGCGCCAAGGAAGACGTCAAGCGGGTCGGCAAGCTCGACGACGGCCAGCCGGTGTATCGCTTCCGCTATAAGGGCGACCCGCGTCATCAGATTGGACTCGTCGCACAAGAGGTCGAGAAGACTAATCCGAAAGCCGTGTTTGATATCAGCGCCGATCGCAAAGGTGTCGATTACAAGCGGGCGACAGATTATGCCGCACGGCTCGCGGACTTCCGCGGCGCGCCGGCCAAGAAATCCGGCACCCGCGATTATGCCGCGCCGCTCCTGAAAAAGGCTGCCTGACCATGGCTCTTCCCCAAGCAAAGCCTACCGCGAAGCAGGCGCCCGCCGTGTTCGGCTCGGATGCCGCGCCCGTCATCTATTTCGACGGCGTCTATGCGGCTGGAAACTGCAACGGCATCATCCAGATCGAGGTCGCCGCCAATGAGCTCGTGCCGGTCGGGCCCGGCTCCCCGGAAATCAAGGTCAAATGCGTCGCGACCGGTCATTTGCGCTGCTCGCTGCCGGCGGCCAAGCAGTTGCGCGACATGCTCGACGACGCGATCAAGAACCTCGAGGCGCCGGCGCGTACCGAGAACAAGGTCGATCCGAAGAAATCGAACTGAGGCCGCCACGTTTCTTCCTCGCACCGTGAGACAGCGCCGATGGCCGACAATAATCCCTATCTCGTCGTTGGTTCGCCGAACTATGCGGCGCCGATGATCGATTTTTCGGCGCTTAATCCCAATGCGCCGAACAAACAAAATAATCAGAACAATCCGCAGGGCCAAAATCAGGGGCAGCAACCGGGCCAGAAACCGAAAAGCCCGTTCCAGAATTTTGCGAACAGTTTGCAATCGTTCTTGCAACCTGCCGCGCCAGGCGCTGGCGCCGGTCCCGCGGCAATGGGTCCGCAGGCTTATGGCGGTCCGCTGCAGCTTACACCCGGCTCGGTCGACGGCGCCAACGCCATGCTCTCGGGGATTTATTGATCCATGCCCGATCCGGCATCCTCGTTCATGGTCGGCAACGCGCCTTCGGGTGCGAGCTACGCCGCGCCGTTATTGAACTTTGCGCCGCTGTCGCAATTGCCGCAGGATTATTTCCAGGGCCAGCAACGCGCGCGCACGACCAGGCTGCAGAACGCCTTTCCGGATGGATTGCCGCGCAATTCCGATGGCTCGGTCGATGTCAATTCGGTCGGCGATACGCTGACAAAGCTCGGCGGTGCCGAATACGCATCGCAGATGATGCCGTTCCTGATTCAAAGTCAGATGGGTTCGCAGGGCGCAGCCGCGATCGATAATGCGACCGGTCAGCAGGGCTCGCCGCCGGCGCAAGCGCCGACGACAGTCCCGGGTGCAAGCGGGCCGGCCAATATCCGCGGTCCGCAGCGGACGGCGCAGCCCGGCGGAACATCGCCGGTGCAACAATCTCAATCGCCGGCACAGCCATCTCAGCCCGGCGAAATCTCAATGGCCGGCCAGGGCTCGCAACAAAATCCCTATCGGCCGCGTTCGCAGGCCGACTTTAACCAAATCCCCGACGGGGCTTATTGGGTCGGACCAAGCGGGCCTCCTCAATTGAAGGGTCAATCCGCTTCGCCAAACATCGTGTCTCAGAACGGGTCCGCAGCGACGGGCGCCCCGGTTGGCGGCGCATCTGGCGCGCCAGCGCCGGCGGCTGGCAATGCGCCGGACGGCCGCGGCGCGATCCCGGGCCAGAATGGCGGTCCAGCGGATTCCGGCATGCCGAACGCGGCTGCAGGTCTCGTACCGCAAGGGTATGATCCGAACGGTTTTGCCAATGCCCTGACGCAACGCGCCGCCGCTCTTCGCTCGCAGGCCGCTCGCTATGCGGCGTTTCCAAATGGCGCCAACCAAGCCAAGGTGCTCCAGGAGCAGGCGCAGGCCTTGGATGATCGCGCCAAGCAGATTTACGACGTCATCGGCAAAGCCGCGGAGCCGACGCCCGAGCAGAAAAACTTCCAGGTCGGACGCCAGCCCGGCGAGACGCTGCCGCAGTATCAGGCGCGCGTTGCCGGCGCACAAAAGCAAGCCGAGGTCGCAGCGGAAAATTCGGCGCTGAC
>Ga0181526_10000461_pt1 | contig 43607 bp, 45 predicted proteins | sample PEATcosm2014_Bin_35_FD_119750 | JGI IMG/M metagenome (GOLD analysis project Ga0181526, IMG submission 119750) | Peatland microbial communities from MTU Mesocosm Facility, Houghton, MI, USA - PEATcosm2014_Bin06_30_metaG | ecosystem: Environmental > Terrestrial > Soil > Wetlands > Peat | place...
ATCTACCTCACAGTTGCGCGAGTTATCCCGGCCATGAACTTTCATTTCCCAATTGCGCGAGTCATTCCAACAGGGTGCAAGACTTTCGGTGGTCTTGCGAAGGTGGTTTTGGCGCGAAACTACGCCGCATTTGCCTCGCAGGGTGGTTCATGCAAAGACGGCATCCTAGAGACACTGCAGCAACTGACTGCCATGCAACTGGCAATGGACGTTGAAAAAAATCTCACCCGAAACGCGCATCCCGCAAGATCTGAACATCTATTGATGCGGACGCAACCGTCTGTTAGGGCGTGGTGAAGCGGTTCCGGTTGGTTTTTCGTCAATTCGGACAGAATCCATCTAGGAACGCATCTCTGTATAATTTCTCAGAGTTCCCCCAAGAGTTGCAGTTTTGAATTGGAAGGGCAAAGAACTGCCAAAGAAAGTAATTGCGCGAAAGATGCGAGACAGCTTCGGCTTACCGGCAGAAGATTTGCGCGTCTTGCGAGCGCTGAAGACGCCGGCGAAGATCCAGAGGTTCATTGACGAGCTGACCTACCAGTATGCAGACACGGCGGGGTCTCCGCATCGCGTGCTGCGCGAGCGCAAAGGTCACTGCCTGGAGGGAGCGCTGCTGGCCGCTGCCGCGCTGCGCGTCAACGGCCGCGAACCACTGCTGATGGATCTCGAAGCCGCGCACGACGACGATCACGTGATCGCCATCTATCGCGAAGGCGGCCTGTGGGGAGGCATTGCCAAGTCGAACTTCGCCGGGTTGCGTTTCCGCGCGCCGGTCTACCGCACGCTGCGCGAGCTGGCGCTGAGTTACTTTGAAAGCTACTACAACCTGCGCGGCGAGCGCACTTTGCGTTCCTATTCAGCACCGATAAACCTGAAGCGTGTGGATGGGTTGCACTGGATGACCGCGGAGCAAGATGTCTGGTGCGTGACCGACCTACTGATTGCGGCGAAGCACTATCCGCTCTTCCCTCATAAGGTGGCGCGAGCCTTGCCGCGACTCGACCGCCGCAGTTTTGAAGCAGGCATGTACGGCTGGACCAAGCACTGAGCGGAGCCGCGCTTGAGCTCCGACGTGATGACCCACTACCGGACTATAATTGCGATTGACTCTGTTCGCCGCCCGGGCACTTAAAAGGCCTTTGTTTACCGGCCTTCGAATCGTTCGCGCATTGAGGCCGGTTTCAGTTGAATCACGAAGAACTCATCCTTGTCACCGGCGCGACCGGCTTTCTTGGCTCGCGGCTGGCGCGCGAACTGCTCGAACGCCAGCCGCAGGCCCGGCTGGCTCTGCTGATTCGCACGAAACCTGGCGAATCGGGCCAGCAGCGCGCCGATGCGATTGTGCCTGCTAGCGAACGGGCGCGGGTCCAGGCCTACGCCGGTGATGTGGATCTGCCCAATTGCGGCCTCGAACCCAACGCCTACAAGCAGCTTTCTGCTGAAACGACGCGCGTCATTCACTGCGCCGCCACGGTGCGCTTCGATCACACGCTGGAGGATGCCCGCCGGATCAACGTCGAAGGCACCCGCCGCGTGCTGGACTTTGCTGCCGCTATGCGCCAACTGCGCAGCCTGGCCTATGTCGGCACGGCCTACGTGGCGGGCGAGCGCTCCGACCTGGTGCGCGAGAGCGAGTTGGCCGTGGGCCAGGGCTACCGCAACAGCTACGAGCAGAGCAAGGCCGAGGCCGAGGCGCTGGTTCGCTCGCGGCTGGGTTCGCTGCCCGGCGTCATTCTGCGGCCGAGCATTATCGTTGGCGATTCGCGCACCGGCGCAACGTCGAGCTTCAAGATGATGTACTGGCCTCTGAAGATCTACGCGCGCGGGCTGTGGCGGACAGTGCCCGGTTACGCGGACGCGGTGCTCGACATCGTGCCGGTGGACTTCGTGGCTGCTTCCGTGGCGCGGCTGGCCTTCGACAAGGCTGCGCTCGGCAACGTGGTGCACCTCTGTGCCGGACCGCGCGGCAGCGCAACGATCCACCAGATCGCGCTGCGCGCCATGGAGTATTTTCACGGGCCGGAGCCGCGATTTGTCGATCCGAAGTTCTTCTTCGCAGTGGTGCGGCCGCTGCTCTTCATGACCCTGTGGGGAAAGAAGCGCCGCGTACTGCGCGACGGCCGCGCCTACCGCGACTACTTCACGATGAAGATGCAGTTTGACACGACCAACGCAGAGCGTTTGCTCGAACCCGCCGGAGTGACTCCGCCGCCGGTGATGGAGTATCTCGACCGCCTCTTCAACTACTGCGTGGCCAGCGACTGGGGCCGCAAACCGGTCTCGGCGCAATGAACATATTTCGGCGCTTTCGGCTCTCGCGCGACCGCAGAGTCACAGTGGCCAATCTGGTGGATGAGTTGCTGCGACAAAATGGCGACAGCGAGATCTCCGTCGAGCACGGCAAGCCCTTTCACCTCGTTGAACTGCACGCCGAGATTTGCTCGATCGATGCCTTCCTCCGCAGCGTTGTCCATCTAAGGCCAGGCCAACCAGTGGCCATCTATCGCACCAACGATGTGCGGTGCTTTCGATGGTTTCTGGCGATCATTCGCGCCGGAGGCATCGCTGTCCCGCTCAACCCGATGCTTTCACTGGCCGAGGTGCGCCGCATTCTGGCCAACAGTGGCACGGATATTCTGGTCACCGACAAAGCTGTCTTCGAACGCAGCATCAAGGAGCGCGCAGCGCTCGATGTGCGGACATGGATTGAAGTGGACGATGAGCCGGAGACCCTGGATGGTTTTTTGCGCGTTCCCGTTGGGAAAGAACAGGGCGGAGCCGGTTTCCCGCCAGCTTTGGTCAATCCTGCTGCAACCGTGGCTGTCTTTCACACTTCGGGCACCAGCGGCTATCCCAAAGGCGCGGCTCTGTCGAGCACGGCGCTGCTGGGGGCGCGCGCGTCCACCGTGCTGGTCGGAATGTTTCTGGGACGCAAGGATCTGGCGCTAATCGCGCTGCCATGGTCGCACATCATGGCGGTGAGCATCGCGCTCTACGGCTTGATGGCCGGAATTCGCGGCTGCTTCCTCGATCACTTTGATGCCGAATCGGCATTGGAGATGATCGAGCGCCTCGGCGTGACCAGCGTTGTGGGCGTGCCAACGATGTTTTTGCGATTAGCCAACAGCAATCCCGAGGCCGCCCGGCTCAGGAGCGTGCGGCTGTGGCTCACGGCGAGCGATCAACTGCCTGCGGAGGTTCGGCAAAGGTTGCGGCAGTATGGAGCTCTGCTTCGGCTGCCGGGTGGGCGGCGCATTCCGCCGGTACTGGTGAACGGCTATGGCATGGTGGAGCTCGGCGGCCTGGCGATGATGGGCTTCGAGATGTCGTTTCTGCCCGGCAGCGGCGACCTCTGCTTTCCTGTTCCGCCATTCCGCATCCGGGTTGCGGGCGAGGACGGCCGGCCGGTGCGCGCGGGAGTGGAGGGCGAGTGCCAGATTCGACGGCGCGGACTGAAGCCGCATTACTGGAAAGACTCTATCAAAGCGGAGAGTAAAGGCGATGCCTTGCTGACCGCCGACGGATGGCTGCACACCGGCGACCTGGCAACGCGGAATCGTTTGGGCATGATTCGCTTGGTTGGGCGCATGAAGGATGTGATCAAGTCGGGTGGCTACTCGGTATACGTTCGCGAGCTGGAAGAGGCCATCGCGGCCCATCCCGCGGTGGCCCGAGTAGCTGCCTTCGGCCTGCCGCACAAGGAGAAAGGCGAGATCCCCGCTGCGGCCGTCGAATTGCGCGAAGGCTTTGAGGCGAGCGAAGGTGAATTGCTGGAGTGGTGCTGTCAGAATCTCGCTGCCTATAAAGCGCCACGCCAAATCTGGATTCTGGAACCTGGAGGCCTGCCGCACAATCACAACGGCAAGCTGCTACGGCGGGAGTTGAAAGCGCGATTTTCGACCGAGACGAAGTGAGGGGAATGCTCATGCCCGCCGGTTCAGCCCATGGATCACAAAGCCAACTCAACCCATGTGAACCGGTTCTTGCAATAATTTACAAGAAACTGACAAACACGTTACAAATCACTTGACCGATCGCAAACGACTCAAATCTCAAGAGCCTATAGTTCTGCCCGTAGGGCGTCTCTGCATGCCGAATCCTTGCGATTGCGAGCTTCGGCGAATTGCGGAATCCTGAAACGCCCGGAAGGGTGAAGCGATGCAAAAGAGCAAGGCAACATTCTGGTTGGGATTGTGTTTGTCGATTCTTAGTGTGGGCCAGGCGGCCCAAGCGCAAACCTGGTCCTTCACGGGCAGCATGGAAACTCCGCGAGGCAACCAATCGACCACTCTGCTCAGCAACGGCGAGGTACTGGTCGCCGGCGGCAGGCAGCGTGGCAACTACAACCTCACAACGGCAGAGATCTATAACCCATCGACCGGAACGTTTTCCAGCACCGGAAGCCTCAACACAGGACGCAATGGCCACACGGCCACTCTCTTGGAGAGCGGGCAGGTCTTGATTGCCGGAGGCGGGACGGACGCAAGCGGCTCAGTCGTCTGCCTGGCCAGCGCCGAGTTGTATAACCCCTCCACCGGCAAGTTCACGGTGACCGGCAGCATGACGACAGCAAGGTGCGGTCAGACGGCGACGCTGCTGAACAACGGGATGGTGCTGATGGCGGGAGGAGCCAACAATGGCAGCGTTCTGGGCACTGCGGAGCTTTACAACCCCGCCACAGGAACCTTCAGCGCCACTGGCAGCCTGAACGCAGCGCGCGGCGGCCACGCGGCCACGCTGCTGGAGAATGGCGATGTGCTGATTGCGGCAGGCGGCAACAACACTACCTACCTGGCCAGCGCGGAGTTGTACAACCCTTCCACCGGAACTTTCGCATTCACCGGCAGCCTGAATACAGCTCGTGCTTCCTTTACCGCGACCCGGCTTGAAAACGGCAATGTTCTGGTTGCCGGAGGTGAGAACAGCGGCAATATCTGGCTGGCCAGCGCGGAGGTCTATAACCCCTCGACGGGAAAGTTCACCCCGACAGGAAGCTTGAACAAATCCCGCTTTCTTCAGGTGGCCAATCTTCTGCTTGATGGCGACGTGCTGATCTCAGGCGGCAACCATACCGGTTCCATCGCCAGCGCAGAACTTTACGACCCATCGAGCGGAACTTTCACCGTGACGGCGAGCATGAACATCCCGCGCCAGGATCAATCGTCTGTTCTGCTGAACAACGGAGATGTGCTGGTCACTGGAGGGTTCGACGGCGACGGCGGCAACTGCTGCTATGAGGCCTCGACGGAGCTGTACCACTAGAGCGGTCAACAGTCGGTTTGCACCGGACGAGCACTCCGCAGGCGGCTCTTTCCAGATGGAGAGAGCCGCCTGAGGCTTCCATTTTGAGCCAAAAGGAATCCGTAAATCATTCCCCTGCGTGGCTCAGGCGACCTTAGTGATCAGCCTGAGAAACTCCCTCCCCCAAACCGCTCGCGAACCAGAGCCATCGCTTCGTCCGCTGTAGCGATGGCGCCTTCCAGTTGCGCATCCTCGACCGCTCGCAGCATCTCCTTGAAGCCCGCACCCGGCTTGTAACCCGCGGCAATCAGCTCACGGCCGGTGATGAGAGACTGCGGGCGCACTGCCTCGGCGGGCATCGCCTCATAACGCTCGCGAACGAAGTTCCAGTGGTCCAGATTGCCGCTGGCGGCCATGCAGTCCATGCGATGCAGGGCAAGGTGCTCAGGAAAGCTCTCAAGGCGGAAAAAGCGCTTGAGGGTCGAAGCCTTCATGCGCGACGCATCGGCAAAGCGCATGTGGTTCTCAACCAGCGCGAGAATCTGGTGCGTCTCGTCGTTGGAAAAGCGGAAGCGGCGGCAGATCTCGGCGGCCATGGCGACGCCGACCTCGACGTGGCCATCAAAGCGAATCCTGTCCGGCGCGCGCCGAAAGGTCGGCGGCTTGCCCACATCGTGCAGCAGAGCGCCCCAGGCCAGCGTGAAGGAGCAGTCGGCGGGAAGCTGTTCAAGCAGCATAAGAGTATGCACCCAGACATCGCCCTCGGGATGGAACTGCGGCGGCTGCTCGACGCCCTTCATCTTTGCGATCTCCGGCAGCACCTCGGCGAGCAGGCCGGTCTCATCGAGCAACTCGAACGCGCGGCGGGCGTGGCCCTCCGTGAGCATCTTGGTCAACTCATCGCGGACACGCTCGCGGCTGACGGCCTTGGTCTTTGCAGCGAGTGCGCGAATGGCGATCTTTGTCTTGGAATCGATCTCGAAGCCGAAGCGGGCCGCAAAGCGAACAGCACGCAGCATGCGCAGGTGGTCCTCTTCAAAGCGCTTGGCAGGCTGGCCGATGGCGCGCACGATGCCGGCATCGAGATCCGCCAATCCTCCCACAAAGTCGATCACAGCGGAGCGGAGATTCTCTCCAATTGCGAGTGATCTGTCATCCTGTGCGGACCCTGAGCGAAGTGATGGGGAAGTCGAAGGACCTGCTTCTTTCGGATCTGCCATTCGCACAGGGTCCAACAGCAGACCATTGATGGTGAAGTCGCGGCGGCGGACATCCTCTTCGGCGCTGGGGGTGTATCGAACCGCGTCGGGATGGCGGCCATCGGAGTATGCGCCATCCGAGCGGAAGGTGGCGACTTCGGTGATCCCATACTCTGTCTTGGAGGTCTCCGCGCCCGTCTCGTCTTTGGCCGCGGAACCCGCGTCTGCCGCACCGCAGGTGCCAACGAGCACCACGCCAAAGTGCGCTCCCACGGCAAAGGTGCGCTGGAACATCGCCAGTACCACATCGGGCGTCGCACTGCTCGCTACGTCGTAGTCCTTGGGCTCGCGGCCCAGCAGCAGGTCGCGCACGCAGCCGCCGGCCAAATAAGCCTCATACCCGGCGGCGCGCAGAGTGGCGATGATCTTGAGGGCGGCATCGGATTGGCATGTGGTGGGCAGCATGGCCTCCTTTGAGAGTAATCCGTCGCACGGCCAATCTTCGAGCGGCTAAACTTGAAGAATGAGCACGCGCGGCTTGATCCTTGGTATTGAATCCTCCTGCGACGAGACGGCCGCGGCTGTCGTCGAGCGCGGGGCGCGCACGCTCTCGTCGGTGGTCGCTTCCCAGATCGCTACCCATGCGCGCTATGGCGGTGTGGTGCCGGAGTTGGCCAGCCGGGAACATCTTCGAGCCATAGTGCCGGTGGTCCGCGGGGCACTGATCGAGGCTGGGATTACGCTGGGCGATCTGGATGCGATCGCCGTGACAGCCGGGCCGGGGCTTGCCGGCGCGCTGCTGGTGGGCATCACTTACGCCAAGGCGCTGGCCTTCGCGCAGGGGTTGCCGCTGATCGCAGTCAACCACCTTGAGGGCCACATTCACGCTGTGTTGCTGAATGAGAGGTGCTTGCCGCACGGGCATGATTCTCTTGATGACGAACCCGCACTTGCGCTCGTCGTCTCTGGCGGGCACACACACCTCTATCTGGCGCGGCCGGCGCATGGTGCCAAGAACCAGACTTGGTCCTACTCTCTGGTTGGGCGCACGGTGGACGACGCTGCCGGAGAGGCTTATGACAAGGTGGCCAAGCTGCTCGGCTTCGGCTATCCCGGCGGCCCATGGATCGACACGCTGGCCCGCTTTGGCAATCCGAAGGCCGTGCCGTTTTCCTTTTCGCAGATCAAGACCAAGGTGCATCTGCGCGGCATGGCTCCGCGGACCAAAGCGGCCCTGACTGCTCCGATCGCCGAGCTCGATCCGCGGCTGATGTTCTCGTTTTCAGGAATCAAGACGGCGGTGCTGCGCTATGTCGAGCTGAACGATCTGCGAGGCGAGGCGCAGGCGAGGGCGGCACGGCTCTTTTCGCCATCAATATCCTGTCATCCTGAGCGGAGCGCAGCGGAGTCGAAGGACCTGCTTCTTGCATCTCGGCCGCCGCAATCGAAGGAAGAGGCGCTCGCGCTCTGCGATCAGCGGGTGCTGGATCTGGTAGCGAGCTTCCAACGCGCAGTGGTCGGCGACCTGATGAAGAAGAGCTTCGCGGCAGCCGAATCGCTGGGCGCGCGCCGGATTCTGGTCACCGGCGGAGTGGCCGCCAACCGCGAGTTGCGCGCTCGCTTCAGCTCCGAGGCTGAACGGCGCGGGCTGCGCGTCGCCTTCCCCACGCTGGCGCTCTCGACCGACAATGCCGCGATGATCGCCGCCGCCGCCTGGCCGCGATTCTTGAGCGGAGATTTCGCGCAAGACTCGCTCTCCGCCGATCCTTCGCTGGCTCTGGGGCGATGAGAGGAACGCCGTCCAGTTTACTGCTTCTCCGTCGCAGTTCGCGGCAGAATCCCCCGCTGCTACAATCGAATTGGCCTTAAACCCGGTGGGCTTGCCGGATTCCCTGAGCACTTGTGAGCAAGAAGTTCGATCGATGACCCTGCGCCTTTTCAATACCCTGACGGGACAACTTGACGAGCTCGTACCCTCCGACGGCGAGGCTGTACGGATGTACGCCTGCGGGCCGACGGTCTACGACTACGCGCACATCGGGAACTTTAGGACGTTTTTGCAAGTGGACGTGCTGCGACGGTTTCTGGAGCTGACCGGAGTCCAGGTGCGCCACGTGATGAACATTACCGACGTGGACGACAAGACCATCCGCAATTCGACCGCTGCCGGTGTCCCTCTCGGTGATTACACGGCGCACTACGAGCAGGCTTTTTTTGAGGATCTGGAAACGCTGCGGATCGAGCGGCCCGAACGATTTGCGCGTGCCACCGAGCACATTCCCCTGATGGTCAAGCTGATCGAAAAGCTGGCCGCCGCCGGCGTCGCCTACCAAACCGACGAGGGTTCCTGGTACTTCCGCCTGGCCGCCTTCCCCGAGTACGGCAAGCTGAGCAAGAAGGACCTTTCGGGATTAGAAGACGGCGCGCGGGTGGACGTGGACGAGTACGAGAAGGACTCGGCCCGCGACTTTGTGCTGTGGAAAGCGGCCAAACCCGGCGAACCCTCGTGGGATACGGCGATCGGCCGTGGGCGGCCCGGCTGGCATATCGAGTGCTCGGCGATGGCGATGGAGTACCTGGGCGAGAGCTTCGATTTGCACACCGGCGGTGAGGATCTGGTCTTTCCCCACCATGAAAACGAAATTGCCCAGAGCGAAAGCGTGACGCACAAGACTTTTGCGCGGCACTGGATGCATGTGCGGTTCCTGCTCGTGGACGGGCGGAAGATGTCGAAGAGCGAGGGAAATCTCTATACCTTGCGCGATCTGCTGCTGAAGGGCTACAAGGCCTCGGCGATCCGGCTGGCGCTGATCTCGGTGCCTTACCGGCATCAGTTCAACTTCACCTTTGACGGGCTGGTCGAGGCGACGGCGGCGATTGAGAGGCTGCGGACCTTTAAGGCGCGACTGACGGCGGGGAGCTTTGCGGAAGGCGAGAATTCAGAAATTCAGGAAGCCGCAAAGAAGGCAAAGGCCGATTATCTGGCCGCGCTTAGCAACGATCTGAATACCGCCGAGGCCCGGGCGCCGATCTTTGAGTTGCTGCGCGCGGCCAACACTGCGATGGACCAGGGGCAACTGAAGACCGGCGACCGGGACGCGATTCTCAGCGTTTTGGCGAGCTTCGACGCGGTCTTCGACGTGATCGAGGATCGCGACGCCGAACCCACACAGCGCGCCCTCGAATGGGCGGAGAAGGCGGGCCGAATGGGCGACGTGGCCCCCGAGTTGCTGGTCGGACAAGGACTGACGGACGAGGCGATCGACGCTCTGGTCGCAGAGCGGACGCTGGCCAAGAAGCAGCGCAACTTTGCCCGCGCCGACCAGATTCGCAATGAGCTTGCGGAGAAGGGCGTCGTGCTGGAAGACTCCAAGGACGGAGTGCGCTGGAAGCGGAAGTAATCCCAAAAGAAGATAGAGAGAAGGAGTTCCCCATGGAAGCCAACGAAGCGCAAGAACTGCAGGAACACGCCGAGCATGCCGGGCACTCGGACTCGCTCAGACCGGTCGCGTTGACCATGACTGTGCTGGCCGTGCTGGTGGCCGTGGTCACCGTGCTGGGACATCGCACGCACACCGAAGCCATTCTCGACCAGGACAGGGCCACGGATATGTGGGGCTACTACCAGGCCCACAAGATTCGCGCCAACGACACAGCACTGGCCGCCGACCTGTTGGGTGTGGTAACTGTTGCGGACGAATCGGCAGCCAAAAAGCTCGCCAAGGGCTATGCCGACCACCAGGCCAAATGGGCCGACGATCTGAAAGACGAGCAGGAAAAGGCCGAGGCGCTGGAGGCAAAGGTCGAACAGGCCGAAGGCCGCGCCAAGCACTTCGATCTGGGCGAGGTGCTGCTGGAGATCGGGCTAGTGATTACATCGATTACACTGCTGACACACAAACGCGTGTATTGGTACGCGGGATTGGTCTTCTCGGTTGGCGGAATTGCAGCGACCGTGTTGGGGCTGTTGCTGAAATAGGAGCCGCCAGCGTGATCGATCCGGCCCTGCTCGAAGGAAACATCAGAGCACAGATGGTTTGGGTTCGTGGTATCCCACCCTAGCCGCAAGAACAAAGACGCGGCGAGGGTGGGGCACCCAGATTCTCGTTGTAAGAATCGCTTAAACCTGAATGGTGGCTTCGCCCCTCTGCCAGCCGCAGGGGGTTAACCCGCCGTTCTGTAAAGCGTCGAGGACGCGCAGAACCTCGTGCGGATCGCGGCCCACCGAGAGATCGGTGACGTAGACGAAGCGAATGGTGTCTTCCGGGTCCACGATGAAGGTGGCGCGCTGGCTGACGCCGGCCTTGGGGTCCAGAATACCCAACTGCTCGGAGAGATCGCGCTTGATGTCGGAGAGCATGGGGAAGGGCAGGGTTTTGAGCGAGGGCTGCTCGTTGCGCCAGGCCCAATGAACGAACTCCGAATCGATGCTGGCGCCCAGCACCTGCGCGCCGCGTTCGGCGAAGTCCGCATTCAGGGTGCCGAAGGCGGCAATTTCAGTCGGGCAAACAAAGGTGAAGTCCTTGGGCCAGAAGAAGTAGACCTTCCACTTGCCGTCAAAGCTCTGGTCGGTGATGGTTTGAAAGGCTTTTTTCAGGTCGAGATCGACAACGGCGGTCAGTTCAAAGGCAGGGAATTTCTCTCCAACGGTCAGCATGCACACTCCTGGCGGTTTACTAGATTAATGGTGTGTGCGAACCGAGGGGCCGAGGCCGTTCCGATGATGATAAAGGCGTGGAGAACCCACAGAGGCACGACTCGCTTTGCACAGTGTGTTTCCCTTAAGAGATGATCGTGCACCAGGAAAGGATTCTTGAGCTTCAACGCCCTAGTTAGGCCGGCCGCCGGAGGCGGAGCGGCGGCGAAAGCGCTCATCGACGGGCTGGCGGTCCTTGAACCCGGTGTCGGTCGTGTGCCAGTGCTCGATGGCCGGTTCGCCCATGCGCCAGCAGAGCAGGACAACCTGGTCGTCGATGCGGCAGGGAAAGTCCAGCAGGCCGGTCTCCAGATCCTTGACCTGTACGCCTATGGCGTCGATCTCGGCGATGCTCTCGCGAGCCTTTTGCACAAGGGATTCCAATTCGGCGCGCTGTTTGGCGACGGCTTCGACGTTTACCCGCATTCCGCCGGTGAGATAGATGCGGCGAGCGATCTCAGAGAGGCCCTGCTCGACCTCCTCGGCCTCGCGCTTGCCTTCGATGGCGCGCTTCAGCAGCGACTCCAGCACCGGGAGCAGAGACTGCGCTTCGTCGAGAGTAAATGTTTTCATCGGAGTGCCCTGAACAACAGAATACGACGAAATCGGCTCTGGGAACCAGCCACAATGGGACGGATGTCCCAATGCGCTCGCCGTACGCAGGATCGCGCATTGAGAAAACGCCGTAGATCAGAGCCGCATTGCAAAGTTCGGCAGGCTCTGTCCTGGCGCGGAGGCGATCTTCCGCTTCATCGCTCCGGAGAGTCGCGAGGGTTTCGCTTCTGGCGCTCTGTCCAGTTTGTCTTGATCTTCTCGTAGGTAGTCTGCATTGCATCCAGCTCCAAATCGCTCAGCCTCTCGATGTCGATCAGTTGATTGCGTGCCGTGTCCATGGCTCGGATCAACTCGTTAAGCTTCAGGTTGATGGCGCGCGCGTCGCGATTCTGGGTGTTTTGGATCAGGAAGACCATGAGAAATGTCGCGATGGAAGTTCCCGTGCCGATCACCAGCGCCCAATTGTCTGAGAAATGAAAGATGGGGCCGGTGGCAGCCCACGCCACAACCACCACGCCAGCGCCCGCGAAGGCCCAGGTTGACCCCAGCCAGCCAGAGGCCGCGGCTGCGAAGCGGCCGAAATGGCCGTGTACGGTCCGGTCCTGCGCTTCGTTCGGTTGTTGATTCATTTTGCCTTGCCTCCGAGATTGGCTGCTCCTTGACGGTACGCCCGCAGTGACAAGCCGGACTGTAGCAAATGGAGCAGAAAGGATCGAGGTCGGGTGGGCTTGTTGGCATCCTCGAAATGAAACCCCCGGGACAGGACCAGTTGGTATTCTTCTCAAATGAACCCTTCGCTCGACCCCGTCCATTCGCGTGCATGGATCGATCCGCCCTCCGGACCTTATGTGGTCCCGGATTGTCCGCCGGACGGCAGCCTGGATTTGACCATCGTTCTCCCCACCTTCCAGGAGTCTCGCAACATCCGTTCAACGCTCCAACTGGTGAGCGAGACTCTGCGCTCAGTTGCGGGTCTCACATTTGAAATCGTAGTTGTCGACGACGATAGCCCGGATGGTACCTGGCGGCTGGCGCTGGATCGGGCCGAGGCGATTCCCGAGCTAAGGGTGATGCGGAGAACTACGGAAAAGGGCCTGGCAACAGCGGTAATTCGAGGATGGCAGGCCGCGCGCGGTCGCATTCTCGGCGTAATGGACGCCGATCTGCAACACCCCCCTGAAGTAGTGGCTGGCCTGGCAAAGCTTGTGCTGGAGAGCGCCGATCTGGCCGTTGGAAGTCGTCACGTCGAAGATGGAGGAGTGGGAGATTGGAGCCTGATTCGCCGAGTTATCTCACGTACCGCGCAACTGATCGGCCTCGTGATTCTGCCAGAAGTGGTGGGCCGGGTGAGCGACCCTATGAGCGGGTACTTCCTGGTGAAAAGGAGCGCGATTGCCGGCCGCGTTCTAAACCCCAAGGGATACAAGATCCTGATTGAGGTTCTAGCGCGCGGCACAGTTAAAACTATCGCCGAACTTGGGTATGTCTTCCAAGAACGCCAGCAAGGCGAAAGCAAGGTCTCGATGGCCATCTATTTCGAGTACCTGGAGCATCTCCTGCGCCTGCGCTGGGTCCGGCTGCGCGGCTCCCGCTTTGTGAAATTCTGCGCCGTCGGACTTACCGGGGCTATTGTCGATATGGCCACTCTCTATCTGCTGAGCGATCCACGAACCCTCCACTGGGGCCTTACTCGCAGCAAGATCATCGGGACCGAGCTCGCCGTCGTGAATAATTTCTTGTGGAATGACACGTGGACCTTCGCGGATCTCGTGCCCAGAGCTCATTCGCTTCGGAATAGACCCCGCCGATTCGTGAAATATAACGCGGTCTGCTTTCTGGGAATGATTCTTAGCGTGATTTTCTTGAACATTCAGTTCAATTTATTGGGGATGAATCGCTACGTTGCCAACGGCATCGCTATCCTGGCCGCCGCTTCATGGAACTATTTCGCAAACGTGCGTCTCGGATGGCGCTCGACTGATCGTTCGACCCTAGGTTGAGCCGAACCCGGATACCCACCTCCACGGCAATGGGCAACTGACTCAGGCTTAAAAACTATCCGTAAATTGAAATGGGGAATGGAGCGCCGGCCTCCGGACCGGCTGTACCGGCGGCGTCCACGCCGCCAGACGTCGCCCGTGGGTCTGGAGACCCGCGGGACAGCCGACCAGGGGGTCAGCGCTACGAATTTACGGATTGGCTCTTCGTCTTAAAAGACCCCGGCCAGAAAGACCTCGGGTTGATGCACTTTTTCTTTTTTGGCCCCCGAGGCCGCGAGCACCACCGGCGACAAAGTCAACACAGGGCAATTGGAGTGCGCCAGCACTTTGTAGACCACCCCCTGGCGTGCAACGGCGGCAAAGGCTGAGGCTCCCTGCGCTCCCAGGACGATCATGTCGGCCTGCTGCGCATGACCCTGATAGAGCAGTTCCTCGGTTGGGTCGCCCGGCACAACGACGGCCTGCGCCGCGAACTTGCCTTGAAGGTTTTTGGGAATCAGCGAGACGATCTCGGCCTCCAGTTGCTCGATCGTCCGGCTTGCCAGCGTCTCGCGGCGATCCTGGTCGCGGATGACATGCTGAAGGATCAAGCGCGCATTCTGCTCAGCGGCCAGTTCCGCGGCAAAAGCGGCCACCACGCGAGAGGATTCGTGGAGACTGACGCCGCAGAGGACCGTGCGCGTCTCAAAGTTGCGGTATTTGCCGTCAACGACCTGCGGACCGACGACGCAGACCGGCACTCTGGCAATGCGCAGCACCGCCTCGGCCACCGAGCCCAAAAGCAGTTTGCCGATGGGGCCGGGGGAGTGGGTGCCCATGACGATGCGGTCAATCTCCTGCTTGCCCTCCCGCTCGCGCAAAAAGGCCGCGATCTGATCGGCGGCCAGTCCTGGGCGCACGACCAATTCACATTTGACCCCTGCGTCTCGGACGCGTTTGGCCAAAGGCTCCAGTTTTTTAATCTCGACCTGGGCGGCTGCGGCATAGTCGTAGTAGCGGATCCCCGAAGTCTCCGACGCAGCAACCACCAGCGTGTCGTAGGCGTGAAAGAGGATCACATCCGCGCCAAACTCGACAGCCTGGGCTAGAGCGAAGGTGAAGGACTTTTCGTTGGCGGGAATTTCAGAGGCAAAAAGAATGGTGGAGGGCTTGCTCCAACCCGGCTTGAGTGCAGACGCCATGGGAACCTCCTGATCGTGCGCAAATACGTTAACCTGCCTGCCATCGGAATGCGGTGTCCGAAGGCACAAGGCCCAGTGAGATGAATCACCCGCGAAGAACCTCGATCCGGCCCTTCTCGGCTTGTCGCTTCGCCCACAGCGGAGCATCTTCTAGTCAGCCATTCAGCGGAGGGCACTTCGCGCATCCGATGCGGGCTCAACTTCGACGGGAGGAGGATCAGGCCCGGGATTGAGCCGGATGATGTGATATAAATCACAGCGCATCCAACGCCTCGGGTGCTCTTCTGGAGCAGAATTGAGGTGCTCCAGAGCAGCTTTCCAATTCAAGGGGCTCTGCCGTAAGCTTGCATGTTGGTTCCCTACCACACAGGGAAAAACATCTTATCGGCACGATCCTGGTTTTTGTTGAATTACCGAAGGCATCTCTTCCCCCGAGCCGGCTCCGCTTCCGGCCCTCCCCACCCCAGTTCCGCAGGAGGTCTCATGCAACCGATGCATAACATTCCAGCCCGAGGCGGGCTGAACTACGACGAAACCCCCTTTCTTGCGATCTGGGAGATCACACAGTCCTGCGACCTGGCCTGCAAACATTGCCGCGCCGCCGCCCAGCCGATCGCGCATCCCGACGAGCTGACCAACGCCGAAGGGAAGGCGCTGATCGACCAGATCTCTGAGATGGGCGTGCCGATCTTCGTCTTTACGGGCGGCGACCCGATGAAACGTCAAGATGTCTTCGAGTTGATCCGCTATGCCGCCGGCAAGGGCGTGCAGGTGGCTCTGACCCCGAGCGCGACGCCGCTTCTGACCCGCGAGGCGATCTTCAAACTCAAAGAGGCCGGACTGGTGCGGCTGGGCATCTCCCTCGACGGCTCGACGCCGGAGATTCACGACGCCTTCCGCGGACTACCCGGCGCATGGGCGCGAACGATTCAAGCCATCGAGTGGGCCAACGAGGCGGGCATTCCGATTCAGGTGCATACCACGATCAGCCGCCATAATGCGCACGACCTCGACAGCCTCTGCGCCCTTTTCGAGAAGCTGGCCATTGTTATGTGGAACGTCTTCTTCCTGGTTCCCGTTGGTCGGGGCCAGCTCGACGACCTGCTCAGCGGCGAGGATTTCGAGCGCGTCTTCGGCAAGATCTATGAGCTCTCGCACCGGGTCAACTTCCAGATCAAGACCACCGAGGCGATGCACTACCGGCGCTATCTGCTGCAGCACAATCTCGAAGAACGCAAGATTGGGCATGGACACGGACATCCGGGCGGCACGAGGCCCGTGGCCACTCAGGCCTACGAACCGGGCGCTCCGACCGCCGACGCGCAGACCCGCACGGCAAGCTGGGCGACGCGGCGCGTCAATGATGGCAAGGGCTTTCTCTTTGTCTCGCATGTGGGCAATGTTTATCCGAGCGGATTCCTGCCGATTCACGCCGGCAACATTCGCGAGACGCCGCTCAGCGAGATCTACCGCAACGCGCCGATCTTCAAATCGCTGCGCGACACCAGCAAGCTCGAAGGAAAATGCGGCGCCTGCGAGTACAAGGAGATCTGCGGCGGCTCGCGTGCTCGCGCCTATGCCGTGACGGGCGACCCGCTGGCCCAGGAGCCCTGCTGCATTTATCAGCCGAAACACTGGGACGCGGAATTGGAGAATGCGGCTGCTGCCTTTGCGAAGGAATAGCGCGAGCTCGCTAACCTGCGATCCCGCAAAGCGGAGGCTAGCTCGATGTCCTACCGAACTGTCCTCCCTCCTGCCGTATCATGATGGTCGGAGGCGACATGAAGGTCCTTTTCATCGGCGGCACCGGAATCATCAGCACGGCATCGACACGGCTGGCCGCGGAACGCGGAATTGAGTTGACTTTGCTCCGGCGCGGACAGCACGCGGTCGAACTGCCTGAAAGCGTCGCCACAATCGCAGCGGACATCAACGACGAGGCTGCGGTGGCGGAGGCGCTCGGGAGCAGGCATTTCGACGCCGTGGTGGATTGGACGGTCTTTACGACGGAGCAACTGGAGCGCGACATTCGCCTCTTTCGCGACCGGACAGATCAATACATCTTTATCGGCTCGGCGAGCGCGTATCAGAAGCCGGTGGGGCACTATCTCATCACTGAATCGACGCCGCTGGCCAATCCTTACTGGCAGTATTCGCGCGACAAGATCGCCTGCGAAGAGCGGCTGATGAAGGCCTATCGCGAAGAGGGGTTTCCTATCACGATCGTGCGTCCTTCGCTGACCTTTGGCGACACACAGATTCCACTGGCAGTGAATAGCTGGCAGAAATCCTGGACCGTGATCGACCGCATGAGGCGGGGCAAGAAGGTGATCGTGCCGGGTGACGGCACATCGCTGTGGGTGATTACGCATAACAGCGATTTTGCGAGAGGGCTGGTGGGCTTGCTCGGCCATCGGCAGGCTATCGGTCACGCCTTTCACATCACCAGCGACGAGGTGATGACCTGGGATCAGTTCTATCGCATCACGGCCCATGCCGCGGGCGTCGAGGCCGAGATCGTTCACATTCCGTCGGATTTTCTAAGCGCCTGCATTCCCGATAACCTGGGCGGGCTGACCGGGGATAAATCCGTCAGCGCGGTCTTTGACAACGCCAAAATCAAGCGCTTTGTCCCCGGCTACTGCGCCACGTTGCCCTTTGCGCAGGGGATTCAGAGAACGATCGATTGGTTCGAAGCGGACCCCAAGCGCAAGCAGATCGATGAAGCCGCGAACCCAGCCTGGGACAAGATCATCGACGCATATGAAGACGGCCTTCAGGAGGCGTTGCGCAGATTCGGCCGTAAGGCCTAGAGACTATTCGTGAATTGGTAGCGCTGACCTCCGGGTCGGCTGTCCTGCGGGTCTCAAGACCCATAGGCGACATCTGTCGGCGTGGACGCCGCCAGTACAGCCGGTCTCCCACCCCTGCGAGCACAAACCGCTGCTGGGGACCCCGGTCTGGAGACCGGCGTTACTCCTTTCTCAATTTACGGATAGGTTCTTAATGGTCGTATCAATGAACGCCGATGAACGCTGGCTTTCCGGGCACCGATGCAACGCAGAAAGCGAGATCGGCATTCATCTTCAACCGCGGCCTTTATCATGCTTCTTGGAGGCTTGAATTCCTATGAAACTCACCGGCAACACCATTCTCATCACCGGCGGCGGCTCGGGCATCGGCCGCGGCCTTGCCGAACAGTTGCACAAGCTGGGCAACCAGGTCATCATCTCCGGCCGCCGCAGGCAGGTTCTCGACGAGACCACCGCCGCCAACCCCGGCATGAAGTCTCTCCCGCTCGACATTGAAGATCCCGTCGACATCCAGACCTTTGCCGGGCAGACAGCCGCCGAGTTCCCTGCGCTCAACGTGCTCGTCAACAACGCCGGCATCATGCGTCCCGAGAACCTGCTCGCTCAGCAGCCCGATTTGGCCGATGCGGAGGCGATCGTCAAGACCAACCTGCTCGGCCCGATCCGGCTGACTGCTGCGTTGATGCCCCACCTGCAGAAGCAACCAGACGCTGTCATCGTCAACGTGTCTTCAGGACTGGCTTTTCTTCCCCTGGCGCTCACTCCCACCTATTGCGCAACCAAGGCCGCGCTTCACTCCTACACCGAGTCGCTCCGTTACCAGCTTAGGGCGACGCAGATCGAAGTTTTGGAGTTGATCCCGCCCTACGTTGCCACGCACCTGATGAATGGAGCTGAAGACCCGCGCGCCATGCCTCTGGACCAATTCATCGCCGAGGTGATGCAGATCCTGAAAGTCCAGCCGACCCCGCCCGAGATCTGCGTGGAGAATGTGAAGGGCCTGCGCTTCGCCGCCAAGAGCGGCCGCTACGAAGCCGTCTTTGCCGGCCTCAATGCTGCCAGACCCGATGGCCACTGAGTGGAAACCCATATCTCCTATGAGAGATTCGGGTTGAGGTTCGTTGTTTCCCACCCATTCGCCAATAGGAAGGCGAATGGATGGGGCACGGATGGTTTTTTCACCGTCCCAAAGTGAAGACCACATTGACCGTGGTCTCGACCTCGACGGGCTGGCCGTCGAGCATATAGGGCTTGTAGCGCCAGCTCTGCACGGCATCGAGCGCGGACTGTTGCAGCATCGGCGGACCGCTCGCCGCGCGCAGATTCTCGATGGTGCCGCCCTTGGAGATGGTGGCCGCAAGAAACACTGTGCCTTGGATATGTGCGGCTATCGCGATGGGTGGGTAGATCGGAATCGTCTTGTGAATCAACAGGCCTTCCTCGACCCTCGATGGGACGTTCATCGGACCGCTCGGCGACTGGTGGACGACGCGTGGCTTAGCCCCAGTAGAAATCGGATAGATCGTGCTGCCCTGAACTCCCGGCTCCATGGTGGCGACATCGGGGCTAAAAGGCTGCTCTGGGACTGAGGTATAGATGATTCTTGGGGGAATTCTTGATGGCGCGAAGATGTGTCCCCTGTCAATCTCGGTCGGGGGATGTGGTGCCTGCGCAACAGGCTTTGGCTGCTGTTCTTCCACGCGCGGCGCCGGCGGCACCGTGATCAGCATGGGAACGGCCCGGGGCGGCAGCGCCTCAAGATAGAGCAGCGGAACCAGGACGAGCGCCAGCAGGATGGAGGCATTGAAGGTGAAAGCAGCAATCATCCATCGGCGGCTGCGCGTGCGGATTCTGCCCGCGGATTCAAAGGTTGAGTCTTCAAACATGGCGTGCCTCCCAGGGAACTCAAATTCAGCCGCGCCGCCTGGGAGGTAGAGGCCATGTTCAGACACGAGCGGGCTAGCCGCTCGCACGCGCTAACTCGACGCGGGGAGCGGGGCTCTTGGCACTCCGCAAATCCCAATCGGAACCACTGTACTTAGATAGACACCAGCCCTTGACAAAGTGTTCCCGGAGTTATGAAGAAAAACATGCGAGCTATTCCAGATAGCATGTAACCTTTCCAGTGACAGCACCGTAAGGATAAGTAGAAAGGGGAAGGACGGATGCAGAACGAGCCAAGCGACGTCCTGAACCGATTCCGCCAGGGCGATGCCGATGCCTTCGAAGCGCTTTTTCGCCAGCATCAGCGCTTGGTCTACTCGTGGATCTTGCGAATCGTTCGCGACCCGACAGCGGCCGAGGATCTGACCATCGAGAGCTTCTGGCGCATTCATCGGGCTCACGCACGCTTCGAGACAGCGCATGGATTCGAGGGCTGGGCGCGGCGCATTGCTACTCATGCGGCATTTGATTGGCTGCGCGCGAGGCGGGGCAAGAATGAGGTCGGCGCTGAAGCCTGCAGCGAACTGGCGGCTCCGGCTAACTCCGACCCTGCTGTATCTGCGGAGATTCGTTTGAAGACCGCGCAGGCCTTTGGACGATTGCCTCCGAAACTGCGGATCGCGGCTACCCTCGCGGTAATCGAGGAAGAGCCGCACAGAGTTATCGCCTCGGCCCTGGGAATTTCAGTTGCCGCCGTAAAACTGCGCGTCTTCCGCGCGCTTCGCTTGCTGAGAAGAGACTTGCAACAACAAGGAATCACGCCATGAATGAAGACGATCGGGACCAGATGAAGAAACTCTTGAAAGCGGCCCTGCCGCAGGTGGATGCAAAGAGCGGGCCGTCGGGCGACCTGTGGCCTGCGATGCAGCGGCGGCTTGATGAGGCTTCCGCCGTGCAGGTTTCAGTAAGTCAAACCGGATTCAATTGGGCCTGGTTTGACGGAGTTCTCGCGGCCGGTTTGGTCGTGCTCGTCGCGTCATTTCCGTCGGCGATTCCCTTGCTGCTTTACTACCTGTGAAACCGCGGGCGAGCGCTCGCAGAAACTGGAGGAAGCTATGAACACACATCCGTATCTTCGCGCTTATCTGGCCGGCATCTTTGTGCCCACGCTGATCCTGCCGGTGCTGTTGACGGTCTTTATCGTGGTGCGAATCGTGCTGAAGGTTCCGGTGCCCATCGAACAGGCGCTGATCTTTCCCATGGCTGTCGTGCCTTCGCTCTTTGGGCTGTGGAACATGCTCTGGCTTGGCTCGCACGAGCACACGCATCTGCCCATTGGCCTTCACGGAGCTATCTTGCCTCTTGTGCTGATGCCGATGGGAGCAACCACTGCAAGTTGCCTGGGTGTGCTTGTGCTCGGCTCGCACAGCGCGATCTGGTTCAATGCCTGCGAGGTGCCCTACGCTCTGATTACGCCTTGTTTTCTGGCTGCGTTGGCTGGTTACTATCTGGTCTGGAAGTACATCGTGGGCGCCTTCAACAGCGTGCTGGGAATTGCATGAGGGGTATCGAGGCTAATGCCTCAAGCGAGGAGACTGTGGTGAACTTCCGGACGCTCGAATGGCTTTTTCCGATTGTCGTGACTCTTCACAACACGGAAGAGGCCATCTGGCTTCCCGATTGGTCGAAACGGGTTGGCTTCTGGAAGACTCCAGTGTCGCCGGGTGTCTTCCGATTTGCCGTGGCAGTCTTGACGGCGCTGGCCTTCGCTGTGACTTGGTTGAGCGCGGAATCGGGAAGGCAGAGCGTCTGGACCTATTTGACCTTTGGATCGATGATCGTGACGCTGGTCAACGTCGTCATTCCGCACCTTGCAGCAACCGTGGCAAGGCGAAGCTACATGCCGGGAGTCGCAACGGCCGTGGCCTTGAACCTACCAGTGCTCACTTTGCTGGTAGTGATGGCTCTCAGGGAAGGGTACGTCTCCGGCGGGAAGGCCGCGATTTATTCCGTAGTAGTCGCTGGATTGCTGGTGGCGACCATTCCTGCGCTCTTCAAGATGGGGAGAGCGCTCAATCTTTAGGTGCTGACTTAAGGCCCGAGGCCACGCTCAGCTGTGACACTTTCGAAACAACCCATCATTCTCAGGCGCTTCTGGATGATGATGCTGGTATGAAAAACCAGCAGGTTGCTCATTTGATCTTTGCAGCGCAGATGGCGGTTTCAGGAGTTGCAGCTCAGACTTTGGATTGGCAGGCCGTCGAGAAACTCTCGCCTCGAGTGTGGATTCCGGTCGAAACACACAAGTGGACCCATTGCGAGTTTCAAAGGGGCACTACAGAGAAGCTGTATTGCCAAATCAAGCCCGAGGATTGGCTATCAGCATTCTTAGAGATCGCTATCGCGAAAAGCGGAAGAAGGAACTGGTATTCAACCGTGAAGACATTCGAGCTGTGCGGCGAGACCGGCCTTTCGACTATTCGCAAGGGCCGCTTAGCCTTCTTCTAGCTGCTGGAGGCGGCGGAGGGTTGGATTCCTCGCATCAGCCAACGAGTTTTGCGGGCGTGAAGATTGGGGGGCCCTTCGCCCTCGACCTGCAGTACGATCGCATCCACGGGAAGAGCGGATTCTCTACAGAAGGCTCGGCCGAATTGCCGCTGTTCAGAGTTCCACGTTTCCGAGAGGACAAGGAAATCAAATTTCTCAAGCTCTACGCCGAACCTGGCGTTGGCTACCGGGCGGGCGGCGGCCCGTTCGGAGGCTACTCCAGCGCCAAGGTGATGGCTGTGCTCTTGACGGATACATAGTCCGATGACTGGGGAGCGCCGTATGTTGAATACCAGCACCGCTTCCCCTTCGACTCACCACTCCGGGGTGACAATCGCCTCACCTTCGGAGTGATGCTCGCCGTCTGCCAGCATTGCGGCCTCAATTAACTTCGGTCTACGCGCCGGGATTGAAGAAGTCTTCGAGCCCGGCGCGCTTGGCGTGCGCGGCCATCGAGGCCTGAATCTCCAGCGCCAGAGCCAATGCTTCGCGGCCCTGGCGCGCGGTGACTCGAGGCTGGCGGCGGGTGCGGACGGATTCAAGGAAGGATGCGATCTCCAACCGCAGCGGCTCGCCCGGCGTCACCGGCGGCTTGACGAAGGAGAGGCCTGGCGCGGGGCCGCCAGCTCCGGCATTGGCCAGCCTGGCCAGCAGAGCAGGATCGGCCTTGCCGGCTGCAATCATGGCGGCGATGTCGGCGGGGAGGCTTGCACCAACTGCGCCATCGACGCGAATCACCAGCAGATCCTGCCGCGCGTAGTCGATCGAGACATATTGACGCGGCTCAAAGAAGCGCAACTTGCGCACCCGTTCCGTTGAAACGCGCGAGGCCGTGAAGTTGGCCACACAGCCCGACTCGAACTCGACGCGAACGTTGGCGATGTCTACTCTTGGAGACAGGATCGGCAGGCCGACGGCACGCACCTCGCGCACCGGCGAGGCGGCAAAAGTGAGCACGATGTCAAGATCGTGAATCATCAGGTCGAGCACCACATCCACATCGAGCGCGCGCGGCGTGAAGACCGAGAGTCGATGCGCCTCAAAGAACATGGGCCGGCGCAGTTGCGGCTGAATGGCCAGGACCGCGGGGTTGAAGCGCTCCAGGTGGCCAGGCTGCACAATGCGATTGTTCTTTTCCGCGCGCGCAATCAGATCGTCGGCCTCGGCGAGCGTTGCGGCGATGGGCTTTTCGACAAGCAAGTCGAGGCCCGCATCGAGCAGCGTCGAAGCAACGGCGTGATGATGTACGGTGGGAACGGCGACGGTGGCCGCGTCGAGCTTCAAGTTCGCGGCCAGCAGTTCGTCCACTGTCGCAAAGACGGGAATGGAGTATTTTGCTGCTTTTTCGGCCGCGCGCGCCGGGTCCGGCTCGACAGCGGCAACCAGGGCAACACCCACTCCGGCGACCTCGGGTCCGGCGGTCTCAAGCTCGCGATAGACACGAAGATGGTTTTTGCCAAAGGAGCCCGCCCCGGCAACAGCAACGCGAAGAGTGGACTTGTCGGTTATAGCGCTGCCTCGGTTCCCGTCCCTTTGCCTTCGACGACCGTCAGGCAGCGTGCGTAGAGGTCGAGCAACTGGGCGACGTGTTCCTCGGGCTTGGGCGCGCCCGAGCCGCTGAAGCCGGTGGAAGGCGCGGCAGGACGGCCCACGCCGGCTGTGGCGGCTACAAACTTGAGCAAATCGAGTGCGATGTCTTCATTGCGGCGGGCGCCGAGGTTCGCGTTGGTCAGGGCATCCATGTTCAGAATCTCCATAGTGGATGCTACCAGATCCCGGGTTGAGGGATTTCATTCATCGCGGCGCGCGCCAGCGCCAGACGATCTTCGGCGAGGGCCGCCTCTTCCATCCTGCCCAGCCGCTTGAGCGCGGCGATCTCCTTTTCGAGATTCTCTACGATCGTCTCGAAGTTGGGGCTGGAGGCCTTTTTGCGCTCGGCGTAGGACTCCTGGAGCCACTCGACGGCCTCCTCATCGTTGCCGCTGTCGAGGTAGATCAGTCCGCGCGTTCCGTAGGCCGCTGCCGGGCCAGGATCTCCGTTCTGCGAGAGGAACTCGACTGCCCGGTCGGCCAGATTGTGGGCCTCCTCGAAATTGCCCATGCGCCGGTGGCAGTTCGCCATATTGTTCAGCAGCACGCCGATGCGCGCAGGCTTGATGGATGGCGCACGCTCCCGCACATCGCGGGCCTTCTCATAGTGCGCCAACGATTCCTCGAAACGCTCCTGCTCCGAATACATGATCCCGAGATTGACCCACGCGGCTGCGGCCAGCTCGAGCTGCTTCCTGGCCACGTGAATTTCAGCGGCTTCCTTGTAGGCGCGTTCGGCCTCAGCGGGATCGCTCTTGCGAAGAGCGTTGCCGATCTCCAGAAGAACGGAAGGCAGGTGAGCATGGCCTGGATAATCGCGCAGGATCTTCAATGCAGCCTGCAGGCGAAGGGCCGCGTGGTCGGCCAGTCCGATCTGGTTGTAACATTGGCCTGAGCGCCAAAGCATGTCGGCCATCGCGATCGGCTTCTTGCGCTCCGAAAGAAGCTGGATGGCCTGCTCAAAGTGGGGGATGGCCTCGCGGAATTGTTTGCGCATCATGAGGGAACCCGCCGCCAATCGGGCCTTTCTGATCTTTAGGTCGGAGTTGTCCGCCATGGAACCCCTCTCTGCGCAGGACGATGCAGCCTTAGTATAAGTCTCTGCGCAGAAGATGTGCACTCCGTCGATGAGAATGTAATCGGCCCGGATTGCTCCCATTTCAGTTATTTACCCGAGCCGAAGTAACCTTGAGTCATGCGAACGGCATTCATCGGAATGGGCGGCAACCTGGCCAGCTCGGCTGGTCTGCCAGAGGTAACCCTGGCAGCGGCGGCCCTGCGCCTCGAATCGCTGGGGCGTGTGGTCTGCCGATCGTCGCTCTATTCCACCGCCCCAGTGGGCTTCGCCTCCCAACCGCGATTTGTCAACGCTGTCGTTGCGATGGAGACGGCGCTCACCCCGCGTGAGTTGCTCGATGAGTTGCTGGCAATCGAGCAGCAGTTTGGCCGCGACCGGGTGGCAAACATCGCTAACGGCCCGCGCACGCTCGATCTTGACATACTCTTCTTCGGAGACTTGGAAATCAGCGACCCCGGTCTCACAATTCCTCATCCGCGGCTCGCCGAGCGGGCCTTCGTTCTGGTCCCTCTCAACGAAATTGCTCCACAAGCACTTGACCCCGTTAGCGGCAAAACCGTGTCACAATTGCTCCAGAGCCTGCGCGAGACCGGCCAAGGCGAAACCGATGCGGCGCTTCCGATCCAAAGCGATAGCTGGCGCGCTGGCGCTTGCCGGGGTGATGTTTACCCCGTTGCGGATCTGCACACAGAGCCCTGTGATATTGAAAATCTCGGTCACGGTCGAGGATAACCAGAGTGCCGCGCTTGCTGGGGCAGTTGTAACGAATGCCGCCGGAGATCGGCTGGGCCGCACTGGCGCGGATGGCAGATTGACCTTCGACTGCGCTGCAGCGTGCGTAGTGAGCGTGGCGGCGGAGGGATTCTCAGAGAAGGTACTGCAACTCACCGGCGAATCGGTGATCCGCCTGGAGCCCGCCGCTCAGGCTGAACAGGTCACGGTGACAGCCTATCGCGCGCCGCTGGGCGCACTGGAGAGCCCTGCGACCACGCGCCTTCTCTCCCAGGAAGCTCTCGACACAACGGCCTCAATCACTCTCGACAGCCAGTTGCGCCAACTGCCGGGCGTCGAGCTCTTCCGCCGATCGAGTTCGCTGGTCGCCAATCCGACCTCGCAGGGCATCAGCCTGCGCGGCCTGGGTTCCACCTCGGCCAGCCGCACGCTCGTCACCGAAGACGATGTGCCGCTGAATGATCCTGTGGGCGGTTGGATTCACTGGCAGGAACAGCCTGAGCTTTCGATTGAGCGCATTGAGCTGGTGCGCGGCGGAGCGAGCGATTTGTATGGTTCGAGCGCCATTGGCGGCGTGGTCGACGTGATCTCGGCGCGTCCGGCTGCCGACTCGGCCAAGTTGCGATCAAGCTACGGCGGCGAAGGCACTTTCGACGAAAGCCTGCTCCTTGAGACTCAACACGGCCCCTGGGGCGCGCTGGCGGCCGGAGGCATGATCGGAACCGACGGTTACATTCAGGAAGCGCCATGGCAGCGCGGGCCTGTGGACATCGCCTCCAAGGTTCACAGCCAGAATGCGATGCTCCTCGCCGAGCATGTGCGCGGCCCGCTCCGGCTGATACTGCGCGGCAGTGGCTTCAACGAAGCGCGCGGCAACGGCACCCCCGACCAGACCAACGGGACGCGTCTTTGGCGCTACTCAACGGGCGGCGACTGGCAGGCCCCGCGCGGCGGCTCGCTTGTCGCGCGAGTCTATGGCACGAGCGAACACTACCGTCAGACCTTCTCGCAGATTGCGAACCCCGCGACCCTGCGCGACAGCGAGGTGCCGACCAAGTTTTCGCTAACCCCCGACAACGAGCTCGGCGCGGCGATTCATTGGAACCAGCCGCTCGGTGCGCGACTGCTATTGGTCGCCGGAGCCGATCTGCATGACGTGCGCATCTGGGACCGCGAGCAAAGCTACGGCAGCTCCACCGCGCTGACCAACCTGCACGACCATCAGCGCGATTCCGCGATTTACGTAGAACTCATGTGGGTGCGCAAGGCATGGAGCGTGACTGGTTCAGCCCGCATCGACTGTTTTCAAAGCTTCGACGGGCAGAGGCTCGTATGGAACGGGTCAAGTTGGACGCCATCCTCAACGCAGCCCCCGCAATTCAACCAGGCGGTCTTCGATCCGCGGCTGGGCCTCTCCCACAAGCTCGGCGATCACTGGGCTCTCTCGGCATCGGGCTTCCGCGCCTTTCGCGCGCCCTCGCCCAACGAACTTTACCGGTCGACACAGGTGGGCAATAAACTGACCGACCCCAACGACTCGCTGCTCAGCGAACGCGCCACAGGCTGGGAGGCCGGGCTTGCCACCAAATGGCGCTGGGGCGGCATTCGCTCCAGTTACTTCCTCACGCAAGTCAATAGGCCCATCGTCGCGGTTACGACATGCGCAACTTGTTCGCCGATTTTGCTCCAGCGGGAGAATCTCGGCCAGATCGAGAGCCGCGGCGTGGCCCTGGATTACGAGCTTGAGCCTCTGCGTTGGCTGGCTTTCGATGGCGGCTACCAATACGCTCACGCGACTGTGAGCAGAGGCAGTCAGGATCTCGGTAACTGGATTCCCGAAGTAGCGCGCAATATGGCTACGATGAATCTGCGCGCCTCGCGGCAGCGGATCGGCACGCTCAGCCTGCAATCGCGACTCAGCGGACGCCAATACGACGACGATGCGAACGCCTTCATGCTCCACGGCTACTTCCGCCTCGATGCCTATGCCTCGCGCGACTTCGGTAAGCGCTTGCAGCTCTTTGCCGCTGGCGAGAATCTCTTCAATCGTCAGATCGAGGTCTCGAAGACCCCAACAACTACGCTGGCCATGCCTGCCGTTGCGCGCGCGGGATTTCTGGTGCGACTGGGCCGAGAGAAGCGATAGGCGGTGCTTGATGAATACCCAAGTTTTAAACGTGTATAAGAATGTCCGGCGTCTGCCAAATCCCCTGACGAATCCCAAATTGACTTGCTTTGTGTCAGGGCGCGACTTCAGTCGTGCCGAATGCGCAGTAGAATCAGCCGGGCTTTAGCCCCTGCGGGAGATTCTCTTTTTTTGACCAACACTTCGCAGGTTTACCAATCGCCGCTGAACCGAGCCCCGCCCGATAGAATCGACTGGTGAGCCTCGACTTCAATGTACTCGCAACAACCGACGCAGGCGGGCGGCGCGGGCGGATGCGCCTGCCTCACCGCGCGGTCGAGACGCCGGTCTTCATGCCGGTGGGCACGGCCGGCACAGTCAAGGCCGTTCCACAGGAGACTCTCGAGCACCTTGGCGCAGAGATCATTCTCAGCAACACCTATCACCTCTATCTGCGGCCCGGTCACGAGGCAATACGACGCATGGGCGGCCTGCACAAATTCATCAGTTGGCCGCGCGCCATGCTCACCGACTCCGGCGGCTTTCAGGTCTTCAGCCTCAGCGCGTTGCGGAAAGTCAGCGATGAAGGCGTCAGCTTCCGTTCGCATCTCGATGGCAGCAACCACTTCTTCACTCCCGAGCACTCGATGGATGTGCAGATCGCTCTCGGCGCAGACATCTGCATGGCCTTCGATGAGTGCACCGAGTACCCCGCCGAGCGCAGCCGCGCCCAAGAGAGCCTGAGGCTGACGATGACCTGGGCGCGGCGCTCGCTGGAATACTTCCGCGCACATCGTCACGAGGTGCCGTGGCATGAGGAACTCGACGGATGCACGCAGAGCCTCTTCGGAATCGTTCAGGGCGGAATGTATCGCGATCTGCGCCGCGAGAGCGCCGAGCGTCTCGTCGAGATGGAGTTTGACGGTTACGCCATCGGCGGCCTCAGCGTCGGAGAGCCGCGTGAGCTGACTCTTGAAATGATCGCCGAGGTGCTGCCCATGCTGCCCGCCGACAAGCCGCGCTACCTGATGGGCGTCGGCTATCCCGACGAGATTGAGCAGTACGCGCGCATGGGCGTCGACATGATGGATTGCGTGCTGCCGACACGCGCCGCGCGCCACGGCCTGCTCTTCACCAGCGAAGGGCGGCTCAACATCAAGGGCGCGCGCTTCGCCGAAGACCAGGGTCCGCCTGACCCGGCCTGCGCTTGCATGGTCTGCCGCCGTTATTCTCGCGCCTACCTGCGCCATCTGATGCAATCGGGCGAAGCGCTCGCCGGGACGCTGAACACGATCCACAATCTGGCTTACTACCTGGGAATCATGGAGCGGGTCCGGCAGAGCCTGATCGTGATGTCACCGTCACACGAAGTCTCGTGAAGGTCGCAACTTTGCTCGCGCCGAAAAGCACTGTCAATCGCCGCGCGAAACGACAGGCGCCGTCCTCTCAGGCAGCCTCTCCAGATTCTTGCTAAGGACTACGGCCGTGGTGATCCATAGGGCTATGCCCGTTCCTCCTGCGGTTATGGCGGAACGGAGGTCGTTCTGAGAAATCAGGAGCGAACCAAATGAAGCCAACGAAATGGCCGCGCCCGTTCCATAGTAAAGTGGCACTTTGAATAGCTTGCCGAGAGGAAAAAAGTGCAGCCCTACGACCGCGCCTACCCATTGCCCGTAAAGGTCTGGCCGATGGAAATGTCCTACGATCGGCCCTCCAACCGATATCGCGGCGCCCTCGATCGCCACGATCAGGCCGTATCCAATTCTGTAAGACCTCACCAGCTGCTTGTCCAAGACAACTCTCGGCGCGTGACGGAGCGCGACAAGGTTCGCAATCGCCCAAACCACAAGAACTGCCGTCACCGCCGCGATTGCACCGAACCACGGTCTTCGCTCGCCCCGGATCGCAGCCTCGGTCCACCAATACAGCGCATAGGCGCCGAACCCGGCGCAGACGATGGCTCCAACCGCTCTGCCTCGCATTCGAACCAGCAAATCCGGTCCCCCAGGACCGAGGATTCCGCCTGCCTCTTTCATTTCATTCTCCAGTCCGATGCTTCGCCGGGAAGGACTTTGATTCGATCGATGCGAACGCCCGACCTGATCTCTGTTCTCTCCGGTCATTATTCACTGACCACTGCATTCCCCAGCAACTGCTTCAGAGCCTGCACGTACTCAGTAAACGCCGTCCGGCCCGCTTCAGTCATGCGATAAAGCGTCTGCGGCTTGCGTTGGACAAACTTCTTTTCGACCGACACGTAGCCGGCCTCTTCAAGCTTCATCAACTGCGCGCCCAGGTTGCCATCGGTCGAACCGGTCTTCGCGCGTAGCCAGGTAAACTCCGCCTCTTCGACACCGCTGAGCAGCGAGAGCAATGCCAGGCGCAGCTTCCCGTGGATCACAGGATTCAGCTCCGGCAGCTCAGGCATGGTGGGCCTCCAGCCTGCGCTCGCGCGCCTCGCAGCTCATTGCATAGCCGCCGAAGACGATTTGACAGAGGAAGATCGCAATCAGAAACACGACCGTGGATTGGCTCTCGGTGCCAAAGCACGCAGCCACGGTTGCCACCCACCAGACGAATGCGGCGGCAATCTGCGCCTTCCATCGGATGATCATGCCCGAGGCCCCGTTGGCAACGCCCAGCATGGCTGCGACCACCGCCACAAAAATGTTCTGATTGAACCTGCCGCTGAAGCCCAGCGACGGCAACAGCAACCCCATCGACACTCCCATGGCGATCCAGATGGAGAAGATGGCCCGGCCAATCGTGGTTCCTGGCCGTCGCTCCGGCATATTCTTCTGCTTTTGCCGAATGATGATCCAGCACACCGCCCAGGCGCCGGCCATGGTCACAAGCCAGGCCCACGGCCAATGGTACAAGGCGGTCCAGGCGATGGCGACATAGTAAGCCACCCCCCAGAAGACGAAGGTCCAGCCCCAGCTTCCCGTAGTGCGCCGTCCCTCGGCGATCATGCTCTCGATCAGGCTCAGCCTGTCTTTCAGATTCAGTTCTTCGTTGTTGTCAGCCATTTCTCATCTCCTCCGAGGCTTTCTTTCTCTTTAGAGAAATCCTCTAATAGGAGTACTCTATTTAATAGAGTACGGAAAGTCAAGCACTTTTTAGGATCTTTATTTGCGGCTCTAATATCTATGCCGGTGTGAGCCGAGAGGGCTGCAGCTCTCGTCCTGCTACTCGGGCCGGTTCCTTCCGCTTGGATGCTTGCAGCTCGCAGACCTCCCCGACGACTCGCTCGACAACCCAAGCCCAGTCGCCCGGCTCGCGCTGGCGCAGCAATCGGGCCGTCGGGTACCAGGGAGTCGTCTCGGTCTCCTGCATCCAGCGCCAGTCGGCCAGATTGGGCAGCAGAATCCAGACCGGTTTGCCCATCGCTCCGGCCAGATGGGCGATGCAGGTGTCGGTTGTGACGACAAGATCAAGCGTGGCCACCATTGCCGCGGTCTCGGCCAAATTGCGGTCGTGGCTCGACCCATCCCAGACAAAGACATCGCCGGGCAGGGCGGTCAACTGCTCCGCTGCCGGCCCCTTTTGAAGCGAGATCCAGGTGATGCTGGAGATGCGCAGCAGAGGCTGCAGGGTCTTGAGTTCGATCGAGCGCTTGTGGTCGGCCTTATAGCGCGGATTGCCTGCCCAGGCGATACCGATGCGCAGCGGATGAGCCGGACTGGGACGGACGTGGGGAGCGCGCATCCGCTTCTCGAAGGCCAGAGCGGGGTCGGCGCCAAGATATGCACCCGGCCAGGGAACCGTCTCGATCGTGGTTCCGAAGATGGCGGGCAGGCTCAGCAGCGGGCACTCCAGATCGAATTCGGGCAGGCTTGCGCCCAGCAGCGCCGTCTTCGCCAGCCCGGCGCGCACCACGGCCAGCGAAGCCATGAGCCGTTCCGCCGGCTCCTGAACCTGAAGGATGACTACGCCGCCGCGAGCTTCGACGAGGGTCGCGTAACGACAGAACTGGATGGTGTCGCCTAATCCTTGTTCGGCGTGGAGAAGAATCCGCCGTCCTTCGAGGGTCTCGCCCTGCCAGCGGGGTTGCGAAAAAACTCTTGGGCTGCGATGGACCTCGCGGAAGCGCCATCGGGCCTCGTATCCCGGCCAGCCCTGCTCCCAGTCGCCCAGGCGCAGACGTGTCAGCGCGAGATTGTAGATCGCTCCGGGGTGAGTGGGATCGCGCTCGACCGCCGTTTCGTGTGCGCGCAATGACTCTACGGTCCGGCCCAGGTCCAGCAGAGAGTTTCCCCGATTCGAGGCGGCGGCGCGGCTGCCGAGAGCCTCCGCATGTTCAAACGCTTCGACGGCCTCGACGAAGCGGTCCCCCTTGTGCAGCAAAATACCGTGCATATTCACGGCCTCCGCGCTCTCAGGCTCGCGCGCAAGGGCCCATTGGAGCCATCTCCACGCACCGGCTACGTCGCCCTCGGCGGCGCGATGCTGGCACCAGGCCACCAGTGTCTCTACCTGCGAGGGGTTGAGGGCAAAGGCCTTGCGCAGGTGCGCCTCAGCCTCGACAGTGCAGCCGCGTTCGCGCTCCAAAACCGCCAGATTGACCCAGCCCGAGATCAGCTTCGGCCGCAACTCGACGGCGCGCTGAAAGGCAGCCTCTGCATAGGCCTCGCGCCCCTGATCTCGCAGCAGGCAGCCCAGATTGACCCAGGCGGCGGCAAAGTCGGGGCGCAAGACCAGCGCCCGGCGATAACGGTTTTCGGCCTCCTTCGGCTTACCCATGCGCGCCAGCACAAAACCCGCCGCAAACTCGGCCTCGGGCAGCCTTGGCCTCAGCGCCAGAGCTCGCTGGTATCGTCTTATCGCCTCTTCGTTGCGCTCCAGCATCGCCAGCGAATGGCCCAGACCCATCAAAGCGGGTACAAGAACCGGCTGGAGGCTTAGGGCCAGCTCAAACTCCTTGATAGCCTCTTTGGGACGTCCGGCGGCCAGCAGCAGTTCGCCCAAGCCCATGCGAGCCAGCGTATTCCCGCCGTCGAGGCGCAAAGTGTGTCCGTAGACGAATTCGGCGTCCTCGCTGCGTCCGGCGGCCCTGAGCGCCTGACCCAGCGCGACCCACGCTGCGACCATCCAGGGCGCGACGGTCACGGCGGCCTCGGCCATCTTGACCGCAGCCTCTGACTGGCTGCTGGCCAGCGCCACCAGGCAGATGCCCACCATCGCCTCGGGATGGCACGGGTTCTCCTCCAGCATCCGCTGGCAGCCCAGCGCAACCTCGGTCAGATGGCCGGTCAGCTCTGCCGGTAGCCTTGAGTCGTTCGTTTGCATGGTCCTGATGGCAAGGGAGTCGCCCACACCTGGACCCTAGTCCGGCAGCGCCTGGCACTCAATCGAATTGCTTCGGAAAAACATGGAATGTGGGGTTAGTTTTTCCGCGTTTGGGTGGGTTCGGAATTGGGACCCGCTTCGATCGAAGCTCTGGCAATAAGGTAATTCGATGATTAACTAAAAGCTATGATAATATCGTGCAATAAATGCGATTGTATCGTATATTCTGCATATGTGGATCTCGCGCGCCATCGAAACCCGCCTGCTGCGTTCCGCTAAGACCCGACCGGTGACCGTGCTGACCGGCGCCCGGCAGACCGGAAAGACCGCCATCCTCCTTCATCTCTTCCCGCAGTATTCTCTCGTCTCCCTTGACCTCCCATCGGAAGCCGAACTGGCGGAAAAGGAGCCAACCCGCTTCCTCGAGCGCCATCCGCCTCCGGTGATCATCGACGAGGTGCTCTATGCGCCGGGACTCTTTCGGCATCTCAAAGTGGCTGTGGACGCCAATCGCTCGCGCTACGGCCAATTTCTGCTGACCGGATCGCAGAAGTTCACCCTGATGAAGAACGTCTCGGAGTCGCTGGCCGGCACGGCCGACATTGCCGAACTCGAAACACTATCGTTCGCGGAGATTCAATCTGCTTGGCCGCGAACATCCATCGAATCGGCCATGGTGCGCGGCGGCTACCCGGAGTTGTATGTCAACCTGGAGATCGATTCGGCGGCCTTCTACAACTCGTATCTGGCCACCTATCTCGAACGCGACGTGCGCTCGATGACCAACATCGGCAGCCTGCGTGACTTCGAGAGGTTCCTGCGCGCCTGCGCTCTGAGCTCGGCGAACCTGTTGAACAAGGCGAATCTGGCGCGGGCTGCCGGCATCGCACCTTCCACGGCGAACCAATGGCTGACGATTCTCGAGGCTTCGGGGCAGGCAGTTCTGCTTGAGCCGTGGTTCTCAGGCAAGGCAAAATCCATGGTCAAGAGCCCAAAGCTTTACCTGACCGACACCGGCCTGCTTTGCGCACTGCTCAATATCCGTTCGGAGGAGGCGCTACGGCAATCGCCGTTTGTTGGAGCGGTCTGGGAGACCTTCGTCTTTGCCCAGCTTCGCGAGCGTGAACGCCGCGCCGGCCGCGCGGGCAGCCTTTTCTTCTGGCGCGACCGCACCCGCGAGGTGGACTTTGTTGTCGATGCGGGTGGACGCCTGGAACTCTTCGAAGCGAAGTGGACTGAGATGCCGGATGCAGGCGACACGGCGAACCTCGACTTTGTGCGCAACATCGTAGGCAAATCGCGGATTGCTTCTGGCTCGGTCGTCTGCCGCACGCCGAGCAACTATCCACTTGCGAATGGATTCAGGGCCTTGCCCGTGACTGAACTTGACTGACGTCTTCAGAACTCTCGACCGGCATCAAGTACTCATTGAGCGTAGCCATGGCCCGATACGATGCCTTCTTTGCCTGCGCGTGCCTGACACATTGCGCCGGGTAGGCCAACCTGAACAACAAAATCCTAAAGCGATGATCTATCGTTGCAGAGGATTCAACGGTTCAACTGCCGAATGCAGGGTGATCGACCTAGCGCGAATTGTCGGGCCAACGGCGTCTCAGGTCAGGTAAAGATCGCTTGCGGTTCTGAAGTTTACTCGTAATAGGGAATGCTGTATCGCACCTATCCCGCAGAAACGAAATTCGGTTCGTCCACTCCCAGTCTCCAGGCTCTTTTGCCAATCCGGCCAAAGCAGAAACCAGCTGTCCAGTCTCTGCCGGCGAAATCGTCTTCTCATCGACGAAGATCACGCCACCGTGCGTTATCCCTTCCTCCATCCACTCTTTGAGCACAGGCGAGATCGCTCCGCGGTCATAGGTCACCAAGGTCAGTTCATGCACCGCGGCCTCGCGAAGACAGACAGAGTCCGGCAGCCCAACGAAGTTGCCGCCCTCCCACTCCGCCATCGCGAAGACCTCCATCCCGTGGCAGCGACGGCGCAAGCCCATTGCCACTGCCGGTGAGATGCCTTCATCGAGAAGCAGTCTCAGCATCTCAGCGCCTCTCCGGTCTCTTCGGCGCGAACTCGACCGTCTGCGGCAGCATGTGCTTCAGCGCCACGAGATCCAGGGCATGATGATCCGCCAGTACCTCGTTGATCTCCTTGGGGAACGCCTCGGCATAGTGCAGCGCCGCCTGCACCTTCACCAGCGGCCATGCGAGGTGCTTGGCCACCGCCGCGGCGTCGCCCTTGTACGCGCGAACGAGCTGCATCACCTCCCAGACGGCCAGCGAACTAGCCTGGATGCACGCCTGCCGCCCCGCCGGCGTATCGCGAAAGTCGATGAACGCGAACTCCGTTCGCCGCAGCCCCTCCTCGACCAGCCGCGCGCAGGCGTCGCTCGGTGTCCATCCATGCCGGTTAGCCATGCGCCGCAACCGCTTCGCGCTCTCAGTCGGCAGACGCATGCTGACGACCATCGAAGGTCCTGCTCTCATTCCCATCCCCCAAATTGTCAGTAATGTAGACATTGTAGCGCAAGATTCTTGGAGACGGATGGGTTATCTGGAAGACACTATCAGGGAACAGGGCGCATGGTCTCTGGTGTCCGCACTAGAGTCGGTCTACACTATTGATAGCGCCCCATTTTTGGGGCGGATTCTCAGTCGTGAGAGGGGGACGAAACCATGCAGGTCGCTCTTCAAAATGTTGCCCTGCCAGCGCGGCTGCGCCCTCCAATGCCCTTGTCGGACGATGAGTTAATGGCATTTTCCGAGGCCAATAAGCCCTGCAAGGTGGAGCGGTTGGCATCAGGAGAGATTCTCGTGATGACTCCAAGCGGTTACAGGAACAATCGCCGCGAAGCGTATGTGGTGCATGAGCTCTTTGCCTGGGCCGAGGCAGACGGGCGAGGCGAGGTCGTCAGTCCCAATGCCGGATTCAATCTACCCGACGGCTCCACGCTCTCGCCCGATGCGGGCTGGGTTGAATCGAGCCGATTAGCGACGTTGAGTGAGCGCGAACAGGAGCGATTTCTCCCCTTCGCGCCCGATTTCCTCATTGAGATTCTCTCGCCCTCCGACTCGCTGCCGGAGTTGGACGCCAAGATGGCGCAGTGGATTGCCAATGGTGTACGGCTCGCCTGGCGTATCGATCCCTTCGGCGGCACGGTCGCGATCTTCGCGCCCGGACAAGCCCCCTTAGTCCTCGATCACCCAGAGGAAGTCGAAGGCACCGCCCCCGTTGCCGGCTTTCGTTTGAAAATGGCGCGAATCTGGGGCTGACTCACGGCCAATTCCCCACCTTGAGCGAAAACTCCGTGTACTCTGCGTAGACCTGTCAACTTTTAGAAATCCTTCACAGCGCTTTTTGCTGATTCTCTTCTTTCCGCTTCGAACAGTTCACCAACCGTGAAGGACCGGAATTTACTTTTTCGATATATGAACATCGAGATGAAGTCGAACAAGGAAGCCTCCGGGGTGAAAAGGAACTCGTTCGGCTGAAGGTTGAAGGTCTCGCTAGTAAAGGTAACACCATAGCGCTTTTCCGCCGCCTCAAGTAACTCCGAGCCATCATCACCGGCGACGCCAAGATCGCGCCCGAACTGCGTATCCGGTTCAATGCGCTCATCCCACTTCAAGTGGCAACTTTCACGGATGAATTCGGCGAATTCCTCGAATTTCAGGTCTCCCATAGCAATGCCTTGGCTCGGAAAAGTCTCAACCTACCATTTCCGTTATCCCAACTGGCTAACCTTCACCTGCAACTTCTCGAAGTCGACAATCCCCAAGCCGCGCGCGGCTGCCATCTGCAAATAAGGCAGATGCTCAGGGTCGAGGTTCCAGTACGCCTTGGCGACATAGGCGTCCAGAGCCACCGGATCTGTTCCGGCAACCATCGTCTTTTTGACCGCAACGTCTTCGAGGTTGCCACCGGTGGGGCCGTTGCGCAGCAGAATGCGATAGCAGTCGATCATGGTCAGCGTGGGCAGCATGAAGTTGGCCAGATCGCAGAGGCTCTGATGAATCTGCTGATGCAGGCGGTTGCGCTGGCCGCCCAGGATGCCGTACCAGTTCTTCATGCCCAGAGTGACGCCGGTGAGGGCGTGATGCTTGGCGATCGGCATGTTGATGATCTTGTCGGCCTCAAGAAACGGTGCAAAAACAGGCCAGCTCTTCAGCACCACGCCTCCCAGGTCGACCTCGCGAAAGAGCTCAGGATCGGGGAGAATGATCTCGGCGCCCTCGGCTCGCGCAGCGGCTTGAATGCCTGACCGCTGAAAACAGCGCCGCGGCTCGTTGCAACTGACATCTGTCACAATGACGCGCTTGGCTCCGGCCTGCCAGCACTGGCGCACCACTGCGGCGACAGCATCGGGATTGGTGTTGGCAGCCTGCTCCGGTGTGCGGTCCCAGGCGATGTTTGGCTTGATGACCACCACATCCTGGCGGCTGACAAAGCGGCCGATGCCGCCAAGATTCTCAAGCGCCTTATCGACCAGCGCGTGCGGCTCGCCGCCTTGGATGACGGTCATCACCGGCAGCGCTAAGTCCTGCGAACCCGCCGCGATGCGATGATCGCGCCGCGCCTTTTGAGCCTGCGCTGGAACCGGCCGGGTGCTTCGCTCGCTGAGCCAGAAAGCCGCGCCAGCCGCGCCGGCCGCCACGCCACCGACGCGCAGCAGTTGCAGCATAGCCTCGCGCCGCGTCATGCCTTGCGCGCCGCCTGATGTCTCTTCCGGCTTGCGATCGATCTCTCCGGCCATTGGGATTCTCCCCGCTCAAAGTTTTAAGTACCCCGCCCTTGGCGCAAAAACAACGACGCGCCAGGGATGGGGCACCCCGAGTTCGCTAGACTTCCATCAAATGAATGCGCTGCGGATCATTGACGCCCAGGTTGTGCGCCTGATCGGCAGCAGTTGCAATATAGCGCGGCGGGCGCTTGGCCGTTTCGAGAGTCGGCATGCCCACCTCGGCGCGCTTGCGCTCGATCATCTGCCATGCGGTGTGATCGACAGCCACGCGATCCTCTCCCACGATGAGCGCGTTGGGCTGCCAGAGATGTTCGGGATGGAATCCCGGCCCGCCGTTATAAACAGAACTCATCGCATCGCCAATGGTGAAGCGCACCTTTTCCCGAATTGCCGGAATGCAGTTTAAATCGGCGACGGCCGGATTGCAGCCGCCTGCGTGCAATTCGTTCGGCTTCTCGACAACGCCGTACATATTCTTCATCGAGAAGGTAACGCCCGCCATCTCGTGGTCTTTGAGAATCGGCAGATTGATCACCATTGCGCACTCGCGCGTGAGGATCTTCGCCAGCTTCACATTTGCCACGGAACCAAAGGCCACTCCTTGTTCCTCATACCCGGCCAAATCGTTGCCAAAAACGCGAACGCGGCTGGGATCGGTCGAGATGGTCAGGCCGCAAGCCTGGATGTCGCGCGCGTTGCGGTCCCAGACAATGATCTCGCCCGGCTTCACTCCGGCCTGTTGCAGCCGCTCGCAGACGGCCATCACCAGCGTCGCATGAGTCGAGATTCCTTTGCCGCCCAGCCCATTGACTTTGATACCGATCACCTTGCCCACTGGCACGATCAGCTTCCACGCCTCGACCGGCTTGTCGTGCCCGGTATACGAGGCGAGGGCGCGGTCCAGCAGCGCCTGCACGCGCTTTTCGTCCAGCGCTCCGTCACTTCCGTGCAGCGCTGCGTCGCGCGCGACTACAACCTTTGACTTGGCTGCCTCGGCCTTCTTGTCGAGCATTGCGGCCAGGCCGAGCTTGCTCTGTGCGCCCAGCACCAGAGCTCCCGTTGCTGTTGTCTTCAAAAAATCACGGCGGCTATTCATCACGGTCCTCGCATTCGATCGACGCTGCCGGTTTCCGGCCTGCGTGTTATTTACAGTTTTGCTTCCACTCCGCGCGCCAACTCAAGCAGCGCCTGCGGCGCTCCGGGTGTGGACTCATAGGCAACGATGCGCACCAGCGTCCTCCCCTTGCGGAAGATGACGCTCTGCGCATAGGCGATGCCCGCATCGCCCAGTTGAACAGTCTTGGCTTCGTTGGTCTGCCCGATTTCAAGAATCTTGCGTGCACCCGTCGCGTCTCCCATGGTGTACACGTCCACTGTCGCCTCCAACTGGCCCTGATATTTGTAATCGGAGGTCGAGGTGGAGACCACGCCAGCCGAAATGTACTGCTCGGCATCGCCGTCAATGTATTGCCAAAGATCCTTGGCCGCAAAGACGCGCGTCTCGCCTGTCTTCTCCCAGCCCGCAATCGCGTTCGATGCCGGAAACGGATCGGCAGCCTTTTTCTTGCAACCAGTCCCTGCAGCCGCGGCAAAAACCATCATCAATGCAACAGCACACTTCCAATTCAACTGAACTTTCACTGCTCGTTTCTCCCCTTTTACTTTCTGTTAAGCAGAATCTGACTACCCGGCGAACGGCTTTCGCCAATGCTGGTAACATAAACCGCCGGATGCTCTTGCAATGGGCATGCAAACTCGCAAGCCCCGCAGCCCACGCAGCGGCTCGGATCGATGCGCGGCTGCTTCAGCGTCTTTGTATTTCCGGCCGAGTCGATGACCTCGGCCTCCTCGACATAAATTGCCTTCGGCGAAACCGGGCACCACTCCTCGCAGACGATACACTCGGTTGCCATGGCCCAGGGCAGGCAGCGGCCTCGATCGTAAAATGCAGTCCCAAGGCGGATCGGCTGATTCTGCTGGCCCACGCCAACCACCCAGCCTTTTTCCTTCGGCGTGATCTGCCAGATTGCGCCGGTGGGGCATACCTCGGAGCAGAGCACGCAACTCGGCTCGCAGTAGCCGATTCGCGGCACCACTGTTGGCGTCCAAAGCCCCGCAATGCCAGCCTGTTCGAGCGTGGGATGCAGCGCCGTGTTGGGGCAGACCTTCATGCACTCGCCGCAGCGGATGCAGCGCGAGAGGAATTCAGACTCATCGAGCGATCCCGGCGGACGCAGCAGCTTCTCGTTGCGGCCCTTGCCCAGACCGGTGTTGGCGCGCATCAGCGGAACGATCGCAGCGCCGGCAACCAGGCCGGTGATCGCTCTGCGACGGCCGATATTCGGTGTAGCGACCTCGGCATCCTTGCCCAGCTTCGGGCGGAAGAATTTGAACTGCAAGCTGTCGTGCGGGCAACTGCCCACGCAGTTCATGCACATCAGGCATTCCGACTTGCGCCATGGCACGCCGCCGATTGGATCGTCGCCGCCTTGGCAATTGAGCAGGCAGCGGTTGCACTTGTTGCAGGTCGCGGCGTCTTTGCTCAGCCCCAGAATCGACCAGCGCGAAAGCGCGCCCAGCAACGCGCCGAGCGGACAGATCGCGCGGCACCAGAGCCGGGTCACGCGCAAACTGAGTGCGAGAATCGCCAGAAACAGAACGCCGAAAATCAGGCCTTGCATATAGTGCGGCTGGCGAAGGTCGAGCAGCGTGTAGTGCAGAATCGTGTGCAGCGTTTGGCCCGTCGTCTTGATCGCCGCAACCGGGCTTGTCTCAAGTGGAGTAAGCGCAGCGCTCGCGGCAGCGTTGATTGCCGGCAAAATCGAGAGCCCAAAAGACCGGACCAGCAGACTGAAGGGATCGATCCAGCCGATCGCGGCCGAGCCGAAGAACGCCGCGACCAGCCCTGCAAGCAGCACAACATACTTGCCCGTCTGCCAGCGCTTATACCGATTTGCCTCGATCCGTTGCTTGCCCCGCTTCGCCTCCGACGGCATGTTGCCGACGAAGTGTTGCAGCGTACCCATGGGGCAGATCCAGCCGCAGAAGAACCGCCCCAGAAAGAGGGTGGGCACCAGAATCAGCAGGCTCCACAGCAGGCCGCGATAGAGAGCGTGGCTGGCCAGCGCGTTCACTAGCGCCACCAGTGGGTCCCACTCGAAAAAGAGCCGAACCGGCGCGCGCAGCTTGATTTCGTTCGCTCCATTGATGAAGAGGCTTATCGAGGTAAAAACCAACAGCCAAAGAAAGAGCAGCAGAAAAAAGATCTGCGAAATCCTGCGCAAGAGCGGCAATCTGGACCGGTTCAAGAATCGCCTCCACAGGCGCGGGCGCTAACCGTACAGATTGAATGATTCGCGGTCAGGCTGATGGTGAACAGTGACCTGTATCACCGGTCGACGACTCGAAACCGCACATTCAGCCTGAATGAGTCACGTGAATGACTCGGGAATCGTACCGGACACCGGCTGCGGTTCTCCAATCCACCCGTTGGCCCTTTCAAGTCCGGATTCTGGCACCGAAGGGGTTGGAGACGATTGCCTACAGTCCCCGGGACTCTGAAAGATGACAGAGTTCCGGCCTTCAATATGCATCATCCTATTGCCAAGAATGAGATCGACTTCGGACTTCAGCGGATAGCGCCGTGCAAACACCGCCAGGTACGTCATGTCGGCAAGGATCCGGCCCCTGCCAAAGCTCCTGCTGCGGCGCGTCCCGCTTGCAATCATTCTCTCTCCCAGACGGACGAAGGCCCCCCTGCCGGAGGGCCTTCGCGCAAAATGCGGAGACTGAGGCTTATCCAATCACTTCGATGCCCATCGAGCGGGCAGTGCCGCGGATGCTCTTCATGGCCGTCTCGACAGAGGCGGCATTGAGGTCGGGCATTTTTTGGGTGGCGATCTCGCGCACTTGCTTCTCGGTTACCTTGCCCTTCTTTTCCTTGTTAGGAGTGCCGGAGCCCTTCTCGATCCCGGCTGCCTTCTTCAGCAGCACAGCCGCTGGCGGCGTCTTGGTGATGAAGCTGAAGCTGCGGTCGCCATAGACCGAGATCACGACCGGAATGACCAGTCCTTCCATCTCCTTGGCAGAGGTGCGAGCGTTGAACTGCTTGCAGAACTCCATGATGTTGACCTGCGCCTGGCCCAGCGCGGGGCCGACCGGGGGCGCCGGCGTCGCCTTGCCGGCAACGATCTGCAGTTTGACGTACCCTGTAACCTTCTTCGGAGGTGCCATGTGTGTGTTCCTTCGGAACCAGCTTTTAGCTCCTAGCTTTTAGCTGCTAGCCGGTTTTTTCCTTCTTTGAATTTTGGTGTTGGCGCTTTAGCGTTCGCTTGAACCAGAGCCCGCTAGGTGGACGTCCTGGCTAGAAGCTAGAAGCTAGTAGCTAGAAGCCGAACCAACTACTCAATCTTTTCCACCTTGCCAAACTCCAGCTCGACCGGGGTCGACCGCCCGAAGATGGTCACCATGACCTTCATCGTCTCGCGATCTTCGTTGATCTCGTCCACTACGCCGTTGAAGTTGGCAAAAGGCCCGTCGGTAATACGGACCTGTTCGTTCTTTTCAAACTTGATCTTGAGCCGGGGCTTGTCCTTGGAGGTCTCTGAGCGGAAGAGGATTCCACTCACTTCTTCCTCGCTCAACGCCACCGGCTTGTCGCCCGTGCCCAGGAAACCTGTCACCTTGGGCGTGTCCTTGAGGACGTGCCAGAGGTTGTTATCGAGTTCCATTTCGACCAACACATATCCCGGCAGAAAGACGCGCTCCACGGTACGCTTCTTGCCGTTGACGATCTCCGTCACCGGCTCCATGGGGATCATGACCTTGCCCACCCGATCGCCTAGGCCGAAGGCCTGCACGCGGCTCTCGATTGACTCTTTGACCTTGCGCTCAAAGCCCGAGTAGGCGTGCAGAATGTACCACTTGAAGCGCTCATTGCGCTCCGGCAGAGGCTGCACCTCCGACTGCCCGGCGGCCTGTTCGATTTGTCCCGATTCTTCAGCCATTTTCCGCTCTCGTTTCGCGCTTCAGGTTGCTCTTGCTAGCCGCCCAGCTTGTGGTAGAGGGATTCCATCACCTTGCTGCAGATCGAGTCCACCACGAAGAAGTACAGCCCAAAGATGAAAACCGCGATGATCACCACCGTGGTCGTGGATTTTACTTCCTTCCACGAGGGCGCGACTACCTTGCGCAACTCGGCGCGCACATCGCTCAGGAAGCGCGTGAATTCCTTCCACTGTTCAACCAGGTTGCCGAAGAACTTCGCCACAGGATTCTCCCCCTGCCGCTTCGCCGGCGGCTGCCGCACTTCGCCGTTGACCATTGCTGCCTTCGTTGCCATGCATCCATTCCTTCGCGTCGGGCTTTGAGCCCAGGCGCATCCCAAAAAAATCTGGCAGGGGCGGAGGGATTCGAACCCCCAAGTTCGGTTTTGGAGACCGACAGTTTAGCCGTTGAGCTTACGCCCCTAAAAACAGTTTTCAGTTTTCAGCTGTCAGTTGTCAGACCTGCGGTAGCCTGGTCCAGGCAATTTGCCTCCCCTGCAACGTCCGCAACTGACAACTGAGAACTGACAACCGTCCTGCTACTTCGTTTCCTTGTGCGGCTGGTGCTTGCGGCAGCGGTTACAGAACTTCTTGAACTCCAGACGGCCGGTGGTCGTCTTCTTGTTCTTTGTCGTCGAGTAGTTGCGCTCCTTGCACTCGGTGCACTGCAATGTAACGATTTCCCGCATTTCAATTCCTTCCAGTGAATCAGTGAAGAAGTGAAAAAGTGAATTGGCAATGCCCACTCTCTATTTCACCAGTTCACTCATTCACTCTTTCACTGTCTTACTTGATAATGTCGCTTACCGTGCCGGCGCCCACCGTGCGGCCGCCTTCGCGGATGGCGAATCTCAATCCCTTTTCCAACGCCACCGGCGTGATCA
>Ga0181526_10000463_pt1 | contig 43451 bp, 41 predicted proteins | sample PEATcosm2014_Bin_35_FD_119750 | JGI IMG/M metagenome (GOLD analysis project Ga0181526, IMG submission 119750) | Peatland microbial communities from MTU Mesocosm Facility, Houghton, MI, USA - PEATcosm2014_Bin06_30_metaG | ecosystem: Environmental > Terrestrial > Soil > Wetlands > Peat | place...
GCCTTGGAGCAGGAGTTGGCGGCCGCGTAGGCGTGCACGGACCCTCGCTTACATCGAAGTGCACTGCAACCTTGAGGCTACGGCGAATCGTTAGTTGATTGCGGAGTTACTCTCCGCCCATGCTGTTGACTCAAATCTAAATAAGTCCAATAAATTCATGGAATTGTTAGACGATATTGCTTGTATTCACAGAGCAAATGTGGCTAACATGCGCCCCTACGATCTCACTTCCATCTCCCCAAGAAATGAGGTTCAGGTCCATGTCCACACCACAAAAGGCAACCATCGCATTATCTGAAGGTTTTGAGTTCAACGAAGTTAAGCCAGCACTCACGGCTCTGGCTCCTCCCATACCGAATCCTCCACTGGGTGCGATCGCGCCCTTTGCGGGAGTCACTTTCAAAGGTACGGGGTTCAACACAATCTTCCGCCCGCAGAATGCCGGCTCGCCGACACCTCTTCCCAAGCCCGTTCCCGGCAGCGATAACATTCTCGAGCTCAATCTGACCACGGAAACACTCTCTTTTTCGGCTGCTCTGGGCAGCATTCCCAACCGCGGTTTCGCTCAGAAAGATCTTTTTCTGAACGGTGTCCCGTATGTTCAGTCCATCAACGATGTCACGTTCCCAGGGCAGTCTCCGGCGATTCACTTCGAACCGGGTATCTGGCTTGCCGTGCCTGCAACGCAAGCGCCGCCTATCAACGAGGTGACGTACGCGCGCATGGCTTCGATTCCACACGGCACCACAATTGAGGCTCAAGGGACCGCGATTGGACCGAGCAATCCGCCGCTGAATATTCCTCAGGCGAACATCAATCCTTTTCCCATTGGCGGCGTGCAGCCGCCGATCGGCACGCACCCTTTCCTAAGCCAGGTCGCGACGAACTCGGGCCCGGCCCGCATCCCGCAGGATCTTAGTTCCTACATCGCTGCCGGAACCATCACCCAGGCCATCCTGGACGATCCCAACACGGTGCTTCGCAATCACCTTGCCGGACAGGATCTGGTCAATTTCACGACGATCATCATCTCCACGCAGCCGAATGCACCGCTCTTCGGCGGAGGCACAGACAACATTGCTTTTCTTTTGGGCGACGACAACACTCCGCCCAAGAACCCGAACGCCGACGCGATTCGGATGACTGCGGTGTTCTGGATCGAGACAATTCAGGAGAAGATTATCGTGCCGGTCTACAAGCCCGGCCGTCCACCGCATTTCATCAAGGGGGCGCCGCGGCCCGGTGCGCCCACGCCAATTTTTTTGGTCAAGCCTCCGACCGAGATTACGGCGCCGAAGACGATTACGGTGAACTACACGCAGATTCAGTACTCGCAGACGGTGTTTTTGAACTTTAACGGCTTGACCTGGCCCCACGTCTCAGTGGCCACGCTTGTCGCTGAAAGCCCGATCGAGGTGCTGCTGTAGGCGCGGTCTGCTGAAGGGAAGCAGGCAAATGGAAAGGTCGATGGCGTAGGCCCAACGCCATCGACCCATTGTTCGGCACGCAAGCCTTCCCTTGAACGCAGAGCGCCCACTGTGTAAGCCGAAGCTAAATCGGACGAGAGCGCCACTTCATCTGGAAGCTTGTACGTACTTGAGCAGGCCCAGGTCGCTGGCGACTTTTTCCAGGCGAGCCCGGACCGCTGCATCGGGCGGAACCAGCGGCAGACGAAGATGATCGCCGCACTTGCCCATCAGGCTGAGGACCGTCTTCACCGGTCCGGGATTGGCATCCCAGAAATTCGCTTCGAAGAGCGTGGCGTACTTGCGTTCGAGGGCGCGCGCTTTCAGCCAGTCATTGTGCAGCGCCGCACGAATCATCTCGCCGACTTCGGCAGGAGCTTCATTGGACGCGACGCTGATGAGCCCATGAGCTCCGATGCCGATCGTTGCCAGCGCCAGGTTGTCGTCGCCAGAAAACACCTTGAAGCCCGAAGGCACGTGATGGATCAGCTTGGCGATCTGCGCAAGGTTTCCGCTGGCTTCTTTGATGGCCTGGATGTTGCGTGCGGATTCAGCCAGGCGGACGATGGTGAGCGGCTCGATGTTGGCGGCCGTGCGGCCGGGGACGTTATAGACGCACACCGGGATGGGATCGACGGCTTCAGCCAATGCGAGAAAGTGCCGGTACTGGCCTTCCTGGCTGGGCTTGTTGTAATAGGGATTGGCGGAGAGGATCACGTCGACGCCGCGAATCTGGCTGAGCAGCGACGCGTGGCGCAGAAGAGTCCGGGTGGAGTTGTGCGTGCATCCGGCCCACACCGGGACACGTCCGGCGGCGGCATCGATGACGATGCGCACCGTATCGAGCCACTCATCTTCGTCGAGCGTAGCTGCCTCGCCGGTCGAGCCGCAGGCCACGAGGAAATCGATGCCCGCCCCGATCTGCCAGTTCACAAGTGCACGCAGCGCCTGCTCGTCGATTCCGCCGTCCGCCCGAAAAGGCGTGACGATTGCTGTGCCACAGCCCGTCGTTTCCATCAAAAGTGAGTGTATACCCGGCAAGGGTGAATCAGCAGGGCTGTTTCTGGGCGGAATTCCATGGGAGTGCGGGGCAAGTGAGCCATCAGCCCCCTAAGGTCGCTTGGTCCGCTGTTCCCTGCCTCCGGTATTCGCATTCGAGCATCGTCATCAGGCGTAGGTTGCACCACACGCCGTCCCGATGCGCCGCATCCCGCAGAGTTCCCTCATGGACGAAGCCAAGGCTCTCGTAGAGATGGCGGGCCCGGGCGTTGTCTTCGTAGACATCGAGGAAGAGCCGGTGAGCGTGCAGATCCTCGAAGACCATACGGACGATTTCGGTCAGGATCTTGCGGCCCAGCCCCTTCTCCGGGACGCCGACTACGATCCGCTTCAACTCGATAGCACGATTATCCTCGTTGAGACCGCGCAGTATGGCGTAGGCCTGCAATTGTCCGGGCTCGGTTTCACTCACAAGATAGCGCGCGTCCCCGCTCGCAAGAGTGGCGCGATGGCGTGCCTCGTTCCACTGGCCGACGAAGGCACGTGCGAAGGGCAGACGCTCCAGGGCAAGGAGGCCGGAGATGTCGTCAGTAACCGCGGGGCGAAGCAACATGAGATTCAGATTAACTGTTGAGGGCGCGAGAGTTTGGGGCAGGGTAAGAACGCAACCCGAGTTCCAAATTGCAAGCAAGGCTCGCGCTCGAACCATGACGAAAGGCATGTGTACGTGGTAACCACGCTGTTCCCTGGAGATGAGTACGCGTATACCATTTCTGACAGGGGAGTTCGGGCGCCACGAGCAGTCGCAGTGACCGAACTGGTTGTCCAGGATTCTGTATAGATAGATTTACACCCTGCAATGTTTTCAAAAAACAAAGTTGCAGGCGGCAGTGCCATTTTTCCTCGGATTTGAGCGGATTCTGTACTGCACGCAGCGTGCATTTCCTGCAGGGGCAGTCAGTTTTCTTTTTTTCTTTCGGCCATGAAGGATGCAGGAACTATGAGCGGCAGACCAGAGATGTCGACGACCCTTCAGGATCCAAACATTGAACCCGCTAGCTCTGCGAGTGCAACGATCGCATTGATCGGGCCCAATGCCACGCATCGCCGCGTGATGGCCAAGGCGCTCCTTGGGAGCGACGCGGGTGTTGTCCGCGAGTTCATCGACTACCCCGCCAATCTCGGGGAGATTGCCCACCTGATGGAAGAGCACTTCGATGTCGTGATGATCGACGTCGACAGCGATCAGAGCTATGCGCTGCAGATCATCCAATCGATCGCAGGGAGCAACACCGCGATCGTAATGGCCTACTCCATGCGGGACGATCCGGAGCTGATCCGCGAGTGCATGCGCGCGGGAGCACGCGATTTTCTGCCGCTTCCGGTGGATGCCAGCGCCGAGGCCGAACCTGAGCCAGTGCCTGAGCCGTTGCCTGTGCCTGAAACAGCGCCAGTGCTTGAGCCGGTGCCTGCGCTTGAAACGGCGCCTTCGCCGGAGCCGGAACCTGCGGTCAATCCTGCCGACTTTTTGCGGTCTGAACCCGCAGCGCCGGAGGTAGCAGAAGCACCCCTGAATCCCAGGGACTTCCTGCTGGAGACTCCGCGGAAGGTTGAGGAGCCGTCTGTTTCTGTGCCGGCGTTTCAGCCCCAGGAGTACAGCGTTCCGTCCCGCCCGCAGTTTGTCGATCCGCGGCGCTCCGCAGCGCAACCCGCACCGCAACCCGCATCGCAACCCGCATTTCAGCCCTTGCCGAAACCGGTTGCGAAATCCGCGCAGCAGCCGATACCACTGCCGCCACCGACATCGGAGGTTCGTCGTACCGAAGCGGCGGCGACGCACATCCAGCCGGAAGAGTTGCGCCGGTCCAGCGCCGCAGTCAAGCCCTCTCAGGAGGCGGTGAGCACGCCATCCAAAGGAGATGAAATCGACGCGTGGGACAGCATGTGGATCAAGCCGGCGTTGTCAGGCGCGGCAAAGGCCACGGCGCCAAGCGTCGCTCCAGCCCCTGAAGCACCTGCAAAGCAAACGCCGGGATCTGCGTTTCAAAGCGGCCCGCAGCTAGTGCAGCGGGCGGCGCAGCAGCGGACCGAGGCGCAGTCCGCGCCAAGCCCCGCTGCCACACCGTTGTTTCGGGCGGTTGATTCCGAGCAGGAAGCCGGGTCCCAGCATCCCTGGAAGCGGTGGGCGATTCTTGGAGGAGCATTTCTGGCCGTCATCGGCCTGATCATGCTGGTCTTCTTGCCGTCGCATCGAACCAGCGCTCCGGCCAGCCAGCAGGCTCAGCCCGCGGCCGCACAGACGCAGCCTGCGGACGGGCCAGTGGCATCGGCTCCGCTCGAAACGAGGCCAGCGCCCAAGCCATCCGCTGCCACTCCTCTGAACGATGAGCAACCGCGGCGAGCTCCAGTCTCGTCCGCGATGATGGATGCCCAGTTGAATGCGCCAACACGTATCGCGGGGTCTTTGAAGAAGTCTTCGCAACAGACCGATGACGCGCCCGGCAGCTTCAGCCCGGGAGCCATCGACGGCGGAGGCGCCTTGCCCGGCCAGGTCTTTGGCCAGTCGCGCGGGGTGAAAGTTGTCGCCGCAGTCTCCGCGATTTCCGCCGGGGTTGCCGAGGGCATGCTGGTACATAAGACCGCGCCGGTTTATCCGGAGATCGCCAAGAACGCCCACGTTGGTGGCACCGTTGTTCTGGGCGCCAACATCACGAAGAGCGGTGCTCTGACCAATCTTCATGTTCTAAGCGGTCCTTCGATGCTGCGTAGTCCGGCGCTGGAGGCCGTGAAGACGTGGCGCTACCGGCCGTATATGCTCGACAACCAGCCAGTTGAAGTTGAAACGACGATCCGCGTCGTATTCTCGCTCGCCCCCTGAGGTCCACGGATCCCGGCCAGCCGGGACGCGCCTTGGCAGTGTGCCCTGAGGTACCCGTTCACGGGGACAGCCGGCCAGCCTTACAATTGATCGAAGATCTCGCGGAACTCCCACGCGCCCGACTTGTCTTGCAGCCACTCGGCTGCACGCACCGCCCCCAGGGCAAAGCCGCGCCTGGAGTGGGCATCGTGGCGCAGCTCGATCACATCGTAGTCGCTGCGCGCGGTCACGATATGCTCGCCCTTGGCGTCGCCGATGCGGTGCGATTCAACCGGCACTTCAATTCCCGGCTTCACCGCCAGCACGATCTCCTTCAAGGTAAGGGCCGTGCCCGAAGGGGCGTCGAGCTTGGAAGTGTGATGAGTCTCGCTGATCGAGAACTGATAGCCGTCGAGCCTGGCCAGCTCCGCGGTCAGGCGGAAGAGCTTCTGCACGCCAATAGAAAAATTGGTGCCATAGAGCAAGGCGCCATTCCGGCGGTAGGCCAGTTCCTTCATCTCGGCGAGTTGGTTGTACCAACCGGTTGTCCCGACCACGATTTTTCCGCCCAGAGCGAGCACTGCGCGCATGTTTTCGACGGCAGCCTCAGGAGTAGTGAAGTCGACCACGACGTCGATGCCCGCGAGGTTGGGCGCGGTGAGCGCCGAGGCGCGGAGGTTCTCTGCAATGTCAAATGCCCGCACGCCGTGTCCGCGTTCGCGGGCCACCTCGGCAACGAGCGACCCGGTCTTGCCTTTTCCCAGTACTAGAACTGTCATGCTCTTCCTGTGGCCAACTTTTGTGGTGTGTGCGACGCGGGGAACAGTCGAAGACGTGCGTGAGGGATGCCTTCTTATGTCTGCGTTAAGACGCGGCGCGCTTCAACGTCAAAAACCAGGGGATCGGGATCTTTGAAGAAGGCCGCATGCAGGGAACGCACCGCCTCATCGGCATCGTCTTCTTCGATCATGAAGCTCATGTTAATCTCGCTCGCTCCCTGCGAGATCATGCGCACGTTGATGTGGCGGATGGCGGTGAAGACCTGGGCGGCCATGCCGTGCTGGCCGCGGATATCCTCGCCTACCATACAGACGAGCGCCTTTTTGCCTTCGTACTTCACATCGGCCAGTTTGCCCAGGTCGGCGGCGATCGCCGGCAGCCTGTCATTGGAGTCGACGGTGAGCGACACCGAAACCTCGCTGGTCGAGACCATATCCACGGGGCACTGGTGCTTGTCGAAGATCGTGAAGATCTCCTTTAGATAGCCGTGCGTCATCAGCATGGGGCTGGCAACCACGTCGATGATCGAGAGCTTCTTTTTGACGGCGATCGACTTGAATGGGCTCTTGCAGTGCGGTGCGACCGAGATAATGCGGGTGCCATCATTGGACGGATTCTTGCTGTTCAGCACGAGCACAGGGATGTTCTTTCTGACCGCGGGGAGGATCGTCGCCGGATGCAGAACCTTGGCGCCGAAGTAGGCGAGTTCGGCTGCCTCTTCGAAGCTGATCACTTTCACCCGCAGCGCATCGGGACAGACTCGCGGGTCGGAAGTCATGATGCCGTCGACGTCGGTCCAGATCTCGATGGCCTCAGCGGTCAATGCTCCGCCGACCAGCGCGCCGGTGAAGTCGGAACCGCCGCGGCCCAGGGTAGTCGTGATCCCATCCTCGTTCGACGCGATGAAACCGCCCATGACGGGGACTTTGTTGGCGTCGATCAGGGGCCGCAGCCTCTCCGCAGCGCGCTTTTCGATGAGGGCGTCCTGGGGAACCGCCTTCTGAAATTGGGAGTCCGTGACGATGATGTCGCGGGCATCGACACGCGCGGCATCGATGCCACGTTCGCGAAAAGCCGCCGCCACGATGCGGCTGGAGATGCGCTCGCCGTAGCTGGCCACAAGATCGGAGATGCGGGGCGTAAGTTCGAGAATGGCAGCGAGACCGCGCAGGATCTCGTCGAGCGAATCGAACTTCTGGTCGATGAGGGTGCTGATCTCGGCAGCGTCGGCGGAGTTTTTGATCAGGGCGCACGCGGTGTCGCGATGGCGGCAACGGAGGCGCGAGCTGATGGCCAGTGCGCCGGTGCGATCGCCGGTAGCCGCCGACGCGGCGGCGCGCAACAACTGATCCGTGACCTTCGCCAGCGCGCTAACCACGACGACAGGCCGTTTGCCCTGGGCAAGACGACCGGCGACGATGCCGGCGGTGCGGTTGATAGCGGCCGGATCTTCCACCGATGTGCCGCCGAATTTCATGACAACGATGCTCATGGGGGAGTTCCCTGGTGATTCATGAAAATCAGGCTCGAGCCACGGCTTCAGCCATAGTTTCAAGCTTGCCAAGGCTTGCCAGCAACTCGGCGTTCAGGATCGTTGCGCCGGCAGCGCCGCGGACCGTGTTATGCGAGAGCAGGACAAACTTCCAGTCGAGCAGGCTGCACGGGCGCAGGCGGCCCACCGTCACGGCCATGCCGCGCTCGCGATTGCGATCGAGGCGAGGCTGCGGGCGATCGGCCTGCGCGGCAAACTGCACCGGCTGCTTGGGCGCAAAGGGCAGATCGCGTCCGGCTAACGGCTTGTAGTCATCCCAGGCGGCAAGAATCTCGTCCGCTGTTGCCTTCTTGCTCAATTTGATCGACACGCACTCCGTATGCCCGTCGACCACTGGCACGCGGTTACAGTGAGCCGTGATTCTCGCAGGCAGCGGGTCGACATGATGGCCGTTTAATTTGCCCAGAAGCTTCAGTGTCTCGGCTTCCATCTTCTCTTCTTCGCTGCCGATGTAGGGCACGACGTTGTCGAGAATGTCCATCGACGCCACGCCGGGATAGCCGGCGCCGCTGACAGCCTGCATAGTGGTGACGAAGATCTGTTCGATGCCGAAGCGCTCCTCGAGGGGCTTGAGCGCCATCACCAAGCCGATTGTAGAGCAGTTCGGATTGGTGACCATGTAGCCGCCCGACTGCTTGCGCGAGGGCTGCTCCTCGATCAGGTGCAGGTGCTCGGCGTTCACCTCGGGAATGACGAGGGGAACGTTGGGGGTCATGCGAAAGGCGCTGGAGTTCGAGAGCACGGCACAGCCCGCATCGGCGAACTTGGGCTCGAGCTCGCGGGCAATCGCGGCGTCAACCGACGCGAAGATAATCCTGGGCGCGCCCTCAGGCTCGGCCGGGGAGACAGGCATCTTGGCGATGCGTTCCGGCAGCGGCGTATCGAGACGCCACTTCGCGGCTTCGCCATAACACTTACCACTTGACCGGTCGCTGGCCGCAAGCCATGCAATCTCGAACCAGGGGTGGTCTTCGAGCAGTTGAATGTAGCGCTGGCCCACCATGCCGGTGGCGCCGAGGATACCAATAGGATGCCTGGTTTGCATGGGCGTGAACCCTTCAGTGTACAGGATTCGCATTCGTGAAACAGAAGCCCTGGGTGAACGATGAGCAATTTGTAATCTGCCTCCTGCGCGCCGAATCCTCCGCCGACCGCTACAGAAGGCGAGAGTTTTGCCGATGCTTCGAGAAGGAGCAGACATGGGGGTTCGGCAGTTCACAAAACAGACGAGGACGAGCCCGCTGGAGGTAGGTACACCGGAGGGGAATCCCGAGCGCTGCCTGACTCTGCTGATCGACGGAGCGGCCCTCAATGTGCCCGAAGTGGACGCGGATGGCTATCAGATATTCAGAGCCAATGTGGCGCGGCTTTCGCAACAGATGCCGGACCGGCTGCCGCAGGAAGAGAAGCTGGCCCTGATACGCGCGGCGGAGCACGAGTTTGAAACGTACCGGGTCATAGCCGAAACTACGCTGCGGGAGGGCAGGCGGGCTGGAGAGTGCTGGCTGCGACGCTGTTGCACGAACTGCTGGCGAATCTCGGCATCCGGGCCACATCGCCGAGTGCAAGCCCGCTGCTGGGGCAGGTAGGACAACTGACCACCGCGGTGGAGATCGAGGCGTGCCGCGCGTCACTGGAAGAATTTCTGCGTCCCGGCGGAGCTGCCGGCTCGCACGCAGCGGCATTGCAGCTGCGCAAGGCTGACCGCAGCACAGCGAACGACAATGCCGCGGGACTACGCGGCGGGTGGGCCGCGATTGAGCATCTGGACAGCGTGATGAAAGCCGGCCGCCACAGGTTTGTGACGCTGTTTCGGATGAGCTGCCTGGATGTGATCAACCAGCGTTTCGGGATGGATGCGGTGGAGGACTGTCTGATGGCTTTATCGGCGTTTCTGACCCATAGCCTGCACGGCGACGACCGCATCTTTCACTGGACCGACTCGTTGTTGCTGGCAATTCTGCTGAAGCGTCCCAACGAGCAGATCGTCACGGCCGAGTTGCAGCGGATCGCGAACCAAAACCGCGACATCACGATCAACATGACCGGCAGGATCGTGATGCTGCGGATTCCGCTGGCATTCGAGCTGATTCCGATCGAGAGGCTGCATACGGCCGACGAGATCGGCCGATTGACAGGGACACGGCCCGTGATGGCAGGTGGGCGATGAATGCCAGGCTGCCGATGTTGAAAGCGTGCGCGAGCAAGGCTGGATGCCTCGCGATCGACGAGTTACCGGTCGCGTATATGGAAGTGGATCGCGAGGGGGAGGTGTGCTATCTGAATCGCGCCGCGCGGGAGATGCACGATCCAGCTCTGGGGGAGCTGACCGGCAGGCATGTGTGGGCGTTGATGCCGCCCAACGAACGCGATGCACACCGGTCCGCGAACGAGACGGCGATGAAGACAAGGGAGGCGTCGCCCGCGGGGTTCTGCGGTCCATCTACACCAAGGCGGGCGAGTACAGGATGTACGAGGTGCATCGCCGGCTGATTCTCGATGACGACGGGAATCCGGCGGGCATGCGTCTGGCCTCGTTCGACGTGACGGAGATGGAGACGGCGCGGAAGGTTGCACAGAAGTCGGTGGACTGGATGTGCAGCGTCTTTGAATCGATGGCCGAGGCGATCATCGTGATCGACGCGCTGGGCTTTGTGCGCTATCTGAATCCGGCAGGCGAGACGCTGACAGGCTGGCGGCGTGAAGAGCTGACGGGCATGCAGGTCGAGGAGGCCTTGCCACTGGTGTCGTTCCAGTCGCCGGAAGGGCATGCATTGAATTTCGGGGTGGTGATCGAGCACCGATGGACGGGCGGGGCGGTGCTCCTCGACCGGCTCGGCCGAGAATTCTCGGTGGAGCTCAGTACGTCTCCGATCATTGATCGGGAGAAGGGTTATACCACCGGAGTCGTCGGCGTGATGCGGAGGGCCGACTATGGCCTTGTGAATGCGAGCGCCGGACCGGAGCCGGACTGCGACTGCGGCATCGTGATCCTCGAGTAAGCCGGGCAAGCCGCGAGCGGGTTTTCTCTACATCACCGGGCGGGTCACGCAACCCGAGGCATACTGCGGCTCCCGGATGCCGGATCAGCCCATCGCGGCCAGAATGGCGTCGGCAAATTGCGTCGTCGTCGCCGTGCCCCCGACGTCCCGGGTGAGCGTCTTGCGTTCCGAATACACCTTCTCGAGCGCGTGCTGGACCTTGTCCGCGGCGGCCTCTTCGTCGAGATGGCGCAGCATGAGAATCGCCGACTGCAGCAGTGCAGTCGGGTTGGCGAGATCTTTGCCCGCGATGTCTGGCGCCGAGCCGTGGACTGCTTCGAAGATGGCGCAGTCGATGCCGAGATTCGCGCCTGGAACCAGGCCGAGCCCGCCGACAAAGGCCGCGCAGAGATCGCTGACGATGTCCCCGTAGAGGTTCTCGAGCAGCAGTGTGTCGTACTGGTAAGGATTCATGACCAGCTGCATGCAGGTATTGTCGATGATGTGCTCGCCGTAAAAGATCTCAGGAAAGCCCTCGGCGACCCTCCGAGCACAGCGTAGGAACAGCCCATCCGAGAGCTTCATGATGTTGGCCTTGTGGATGGAGTGGATCTTCTTGCGGCCGTGCTTGCGCGCGTACTCAAACGCGAACTTGGCGATTCGCGTCGAGCCTTTCTCGGTGATGACCTTGATGCTCTCGACGACGCCGGGCACCACTTCGTGCTCGAGACCGACATATTCGCCCTCGGTGTTCTCCCGAACAATGATGAGGTCAACGCCGGGCCATTTCGATTCCATGCCGGGAAGATTCTTGATCGGCCGGAAGTTGGCGAAGAGGTCGAACTTCTTGCGTAGCGTGACATTGATGCTCTTGAAGCCGCCTCCGATGGGCGTCGTGACCGGCCCCTTGAGTGCGACCTTGTTGCGCTCGATGGATTCGTAGAGCGCCGCAGGAATGTACTCGCCAAAGATCTCGAATGCCTCGGCGCCGGCGGCGTGGCGCTCCCATTCAAATTGGACGCCGGTGGCTTCGAGGATGCGAACGACGGCCTGGGTGACTTCAGGGCCGATGCCGTCGCCGGGGATGAGCGTGATGCGATGCGATTTTGTGGGAGTCATAGGTGGGTTGAGCCGCTAGCTGCCAGCTTCCGGCACCTAGCTCTTTCGTGGCTGACTCGAGGATAGCGAATCGCGGTCGGCTGGAGCAGTGACTCACGCAGGGCTGGGGCGGAGGCCTCCCGCCACCCCCCTTGGTTTTTTCCTAAAATCCTGATTTCAATTGGGTTGTGCGACAGATCTCCGGTAAGATCTGTCGAATCTTTAATTTAGGTCTCATATTTCTGTCGGGATTTGGAGCTGGGGGGAGGGCTGCCCCCTTGTCTTGGGTGGCCAGAGTAGCCATCGGCTGCATTGCACCCGGTCTCTATTGTGGCGAGAAGCGGGAGATAATCCGCAATTGGAGCCAGAGGCTACAGTGAAGTGCCCAAGTCGCTCGAAATTGTGCTGAAGGCGGTCTTGATCTCGGTCGAAAGGCCTTTCATGGCGGTGACGGCGCCGAAGGCGATGATGGATACGACGAGGGCATACTCGACCAGATCCTGGCCTTGCTCGCGCGTACAAAGAGTCCGCAAGCCGAGAAGCAGTTTTGAAGCGAGCAGTTTAGATAAGCGCTGCATATGGAATCTCCATCCTTCGTAACAAATCTAGTGTTACTGCTGTCGCCCCGACAATTCCACAACGGGGTGAGGGGGCTCCCCCGCAAGTCATTAGGCCTTGGTGTAGTTGGTGTTACGCGCTAGGGGCCCTGCAATCCGAGAAGAGCTTTATTTTCATCGGGTTGGCTACCTACTGTGTCGTCAATCGATCCGTGAATTGAACCGAGTCGCGGATCGTCTCCGGAAGGGTGGCGAGGTTGCCAAACTCGTCCGCGAATGGAGCGACTGGCGTGCGTCTCGATCATCCGACAGTGGCATCGAGATTCATAAGGAATTCATTCTGATTTCAGGCGAGTCGCGGAATCGCGCTTCTGTCTTTACAGTCTTTGGCTAGAATACAAATCGAGCTTGGAACTCGTTCTCAATCTCGTCGGCGCACTCGTTGCGATGGGGCTCACCTGCCTGTGGCTGCGCATGGTGTCGCAGGGTCGTGACGGAAGGGCGCGCTGGGGAATTCAGGTCGTTGCCCTGCTTCTGCTGATTGTCATTCTCTTCCCGGTCATCTCTGTCACCGACGATCTGATGGCGGCGCAGAACCCTGCCGAGACCGATTCCGTACAACGGCGCAATCTTGAAGCATCGGTGTTGCATGCGGCGGCGGTTTGCGCCGATGTGCCGATGGATTCCTGGCGCATGCCCGATCCTCAAGTGAGGGTGCGTTTGCGTGCGCGCACGCAGCGCGTCTCGTGGCCGCAGGCGCCTGCTCTTGCTCCGGTCGAAAATCGTCCCCCGCCTATCGCTTAGCTCTCTCCCTACAGCACTCGAAAGACACTGAGCTTCGTCGCGCAACCTTGTTGCGGCTTCCCGCTGCAACTCGACTCGCGGACGATTCTCGCTTCCTCTCCGATCCCAGCGCGGACCGACTCGCCTTACCTCGATGCGGCGTCCGCGTGTTTGCCCTCCGGAGGCCTGTCCTTATGATTCGTGCGCTTGTCGATTTTGCTTTGAAAAACCGCCTGCTGGTGCTGGGCGCGATTGTTGTGCTCACAGGCTGGGGAATCGTGTCGTTTCGCAATCTGCCAGTGGAAGCCTATCCGGACGTCGCCAACAACTACGTGCAGATCATCACGCAGTGGCCAGGTCGGTCGGCGGAAGAGATTGAACGGCAGGTTACGGTGCCGGTCGAGATCCAGATGGCGGGCATTCAGCACTTGACGCATCTGCGTTCGACGACGCTGGCGGGGCTATCGAGCCTGATGCTGATCTTCGACGATAACTCGACGAGCGACATCAATCGTGAGCATGTGCTCGAGCGGCTCAGCCAGGTGAGCCTGCCGGCGAATCTCGTGCCGCAGATGGGGACGGACTGGAGTCCAGTCGGCCAGATTTTCTGGTACACGCTGGAGAGCTCCAATCCCCACTACGACGTGATGGAAAAGAAGGCGCTGGAGGACTGGACGCTGGAGAAGGACTTCAAGAGCGTGAAGGGAGTTGTCGATGTTTCGAGCTTCGGCGGGCCGACGAAGGAGTATCAGGTGAAGCTCGATCCGGCGAAACTCGTCGACTACGGTTTGTCGATCGCGCAGGTGGAGCAGCAGATCGCGAACAACAACACCAATGGCGGCGGCAGCTTTATTGAAGCGGGTGCGCAGCAGGTGAATGTGCAGTCGTTAGGCCTCTACAAAACTGCTCAGGACATTGCGGACACGGTGATCAAGTCTTCGAATGGAGCGGCGGTGACCCTCGGCCAGCTGGGCGAAGTGACGCAGGGGCCGAAGATCCGGCTGGGTCAGATCGGCAAGGCGGTGCATTGTGTAGACCGCGATGGCACCAGCACAGTGATCGACAATCCGGACACAGTGGAGGGAATTGTTCTCCTGCAAAAAGGAGACGATTCCGATCCGGTGCTGGGGGGCATTCATGAGGAAGTGACAAAACTGAATGGGACGGAGAGCCACCCGGGTATCCTGCCGCGTGGTGTGAAGGTCGTGTCGTTTCTGGACCGGTCGGACCTGGTGCACTTCACGGTGGAGACCGTGGAACACAACCTCTCGGAGGGTGTGATTCTGGTTTCGATCATCCTCTTCGTGTTTTTGGGCAACGTGCGTGGAGCCATCATCGTTGCTCTTACGATTCCATTCGCGCTGCTGTTTGCCTCGATCTGTCTTGACTTGTCGCATGTGCCGGCAAATCTGCTGTCGCTGGGAGCACTCGATTTTGGGATGGTCGTGGACGGCGCGGTCGTCATGATCGAAAACATAATCCGCCACTTAACGCATAGCGAACAGACGCGGACTCCGATGCAGTGCATTCGCGATGCAGCGCACGAGGTGCAGCGGCCGGTGTTTTACGCGATTGGCATCATCATCACTGCTTATCTGCCAATCTTCACCCTGCAGGCAGTGGAAGGCAGGTTGTTTCGGCCGATGGCGTGGACGGTCGCGTTTGCGTTGCTGGGGGCGCTCACGTTTTCGATCGTTGCCGCACCGGTGCTGTCGAGTTTCCTGTTTCGCAATGGTGCGAAGGAGTGGGAGAATCCTGTGCTGCACTGGCTGCGGGAGCACTACCGAAGCGCTGTACGGCAAGCGATTCTTCATCGCTACTGGACAGTGGGTATCGCGGGATGCCTGTTCTTGATCGCGCTCTATCTCACGGTCGGAGGCCCTATCGGCTCCGAGTTTCTGCCACATCTGGACGAGGGCTCGATCTGGGTGCGCGGCACGCTGCCGCCGAGCGAGGGGCCTTCTGCGAGCATCGACTTCACGGACAAGGCTCGTCGCGTCATGGCGTCGTTTCCTGAGGTGACGCAGGTGGTGAGCCAGACGGGGCGGCCTGACGACGGCACCGATACGACAGGATTCTTCAACACCGAGTACTTTGTCGATTTGAAGCGCAAGGAACAGTGGCGGCCGGTGTTCCATCAAGACAAAGAAAAGCTGATCGCGGCGATGAACGACGAATTGGAGAAGTTCCCGGGAGTGATCTGGAATTTCTCGCAGCCCATCTCGGACAACATGGAAGAAGCGGTCTCTGGCGTGAAGGGCGAGCTCGCGGTGAAGCTATTCGGCGACGATCTACGCACGCTGGAAAAGAAGGCCGAGGAGATTCAGGGGCAGATGGCGACGGTGCGCGGCATTGCCGACCTTGGTATCTTTCGCATCATCGGGCAGCCGAATCTGAACTATTCGGTGGACCGGAAGGCTGCGGCGCGCTGGGGCGTCAACGTCGGCGATATCCAGGACGCGATTCAGACGGCTGTGGGCGCCAATGTTCTGACTCAGGTGCAACAGGGCGAAGCGCGTTTTGACGTAACGCTGCGCTATGAAAAGCCGTATCGCGACACACGGGAGGCGATCGACGATATTCGGCTGCTGTCTTCCTCGGGAGAGCGCGTGTCGCTGGCGCAGTTGACGAAGGTGACGACCGACGACGGGGCCGAGGAGATCTATCGCGAGGCCGGGCAGCGCTACATCGCGATCAAGTACTCGGTGCGCGGGCGCGACCTGGGTTCGACGGTGGGAGAGGCCATTCAGAAGGTGGACAGCAATGTACAGCTGCCCGCCGGATATCACCTCGAGTGGGCAGGCGAGTACGAGAGCCAGAAGCGTGCGGACAAGCGCATGGCGGTGGTCATTCCGATTACGGTGATGGTGATCTTTCTGATCCTTTACACCATGTTCCGTTCGATGAAGTGGGCGCTGCTGGTGTTGGTGTCGGTGATGATGGCCTCGATCGGCGGGCCGTTCGCGCTGTTCTTAACGCATACCAATTTCTCGGTGTCCTCGGCAGTTGGGTTTCTGGCGTTGTTCGGGGTTTCGGTGCAGACGGGCGTGATCATGCTCGAATACATCAACCAGTTGCGCGCGCGCCGCAAGGGAATGGAAGAGTCGAGCGAGCAGCACATCGTGGAGGCGGCCGTGGAGGGCGCCGTACTGCGGCTGCGCCCCATCATGATGACTATGCTGGTGGCGACGCTGGGGCTGCTGCCGGCCGCGCTCTCGCACGCGATCGGTTCGGATTCGCAGCGCCCCTTCGCGATCGTGATCGTGGGCGGCCTGCTGGCCAATCTGGTGATCGGCGTCTTTCTGCTTCCGACTCTTTATGTCTGGGTCGCACGCGCGGACGACATACTTCCTGCGAGCGAGAGCGCGGAAGATCTGTAACAGTCACTCGAAGCCCGGAGCTCCACTGGAGTGTGTGCGATTCTCCCGCGCAGGTCATTGAGGTCAAAGTCCAAAAGAACCTCATCATTCGCTCTGCGGGCTCACATGCTTTGAGAACATGCCCAGGAGAGGCTGGGATCGCGTTAGCCGAGAAGCGACTGGCCGAGTTTCAGCCACCAGGCGGGGGCGCCACGGTAGAGATAGACGAGAAGGATTTGGAAGCCAATCATCAGTGGCAGGGCCACGCGATATATCTTGTGAATTCGCCGATCGACGAAGAGGTCGCGCGCGACTCCCAGCAGGATCACGCCGTCCACGAAAACGTAATAGAGGCTATGGTCGAAGATGTATTGAATGCGGCCGAAGGGAGCGTCGAGCAGCGCACATGTGGCGATGAAGAGCAGTCGGCGATGGAGCTCGGGTTTGCGGCGCCAGGCAATCGCGAGAGTCACACAGACGCCGAAGATGAGCATGTCGCCAAAGGGGACGCTGAGAAACGTATCAGTGTCCGGGATGTGGAGGATGTGCTTGTCGAAGCGGCCCATGATGACGGCGATGACGAAGCCGAGCACGACCATGACGGACGCGAGCCCGACGCCGAACAGCCGAAGAGACGATGACTCGGACGTTGCGCGTGCGCACCAGCGCCGACTGAAAGATGTAGAACGCCACCCACAGGGAAAAGGCTGCGCCATGAATCCAGAGAAGGAGAGGCCGCGGCGGCGCGCCGTGGAAGAGGTTGGCGTCAATGGTATGACTGAATCCCCAGACCACAATGGCGGCGATGAGCAGCGACATGGCGAAGTAGAAGTACTTCTCCAACCATCCCCTGAACTCGATTGTCGTAGCCGGATGCTGCGAGCGGAGGTCGGGCGTAGTGAGCGTGTTCATCGCGATTGATGGGTTCTTTGGGCCCTGCGGGTGGGCCGCTGTTGTGTCCGGACCCGAATAATCGGGGATGAATCGAGCTGCAGGCTGCTCGGCCGATGGCGGCCTTGATTTTCAGAGGAACTCCGGCGTCTCGCCAAAGTCCCTCCAACTGCTTTTGTCGAATGCGCCGCTATTCAGCCGGCGTTTTGGGCTTCCAGAAATCCGGATCGGCCTTGAGATAGGCGTCCGGCGGATAGCTCTGGGCGGGGTTGATGGAATACAGCTCGACCCGCTCGGTCTCGACCGCAGCGGCGCGCAGTTCGCGGATCTTGCTTTTGTCGTCGTCGGTCAAAGCGGCTCGGATCTTTGGATCCTCCGAGAAGCGCTGGTCGATCTCGGCTTCGGAATCGGAGCCGGTCAGGAACACATACTCGCCGACCGATTCGCCGTACTCGACCCGATAGGCGCCCCAATGCTGAGTGGTCCCCGCCTTGTCGAAGAGGGCCATGTACAACTTGATCAGGTCCTGGAATTCCTTGCCGTGTCCGGGACGCACTTGAAAGATGTCGGCTTCGAGGAAGCGGTTTTTCGGGCCGGGCGTCCGGGAGTGGAAGCTCAGCTCGGCGTCGGAGCTGAAGATCAGAGTGTGAGCGTCGGCGAGCAGATCGCCGTCGGCCGCGTTGATCCGGTCAAACTCCGAACCCACCGCCGGTTCGTCGAAGATCTTGTTGGCCTTTTGCACTTCTTCAAAGGAATTGAAGGGGGACAGATAGATGGCCCGCCCCCGGCCGCTCATCGCGTTGTACGCGACGTAGTGCAGCGGGAAGTTGGCCTTGCGCATGGCCTCAACGAAGGCGCCTTCGGTTTTATCGTGAGCCAAGCCACCCTTGCCCGGCTTGGTGTATTCCACGACGACTTGCATGTACTTGGGCATTGAAGATGTTGCAGTGGATGCATCCTGAGCTGCGGCCGGCAAACCACTCGCGACCGCAAGAGACAGTCCCAACAAAATTGGGCTGAACTTCATAGGTGAACCTCCTGGTTGACAACGTTGCTGACAAACTGGCGATTCCGGCTCTTCGTACCGGATGCGATCCGTGCGATGCTCACGCTCCTTGCCCAGCTGCGCGCACACGCATCGCATGCCTCGAAGAGACAAAAACTCCGCTATTCGGCGCCGCAGCGCCAAAAACCTGAGTGATAGGTACGACCTCAACTGTCCAAAGCGCGGTTAGGGCTCGCGCTCGAAATCCAAGACCCCCGGCGGAAACGTAGCCCCGGGCCCCTCGGGCTCGAAGTCTGTTTCCCCATCCCCGAAGCATTTTGGATTTCGTCCGCACTCTACTGCTGCCCGGCCGGCAAAGCCAATCGAATTTGCCTAAATTCGGTCTAAATTCCGTCTAGTGGTGCAGACTTCTGATTCTGTTAAACTTCAGGCGCGCTAACCAATGAGAGAAACGGCCGCTCTCAGGGGTTTCAACGGCCACTGGATGAAGGACACGTGCCGACTCAAATCAAATCCCGCGTTTTTCGCTTCGGCCCGTTTGAGCTGGATCCGGCGCAGCAGCGGTTAAGCCGCAATGGGATTCGCCTCAGACTGCCGTCTTCTCGCATTCGGCTTTTGCACCTCTTCGTCACCCGGCCCGGGGACTTGATCCCCCGCGAAGAAATTGCCTCGATCCTGTGGGGAGATTCGCAGACGGTCGACACGGTGAGCGGAATCAATACAGCGGTGAATCAACTCCGGAGTCATCTGGGCGACGATTCGGGTTCGCCAAAGTACATCGAAACCGTGATCGGGACCGGTTATCGATTCATCGCCAAGGTCGAGCATGTCGAGTCTCCCATGAACCCGGCTGCCGCCCAGGTCGAGGTTGAGGCACCGGAGCCCATCCAGAAAGTCGCTTCGGTCATGCCACCGGTTCCGCCCGAAGCAGCGGCACGCCCCGTTGCGACGAGCCCCAAAAACACCCCAGGTCTGATTTTCCTCGCTTCGGCCGTGGTCCTGATCGCGGTTTTGCTGGTGTTCTTCGTGCAGCATTGGCGCTCTGGGTTGCGCGCAACGGGTCCGGCTGGCCGTTCCCTCCAACTCGACCGCGTGACTGGAAGCGGGGACATTGAATTCGCCGATATCTCCCCGGATGGCAAATACGTCGCCTATGTCCGTACCGGGGAGAGCGAACAGAGCCTGTGGCTGAAGCAACTGGCCACCGGGCGCGTGCTCGGACTCACGAGCATGGGCAAAGAGCAGTGTCCAGGGCTGGCCTTCTCCCCGGATGGCGACTTCGTGTATTTCGTCCGCAAATCGCCTCTGGCGGCCAGCGGCGATCTCTATCGGATTCCTTTGCTGGGAGGAACCCCGGAAAAGACTCTGGGAGGAGTTTCCGGAGCGCCGGCCATCTCTCCTGACGGGCGCGACGTTGCTTTTGTCCGCAGCACGCTCATCACCCATGGGGAAGACAGCATCGTGATTGCGTCTCTTGGCGGTTCAGGCGAGCGTGTCTTGAAATCCTACAAAGCGCCGGGCGTCCACTTCAATCGGATCACCTGGACTGCCGACGGTCGATCGCTGGTCTACCCTTTGCAATCGGGCCTGGTCGAGATCGGCGCCGACGGAAGTAAGGAACAGGCAGTTCCTGGTTCTCCGTGGAGGAACGTGAACGATGTCCACGACCTTCCTTCCGGCGACGATCTGGTGGTGGCCGGAGAGACCTCGGAAATCTCCCATGCACAGCTCTTCGAGAGTCCGCTCGACGGGGCCTCGCCTCGGGCCATTACCCACGACCTTTCCAACTACACGGCAGTCCGGACGACTTCCGATGGCAAGGTCTTGCTGGCGGTGCAGGACCTGATTCTGAGTTCGATCGAGATCCTGACTCCGGACAAGGAGTCAGGACCGCGCACGCACAACGTCGAGAACCAAAGCCAAGATGGGGTCGGCGGACTCGCGTGGACGCCCGATGGCGATCTTGTGTACACCTCGGAGTCGGACCAGCACGGGCTGCTGCTGGAAATCCAGCCGAAGGATCAACATGTGCAGACTCTGAGCTCTGACGCTTCAGATTCGTTCCTCAGCAATCCCGCTGTGTCGCCCCAGGGCGATTTCATTGCTGTCGTGCACTGGAGCAACTTCGATGTCGCCAATATCTGGCGCATGAGCACGAACGGCACCGAAGGAAAGCGCCTGACGTCGGGAAAGCAGGACTTCTCCCCGTCCATCACGCCGGACGGCCGCTGGATTGTGTATGGCAGTCTGGAGGGCGAACAGTCGGTGCTGATGAAGATTCCAAGCGAGGGTGGTTCGTCCACACGTTTGACGGACTACAGCGCCGATTCTCCTGCGGTTTCGCCCGATGGCAAATGGATCGCGTGTTCGTACACTCCGAATCCGGATCGCGCGGCGATGCTCGCAATTGTTCCCATTTCCGGCGGACCGCCGGTCAAAGTCTTTCCCTTACCTGAAACGGCCACGCTCCGATTGGCATGGAGCCCGGACGGAAGTTCGGTCGCCTTTATCAATAGCGTGCACGGCGCGGATAACATCTGGCGGCAGTCGCTCGACGGCGGACAGCCGGTCGCCGTGACGCACTTCACCTCGGGGAAGATCTTCAATTTTCAGTGGTCGCGCGATGGCCGTGTCGCCCTGTCCCGCGGAACGGAAACCGTCGATGCCGTGCTGCTGAAAGGGTTTCGCGATGCGGCCAATTAGATGATGGCTGGAAGGCTTAACGCGCTGAACAGCTCTCAGAGTGCGAAGACTTAACCCTTCCTCTTTGTTTACTGCTGGCGAGTCGATTGCGATTCGTCCCGCCGAGAGTTACTTGCGATCGACCGGATAGATGGAGACTTGGTCGCGAGTCAGGACGGCGAGTTGAGAGCCGTCGGCGGCGAGCGCGTAGCCATCCATGCTGGAGGAGGGCGAACCGACGCGCACGCCGGACAGTCGCTTGCCGTCACCCGCGCGGTAGACTCCGAGTTCCTCGGAATCAAGACGAGAGGCGCTGAAAGCACCGCCCGAACTGACCGCACTTGATCGAACGGTTTTCACAACAAATGTTCCCGGATCGGCGATGCCCTTTGCCGCGTAGCCCAAATCGTCGGGGCTCGAGAAACCCTTCAGCGTGAGCTTCCCACTGGAATTCAAGACCCGGTACTCAGCCAAACCGTTATGGAGATCACAGCTGGTGAGGAAGAGGAGATCGGGCGCCAGACTGGAGAGTTGAGGCACGCAGCTTGACCCAAAGCTGGCGAGGACTGAACGCCGGCTGTCCCAAGTGAGCAGGGCAACGCGGTACCGCCTTTTTGGAAGTGCCAGCAAGCGCACCTGACCTTCATTGAGCAGGGTTGGCGGCATCAGGTTCGATCGCGCATCGGATTTGGCGATGGTCTCGAAGTCGTGATTCAGGACGGTTACCGCGACGTCCTCTTCGGGTTCGCTCCCCAGGCTTTCCCTCAGCTGCGCGTGCAGCTCGGGTGAGTGGCGCTCGCGGACCTGCCCAACAGCGATGAAGTTCCCATCGGGCGTGACGCGCACGAAAGCCAGTGGACCATCGAGGGCCATTCGCTGGCCGATCTTCAGCCCTTCCCCGTAGACGCGCAGTTCCGAACCGACGTGCACGAGCACGCGGTTTGCGGCTAGCGGCCAGAGGTATTCGGCCTTGTCAGTCAATTCCCAGTCGACGGTACGTGCCATCCGGCCTGTGTTGGTGTCGAGAAGCACGGCGCGGATGACACGTTGGGTGAAGCCCGAAGGCCCAAAAGAGTGTCGGGTTACAAGCTGATGTGGGTTGAAGGCGACCAGGAGTTGTCCCGCGCCGAGCCAGGCGAGTTCCTCGTCGCGATCGAAGTCCTTCATCTCTTTCTGCGGGCGAGGAGCACATCCGAGCTGACGCGTCGAAAATCTGGCTTCAGGTTTTCCACCCTCGATCTCGTCCCCTGGAGGTAAGTCAACATTGCAGTGCGCGGGGTCGCACAAGTCGACATCATCGCCGGAGACATCCGAGGGACGAGCAACAGGCGGCGCAGCCACAGATTCGGGGGGCGTAGCTGCGGCGGCGACAGCGGTGCCAGCCGAATTGGGGCGCGTTGTCTCGGATTCAGAGCGCGGATAGGTGCCCTCCGCCGGAACCAGCAGGAGCAGCGTGTGCTTTTCGAGCGATACATCGTGACCCTTGGACGCAAGCACACTGCTGATCCCAGTTCCGGTACCGACGCTCAACTTGAGTCCATGGATACCCGAGACATCGCCCATGTGCATGCTCGGAAGCGCCGGAAAGTCATAGGCAGACGAGTCGAGGCCGAGCTTGAGATCGACGTTCGAGCTGATCTGCATGGCTCGCAGGCTGCTCAGCGCTGCCTGGTTGTTGGGCCCGGAGAAGGAGGTATTCATGGGAACGGGATCGGAGAGAATGCCGAGATCGCTGATGCGCGGAGGAGCAGCCATGGCGGCGAGCAGCAAATCGAGAGCGGCCATCTTCGGAGCGGCGCATTGGGCTTGCGTGAAGGCAAGGTCGAGCTCGGAGAGCTTTGTCGATCGGTTGTAGGGAGCGACCGAAACGACATGCGCTTCAAGCACAGCGCCCTTCCGCAGGACACATCCCGTACCCGACCAGTCGACTGCAACCCGCGCGTAAACGGGTGCGCCCACTTTGAGCAACCGGGCATTCAGGTCGGCCATCAGCTCGGCTTGAATCGGCGTGACTCCGGGCTGGGCCACATTCTTTGCGCACATTGCTGGAAGGCACAAGGAGAGACCAACCGCCGTGACGCAGACAAATCTGCGAGCGAAAGGCCGACGCGATCGGGGCGCGCTCTCGGCGTTCAGGAAGATGGGGGATCGGTGGAGTGAAAAGCGCGATCGCTTCATTCCGGCCCTCGACTGGCAGCCATTCTATACCCCGGGGATGGTGCAACAAAACCCGTGCCCCGAGCGGACACTGCGCACTCTGCAGTTGCTGTTCTGCGAAGATCCTCACGCTTCGTTTCTGACAGCTCTCACTGCGTGGGGGACTTAGCTCTTCGCTTTGCCGCGGTGGGAGTCGAGCAGCCCTTCGAGCTCCTCCTTGAATTCGCGGACGTCTTTGAAGTCGCGATAGACCGAGGCGAAGCGGATGTAGGCGACGGTGTCGAGTTTCTTGAGGTGTTGCATGATCAGCTCGCCGATCTCCGAGGTGGTGCGCTCGCGCTCCGGCGCATCGATCAAATAACTCTCCGTCGCGTCGACGATCTTTTCCAACTGACCGGACGAAACAGGTCTTTTTTCGCAGGCGCGCAGCAGGCCGCGGAGAATCTTTTCGCGGTCGAAGCGCTCGCGGCGGCCGTCTTTCTTGACGACCATGTAGGGGATCTCGTCGATGCGCTCGTAGGTGGTGAAGCGGCGATTGCACTTTTCGCACTCACGGCGGCGACGGATGGAGTCGGCTTCTTTACTCTCGCGCGAGTCAACCACGCGGTCCTGCGGAAAGCCGCAATAAGGACACTTCATTTGAGATGATTCTAAGGCAGCGGCCGCAAGCCAGTAGCCGTGGTCGGGGCCCGATGCCTTCCGACCTTAGCACATTCTGAAGCGGGTTATGATGTCCGCATGATCGACCGTTGGGAGAACAGGTTTCGGAGGATTCGATTCCTTGGCTGGGTGGCGCTCGTTGGTGTGCCATTTCTGCTTGGATTGTGGTTCACTAAGGATTTTGCTCAGACCTTTTGCGGTGTTGCGGCGCTTCTGCTGATTCTTCCGGGTTTTGTCTACGTCTACGTCATGACTATCTTGCAGTGGAAGGATCGCTACCGCGGGAGACAGAGCGACTTGTGGGGCACGCTCATCCTGATCGAAACATCTGGGTGGATGAAACTTGTCTATCTTTTTCGCCACCTGATACCAGATAGCGAACTGGCCGATACCGCATCGATTCTTCATCTCCTCAGCCGAATTAGCTTAGGAATTCAGCCACTGCACTGACCACCGTGCTCTGCTCGTCCTCGCGCAACTCAGGGAAGATGGGCAAGGCCAACACTTCGCGGGCCGCCCGTTCGGCTTCGGGGAAGTCGCCCTCTTTGTAGCCGAGAGACTTGAGTGCGTCCTGGAGATGCAGCGGCACGGGGTAGTAGACCTCGGAGCCGATCTTGCGCTCGCCGAGGAAGGCGCGCAGCTCATCGCGGCGGCTGCTTCGAATCACATATTGATGCCAGACATGGGTGGTGCCGGGGACCTGATGCGGCAGGATGATTCCGCGGCTCGGATAGGGCCCGGGATCGGCGAGACCGGCAGCGCGAAAGAGGGCGTCGTACTTCGCGGCGAGGGCGCGGCGTGCGTCGTTCCACTGATCGATGTATTTGAGCTTGACTCGGAGGACCGCGCCCTGAAAGCCGTCCATACGCGCGTTCCAGCCGAGCTCGTCGTGGTGGTACCGGCGTCTCATGCCGTGTTGGCGCAACATGCGCGCGCGTTCGGCTAGGTCCGGCGAATTGGTGGTCACCATCCCTGCGTCGCCTGCGGCACTCAGATTCTTGGTGGGGTAGAAGCTGAAGGCGGCGATATCGCCGAGGGCGCCGGCAGGCACGCGGCCGCACGAAGCTCCAAAGGCCTGGGCGGCATCTTCGACGAGCCTCAGGTTGCGGGTCTTGGCCATTCCGGCAAACCGGGTCATATCGGCGGGCTGACCATAGAGATGGACAGGCAGAATGGCTCTTACATCCTTGCCGACGGGACTGGCCAGGACAGCCTGTACGGCGACCGGCGAAAGGTTGAAAGTAGCTGGGTCGATGTCGGCCAGGATCGGCCGGGCGCCGGCGCGGAGGATGGAGCTGACGGAGGCGAAGAAGCTGAAGGGGCTGGTGACGACCGCCGAACCGGGGCCGATGCCGGCTGCAGCTAAGGCAAGCCACAACGCGTCGGTGCCGGAGGCGCATCCAACGGCGTAGGTTACGCCGAGCTGGCGGGCGGCTGCGGTTTCGAAGGATGCAACCGGCTCACCAAGGATAAACTGTTGCGTCTCCAGTACATGCCCGAGGGCTTCAAGCAGTTCCTGATGCAGGAGGGCATATTGCCGCCTGAGGTCCAACATCGGAACTGGCATAGGGACAGGCATGGTAGCGGGTTTGTTTGGCGAGTCGGAGGGCACAGGAAACTGGGCTGCGTCTTGCACCCAATAGGTTAGCAGCCAGAGAGAGAACTGAGGGGGCTTCGGCGGTCGTGTGACCAGCGGGCAGGGCCGGGGTTGAAAAGGTCAGTGAACCTCGCTATTGTTGACACATTGCGGGGCCAAGCGGAGCTGGGGATTCCGGCGCCGTTCCCGCCTCTTTGTTTTTTCACGCATCAGATGTCCGCACGCAGTTTCAACAATTTAGACAAGCAGGAGATCGGCACATGGAAAACAAGCCGGCACAGAACATTCAGGACACCTTCCTGAACACCGTTCGCAAAGACAAAACCCCCATCACCATCTATTTGGTCAGCGGCGTCAAGCTGACGGGGAAGATCCGCTCCTTCGACAAGTACTCGGTGCTGTTGGAGAACAACAGCCAGGAGCAACTGATCTTCAAGCACGCCATCTCCACCGTTGTCAGCAATCGGAGTGTGCTCCACACGGAGCATAGGCCGGGGGCTGTACATACGGGACTGGGGCCATCGGCCGTACCGGCGCCAGCGCCGACGGCGGCAACAGCGGAGCAGCGATAGACTTCGTCGCGAGCGGCCTGCTCTATGGCGGCTGCTCGCACGATGTCTGGTAAGGCTGCCTCCGCGGGAATCTGTCCTTTGCTGCAAAAGACTCAACGTGCCGATCGCGCGGGTGAGACGCAGGAGCGTGCGGTTCTGGTTGGGGTGGACTTCACCGTCCGCCCGCCGAGTGAACGCGCGGGCCTTGCAGGTGCGCGCTTTGCTGCGTCCGCGAAGAAAGTCGCGACAACGGCTCAAGTGGCTGGCGAGCGGGCAGTTTTGGTGCCGGGATTGGGCATCGCAGCGGGTTTCGGCGTCGAGGAATCTCTCGAAGAATTTCAGGAGCTTGTGACCAGCGCCGGGGCCGAGGTTGCGGCGCAACTGTTGCAGCGGCGGCCTCGGCCCGATCCGGCGACGCTGGTGGGCGCGGGCAAGGTGCAGGAGATCGCCGGAGTCGCGGCGTCTACCGAGGCCGATCTGGTGCTGTTCGATCACGATCTCTCGCCGACTCAGTTGCGCAATCTCGAGGCGGCGCTGCCGTGCCGCGTGCTCGACAGGACACAGCTCATCCTGGACATCTTTGCGCGCCATGCGCGAACGCGCGAAGGCCAGCTGCAAGTAGAACTGGCGCAGCTCGAATACATGCTGCCTCGGCTGACGGGACGCGGCAAGGCCATGTCGCAATTGGGTGGCGGCATTGGAACCCGCGGACCGGGCGAGACCCAGCTTGAAACGGATCGCCGCAGAATTCAGCGGCGGATCGATCAGCTGAAGCTCGATCTCGATGGAGTGCGCCGCGTGCGACGCCAGCAGCGGCAACGGCGCGAGGCTGCGCCGGTGCCGACCGTGGCGCTGGTCGGCTATACCAACGCGGGCAAGAGCACGCTGTTTAACTGCCTCACGGGTGCGCAGGTGCTGCAGTCGTCGAAGATGTTCGCGACACTCGATCCCAAATTGCGAGCGATTGAGTTGCCCAGCCGGCGCAAGGTGCTGCTCTCGGATACGGTGGGATTCATTCGCAATTTGCCCCACACGCTGGTCACGAGTTTTCGCGCGACACTCGAAGAAGTGGAGCAGGCTGAGGTGCTGCTGCACGTGCGCGACGCGGCTTCGCACTACGGCGACGAACAGAAAGCTCAGGTGGAGAAGGTGCTGGGCGAATTGGAAGCGCTGAAGAAGCCGCGGATCGAGGTGTTGAACAAGATCGATCTGTTGAGCTCAGAGACGATCGAACATTTGCATGCCCGCGGCGACGTACTGGTGTCGGCTCGGACCGGCGAAGGGATGCATGACCTGCTTGAGGCGATCGACAAAGCGCTGCACTCGGATCCGATGCTCGATGCGGAGCTGCGGATCCCCCAGAATGAAGGCGCTGTATTAGCGGCTGTGGATGCGGGCATGATCGTGCACGCCCGCCAGTACGATGGGAATCTTGTGCGCCTGCGGGTGAGTGGGCCATCGTCGTTGATAGGGCGGTTGCGCGCCTACCGGGTGCGCGCAGGCCGCCAGCCGGCAGCTGACCACACCCGCGAGGACACGCACGGATGACCGATTCTTCTCCCGATCTTGCGCCGTCGATCAAGACACTTTCTTCACGCGAGATCTATCGCAATCGCTGGATGCGCGTGCGCGAGGACGAGATTCTGCGTTCAAACGGGCAGAAGGGCATCTACAGCGTGGCCGAGAAGGACGATGCGGCGATCATCCTGCCGATCCAGGCGGACAGAATCTGGCTGGTGGAGCAGTTCCGCTACACGATTCAGCAGCGCGCGCTGGAGCTGCCGCAGGGCAGCTGGGAGCAAGAGAAGTCAAGTCCGGAAGAGCTAGCGCGTGGCGAATTGCGCGAGGAGACAGGCCTGCACGCGGAGCAGATGATTTTGCTCGGCACGCTGTGGATTGCGTATGGATTCACGCGCCAGAAGCAGCACGTCTTTTTGGCGACTGGGTTGTCGCAGAAAGAGACCGACCGTGACGCAGAGGAGCATGATCTGCTGGTGCGCAGCGTGACGGTCGAGGAATTCGAGTGCATGATGCGCGACGGAACCATCGCCGATGCAAGCACCGTTGCGGCGTGGGGGCTGTATCTGATGTGGAAGGCGCAGCAGTGACGCCGAACCCCGCACAAGAGACACCGCAATTCAGCTAGTAGAGAATCGAGGGCATCCAGCCGCCGGCGGGTTCGTTGTAGAGCCCGAGGGTCATCAGGGTCATGGGCTGCACGACGCGCAGGCCATTGGCGAGACACCAGCGCAGCACGGCGCTGTTGCGCGAGGGAAGAAGGATGCCGGGGCCGGCGAAAGATTCAGCGAACGCGATCAGTGCCTGTAGGTCGAGATTGGTCTCGGTCGTGGTGTGGCCGAAGAATGCCAGGAAGCTGGAATACCCTGTGATGCGCCCGCCGCGTTCGACGACTATCGCTGTCTTCTGTTGAATCGCCTGCGCCAATTCGACAGCGCGTTCAAATCCGTGCACCTGGCGGGACAAGGCGTTGCACGCAGCCAGGTCGGCCGATGTCGCAGGGCGGACTTCGCATCCGTGCACGCTTCGTTCAGTCGTCCGGCCCTGCAGACAGGAAAGCGGTTCACGAATGTCGAACCCGAGGCTTGTATAGAGCGCGAGGGAACGATTGTGAAAGGCAGCCTGGACGAGGCGCATGCCGGCCTTGCCTTCAGCCTCGGCACGGTCCATGACCGCGTGCATCAGCTTGCGTCCTGCGCCGGAATTCTGCACCGCCGGATCGATGGTGATCGGGCCGATCCCCGCGATAGAAGACCGCTCGTCGAGACAGTTGCTGCCGATGATGCGGCCTTCGCTTTCGGCAAGGACACAATAGAAACCGGGAGCCGCGAACATCGTCGTGAGGATCCCGATGGCCACCTCGGGCCCAGGGAAGTCGCGGGGGAAGTTATGCCGTTCGTTGAGAGTGCTGAAGGCGTCGTAGCAAATGCGGCCGCAAATCGCGCCGTCTTCCGGCGTTGCGGTGCGGATGGTGACTTCGGATGAGACGGTTGATGGCATCAATGGCTCTCGCACTGCCGCTGTGGGAATGGTTACTTGCCGATCACAAGAATCTGGAACGAGTGTGGAATCATCGGCGCGCGAGGGCCGCGCATCCACGGCGGAAGTGCCGACCCCGGAGCACCCGGGGCAGCAGGAGCGCCGGCCGGAGTGGCTCCAGGTCCTTGTGCGGGCGGCCCAGGTGCAGCAGCGGATTGGGGCGATGCGGCGGGGACCGGGCCATACTCGGCAGTGATAGTCAGGATCCGGTTGGTTTGCGTATCGAGGGTCAGAACCTTTGCCCTCGCGGGCGTGGGAACGGTCTGCTCCACGGAAAAACTGGTCGGCGAATCTTCCTTCACCACGGTCAAAGTGCCGTCGCCTTGCGAACTGAATGCCTCCATCGTGGCTGGATTGAAGGTTGCGCCGTCGGACCCGTTTCCGATAGGGAGATCGGTGAGGATGTGCCCGTCCGTGGCCGACAAGATGATCATGTTCTGCTTCTCACGGCATGTAGCAAAGAGGATATTGTTCTTCGCATCGAGCGCAAGCCCTGCGCATCCTCCACCCTTGCTCGAAATGTCGTACTTGCCAACCATCTGCATCGTGTTCGCGTCGATGACGGCGATGGCGGCCTTGTCGACGATGTCGACGTAGATTTTGCCGTGGCCATCGGTAGCGGCCTGCTCCGGCGCCCCGCCGATATTGAACGTCCCGAGGATCATGCCATCCTTATCGTCGAGCACGGTGATATTCGGCTCGGAGTGGCTGAGAACGTAAAAGCGGCGATTATAGGCGTCGTTGAGATAACCGTCGGGATTGCCCTCAACGTCGATCTTCTTCAAGATCGCAAAGGTCTTCGCATCGAACATTGTCACTGGTTTCGACGTCGCGAATCCGTGGCCTGTCGCGGTATCCACTGCTCCGCCATGCGCGCTCACGCCCGGGATATCTCCCACCTGAGCGAGCGTGTCCAGGTTAAAGACGCCGATGTGTCCGGCTGGGCCGGAGCGAGCGACATATAAGTTGCGGCCGTCGGAGTCGGCAGTGACATAGTCGAATCCACCGTCGCCGCCGACCAGTTGAATCTTGAGCACCTTGTAGGGACCGCTCTCTTGTGCCGCGGCGTAGCCCGCAAACAGAAGCATCGAGGCGAGAGTTGCAAGAGCGAGGGTCTTCCGGGCCATGGTTGTATCTCCAGTTCCGATTGTGCGAATCATCCGAGCGAAGGTCCATTTGAATCCAGGATGGCTCTGCGAAGTTTGTGCCCATCGAGAATACATGTCGCAACCTTAAGGCAGAGTGAATATGGAAAGGACAAAGCGAGATCTGCCATCGGAATCGCCTGGGAGACTAGAGTGACGCCAAGGCCTTGTGCGCCTGGCGCACAACAGACGGCCAATCGCCGCGCTGCGGTTGTCGAAAGATACGCATTGTCGGATACCACGGGCTTTTCTCCGTCTCTAAAAGCCACCGCCAATCGGGAGCGTAAGGCAGCAAGAGCCAGGTCGGCCGGCCGAGGGCGGCGGCGAGATGGGCCGTGGAGTTGTCGATGGCGATGACCAGGTCCATGGCCGCGACTTGAGCGGCGAAGCGGTCGATGTTGTCGAGCTGATCGACGGTGCTGTCGACCAGAAGGGGCACACCAGAAGCCTGAGCCTGGGCTTCGAGCTCGGCGTGATCGCCGTATTGCAGGCTCACCCATTTGAAGCGCGGATTGTCGAAGAGCGCCACGAGCGTGGTGAGCGCGATCGAGCGCTTTCGTCCTGATTTCGCATTACGCGTGTGCCAGGCGAGACCGATCAGAAGCCGGCGATCGTCGTATTCGGATCTGAGTTCATCGCGTCCGGTCGCATCGGCGAAGAGATACGGCGACTTCACGGCTGCGAATGCAGCCAGACTGCTCCGGAAAAAGCGCGCCAGGCTTCCGCTGGGCAAATGCGCTGCGATGTTCAGTCCCGGCTGTGCGGCGGGATCGTAGCCGGAGATCACAGGAACGCCGGTAAAGGAACGCGCGAAGAGCGGGGCGAGCCGGCGGTCGCAATCGATGACGAGAGGGATGCCGGTCGTGATGAGATCGGGGATGAGGCCCGCGAACATGATTTCGTCGCCCACGCCTTGTTCGCCCCACACGAGCAGACGGCCCGACGCAAGGGGCTCTCCGTTCCACAGCGGCTGCGGATAGGTCCGCATCGTCGTGTCGAAGTCCCGGGTGCGCCAGCGCAATTCGACGTTAGGCCATCCGGCGGCGAAGTCGCCTTTGAGCAGGAGGGCCCCGGACTCGGCGACGCTAGCCTCGGCCAGATCCGGATTGCATTGTAGAGCGAGCCGGAACTCAGCCAGCGAACCGTCGACATCGCCGAGCTGTTGCAGAACATTGCCGAGATTGAGGTGTGTTTCGGCTAGGTCGGGCTTGAGCGCGAGTGCCTGCCGATAACTCGCGACAGCTTCTTGCAGCTTGTCCTGCGCCTGCAGCACATTGCCAAGGTTGGAGTGATACGAGGCCGCTGCGGGGTGAAGCGCAATGGCTTGGCGAATGGTTGCGGCAGCCCGATCGAGCTCGCCGGCCTGAAAGGCGAGCATCCCGAGCAGATGAATGGCGTCGGCATGATTGGGGTCGATCTCGAGAACCTGCAAATACAAGCGCTCCGCCTCGACGAGTTGTCCGGCGCGATGGTGAGCGAGCGCCTGGTTGACGAGGGTTTGCGCGTCGACGGAGGGAGATGATCGTCCTGACACGAGTTGCTGCTACGGCCGTTCTTCGACGGCGCACCAGTGGGTGGGATACTCGGGGCCGATGTATTCGGCGCGCGGGCGGATGAGGCGGTTGTCGTCGAGCTGTTCGATCACGTGCGCGGCCCAGCCGGCGATGCGGCTCATGGCGAAGATGGGTGTGTAGAGATCGATGTCGATGCCGAGGGTGGCGTAGGTGGAGGCGGAGTAAAAATCGACGTTGGCGTTGAGCTTCTTTTCCTTGTTGATGTAGAGCTCGATGGCGCGGGACATCTCGTACCACTTGGGCTGGCCGGCGTCCTTGCCCAGCTGTTCGCTCATGCGGCGCAGGTGGGTAGCGCGCGGGTCTTCCGTCTTGTACACGCGATGGCCGAAGCCGGAGATCTTCTGCCGGGCCGCGAGCATGTTCTTCACGTACTCGACCGGGTCGGCGCCTTCTTTATCGATGGTCAGCAGCAAACGCATCACGCCTTCATTGGCTCCTCCATGCAGAGGGCCTTTGAGCGCGCCGATGGCGCCGGTGATGGCGGAGTGAATGTCGGAGAGGGTAGCAGCGATGACGCGGGCGGCGAAGGTGGAAGCGTTCAGCTCGTGGTCGGCATGAAGGATGAGTGCGATATCGAGGGTACGAGTGGCCGTTTCCGAGGGTTTGACGCCGTTGAGCATCCAGAGGAAGTTGCCGGAGTGGGAGAGGGAGCGATCGGGTGGAACGATTTCCTCGCCTTTGCGGATGCGATCGTAGATGGCTACGATCATGGCGATCTGTGCGGTGAGGTTGTAGGCCTTGCGGACGTTGGCGTCGTGGGAGTTGTCCTTTTCGTCGGCGTCGTAAAAGCTGAGCGCCGACACCGCAGTTCGCAGCACTTCCATGGGCGTGGCCGTAGAGGGGAAGCTGCGCAGCAGATCGATGACGCGCTGATCGAGGGCGCGGGCGAGGGCGAGTTGGGCTTGGAACTCGCGCAACTCGAACTGGTTGGGAAGCCGGCCGTTCCAGAGCAGGAAGGTGGTCTCTTCGAAGGTGGAGTTCTCGGCGAGCTCATGGATGTCGATGCCGCGATAGGCGAGCACGCCTGCGTCTCCATCGATCCAGCAGATGCCGGAGTTGGCGGCAACAATTCCTTCAAGTCCCTTTCCTGCGACTGCAGTAGACATGGCCTTTGACTCCTCTTGCTTGGTCATTTTTATACGTTGGCCTTGGCATTCCGGCGCGGAGGACCGCCGGACACACAACGTGCAGCAAAGTTCTTTTATAGCTTAGCGATTGATGGATTGTCACGGGAGCGAGCCTCGGTACCGCCCTCCGCGGGGTTACCGTTTGCGCCGGCGGCCGGCAGCTTGTGCTTCGCGGCGGGACGAGTTTCGTTCTATATTGAGTGCAATCCCCGGAGGTGTCGGTTTGGCATCCTTTCGATTGCACAAGCTTTCCGGGTATCTGCAGGGCATCGAAGACTCTGCAGAGACAATTCCGTACCCTTCGAAAACAAGATAGGATTGCGCCAACCCGTCAGAAGCGGACCGCGTGGGACCGCCGAGCAGGAGGAAAGGGAAACGATGAGTGAAGAACTTGAGAATGCCCCAAGAACCTATTCCGGCGCGTTGCTGGCAGTGATCGCGGCGGCGCTGGTGGCCGCGCTTGGGGGACTGGTCTGGGCGTACACGTTGAGCAATCGCGTGGCGCATCAGGAGACCGAGCTGGCGGCCGCGAACCAGCAGAACGTCAAGCTGGCGGCCGACCTGCGTGAAACTAATGCGCGGCTGACTGTCGCCACCGACGAACTGGGCAAATCGCTGGGCCTGACGCAGAAACAGCTGGATGAGCGTGCCGAGGCCCTGATTTCGAAGGAACAGGCCGATGCCAAGCGGCTTGAAACTGCGCAGCGGCAGACGGCCCAGCAGGTGACCGCTGTGGCCAGTGATGTTTCGAGTGTGAAAACCGATGTCGGCGGGGTCAAGACCGACCTCACGCAGACGAAGACCGATCTCCAGGGAGCCATTTCTCAGCTGACGTCCATGAAGGGCGACCTGAGCGACCATGCCAGCCTGATCGCGCGCAATGCGCAGGAGTTGGATGTTCTGAAGCATCGCGGCGACCGGAACTACTACGAGTTCACGCTGCAAAAGGGCGAGAAGAAGCCGGTGGGCACGGTAAGCCTGGAGCTGAAAAAGACAGACCAGAAGAAAAGCCGGTTCACGCTGGTGGTGTACGCGGACGATCGAAGCTACGAGAAGAAGGATCGCAACGTCGACGAGCCGATGCAGTTCTATAGCGGCAAAGATCCGGCGTTGTACGAGATCGTCGTGAATGGGATGCCGTCAAAGAACGCGGTCTCGGGCTATCTTTCGACGCCGAAGACGGCGCCGGTCCCACCGACAGCCGCTCCTAGCGGTCAATGACAGCGCCCGTGGCGGCTGCCTTCACTTCGGGCTGGTAGCGGAAGCCGAAGGTGAAGTCGAGCGTCTTGCGCGCATCCCACTGCTCTTTGGCCAGGCGGAAGGAGGAGACGAAAGTCCCCTCCTTCGTTTCGCCGGGCTGCAGCGTCAATTCGGTGTCGATGGGCGGGTTGAACCAGGGCTCCAGGTCCGGATAGGCCTTAAAGGTGCGCAGGTACTGCGACGCGGTGCCGGCGAAGCTCGAGTCGATGCTGCCGTCTTTCAGTGTCACATTGGTCAATATCTGGTGAAGGAAGATCGGGTTCTTGCTCTGGTTGTACAGACGCACGTGGGTGAAGACCAGCACCTGATCGAAAGTGGACTGCGAGACGGAGCTTCCGTTGGCGTCGAAGGCCGGTGTGACTTCGTGCATGGGATGCGCCCAGATGTCGACAATCTGCGCCGTCGCCACCGGCGGCTTTTCTCCGGTAATCACATAGATCGCGATCGCGATGCTGACCACCACTGTCGCCACGACGGCGGCGATGACGATGTGGCTTGTTCCCTTGGTCAGGGACTCGCCCTTGGCGGTGTCGTCCAGTTCGCTCTGGGATCGCTGACCGAGCAGACTCATAGCGCCCTTATCTTATCCCGGGGGAACGAGGCGTTGCCATGAAATCGTGAGAGCCGCAGGGGCCGGTAGGAACCATGGATTGGTTACGGCTGGGGGGCGTAGCGCGGCGAGGAAGTCATCCGGCCCGTGTGTGTTCAGCACGTCGGCGGGCTCAAGCCAAAGGCTGGGACTTAGGCCGCCTTGCGAAGCGGTTGGATTCTCTTGCGGTGCTGCCGGCCCGCGTGCCACAGGTCGTAGTCCATCTGGAGTCCCAGCCAGAAGCCTCCGTGAGTGCCTAGGGCTTCCGACAGCCGCAAAGACATTTCCGCGGAGATGCCTGCGCGTCCATTGAGAATGCGCGAGAGGGTTGTCCGGGTAACACGAAGATGCCGGGCGGCTTCTACGATTTCGATTTCACCGAGATACTCGCGAAGGATCCTGCCGGGGTGCGGTGGATTGTGCATGAGCATACTTAAGGTTCCTCCCGTCCTTTAGTGGTAGTCCTGATAATCAACCAGGACTGCATCGCGCTCTTCGAAAGTGAATGTCAAGCGCCAGTTCCCGTTCACCCTGACCGACCAGTTCCCGCGAAGATTGCCATGAAGGGCATGAAGATCCCATCCTGGGGCGTTCATGTCCGGCGCAGATTTCGCCCGGTTGAGGGCGAATAACTGGAGCTGGAGCTTGGCAGCATGTTTGGGTTGAATACCTGCCTTGCTGCCGCTCCTAAAAAATCTTTCGACGCCAGGATGTCGAAAGCTCCTGATCATGCGTATAGCGTAACGCCTCGCGACCCGCTTGTAAAGAAGTTGCAGAGGGGGGCCGCCCTACTTAAGGCCGCGGCCTCAGCCCAGCCAGAAACTCCTCCGGCCCGCGCGTGTTGAGCACGTCCTCGGGTTCCAGCCAGGCCCGGCGCAGCTGGCGCATACCATAGGTCATTTTGTCGAAGTCGCGCAGATTGTGCGCGTCGGTGTTGATCACGGTCTTGCAGCCCATCTCCTTGGCGAGACGCAGGTCGCGATCGCTCAGGTCGAGGCGCTCGGGGGCGGCGTTGTGTTCGACGGCCACACCGAGTTCGCCCGCACGTCGCAGGACGGCGCCCATATCGATGGCGACAGGCTCGCGGCGGAGCAAAAGCCGGCCGGTGGGATGGCCGAGGATACGTGTATGGGGATTCTCTAGGGCGCGTAGCACGCGGTCGGTCGTCTCTTCGCGGCTCTGGTCGAAGCGCGAATGGATGCTGGCGATGACGACATCCATCTGCGCCAGGACTTCGTCCTCCAGATCCAAAGTCCCGTCGGCCAGGATGTCGACCTCGATACCCGCGAAGATGCGGATGCGGCCTTCCATCTCTTTGTCGGCTTCGCGAATTCTCTTGATGTGTTCGAGGGCCCGCTTCGCGTCGAGCCCGTTGGTCATGGCCAACGCTTTGGAGTGATCGGTGATGGCGATGTACTGGTAGCCGTGGGCGAGCGCGGTCTCGGCCATCTCGCGAATCGTGTTGTGGCCGTCGGTCTCGACAGTGTGCATGTGCGCGTCGCCCTTGATGTCTTTGAGCTCGATGAGGCGGGGCAGGGAATGATTCGCAGCAGCTTCGATCTCGCCGAGATTCTCACGCAGTTCGGGCGGCATCCAGTCCATGCCGAGTGCAGAATAAATCTCTTCCTCGGTTGCGGCGGCGACAGCCACCGACTCATCGTCGAGCCGGGCCAGTGCCCACTCGCTCAGCGTGTAGCCCATTTTGAGCGCACGCTGGCGCAACGAGACGTTGTGGGCCTTGGAGCCGGTGAAGTATTGCAGGGCCGCGCCGTAGGACTCCGAGGGCAACAGGCGCACGTCGACCTGCAGGCTGTTGGCCAGGTAGAAGCTGACCTTGTTCTCGCCCTTCGCGATCATGCTGTGGATGCCCGGATACAACACGACATATTCGACAGCAGCGCCGCACTTGCCGGGCTGGCACGCAGGACCAGTGACGAGCAGATCGAGATCGCCGGCAGTTTCGCGCCCGCGGCGTAGAGACCCGGCAGGCGTCACGCGCTCGATCCCATCGAAGGCGAGCAGGTATTCCGTGAGCCGCTTGGCCGCCTCCTCGGCCTCGTCGATGCGGAACCGGCCCGAACTGTGCCGATAATCCTCGATACCCTTCTTGATCTTCTCAATCTGCTTGGCGCCCATCCGCGGTAATTTGGCCAGCCGGCCATCCTCGATCGCAGCGGCAAGCTGGTCGATGCTGGTGATCTGTGCAGCCGACCAGAACAGAGCAATGGTCTTCGGCCCCATGCCGGGAAGTTTCAACAGTTCGAGGATCCCGGTGCCGTATTTCGCGACCAGCTGATCGCGCTGAGGAAGTGATCCGCTGGCAGCGATGGACTGGATATTGGCGGCCATGCTCTTGCCGATCCCAGGAATCTCGAGCAGCTTTTCGGAGTCCGAGGCGACGAACATCAGGTCGACCGTGGTCTGCTCCGCGGCTTCGCCAGCGCGCCGATAGCTCAGAATGCGAAACGTGTCGGCGCCGTCGATCGCCATCAGATCGGCGGTTTCCGAAAGAAGGCGGGCGATGGTGGTGTTATCCAAGGATCAGTCTCCGCGAACAGTATCCATGATGAGGCAGGCCGACCGGATTCTTGAGAGGTGAGAATGTCCGGATGAAGCGCGGTCCAGCGCCGACGTCACAATGCCAGGCGTCACAAATGCAAACTCAACCTTGTGATGGAGGGGGAACCTTCAGGCAAGACCTTCCTGTACCACGCATGTGGTCAAGATGTTACGCCCGCGATTCCTACGGCCGCGCGTATCCGCAGTGTCCAACCTGCGGAGCTACGACTTCGAGTGAAGCTAAGCTGCCGTGTGGGCGGCGTCCCTCATCCGGATCACTGCATCCGCCTGGGGACCTTTCTGACCCTGGACGATGTCGAACTCCACGTCATCGCCTTCCTTCAGTGTCTTATAGCCGTCCAATTGGATCGCCGAGTAGTGGACGAATACGTCGGGCCCGTCATCGCGTCCGATGAATCCGTAGCCCTTGGCGTTGTTGAACCACTTCACCTTGCCTTTGTACTGAGCCACAGGCTTGCCTTTCTTGCATGGATGAGTTGACGGCGAGCGAAGACGTAAGGGGGGACGCCCGCCGCTATACGGGATATGACGGTAAAGGGGGCTGAAAGGTTGATAAGAAATTGACGAACGGAGTTCACTAAGTGGGACAAGGGGCTGGGCGCGGGCGCGCAAACGCCCGGAAGCTATTGATTCAAAGGCACTGTACAACTGTTGTCGGTAGGAGTCTACTTCCGCTTTTTGGCCAGCAATCGAGCGTAAAGCAGCACGCTGGTCAGTGTCTTCCCATCGAGAATCGCGCCCTTTTCGATCATCTTCAGCACCTCCGACAGCTTCACCAGCCGAATCTCGATCTGCTCGTCGTCCTCGGGATGCGCGTCGCCCGGGATGAGGCCCTCAGCGGTGAACACCAGCATCGATTCGCCCAGAAAGCCGGGGCTGGCATAGTACTCGACCAGCGGTTTCCACTTCTTCGCCCGATACCCGGTCTCCTCTTCAAGCTCGCGCTGCCCGCCGATCACCGGCTCCTCACCTGCCTCCAGCTTGCCCGCCGGCAGCTCCCACAAAAACTGGTTCGCCGCATGTCGATATTGGCGCTCGATCACGATCCAGGGATCTTTCTTGCTCTTCGAGTTGTCGAGAGCCAGAATCACCACGCTGCCATTGTGGCGTATAACATCGCGCTCGCTGTGCTTGCCGCCCGGTTCGATGAGCTTGTCGTGCCGAACCTTGAAGAGCGAGCACTCGAACACCACCTCCGAGCTGAGAAGTTCGGCGGTTTCGACTGCCCCGCGTTTGGGCGCTTTGGACTTGGGGGCTTTTGCGGCGCCCTTTTTGGCGGCTTTCTTGGCGGAATTCTTTGGCATCGGTGCGTCTCCTAAACGGGGGATTGCGACGAAACAACAGGATACGGCACAGGTTCGGCGCGGCCCGTCAATTGGTTGTGCATCGATTCGCCGCGGCATGGCATCCTTAACACAACCGGTTCGCCAAATCCCGGCCCAGTCTTACTCACAGGAAACGAACGCGTTGCATCTGGCAGACTGTCATCCGATCGCTGTAGCACCGGGGTTGAGCCACCTCTACGCGGATTTCTGTGCCGGCGAGGCTGCGCTCGAACCCTTCTTCGGATTTGTCCCTCTTCATGTAGATTGGCAGACCGCCCCGCCCAGGCCCGCGCATTGGGCCGAGCTGGTCGACGTGCTCGCGGCGCAGAATCCGACAGCTGATCCAGCGACAACGGCGAGTCTAAACGCGCTCCGCAGCGGAGCCGGCGTCGTCGTCACCGGGCAGCAGGTGGGGCTCTTCGGCGGACCGCTCTTCACTCCGTTGAAAGCAGCAACGGCCCTCGCCCGCGCCCGCAATGCCACTGCAGCCGGCAAGCCCCACGCAGCGCTCTTCTGGCTCGCAACGGAAGATCACGACTTCGCCGAAATCAATCACGTCACCTTCCCCTCGCGGCGCGAACTCAAGAAGCTGGTTTATCCAACCAGTCCCGCTGCCCCGGTCGCGGTAGGCAGCATCGCTCTCAACGACTCTATAGCGCCAATCCTCGACCAGGCCTGGGAGCTCATCGGCTCCTCCGAAGCCATGGACGCGCTCGTCGACGCCTACAAGCCCGGCCGCACCTTTGCCGAGGCCTTCGCCGATTTCTACTCCAGGGTCTTCGCCGCCCAGGGGCTGCTCATCTTCGATGCCGCCAGCCGTGAGGTCCATCGCATGGGCACACCTGTGCTGCGCGCCGGGTTGGAGCAGGCCGACGAGCTGCACGCCGCCCTCATCGAGCGCAACCATGCTCTCGAAGCCGCCAGCTATCATGCCCAGGTCGCCGTTGCCCCGCAGTCGAGCCTGCTGTTTTTACTGGATGAAAAAACCGGCGCGCGCGTGGCCCTCAAGCGCATACCGCCCAGCGCGCAGGAACCGAACGGCCTCTGGCAGGCCGGTCGCGAGCGCTATTCGACCGCGGATCTGGTGGGCATCTTGGATTCGGCTCCGGACCGCTTCTCCCCCTCGGCCCTCCTGCGCCCTGTGTTTCAGGATTATCTGCTCGGCACGTCGCTCACCATCGGCGGCCCGGCCGAGATCGCCTACTTCGCGCAGTCCGAAGTGGCCTATCGGCGAATCTCTGTCCGGCCCGCCGGATCAAATGCCCGCATGACTCCTGCCGAACCCCGCTTTTCGGCCACCCTCATCGAGCCCCAGATCGGCGACCTGCTGCGCCAACACGGCCTGACTCTGGATCGCATCTTCTCTGAAACTGCTGACTCGCTCACCCAGCTTCTCGCCGCGCGCGCGATGCCCATCGAGGGCAAACGCAAGTTGGCCTCTGCCGGCAACGCCCTCGACGCCGAATTGACCCCATTGCTTGACTGGATGCGGGCGCTCGATCAGGGCCTGGGAGGTTCGGCCGAAACCGCGGCCAGCAAAATGCGCTACCAGATGAACCGTCTGCGCCGTCTCGCGGCAAACTTTCAACTGCAAAAAGAGGAATCCATCCGGCGACATGCCGAGGCCATCAGCCGCGCCCTCTATCCCGGCAGCGTGCTGCAGGAGCGGCTCCACGGCGCAGCCTACTACTTCGGCCGCTACGGATTCGATCTAGCCGAGCGGCTAACGACGCAGGCCATGGACACCTGCGCCGGACACACCTCGATCTGGCTGTAGGCGGCACGGACGAAGCCCACTCCCTCTTCCACGAACCAGAACCTTACTTTCATGCGCAGTGCCTTCAGAGTCTCCGTCGCCCCGCAGAGAGTCGCAGCCGTGCGGACCAGCGGGTCAGGGAAGAGAACGGCGCTTGCGGGGACTCATCTGCCTAGTTCGCGAAAAGACGAGAGCGCACCTATGACGTCATCGCACGCTTTCACTACCTATGTCGCCTCATCTTGGGAAAGTAAAGAGTTCGACGAGCGCCTTCACGCGCTCTTTCTGACGGATGCGCGGAAATCGTTTGGTTCTTGTCAGCTCTGCGACACCATGGAGGCTCGCCCAAAACAGCTCCGTGATCAGCTCTGACTTCGAGCCCTGTCCCTGAAACAACTCCCGGAGCTGAGAAAACGCGAATCGCAACTCCGGAGGTGTAGCCGCGTCATCGAATGGTACGCTCAGGCTGTGCAAGAACATCACTTCAAACAGTGCTGGTGAAGACGCGGCGAACTCCAGATATGCGGCCGCGACCGATTCAATCGTATTTCCACGTTTAGCCCGTTTCCGTGCCTTCTCCAAAGCCAGGCCGATCTCCCGGAAACCCTCGATAGCAACCGCGTCGAGGATTCTGTCGCGGCTTTCAAAATGAGCGTACAAAACGGGTTGACTGTAGGAGATTTCATCGGATAGCCGCCGGACGGTTACGTGGGGCCATCCTTCAAGCTCCGCGATTCGCCGCGCGGCACTGATAATTTGTGCCCGGCGGGCCTGTTTGTCACGCTGTTTTCGTTCCGCAATCCGGTTACCTGCCAGGGTCATTTTCCTCGATATAAATCATAGCACCGCTAGAACATCTTGCAGATGGGGTGTTTTTACGAATTTTCTTGCATCAGGCACGAAAGAACCGCATCATTTATAGCGCTGCTAGATTTTCTAACGTGGAGAAATCATATGCACAATGCTATCCCGCTTTCCATGGCTGCTCTCATGGCCGTGGCGATCATTCTCATCGGCTGTTTCTACATTCTGTCTCCTGAGCGAATTATGGGAGGTTTTGGTCTTAAACCGCCTGCACCCGATGCTGACACTCGTGCTTGGCTACGCCTTAAGGGAATTCGGGACATCGGATCTGGATTGGTCGTCCTGACGCTGATGCTGACCACGGACTCGCGGACGGTGGGCATAGCTCTACTCGTGTTATCCCTCGTTGCTCTGGGCGACATGTCAAACGTTCTGTGGTCGGGCGGATCGAAGTCGACGGCCTTCTCAGTTCATGGCGTAACGGGCGCGGTCATGATTGTCGTCGGCCTCTCGTTGATTCATGCCCATTGAAAGAAATGCCTCTGACGGTTCTTGGCTCGGCGGGATGTGCAAAAGCAGTTCGCTGGGGACATCAGGGATTGGTGCGGTTTAGGGAGAGTTCACGTTGGAAGGCCTAAGTGGCGTTGCAATTGTCGTCGCCGGATTGATGGTGGGAACTGAACTGGCCATCGCCGCGTTTGTTCATCCCACGCTCGATAAACTTCCGGATGATGTTCATCAGCCAGCCGCAAGCGCCCTCGCTCGTGTGCTGGGGAAAGTCATGCCGGTGTGGTACCCTCTCGTCCTCGTGCTCACCTTAGTTGCGGCCATCTTCGATTGGCGCCAGTCTGGCCATTTACCCGTCTGGTTCGCAACCTCGGCCATTTTGTGGATACTGGCGAGTGCGTATTCGCTCACTTCGCTCGTGCCGATCAACACTCGTATTGCCTCATGGGAAAAGTCCACTCCGCCTGCCGATTGGAAGACGTACCGGCGCACATGGGATATGCACCACCGTTGGCGTGTTGTACTCCTCACGATCTCTTTTGCCTTGCTGATTGTGGGAGCTGTCAGCAAGTAGTCCTCTTTGGCCACATCCCCAAGGATAACTATCGCCGGAGATCGAAGCTGCGGCATTCTGCTAGACAGCATGTCCGCGCGCGAAATGGATGTAGCCTGCATTTAACCGAACACCCCAGAGATAATGGAGAACCGCCATGCCTGAATCGATCATCCAGTACCCTCCGCTTCCTCCCGACGACTTGCAGCGCTCTCTCACCTGTGCCCAGCCTTACGGGAATGAGACGCTTCCGCATATCGGCATTGTTGGAGACACCTACACGATTACAGTGTCTGGCGATCAGACAAATGGCCGCTTCTGTGTGATTGATATGCACATCCCACCTGGCGGCGGACCTCCGCCTCACCGTCACGACTTCGAAGAGACCTTCATTCTTTTGCAGGGCGAGATGGAGGTGACCTTCCGCGGTAAGCAATCGATCGTGCGGTCCGGTGATACAGTCAACGTTCCGTCAAACGCTCCCCACCAGTTCCATAACTCTTCTTTGAAGGATGTGCGTTTGCTCTGCATCTGTTCACCAGCAGGCCTGGAGAACTTTTTCCAGCAATTAGGCGTGCCGGTTGCGACCCGCACTACAGCACCTCCAAAGCTCGACAAAGAGCAACAGCGTGAATTTATTGAGAAGGCAAAAGCTCTCGCGCCGAAGTATCGAACGGAGCTGCTCAAAGAAGCTTGAGAGATAGGGCCAACCGTGGCAGCAGCGAACTGTGGAGTCAAGGGTTTATTCTCAACGCACACACGCGCTTTGCAGCGCCAGAGAAATGCCTCCGACCGCTCTTGTCGACCGCGAAGGTCCGATCTCAATCAGCCATGCTGGAGTCGTCGATCCAGTGGTCTTTCGAAGCCGACATCAACGCGCCTCTCACCGAATAGGTGAGCCGTTCGATCACAGGTGTGAATTCGTCCCGATACGCCGGCGAGCATAAAGCGAACATTTTCCCAAACGCCTCGCGCGTCTCGAAAACCCCGTGCCGAATTGCGAAGAATTAACCCCAACTGGCGCACGATAGAAGAAGGTTCAGGGCCGATCCAAAGATCGCCACCGATAAATCGCCATGGGGCATCGCCCACCGCCGTTGGGCAATTCTGATCGCTCCAGCGATCTCTATGGTCAGACCACTGACCACCCCCCCCCCCCACCCCCCCCCCCCCCCACCCTCACCCCCAAAAAAGTCCC
>Ga0181526_10000464_pt1 | contig 43375 bp, 48 predicted proteins | sample PEATcosm2014_Bin_35_FD_119750 | JGI IMG/M metagenome (GOLD analysis project Ga0181526, IMG submission 119750) | Peatland microbial communities from MTU Mesocosm Facility, Houghton, MI, USA - PEATcosm2014_Bin06_30_metaG | ecosystem: Environmental > Terrestrial > Soil > Wetlands > Peat | place...
GATGGAAGCGGCGATGAAAGCTGCCGGGAAGACCGCGGAATTCCATGAATATCCCGGCGCGCCGCACGGTTTTGTCGCCGATTATCGGCCGAGCTATCGCAAGGAAGCAGCCGAGGGCGCCTGGAACGAGATGATCGGCTGGTTCAAGAAATACAAAGTGCTGAGTTGAGCCAAGCCGGATCGCTTGGCAGAGAAATACTGAGCCGGCCGGTCCGATCCGGCGGTTCGTGGCGACGCCGCCGGGCCTGACGGCCGGCGGCGTAACAACATTCAAGAGGGGGATATGGCGCGCATCGAGGAAGTCAAACGGGAAAATCTCAGCGAACGGCAGCAGCAGCTCTATGACGGCATCATGCGCACGCGGCCGCGCGGCAGTCTCAGCGGCCCGTTCTCGGTGTTGATCCACACCCCCGAGATCGCCGAACCCGCCGACCGGCTCGCTCATTGCTTTCGCATCGCGCCGAAGCTCGACAAGCGGCTGATCGAATTGATCGTCTTATTGATGTGCCGCGAGGGCACGGTGCAATACGCTTGGTCGATCCATGAGCCGCTGGCGCGCCAGGCCGGGCTGACGAAGGAAACCGTCGACGCCATTCGCGCCCGCCAACGGCCGGAATTCAAGCGCGACGACGAACGCGCGATCTACGACGTCGTCACCGAGCTCCTCGCAACCAAGCGCGTGAGCCCGAGCACCTTCGAGCGCGCCGGCACGGCGCTCGGCCGCGACGGTCTCATCGAGGCCGTCAGTTGCGCCGGCTTCTACGGCATGATCGGCTTCGTGCTCAACGCCTTCGAAGTGCCGCCGGCATCGGCCGACGTGCTAACGTAATCGCGGCCGGGTCAGGAAGCCTGCACTTTCGCGGTTTCCAACACCGCACGGCCACGCTCGGTCAAATCCACCATGCGCTGCGGATCGTTTTGGATTCGCACCAGGCCGTCGATGATCGCGTCCTCCCAGACCGAAAGCCGCGGACAGGTTGAGCGCCAGGCTTCCATCGCTTGCGCATAGCTGCGCGGACGATCGGCGACCCAGACGAGAAACTGGACCATAATCAGGCTTGGTGATGGGCTTGTCGGTTCGCGCATCGCTGCCTCCCGCCTCGGCACAATAAGCCGAATCGCGACCAAATGCAGCTTGATGCCCGCGGTGAGAGCCCCGCCGCCGTGGGGGAACTAAATGCAGCGAAATGGCGTTATTCGCTGCATCCCCTTGGCATCCCCTTGGCATCTCCTTGGCATCCCCTTGCCGCTGCAGCAAAATGTGATTGTCCCTGTCCGGAACGCCCCGGGAAAGCCAAGGCCGATCAAGCACAGTGGCGTCAATGCTTCGATCGCAACGCGAGGATTTTAATGTCCATTCTCATCAGCATCCTGATTACCTTTCTGGTCGTCATTCTGGTACTTTATCTCGTCAACATGCTGCCGATCGACGGCCGCGCCAAGCAAATCGTGCGTGTCGTCGTGATCATTATCGGTATCGTGTCGCTACTGCGTTATCTCGCCGTCTTCTAACATTGGCGTTGCCGCATTGCGTCGCATCGAAGGTTTTGTGATCGTTTCCATCGACGGCATGATCGCCGACCACAAAGGCGTCATGCCGGACTCGATCCGCAACGATGCCGACCAGCGCTTCTTCCAGGACAGTCTCGACCGCGCCACCGTGGTGCTGCACGGACGGCACTCCCACGAAGGCGGTCCGCGCTCGGCGCATCGCAAGCGCCTCGTCCTGACCCGCCAGGTCGCGGCGCTCGCACCCGATCCCACGTATCCCAATGCGCTTTATTGGAACCCGCTCGGCGCCACGCTCGATCAGGCTCTCGGGGAAATCGGCGCCAGTGACGGGACCGTCGCCGTCATCGGCGGCCCGGAGGTGTTCAGTCAGTTCCTGCCGCTCTACGACGCCTTTCACTTGTCGCGCGCCGAACGGGCAGCAATTCCGGGTGGGTTGCCGGTCTTTACCGAGGTCGGCCCCAACGCAACGCCCGAGGATGTGCTGAGCCGGCACGGATTAAGGCCGGGCCCGCGGCGCAGCCTCGATCCGGCGGCCGGAGTTTCGGTCGTGACCTGGGAGCGCTAGCGCGGGCGCCTACTTCGGGATCTGGATAAGCTCTTTGATTTGATCCGGCGTCAGCGGGGCGGCGAGGAATTTCTGCGCCACGGCGTCGGTCATGACGCCATTGAGGTCTTTGATCTCGTCGGTCTGCAGCGCTTCCTTCGGCACGAGCTTGATGACCCGCTGCACGATATTGGCCGGCAGGCCGGAATATTCGCCGTAGATTTTCAGCGCGTCCGGATTGGAATACATCCAGTCCACCGTCTCGCGATACGCCTGCATGAAGTGGACCAGCGCGTCGTGCTTGTTCGCTAAAGTCTGCGCCCCGGTGAGGTTGACGCGAACGGCGCGCGTTTTCAGTGCCGTAACGTCGTTGCCGGTAGCGATAATCCGGGTCTTACCCTGCTCGACGAGATCGAGTCCGAACGGGGCGGCACCAAATCCGACATCGACCTGACCGGTCATGGTCTGCGTAATAGTCGCCGCGATATTCCCTGTCGGTTGCGGCTTGGCGGTGAGGTGGTATTGCGCGATCAGCGCCAGAAGCGCGGCGTTGCTCGACGAGCCGACGGCGGAGAACGATACGGTCTTGCCGTTCATATCCTGAATGGTGTGGATCGGCGATTCCGTCGGCACATACCAATAAAGATCAGGCGCACCGGTCATTTCGCTCGAAATGATGCGGATCGGTGCGCCCTTGGCAAAGGTGCCGACGGCAGCCGAGATGCCCGACGCGACGGCGACATCGATTGAGCCGCCGATCAGCGCTTGGATCGATTCCGGCCCTGCGGTCGTATAGAGGATGTCGAGATCGAGGCCGTGCTTCTTGAAGATCCCGGCGCGCTGGCCGAGCTCGACGAGGCCGGCGTCCCATGCGCCCTTCTGCGGGATTGCCACTTTGAGCGTATCGTCGGCGATGGCGGCGCGGCTCGCGGCCGCGAGCGCCAAAATGCCAAGTATGACGATGCCGAAACGACGCATGAATTCCTCCCGCTATGCCGGTCGCAAGATGACCGATGGCTTGCCGCCTATTATCATACCGGCATGACTTTACGCTCGGCCTCGACCAATTCAAGCCGCCTGGTCGCACTCGACTATGAAGTGGCGCAGGAGCAAGCCTCCGCGCTTGGCCGTGCGGGACGCGCGCTCGAAACGGCGCTGAAGGCTTTGTCCGATCATGACCGCGCTGAAACCGAAGACCGCGCGGCGCGGGCCAAGCTGGTCCAGGATGCGAGCGAGGCGCTGTGGTGCTTCATGGTGCAGCGCGAATCCTGCGGATTGCGCGATCCGCGGCCGGTGATCCGCGACTACCGCATCCCCGCCGAAGTACAGAACCGCATGGGCATTTTCGGCGCCGCCGGCACGGCAAAACGACTTAAGCCGAGGCCTTGAGACCGCGACTTGCGCCTGCAGCCAGCCGCGTGCGTGCGACGCTCGGCCGCGCCGTTATCGTCTTCTTAACCTATGTGTTCGTGCGGCCGTTGCGCTCGGCAAGGCTTTCTTCACCGTTCTCCAGGCATTGTCGGCGTCGATTCAACGGCGTGGCGGCGCCCGGAGTTGTGATGCGTACCCTGCCCCTGCTCGACGAACTCGAGGCCGCGCTCACCTCCGGCAGTATCGCGCGCCGCGTCGACATCCTCACCCGCATCTCCGACCTCTTCGCGCATGGTGCGGAACACTACTCCGAGGATCAGGTCAATGTGTTCGACGACGTGATGACGCGCCTCGTCAACACTATCGAGACCAAGGCGCGCGCCAAACTCGCGGTTCGTCTCGCGCCGATTCCCAATGCTCCGTCCGGCATCATTCACATGCTGGCCTCCGACGATGACATCGAGGTGGCGCGCAGTGTATTGGCGCAATCGGAACGGCTCGACGAGCGCGACCTTGTGGTCAGCGCCGGCACCAAGAGCCAGGACCACCTGTTCGCCATTGCGCAGCGCAAGTCGCTCAGCGAGGCGGTCACCGACGTCCTGGTCGAGCGCGGCGACCGCGACGTCGTCCATTCGGTGGTGAAAAATTCCGGCGCCCGGTTTTCCGACGCCGGCTTCCGCATGCTGGTCAAGCGCTCCACCGGCGATGACGCGCTCGCCACCGTGGTGGGGATGCGGCCCGACATTCCGCGGCCGCATTTCCTTCTGCTCCTGGAAAAGGCATCGAGCGAAGTGCGGGCGCGACTGTCGGCGGAAAATCCGCAGGCCGGCGTGGCCGTCGAAGGGGTGGTGGCCGAGGTTGTCGGCGGCATCCGCACCCAAGTACTGAACAACTTGCCGGATTTTGCCGCCGCCCAGGCGGCCGTCGAACGGCAAAACCGCATTCGCCGCATCGGCGAGTCTGAAATTTACCAATATGCGCGCGACCGCAAGTTCGAGGAGACCGCCATCGGACTCTCGATCATGTGCGACACCCCGATCGATGTCGTCGAGCGTGCGCTGCTCGATCCGGGCGCCGAGATCGTGCTCATTCTGGCCAAGGTCGCGGGCCTGTCCGCAACCACGACCAAGGCCGTCCTGCTGTTGCGCGCCGCCGACCGCGGCATGTCGGCTAAGGATCTCGATCACGCGCTGGCGAGCTTCAACCGGCTGCATGCCGACACCGCAAAGCGGGTGCTTAGCTTTTTCCGTACCCGCGTGAAAAAGCCCGAACTGGTCGCAGCGCCTGCCGTTGCGGTCAGCGGCTGACGCGATCAGGCACTCGCCCAGTTCCCTGCCGCTAGGTTACGAACAATAGCCCGGTTGCACCTGCAGCCACGAGCCGTTGGGATAGCGGTAGTAGCAGCCGCCGTGCCACCAATAATAGCCGCCGTGCCGCCGTTCTGCCTCCGCGGCAATCGCTGCGCCTGCCGTCGCACCGATGACCGCGCCGGCAACGGCGCCGCCGGCGCCATGGCCCACCGCACCACCGATGATTCCACCGACGGCGCCGCCGACAATCGCGCCGCCCAGCACATTATTTTGCGCCGACGCCCGCTCGACCGGCATCGATGCCGCAAGTGCCAGGAATGCAGCTGCTGTCACTATGGACTTCATACGGGTTCACCCTCCCTGTTCCCGCCCCGGCGGGCGGCTCGCCGCCGAATCCGAAAACTATTCGGCTCGAATGACGATGATCTTATATCACCCGATCGGCAGCGACGAAAGAATATGATCCGGTGGTGGAGAAGACACGCCGCGCGGCTTCCGCCGCACGCATCGTTCAAAGTTTCAACGAGGTGGGCACGACGCCACCACTCGCGCGACCGTTAAAATCGGCTAGAATGCGTGAATGAGTGAGCGCGCGATTGGGAGGATAATGCCATGAAGCTCTACATGCATCCGGTATCGATGACGAGCCGGCCGGTGCGGCTGTTCATCGCCGAAAACAAGATTCCGGTCGACGAGGTGACGGTCGATCTCTTCACCGGCGCGCAATACCAGCCGCCCTACATCGAGTTGAACCCGAACAGTCTGGTGCCGATGATCGAGGACGGCGATTTCCGCCTGACCGAAAGCTCGGCGATCTTAAAGTACCTCGCCGACAAGATCGGTTCGCCGGCTTATCCGAAGGATTTGCAGCAGCGCGCCAAGGTCAACGAGGTCATGGATTGGCTCAACACCAATTTCTACCGGGAATGGGCCTATAATCTTTGCTACCCGCAACTGTTCCCACATCTCAAGCGGAGAAGCGACGAGGCGCAGGCTGCGACGCTGGAATTCGGCCGAGAGAATTCAAAGCGCTGGCTGCAAATCCTCAACGACTATTGGATCGGGCCGAACAAGCAATATCTGTGCGGCGATCAGATCACGATCGCCGACTATTTCGGTGCCGCGCTCGTCACCTTGGGCGAGGTCATCCGCTGTGACTTCGCGGCCTATCCCAATGTCGAGCGCTGGCTCAACAACGTCAAAAAGCTGCCGAACTGGCCAAAGGTGAATGAGGTGTTCTACGGCCTGGTCGAGTCGGTGAAGGAACAGCCGTTCCACGCCATCTGAGCGTTGCAGAGAGGACCGAACTCGAAAGGAGATCGCCATGAGCTTTTTCCCCGGCAAGGACCCCGCGCCCGGCGATGCGCGGGCGAGCGACCTGATCGAGCAGGTCATCGTGCCGCGTTCGGTCGATCTCGGCGATGTCACGGTCCATCGCGCGCTGCCGTCGGCGCGCTCGCGCATGGTCGGGCCGTTCATCTTCTTCGATCATTTCGGCCCCGCGGTGTTCGGTGCCGGCAAGGGCATCGACGTACGGCCGCATCCGCATATCGGGCTCTCGACCGTCACCTATCTGTTCGATGGCGAAATCGTGCATCGCGACAGTCTCGGCACCGCGCTGCCGATCCGGCCCGGCGCGGTCAATTGGATGACGGCCGGCCGCGGCATCGTGCATTCCGAGCGCACCGCGCCCGATCACCGCGACGGCGGCGAGCCGCTGCACGGGCTGCAATTATGGGTCGCGCTGTCGGCCAAGGACGAGGAGACCACGCCTGCGTTTGCTCACACCGCCGCGCCCGATATTCCCGAATTGCGCGACAACGGGCTCGGCCTTCGCGTCATTGCAGGCACCATGCATGGGCTGCGCTCGCCGGTCGCGACATCGTGGGACACCATCTTCGCGGACGCGCATCTGACCGCGGGCACCACGCTGCCGCTCGATCCCGACCACGAGGAGCGCGCCGTCTATGTGCTCTCGGGCGAGATCGACATCGGCGGCGACCGCCACGGCCCGGAACAGCTTCTGGTGCTCAAGCCCGGCGATCGCATCGCTGTCAAAGCCTTGACCGACGCGCATATCGTCGTGGTCGGCGGGGCGGCTATGGATGGACCGCGCCACATCTGGTGGAATTTCGTCTCGTCGCGCAAGGAGCGCATCGAAGCCGCCAAGGCCGACTGGAAGGCCGGCCGTTTCGATAGCGTGCCCGGCGATACGAAAGAGTTCATCCCGCTGCCGGACTGAGCTATCGCGGGGGAGGATAATGACTCGCTCGGTCTGTTCTTTAATCGTCTTGCTCGCCGGCGCGGTTTTGGCGGCGCTGACAATTGCCGCTCCCGCTCGCGCCGGATCCGATCTGGAGCGCGCCTATCGCATTATATCGGCCAAGAAATTAGTCGACCTCACCCACTCCTTCGGTCCGGAAACGCCGGTGTGGTCGGGCTTTGGGCAAGCGAAATTCTCGCCCGCCGCCGATCCGAAAACCGGCGAAGCCTACACCATTCCCAAAGACGAATTCCGCGCCACTTTTTATCAAATGGTCGGGCAATACGGCACCCATGTCGACCCGCCGGCGCATTTCGCCCCAGACGGCATCACCATGGATAAGATTGCACTGAAAGAAATGATCCTGCGGCTGGTGGTGCTCGACGATACGCCATACCTCGCCAAGGATCCGAACCACGCCTTCTCGGTCGCCGATCTGAAAGCCTGGGAGCGCCGGCACGGCCGCGTCCCGAAGGGCGCCTTCGCGGCGCTCCGCACCGACATGTACAAGGACTGGCAGACAAATCCCGAGCGCTTCAAGCGCCAGCCGTTCCCGGCCTGGGATTTTGCAACGATCAAATATCTCTACGAACAGCGCGGCGTAACGGCGACCGGCCATGAATCGATGGACACCGACACCACCGACAAGATGGATTCCGAAACCTGGATCCTGCAGCACGGCCATTATCAGATCGAGGTCATGGCCAATCTCGACAAAGTCCCGGCAACCGGTGCGCTGATCGTGGTGACCTGGCCCAAAGTGGAGGACGGCTTAGGCTTCCCGGCGCGAGCCTTTGCGGTTTTGCCGTAGTCCCTATTCCGTCACCCTTATTATGCCTGCTCCAACGCGGCCTGGCGCTGCGCCTTGAGCCAGGCTTCGATTTCGCGGTCGGCCTCGGCCTTGGCAAAACCGTAGCGCGCCTGCAGCCGGGCGCGGAGCTCGTTGCGCCGGCCGCCGATCCGCGTCAGATCCTCGTCGGTGAGCTTAGCCCAGTTGTCCTGAACCTTGCCCTTGCATTGCATCCAATTGACTTGAATCTGATCCCAGTTCATCGATTGTCTCCTGTTGCGAGGAAAGACAAACGACGCCTCAAGACCGCGTCGTTCTGGCGCCGCTGATCACAGCCGAACGATGCGGCTGCAATTCGGCGATATCGGGGTCATTCGGCGATGAATTCTGGTGCGTCTGCGGCGATTCCAGTCTGTCAATTAAAGATGCTAAGGAGCGGCGGCATTTGCCCACGACTTTTGTCCGGCGGCGTTAAAGAACCAAAAATGCAAATGTCGAATCTCGGCCTTGGTGCTTCTCCACTCATGAAACAATATGACTGCGCCCGCTTCGTCCGCTGATGTCGAACGGCTCGCCCGAGCGATCCGCACGGGCGAGCGCAACGTGCTGTCGCGCGCCATCACGCTGATCGAGAGTAAGCGCGCCGACCATCGCCACATGGCGGCTGAGCTGACGCAGGCGCTGCTCGACTCGACCGGCAAGGCGGTGCGCGTCGGCATTACCGGCGCGCCCGGCGTCGGCAAGTCGACCATGATCGACGCGCTCGGCAGCCTGCTGACGAGCCAAGGCCATAGAGTAGCCGTGCTCGCGGTCGACCCGTCGTCGCGCCGTACCGGCGGCTCGATCCTCGCCGACAAGACCCGCATGGCGCGGCTCGCCATCGACCCCAATGCCTTCATCCGCCCGTCGCCCTCGTCCGGCACACTCGGCGGCGTCGCCGCAAGGACGCGGGAGACCATGCTGTTGTGCGAGGCCGCGGGCTACGACGTGGTGCTGGTGGAGACCGTCGGCGTCGGCCAATCCGAAATCGCAGTCGCCGACATGACGGATTTCTTTCTGGTGCTGGCGCTGCCCGGCGCCGGCGACGAATTGCAGGCACTCAAAAAGGGCGTGGTCGAGCTCGCCGACATGATCGTGGTCAACAAGGCCGACGGCGACAATCTCTCCCGCGCCAAGCTCGCGGCCTCGCAATATGGCGCGGCGCTGCATATCCTGTTGCCGCGCTCGCCGAACTGGTCGCCGCCCGTCGTCACCTGTTCGGCGCTCAACGATAACGGCATCGAGGCGATGTGGGCGCATGTTCTCGACCACCGGCGGCGGCTGACGGCATCGGGCGAACTCGCCGCGCGGCGCGGCGAGCAACAGGTGAAATGGATGTGGACGATGCTGGAGGAGCGGCTGTTTGCGCCGGTCCGGACCGATCGCGCCGTCAAGGCGGCGCTGCCGCGCATCGAAGCCGACGTCGCGGCCGGCAAGACCGCGCCGGCAACGGCCGTCGAGCAGATTGCCGAAATGCTGAAATTGTGACCGGTATTGGCCGGGACCGTCACCCTGCCGATTCGCGGCCTCGGCTGCCGCGCGGAAGGCCCGTCCGGGGGAGTACTCTGCCTCTACGCGTGCGTATTCGGCACTCCGGGTCGCAGGATTGGCGTTCCGGCATTGGCCAACTATATTGCGGGCAAAGGAGTGCCGATAATGAAGAATTTCTATCGACTCGACGATGACGAAGACGACGAAAAGGGCCAAGGCGGCGAAGCTACGCCGAAAATCATCGAAGAGACGCTTTTCAAGCGGCGGCACGTCCTCATCACCGGACAGATCAACGATCGGCTGGCGAAAATGACGGTCCAGCGCCTGCTCGCGCTTGCCGCCGAAAACGACCAGCCCATTACGATCTTTGTCAGTTCGCCCGGCGGTCACGTCGAATCGGGCGATATGATTCACGACATCATCAAGTTCATTCGTCCGGAGGTAAGGATCATCGGGTCCGGCTGGGTGGCGAGCGCGGGCGCGCTTATCTTCATTGGCGCGGAGCTGAAAAACAGGTTTTGTCTGCCCAATACGCGGTTTCTATTGCATCAGCCGAGCGGCGGCATCAGCGGAAAAGCAACCGAAATTGAAATCCAGGCCGACCAGCTGCGGAAGATGAAAGAGCGGTTCGAGCGCTTGTTCGCCGAAGCGACCGGCCAAACGGCCGAACGAATCAGAAAGGACACCCAGCGCGACTTCTGGCTCGACACCCAAGAGGCGCTCGACTACGGCCTGCTGGGCCGGATCATCAAGACGCAGAAGGAACTCGAGGAGATCACCGCTTAACCTTTCGATTTGCCTGCGGTCCCGCTGCAACCGTTCGCCGCCGTTAACCTTGCCGGCGAAAACGTAGGTCCGATCGGGATCCAAACGCGGTCTTTGCACATCAATATCTGGCAGGCCCTTAATATCCAAAGGGTCTTGCGGCCCGACCGCGGGCCGCCCGGATTTTGCAATGACGTTCAATCGCCGCGATTTGTTTGCTGCCTTCGCCGGAGCGGCCTCGGCCGGCGCGGCCACACCCGCCGCCGCTCGCGAAGCTTTCGGTGGCGCGCCGCTGCCGCGCGCCGAGATCGATGCCGGATCGCTCGGCGTTCGCCCGAGCGCCGACATTGACCAGTCGGCGGTTCTGCAACGCGCCATCGAGCTTGCGGCGGCAGGCGGTTCGGTATTGCGGCTGCCGCCGGGCATCTACCGCGCCGGCGGCTTGCGCTTGCCGCCCCATAGCGCCATCGCCGGCGTCGCGGGATCGACGCGACTCGTCATGACCGGCGGGCCGTCGCTCTTGGCATCGGCCGGCAGCGACTATGTCAGCATCAGCGATCTCGTTCTCGACGGCGATCATGTCGCGCTGTCGGAAGGCCACGGCCTCATTCATCTCGCGCAAGGCCGCTCGGTGCGCGTGGCCGATTGCATGATCGTCAATGCCGCCGGCAACGGCATCATGCTCGACGCCATCGCCGGAGAACTGACGGGAAACAGCGTGATCGGCGCCGCCGACTACGCCATTTTCTCCAACAATGCCGCCGGCTTGCGGATCGCCGGCAACACTGTGCGGGACGCCGGCAATACCGGCATCGCGGTTTGGCGCAGCGCGCCGGGCGACGACGGCACGCTTGTCGCCGACAATCGCATCGAGGACACCAAGAACAGATCCGGCGGCAATGGCCAGTGGGGCAATGCGATCAGCGTGTTCCGCGCCGATAATGTCGTCGTGCGCGGCAACCGTATCCGCAACGCCGCCTATTCGGCCGTGCGCGGCAATACGGTCGCGAACATCCAGATCGCCGGCAATACCTGCAGCGGGCTTGGCGAAACCGCGCTCTATGTCGAATTCGGCTTCAACGGCGCGGTGATCGCCAACAACATCGTCGATGGGGCCGCGGTCGGCGTCTCGATTACGAATTTCAAGGATCACGGCGGCAGGCTTGCCGTCGTGCAAGGCAATCTGATCCGCAATCTGCATCGGGGACGTCCGGACCGCCCCGATGTCGAGGCGATCGGCATCAGCGCCGAGGCCGATGCGGCCTTGTCTGGCAACGTCATCGAGAATGTCAAAGGTCCCGCCATCCTCGCTGGCTGGGGACCGTCGCTGCGCGACGTTGCTATCACGGGGAATTTGGTCCGCGGCGCCGATGTCGGCATCGCCGTCTCGGTCGCGCCGGAAGCCGGTACCGTTCTTATCGCCAACAATCTCATCGCCGATGCGCCCCTCGGCGCCATCGTCGGCCGGGAATGGGACAAGACGGTCACCGGCGACCTCAGCAAGGAAGGCGCCAGCCGCTACGCGCAATTGTCGATCGACGGCAATCGCGTGCGGTGATTTCAGAGCGCTGCAGTCACTTTGATTTTGCCGACCTCAAAACCATTCCAGTTGTGCAACGCCGGCTGCATGAACGGCATCGGCGCCGCGCGCTCAGCTTCGTCGAGCGGCAAAAAACGCGCGATTATCGCGGCTATGATCGCTTGCGCCGCGCGGCCGGCGCCGTCGTCGCATTTGATGGCAATCCCGAGCCCCTGCTGCGGCAGCGCGCCGCAATAGACGCCTTCGGCGCCGGTTTTGACGAAAACCCGCTCGCCGAAAAGCTCCATGATCTCGGTGCAAAAACGCCCGGTGCCGGCGACGTGCCATGGCTTACGCGCGCAGGCTTGGCGCAATCGCGCCGCGGCTTTGGCGCGGTGGGGCGCGAGACCGTGGCCCGTGCCGAATTTGGCAAAGCCGCGCGCCAGATTCTCGAGCGGCACGGCCCAGGTCGGCACCGAGCAGCCGTCGATCGCGCAGCGATCCGGCGACAACACTGCGCCGGTGAAATCTTCGAGCACGGCGCGCACCTCGCGCTGCACCGGATGTTCCGGCCGAAAATAATCGGAAGGATCGACGCCCATGGCGCAAGCGAAACAGAGAAAGCCCGCATGCTTGCCGGAGCAATTATTATGCAAGGCCGACGCCGTGCCGGCCCGCGCCAGCGCATAACCCGCGGCCTGCGATATCGGCCAATGCACGCCGCAGCGGAGCGCCGATGAATTCAGACCCGCCGCCGCCAACATGCGCTCGACGCCCGCGACATGCGCGGGCTCGCCACTATGCGAAGCGCAAGCCAGCGCCAATTCTTCGTCACCGAAGCCGTAGCGATCGGCCGCGCCCGCCTCGACCAGCGGCAACGCCTGCAGTGCCTTGACGGCCGAGCGCGGAAACACCGGCGTTGCGACATCGCCGATCGCAAGCACCGACGTGCCGTCGGCATCGGCGACGGCGATCGCACCGCGATGGCGGCTTTCAAGCCATGCGCCGCGCATGACTTCGACGAGGACGGGGTTAGTCATATTTGGTTCGCGCTCGTAGAGTTTGACTGTTGCGGCGTTTCCTTATGAAAGTTCGATCCGCCTGACCTCGATCCCTTGGGTATACACCATGCGCCGCCTCACCATCGTCGTCCCGGTGCTCAACGAGGCAGCGATTATCGTCGGCGCGCTGCGGGCGCTGGCGCCGTTGCGCGCCCGCGGCGCCGAGCTCATCCTGGTCGACAGCGGTTCGAGCGACGGCACCCCGCGTTTGGCGGCGCCGTTTGCCGACCATGTCCTGAACGCACCGCGCGGGCGCGGGGCGCCGCTGAATGCAGGCGCGGCACTCGGCACTGGCGGCGCGTTTTTGTTCCTGCACGCCGATACAATGCTGCCGGAAAACGCCGACGGTCTCATCGCCGCGGCACTGACGCGGCACCCCTGGGGCCGCTTCGATCTGCGCATCGCCGGACGGCATCCGTTTCTTGCCGTCGTCGCCCGCATGATCAATCGGCGCTCGCGGCTGACCGGGATCGCCAGCGGCGATCAGGCGATTTTCGTCACCCGCGAGGCCTTCGCCGCGGTCGGCGGCTTTCCCGAACTGCCGCTGATGGAAGACATCGCGATGTCGCGGCGGCTGAAGCGGCTGTCGCGGCCCGCTTGCATCGCCACGCCGGTCATCACCTCGGGACGCCGCTGGGAGCATCACGGTCTGTGGCGGACGATCATGCTGATGTGGCGGCTGCGGCTTGCCTATTATCTCGGCGCCGAGCCGGCGCGGTTGGCGCGCCACTACGGCGCGGTTCCGGCCTCAGCCGCGCAAGGGGGCGCCGGGCCATAAAGCCGGCGCCGAGCGCGCATATTGCACCGGCCGCGTCACCTCGGCGCCGAGCGTCTGCGCCGCGTGCCAGCCCCAATGCGGATCGTCGAGGAAGGCCCGCGCCATCGCCACCATGTCAGCCTTGCCTTCGGCGATCAGGGCTTCCGCCTGTTTGGCGTTCGCGATCATGCCGACCACACGCACCGCAATGCCCGACTCGCGGCGCACTTGTTCGGCCACCGGCACGTTGAAGCCGGGATCGGTCGGCCAGCGGCTATCAGGTGAGATATTGCCGGAGGAAATATCGACGAAATCGAGCCCCGCGCCTTTCAGCGCCTTGGCGAGCGCGACGGCATCGTCGCCGGTCAAGCCGCCGTCGAGCCAATCGGTGCCGGTGATGCGGGCGCCGAGCGGCGTGCCGCGCGGAACCGCGGCGCGCACGTCGCGCGCTACTTCGAGCGGAAACCGCATGCGGCCGGCAAGCGAACCGCCATAGTCATCATTGCGCTGGTTCGACAGCGGCGAGACGAAACTGTGCAGCAGGTAGCCATGGGCCAGATGCAGCTCGATGGCGTCAAAACCGGCGCGCAGCGCGCGCTTGGCGGCCTCGGTAAAATCCTTGCGGACCCGCGCCATGTCGTCCTCGGTCATGGCGCGCGGCGTGTGCCAGCCCGGCCCGAACGGCAGCGCCGACGGCGCGATGGTCGGCCAAGGATCCTGGTTCGGCTCGAGCGCCTTGGCCCCTTCCCAGGGCCGTTGCGAGGAGGCCTTGCGCCCGGCATGCGCGAGCTGGATGCCGAGTTTCGCGCTGCCGATGCGCTTGCAGTGCAAAACGATGCGTTTCAGCGCGTCCTCGCAGGCGTCCGAATAGATGCCGAGACAGCCATGGGTGATGCGGCCGTGACGCTCGACATGGGTTGCTTCCAGCACCAACAGGCCGGCGCCCGAATTGGCCAGCATGCCGAGATGGGTCATGTGCCAGTCATTGCCGACGCCGTCATTGGCGCTGTATTGGCACATCGGCGCCACGACGATGCGGTTCGGCAGCGTGAGATCGGCGAGTTTTATCGGCGAGAACAAAGCGCTCGGCATTGCGGGTCACATTCTGTTGCGGTGAGAAAAAGGGTCAAACGACACAGTGCAAGCCGGGCTGCCGCCAAGCTCGCACTTTGAGGTTCGCGCTGTGGATAACGCGCCGGATGCCGGAGAGTCTAGAGCATGATTTGGGCAGGCTGACAGCGAACCCGGTCGCAGGATGCGGCGGCTTCCCGAAACCGGTCAGGCGCCGTTGAGCCCGTTTTGCCAAGGCGTCGGCAGCACATCCTCCAAGGGTTCGACCCGGTGCGGAAAGCCGAATATCTCCTCCACGCCAAGGCTGTCGTCGTCAGCCAGAGCGTCAGCGACCGGAAGCCCGGCAATCGCCGCCCACCGATCGCGAACTCGCAGCAGCTTGCGCATTTCAACCAGGAATTCGTCGTGGGTGTAATAGTGCCGCCAGCGTCCGGTATCGCACAATTCGATGAAATGCTGTTGGCGACGCTCGACCAGCGCGAGCCAGCGGCGCGCGACATCGTCATAGGGACCCGGCTGCCCTTCCGCCATGGGAAATGCCAAAAGCACCCGTGGAATCGGTGCTTTTGGATATTCAAAAAGCGCGGCTGATTCGGCAATCAAAATGAATGAAGCGCGACGACGTGTATTTGTTGACTTTTAGTTTGTGGATAAGACCGTGCAAAACTGATTCGCGATCTAATCAGATAGCTTGGCGCGTTACAGCCGCACCCGTAGCCGGTTGGCCAGTTCGCCGACGATGCCGCGGCGGAATAGCGATACGCAGAGCACGAAGATGACGCCCTGGATCACCAGCACCCATTGGCCGAACGGCGCCAGATAATTCTCCATCGCGATAATGACGAAGGCCCCGACCACGGGACCGAAGATCGTGCCGAGCCCGCCGACCAGCGTCATCAGGATGACCTCGCCCGACATGGTCCAATGCACGTCGGTCAGCGACGCCAGTTGGAACACGATCGCCTTCAGCGATCCGGCAAGCCCGGCCAAGCTCGCCGACAGCACAAAGGCCAACAGTTTATAGCGGTCGGTATTGTAGCCGAGCGAAATGGCGCGCTGCTCGTTCTCGCGGATCGCTTTGAGCACTTCGCCGAACGGCGAATTGACGATGCGATAGATCAGGAATAGCGCCGCGAGCACGACGACGAGGACGACCGCATACATCGTCATCTCGTTATTGAGATCGAACACGCCGAACAGGTGGCCGCGTGGCACGGCTTGGATGCCGTCCTCGCCGCCGGTCAATTTTACCCGCAACGCGACCAGATACATCATCTGCGCCAGCGCCAGAGTGATCATGGCGAAATAGATGCCCTGGCGGCGGATGGCGAGGCCGCCGGCGACAATGCCGAGGCCGGCCGCGGTCGCCGTGCCGGTGAGGATCGCAAGCTCCGGCGGCAAGCCCCAGGACTTGGCCGCATAGGCGGCGAGATAGCTCGCCCAGCCGAAAAAGAGCGCATGGCCGAACGAGACCAGGCCGACATAGCCGATCAAGAGATTGAAAGCGCAGGCGAACAGCGCAAAGCAAAGCGCCTTTTCCAGAAACACCGGATAAAGCAGAAACGGCGCCGCGATTAGGAATATGACCATGATCGCCGCCGCGACGCCGACGCCGCGCTCGGTATCGCGGCGGGCGCCCAGCGCCGCGGCTTCGGCGGTGCTCGCCATCACACGCTCCGTCCGAACAATCCGGCCGGCCGGACCAACAGCACGACGATCATGATGGCGAAGATCACGGTATTCGACGCCTCAGGGAAAAACACTTTGGTGAGGCCCTCAACGATACCGAGCGCGAAGCCGGTCAGGATCGCGCCCATAATCGACCCCATGCCGCCGATGACCACGACGGCGAACACCACGATGATCAGATCGGAGCCCATCTGCGGCGACACATTATAAATCGGCGCCGCCATGACGCCGGCGAGCGCCGCGAGAGCGACGCCGAAGCCGTAGGTCAGCGTCACCATGCGCGGCACATTGATGCCGAAGGCCCGCACCAGCGTCGGATTTTCCGTCGCGGCGCGCAGATAGGAGCCGAGCCGCGTCCGCTCGATGGCGAACCAGGTGCCGAAACACACCACCAGCGAGAAGGCGATGACCCAGGCGCGATAATTGGGCAGGAACATGAAGCCGAGATTGCGCCCGCCCTGCAGCGCCTCCGGCATTTGGTAAGGCTGCCCAGACGAGCCGTAATAATTGCGGAACACACCCTCGATGATCAGCGCCAAACCGAAAGTCAGCAGCAATCCGTAAAGCGGGTCGAGGCTACGCAAACGCTGCAGCAACAGACGCTCGATGACGATGCCGAGCGCGCCGACCAGGATCGGCACGATCACCAGCGCCGCCCAATAATTGATGCCGAGATATTGCAGCAGGATGTAGGCGACGAACGCGCCCATCATGTATTGCGCGCCGTGGGTGAAATTAATGATGTTGAGCATGCCGAAAATGACGGCGAGCCCAAGACTCAGCAGCGCGTAGAACGAGCCGTTGATCAGGCCGAGCAGAAGCTGGCCGAACAGCGCCTGCGACGGGATGCCGAAGATTTCGACCATGCGCTCAACGTTTCACTCGGTAACCCGGCAGCGAAAGACCTCTCCCGGCTCGCGCGGGGAGAGGTACACGTCGTCAGTTGGTGACTAGCGGGCAGTTGTCGTCCTTCATCGGGCGGAACGCTTCGTCCGCGGGGATCGTGGCGCGCAGCTTGTAGACGTCCCCCGCATATTTCGATTCCTCCGGCTTCTTCACCTCAAAGAGATAAGCGGGATGGATCTTGCGGCCGTCGGCCCGGATCATGCCTTTGCCGAACAGCGGATCGTCGGTGGGCATCGCCTTCATTTTGGCGACGACGGCCTTGCCGTCCGCAGTGCTCTTGAGCGCCGCGACCGCTTTCAAATAATGCAGGGTCGCCGAATAGACGCCGGCCTGAACCATGGTCGGAAATTTACCCGGATGCTCGACTTGCCAGCGCTTGGTAAACGCACGGTTGGCATCGGTCATGTCCCAATACCAAGTCGAGGTCAGGACCAATCCCTGCGCCGTCTTCAAACCCAGCGAATTGACGTCGCTGATGAAGACCAGCAGTCCGGCGAATTGCTGGCCGCCGGCCGTGATGCCGAATTCGGCGCCTTGCTTGATCGCATTGATGGTGTCGCCGCCGGCATTGGCGAGCCCGATGATTTTAGCCTTCGAGGCCTGCGCCTGCAGCAGGTACGAGGAAAAGTCGCTGGTATTGAGCGGATGCGCCACGGCACCCAAAACCTTGCCGCCATTGGCGAGAACCACGGCCGTCGTATCGCGTTCGAGCGCGTGTCCGAAGGCGTAGTCTGACGTCAGAAAGAACCATGTGTCGCCGCCGGTTTTCACCAGCGCCTTGCCGGTGCCGTTGGCGAGCATCCAAGTATCGTAGGTCCAGTGCACGGTGTCCGGCGAGCATTTCGGTCCGGTGAGATCGGAGGATGCCGCGCCGGAAACCAGGAACACCTTATTCTTCTCTCGCGCCACTTCATTGACGGCAAGCGCCACACCGGAGTTCGGCAGGTCGACGATCATATCGACGTGGTCGACATCGAACCATTGCCGGGCGAGGCCGACGCCGACGTCCGGCTTGTTCAGCATGTCGCCGCTGACGATCTCGACCTTCAAGCCATGGGCCGTTGGGTTGAAATCCTCCACCGCGAGTTTTGCGGCGGTGACCGATCCCGGACCCCCGAGATCGGCGTAAAGGCCCGACATGTCGCTCATCACGCCGATCTTGACGGGCAGGTCTTCGGCCCGCGCCGCCGTCGTCATCAACAGAGCGGCAACGAAGGCCAGACTAGTCGCTGTTCTCATCACGCTTCTCTCCTGTGGGTCGGGATTTCGTCAACGATTCTTGAATTGTCCTATCAGTTGGTGACCAGCGGACAATTGTCGTCCTTCATCGGCCGGAACGCCTCTTCGGCCGGAACGGTGGCACGGAGCTTGTAGTCGTCGCCGGGATATTTCGACTCGGCGGGCGACTTCACTTCAAACAGATAGGCGGGGTGGATCTTGCGGCCGTCGGCGCGGATCCTGCCTTTGCCGAACAGCGGATCGTCGGTCGGCATTTCCTTCATCTTGGCGACTTCGGCCTTGCCGTCGGCGGTCGATTTGAGGGCGGCCACGGCCTTCAGATAATGGGTGACCGCGGAGTAGACGCCGGCCTGATTCATGGTCGGAAACTTGCCCGGCCGGTCGACCTGCCAGCGCTTGGTCCAGGCCCGCGTGGCGTCGTTCATATCCCAGTAGAAGGTCTCGGTCAGCACCAGGCCCTGCGCGGTCTTCAGTCCGAGCGCTTGGACGTCGCTGATGAAGACGAGAAGGCCGGCGAAGTGCTGGCCGCCGGCGGCGATGCCGAACTCGGCGCCTTGCTTGATGGCGTTAATGGTGTCGCCGCCGGCATTGGCAAGGCCGATGATCTTTGCCTTCGAGGCCTGCGCCTGCAGCAGAAACGATGAAAAGTCCTGATTATTGAGCGGATGGCTGACGCTGCCGAGCACCTTGCCGCCGCTGGCCAGGACGACCGCCGTGGTGTCGCGCTCGAGCGCATGGCCGAACGCGTAATCGGAGGTGAGGAAGAACCAGGTATCGCCGCCGGTTTTCACCACCGACTTGCCGGTGGAGTTGGCCAGCATCCAGGTGTCGTAGGTCCAGTGGATGGTGTTGGGCGAGCACTTCGGGCCGGTCAAATCGGAGATCGCCGCGCCGGAGACCAAAAATACCTTGTTCTTCTCGCGCGTCACTTCGCTGACCGCCAGCGCGACGCCGGAATTAGGCACGTCGACGATGGCGTCGACGCCGTCTTGGTCGAACCATTGCCGTGCGATGTTGGAGCCGATGTCGGGCTTGTTCTGATGATCGCCGGTGACGAGATCGACCTTGAGGCCATGGGCGGCCGGATCGAAGTCCTGGATGGCCATTTTGGCGGCCGTCACCGAGCCCGGCCCGGTGGCGTCGGCATAGAGGCTCGACATATCCGTGAGCACGCCGATCTTGACGTTCGTTTGCGCCTGCGCGCCCGTCGCCAAGAGCGCCCCGGCCGCGAGCGTGAGACTAGCCGCGAATGTCAGCTTTGCAGCGAATTTCATGACGTCCCTCCCTTTGCTTCCCCTTGGCGCGGGCTTTTGGCGCGGGCTTTTTGCCCTTTCCTTCTCTATATCAAACTCCAAGATACTCGTGCAGCTTTCCCATATTGGCCTTTAGTTCAGGGGTCGAAAACTCATCGACGATCCGGCCGTGCTCCATCACATAGTGCCGGTCGGCGACCGTGGCGGCGAATTGAAAATTCTGCTCGACCAGCAGGATCGTGAAGCCCTGCACTTTGAGCATGGCGATGGTATCCCGGATCTGCTGGATGATGACGGGCGCCAAGCCTTCGGTCGGCTCGTCGAGCAGCAAGAGCCGGGCGCCGGTGCGCAGGATACGGCCGATCGCCAGCATCTGCTGTTCGCCGCCGGACAATTTCGTGCCCTGGCTGTTCAGCCGTTCGCGCAAATTGGGAAACAGCGCAAAGATGCGGTCGAGATCGAGGCCGCCGGGGCGCACTTGCGGCGGCAACAGCAGATTTTCGCGCACACTGAGGCTTGCAAAAATGCCGCGCTCTTCGGGACAAAATGCGATGCCGGCGCGCGCGATGGCGTTCGACGGCGCGCCGATCAGCTCGCGGCCTTCGAAGCGCACCGAGCCGCTGCGCCGCTCGACGATGCCCATGATCGACTTCAAGGTCGTGGTCTTGCCGACGCCGTTGCGGCCGAGCAGCGTCACCACCTCGCCGGCCCGCACCTGGAAAGTGGCGCCATGCAAGATGTGCGACTCGCCGTACCAGGCTTCGAGCGCCTCGACCGCAAGCATGGCGCCGGCATTGGGCGAAGCCGCCTTGGGCGAGACCATCTCAAGCATGGCCGGTCCCCAGATAGGCTTCGCGCACCGCGGGATCGGCCGATACCGTCTGGTAATCGCCCTCGGCCAGCACCTGACCGCGCGTCAATACGGTGATGCGGTCGCAGAGATCGGCGACCACGCTGAGATTGTGTTCGACCATGAGCACGGTGCGGGTCGCGGCGATCGATTTGATCAGCGCGCTGATGCGGGCGATGTCCTCGTGGCCCATGCCCGCCATCGGTTCGTCGAGTAACAGCAGTTTGGGATCGAGCGCCAGCGTGGTCGCGATTTCGAGCGCTCGCTTGCGGCCATACGGCAGTTCGACCGCGAGCGCCTTGGCGTAGGCGGCAAGGCCGACATCGGTGAGAAGCGCCATCGCGCGGTCGTCGAGCCCATGCAGCACACGCTTTCCGCGCCAGAAATCGAACGAACCGCCGCGCCGGCGCTGCAGCGCGATGCGCACGTTTTCGAGCACGGTCAGATGCGGAAACACCGCGGAAATCTGGAACGAACGCACCAGGCCGAGTTGCGCGACATCGGCTGGCTTCAGCGCGGTGATGTCACGGCCGTCGAACAGGATGCGGCCGCGCGTCGGACTTAAAAACTTACTCAATAGATTGAAGCAGGTGGTTTTGCCGGCGCCGTTGGGGCCGATCATGGCGTGAATGCTGCCGCGGGCGATGCGCAAATTGACCGAGCGCACCGCGACGAAGCCGGCGAAGTCCTTGGTCAGGCCTTCCGTTTCGAGAACGGCGTCGCTACCCACAACACTCCCCCACGCTGCCATTCTCCGCGCCTTCAGGGCGGGCGTAAAGAGGACACAAAGGCGCTATCGCAAGCTCGGGGGCTATCGCAAGCTTGGCTCGCGACCAGCCTCGACCGCCGTCATTGGGCCTGAAGATCGAAATGTGGCCCGAAAATGATGACCCGCCCGGTGGGGACGGGACCGGGCGGGTCTGAAGATCGGCGCTGGGCGTCGGGGGGATGGATGCGCCGATGGGGCATCAATGGCCACCGGAAATTGGTCGCAGCACGCGCGGGACAGGTTCAAAGGAAAAGTGGAAAAGTTTTAACCTCTGGGCGGCCCGCGGCGGCGCGATAGGCGGAAGGCAGCGCAGCCCGCCGGACTGCACTTTATCGTTCGAGCCTAGCGAGGATTTCTCCTAGGCGCGGAGGTACTCGTTAGTCGGCTTCCGCGACCTCGACGACGCGATCCTGTCGCATACGCTGGACGATACGGGCAACTTCCGCCTTGGTGAGCGACGACATCGCCACCCGGACGCGATAAAATCCGTTCGAGGTAGGACCGTCGACGACCGCGGCCTGGTAGTTTCGCAGGAAATTCGTGATATCGGCGGCGTTCGCGGCGGGCGCGAAGCGCACCATGGCGAAGCTGCCGCCTTGCTCGGCCCCGAGCCCGCGATAAACCGGAGCTTGGGGCGTGGCGACCGGCGGCTCCGCGGTTTGCTGCCTGGTGAAAACATCCACCAGCATCACCGACTGCAGCCCGATGGCAAGGACGGCGAACGACGCCGCCACCGCAAGCGTACGCGGCGAAAGGCCGGCAAAGAAGCCGGTCAGCCAATTGGCGGCGGCGCCCGGCGCCCGCCGACCTACCGCCTGCGTTTCGGCATCGATCGCCGCCATCAAGCGGTCGGCGACCTCTCGCGGCGGTGCGCCGAGGGTTTCATTGAGATGGATCGTCTCGGCCAGTTCCTCGCGCGCGAGTTCGAGCTTGAAAGCGATGTCCGGATCGCGGCGCAGCGCGTCCTCGACACGCTGGCGGTCGGTGCGGCGCAGCGTGCCGGCGGCATACCAGGGCAGCAGGGTCTCGATTTCACTGACGGTAATCTTGGTGGGGCCTTTTGCGCCCCCGCTATCGTTCTGCGTCATGGCCAACCCCTATCGATGCCTGCCACTCTGCAGAGTTCTCCCAATTTCTTGCGCGCATAGAACATTCGCGTCTTTACCGTGTTCTCTGGAATGCCAACGATTTGAGCCACCTCTTCCACCGATTTCTCGTGATAGTAGACGAGATCGATAACCTCCCGGTGCTCAGGTGAAAGCGCCGCGAGGCATTGACGCAGTCTCTCGCCTTTGTCTCGCTTCTCTGCGGTGAGCTCCGGATCATCGGAAGGTTCCTCGATGGCTTCCGCTGTTTCGTCGTCGAGCCTTTCGTCACGGCGCTTGCGCAACAGCGACAACGCCTTGAATCGCGCTATGGCGATCAGCCAGGTCGATACGGCGCTTCTGCCTTCAAACCGGTTGGCTTGGCGCCACACGTCCAGGAACACATCGCCGATGACGTCTTGCGCCGCCATCTCGTCGCGCAGCAGCCGCAGCACGTAGCGATACACTTGCACGTGGTGCCGCGCGAACAGCACCTGCATCGCAAGCCGGTCGCCCCGCGCAATCCGGGCAATCAGCGCTTCGTCAGCTGGTGCCTTTATCGCGTTCAAGATCGGCTCATCAATTGGTCGCCGCAGGCCCGCGGCAGGTTCAAATGCTTGTGAGGACCCTCCCAACCGCCCCGAAAGACGGTCGAAAGGTGAAGATTCTCGTGTCGTTTCAGAGCCTTGGGATTCCGGCGTCCCCCAACCCCACGCCCAAGAAGGTAAGTTCCCCCGAATGGTAACACGGCGCAAGCACGGCAATTCCGGCACCTGCGACGGTTAGACCATATGCGAATCCTGCAACGGTTTTTCCTCGAGCAGGATCACCGCCAGAAATGCCACCGCAAGCGTCGCCGCGATGGCGAGAAAGACGGTGGTAAAGCTCGCCGCCGAAGCCGCGCCCAGGAAATGCCGGCTCGCCGTGCCGGGCGCGGCGCCGACCGGCGCATAGGCCAGCACTACGGCGCTGAATGCGGCGACCAGAATGGTCCCCACCAGGGTACGGGCGAAATTCATGGTGCCGATCGCGGCGCCGAGATCGTGCGCCGGCACGGTATTCAACATGGCGACTTGGGTGAGTGGCGCGGTCGGTCCGAAGCCGATACCGATCAGGAACAAGATGATCTCGAACTTTGTCGCCGACATGCCATCGGCCGCGAGCGCCAGCGCCACGACGGCGCCGACACCGACGAACAGGAAGCAAAGCGGTAACAGCTTGTAGCGGCGCACCCGGCCGAGGATCTGACTTGAAAGCCCGGCGCTGGAGTTCAATGTCGCCATCAAAATCATCAGGCTCAAGCCCGACGACGTCGCCGACCATCCGAGCGCGCTTTGCAGGTACATCGGCAAAAGAACGTTGAGGCTGATGATGGCGCCCCAGCCGAACGAATGCGCGACGATCGTCAGCCGTGCCGCCGGATCGGCCAGGATGGCGATCGGAATCAGCGGCTCGTCGGCGGTGAGAAGCCGAACGACAAAGCCCGCGCCCAGCACCAGCGCGCAGACGAAAAGCGCAACGACCGGCGAGGACAGCCATGGATAACGCACGCCGCCGAGATTGAGCGCCAGCATGAAGGAGGAACTTGCCGTCATCACCAGCACGGCGCCGACGAAGTCGAGCCGGTGCGGCCGTTCGCGGCGCGGCAGTCGCCGCAGCATGGTCAGCGCGATCACGACCGCGACGATGCACAATGGAAAACTCCACAGGAAAATCACCTGCCAGGGCAAGTGATCGGAGATCCATCCGCCCAAAACAGGCCCGGTTCCACCCGCGGTCGTAAACGCGATCGAGAAGTAAGTGTAATAGCGGCCGCGCTCCTTCGGCGCGGCAATGTCGCCTAAGATCATATTGCCGATCGCGGTGAGCCCGCCGGCGCCGCAGCCCTGAACGATACGGCCGCAGATCAGCGTCGGCATGTTCGGCGACGCGGCGCAGACGAGCGAGCCGACCATGTAAACGCCGAGCCCGATCAGCATCGCTGAGCGGCGGCCGTGAATGTCGGCGAATTTGCCGTAGAGCGGCGTCAGCGCGGTCGCGGCGATCAGAAACGCCGTTATCAGCCAGGGTAGACTGTGTATGTCGCCGAGACTGCGCCCGATGGTCGGCAAGGCGCTGGCGAGAATGGCCTGGTCGACCGAGCCGAGGAACACCGGCAGCATCATGCTGATGGCAATCAGCCGCTTTTCCTGATGCGTCAGCAGCCTCGGCGCGGCAGCGGCGGACGCGGGCGCCGGAAAATGCGGCGCAATGTCATTCGTGGGGGCGCGGACGGCGATGGTCTCGCCAAGCCCCGCGGTGTCCGCGCTGCGCTCGTCATTCATGAAGCGTGATGTGCGCTGCGATAACCGAGCCGCAGCGTCCCCCCGGACCGACTTTTCCCGAAGCAATACCGGTAAACACGCCTGCTGTCATTTGCGAACCGATGAATTACGGCCGAGGCCTGCGCATGGCAGACCGGGAGGCCCGCGCAAATGCGCCGCGTCATGCGTTTTTGCCGACATCGCCCATAGGGTGCTGGAATGCCCAGGACATTGCGCGCTATCATTACGGCAAAACAATCTGCTCTGTTGCGAAGGGAGATCGCCCGTGAATAAGCCGTTCGAATTCAAGGCAGGCAAGCCGCTGGTCCGCGAACAAGCCGGTGTCACGACGACGCGCGTCGGCGTCCATCTCGGCGCCGAGATTACCGGCGCCGATCTGCGCAAGCCGCTATCGGATGCCCAGTTCAAGGCCGTGGAGGATGCACTGGTCGAGAACGAACTCATCATTTTTCGCGATCAGGACATTTCGGCGGACGACCTCATGGCCTTCGGCCGCCGCTTCAACGAACTCACCGTGCATCCGTTCGCGCCCAACGAGGGCAAGAACGCGCCGGAATTGATCAAGTTCAGGAACGACGAAACGACACCGCCGTTCGGCACCGACGTTTGGCACTCCGACGAAACGTTCCGCGCCGAGCCACCGATGGCCACCATCCTGGTCGCCAAGGAAGTGCCTGCCGTCGGCGGCGACACCATGTTCGTCAGCATGAGCGCCGCCTATGAGGGCTTGAGCGACCGCATGCAGCAATTCATCTCAGGGCTCGAGGGCATCCACGACATGAAGCCGTTCCGGCCGCTGTTCGGAAAATCCGAGGATGAAAGAAGGAAGCTGCAGCATTTCGAGCTGATGTACCCGCCGCAGCTCCATCCGGTGGTCCGCATTCACCCGGTTTCCGGAAAGAAGGTTCTGTTCGTCAATCCGCAATTCACCGTCGGCATCAACGGCATGGAAGAAAACGAGAGCCGCGCGCTGCTCGATCTCCTGTTCCGGCAGGCCTCCATCCCCGAGTATCAGTTTCGCCACCACTGGCGGCCGCACAGCATCGCGATGTGGGACAACCGCTCGACGCAGCACTATGCCGTGCACGATTACTATCCGCAGCGCCGTTACATGGAGCGGGTGACCATCAAGGGCGGCCCGGTCCAGGGAGTGCCGCGCGCGGAGCCTTCCAACATCCGCCGCCTCAAATACGTCGCTCCCGCGGGCGTCGACACCCACGGTGGGCATAAGCCGCACTGACAGCGGCGGGAAGATGAAAAGCCGGCCCGGCGTCACCGTTGCCGGCCCGGCCAATTCGGCGCAGACTTAAAGACAATAAGGCGGCGTGCTTAAACCGCGCGGACCTAAACGGGAGGAAGTCGATGAACCGGCGAGAGCTCAACGCATCTCTCTTGGCGGGCGCAGCCCTGATCGCCGCGCCAAGCATTGCGCGCAGCGACACCACTTACAATCTCAAGCTCGGCCACTTCATCTCGCCGACGCACATTTTCGCCAAATATCTCGACAATTGGGTCAAGGAGCTGAAGGAAAAATCCAACGGCCGGCTCAATATCACGATCTTTCCGGCGAACGAGATGGGGCCGGTGCAAAACTATGCCGATTATGCGCGCACCGGCGTCGCCGATATCACCTGGTTCCTGCATGGCGCGACGCCCGGCCGCTTCCCGCTGACCGAGGTCATCCAACTGCCCTATATGGTCGGCAGCGCCGAGATCGGCATCAAGACGCTGAACGATCCGCAGGTACTCGCTCTCCTCGAGCCCGAATATCAGGGCTTGAAGATTCTCTATCTGTTGACGCATCAGCCCGGCAATTTGCACACCGCGAGCAAGCCGGTCCGCGCGGTCGCCGACATGAACGGCCTGCGCATCCGCTTCGCCTCGGTGACGATCAAAAGCTTCATCGCCGCCTTGGGCGGCACGCCGGTCGGAGTGCCGCCGAGCGGCATCGCCGACTCGTTACAAAAAGGCACGATCGACGGCTGCTTCGTCGATTACGGCGGCGCCGATTCGGCCTTCCATCTCGGCGGGCTCGTCAAATACACCACCGAAATGTATTCCTACGTCTCGAGCTTCGGCGTGGTGATGAATCCCACGTCCTTTGCCAATCTGCCGCCCGACCTGCAAAAGCTGATCGAAGACACCACCCGGCCGCGCATCGCCGAGATCGGCAAACTATGGGACTCGGCCGATGCGCCCGGAAAAAAATATCTGATGGATAACGGCGACACGCCGATCACGCTGTCCAAAGAACAGGACGCGCTGTTCAAGAAGATCGGTGCCGAGGATACCGCACGAGTCTTGAAAGCGCTCGACGACCGCGGCCTGCCGGGGACCAAGGTGCACGACGCCATGCAGGCCGCGGCAGCGAGCGCCGCCAAAACGTCGTTCTCGTTCTGGAATGCCTGAGTTGCGCGAGAATGTGCGTGCGCTCTTGACGCTGATCGCGCGCTGGTGCGGTTATGGCAGCGCGCTGTTTCTGGCGGCGATGATGTTCATCACCGTCATCGACGTCGTCTTGCGTGCCGTGTTCAATCTGCCTGTCACCGGCACTTACGACTTGGTGCAGCTGTTCCTGGTCGGCACGGTATTTCTCAGCATCCCCGACGTCTTTCTGCGCGACCGCAACATCGTCATCGATTTCGTCGATCACGTGTTCGGCGCCCGGGTGGTCGGCGCGCTCAAGCTCATTGCCAATATCCTCGCGGTCTTGTTCCTCGCCGTGTTGTGCTGGCGCATGTTCCCTCCGGCGCTCGATTCGGCGCGCTTCCACGAAGTCTCGCCCGACCTGTCGATTCCGATGACGGTGCATTGGGTGCTGATGATATTCGGGATCTTGATGACGCTGCCGGCCTCCGCCTGGGTGCTGATCGAAAGCGCGAGAGAGATTTCGCACCCGCAGGGCCGGCAATGAGCCCACAGACCGTGGGAGTCGCAGGCTTCGTCGTCATGGTGGCGATGATCTTCCTGCGGGTTCCCGTTGCCATCGCGCTCGGCCTCGTCGGCACCGTCGGTTATGCCGTGCTCAATGGCTGGCCGCAGGCGCTCTTGGTGCTCGGCCGGGTGCCGTTCACCTTCGCTTCGGCCTACGACCTGTCGGTGGTGCCGCTGTTCGTGCTGATGGGATCGGTCGCACGGCATTCCGGCATGGCACGCGAACTGTTCCAGTCGCTCAACATTATGTTCAGCGGCCGGCGCGGCACGCTGGCGACTGCGACCATCGGCGCCTGCGCCGCGCTCGGCTCGGTGTCCGGTTCCTCGGTGGCGATGGTGGCGACGATGAGCCATGTGGCAGTGCCGGAGATGCGACGCGCCCGCTATGACGAGCGGCTCACGCTTGGATCGACGGTCGCCGGCGCCACGCTCGGCATCCTGTTCCCGCCCTCGGTGATGCTGATCTTCTACGGGCTCACCGCCGTCCAATCGATCCCAAAACTTTTTGCCGCCGGCTTCATTCCGGGGATTATCCTCGCCACCCTGCAAGTCGGCGTCGTGAAAACCGCGATCTGGCTGCGGCCGGACTGGGCGCCGGTCAGCCCGCGGGCGCCGTGGCGCGAGCGGCTGCGCGCCTCGCTCGGCATGTGGAAGCTTCTGTTTATTTTCGTGCTGTCGATCGGCGGCATCTATGCCGGCTGGTTCAGCCCCACCGAAGCGGCCGCAGTCGGCACGCTCACCACCATCCTGATCGCGCTCGGCAGCCGCGCGCTTACCTTCGGCAAGCTCGCCGAAGCGGCCATCGAATCCAGCCGCACCACCGCGATGCTGTTCTTCATCCTGATCGGCGCCATCACGTTTAGCTATTTCATCGTGCAGACCCAGATCGCCACCAATCTCGCGGCCTGGGTGGTGTCGCTGCATCTGCCGCCGACCATGGTGATGATCGTGGTCGTAGTGTTCTACATCGTGGCCGGAAGTTTTCTCGAATCGCTGACCATGGTCATCATCACCGTGCCGGTGTTCGCGCCGCTCGCGGAAGGGCTGGGCTACGATCTGGTCTGGTTCGGCGTGCTGCTGGTCGGACTGATCGAGGTCGGGATGATCCACCCGCCGATGGGCATGAACCTGTTCGTGCTGCAGTCGCAGGTGCCGGACGCCCGGCTCGGACAATTGTATGTCGGCAGCGCCATGTTTCTGGCGGCAAACGCGGTGCTGATCGCGCTCTTGCTCGCGTTCCCGCAGATTGCGCTGTGGCTGCCCGGCCATTTGTATTGATCCCGCCGTCGCGTACCGATTTCCACCGAACCGCCCCGAAACCATCGAACCATAGCGATTGTAGCGGCAACTCGCGCTCGCTAAGCTGCCGGGCCGTCGCTGACGCGCCGTAAGCGCGTCGCGGCATCCGGAATGCGCTTCCGGAACGGTTTTTCCCGAACGACGTTTCAACCGCCGGCGCGGCATCGTCGCGCTGCACGTCCTGTTGAGGAACACCATGCGAATAAGCGCACGCAATCAGATCAACGGCAAAATATTGGAAGTGAAAAAGGGCGCCACCACCGCCCATATCCGGCTCGAAGTCGGGCCGGGTCAGGTCATCACGGCCTCGATCACCAATGAGGCGGTCGATGATTTGGGGTTACGGGTCGGCTCCGAGGCCATCGCCATTATCAAGGCCTCCGATGTCATGATCGCGATCGACTAGCTCAGTCCCATGATCCATCTCGCCACGAAAGCCGCGCTCGCGGCGCTCGCCATCGTTCTGGCGCCCGGTCCGGGCTTCGCGCAGGAGCCCGTCGGCTGCGACAAATTCAAATGGCCGCTCGACAAAGAGCGCGCCACGCTCACCGGCACCGACCTGCCGAAAGTCGCCTCGGGCGATCGCATATCGTTTTCCATTCCGTTCGCCACGACGGTCGCGCTTGTCCCATTCGCCGACGCCAAATTGCCGGCGGCTCCCGAACGCGCGCCGAAGTCGGCGTCGTCGTTTGCCGGATTTCTGCAAGTTCCGGCCCCAGCACACGCCGCGACCTACAAGATCACTCTGTCGTCCGAAGGCTGGATCGACGTGATCCAAAATGGCGGCGCCGTGAAGTCCTCGGCGTTCAGCGGCGCGACCGGCTGCGAGGGGGTGCGCAAAAGCGTGAAATTTCCGCTCGCGGCGCAACCCTTCACGGTCGAGTTCAGCGGCGTGCCGGCCAATGCGATCGGCGTCGCGATTACCGGCGAATAACGCCTGCCTGCACGCGCCGTGCAGCCCGTGCTACAGAGCGGACCGGAAGCAAACGTTTGGCGCGGAGAGATCATGAAACGGCGTGACGTCCTTAAATACGGGGCCAAGCTCGCGGCGCTCGGCCCGCTCGCTTCGGCGGGCGTGTCGATGCGCCAAGCACGGGCGCAATCCGATTACCCGAACAAGCCCGTACGGATCGTCGTGGATTCCGCGGTCGGCAGCGCCAACGACGTCAGCGCGCGCATTCTCGCCGACCGGCTCGGCACGATCTGGAACCAGCAGGTCGTCATCCTCAACCAGCCGGGCGCCGGCGGCGGCATTTCGGCGCGCGTCGCCGCGGCAGCGCCGAACGACGGTTACACGTTGTTTCTGCCGGCCACCTCCGTGTTCCTCGCACTACCCGGCGGACCGGGCGTCGCACCCAATATGCCGGTCGAACTGCCGCGCGATTTCGTGGCGATCGGGCTTGTTCTGCAGCAGCCGATCTTCATCGCCGCCTCGCCGAAGAGCGGCATCGTCTCGATCCCCGATCTGATCGCGCGAGCGAAAGCAAAGCCGAACGAACTATCTTATGCCTCGACCGGCCGCGGCCGGCTCACCCATCTGACCATGGAGCTGTTGCAAGCGCGCGCCGACGTGCAGCTTCGGCTGGTGCCCTATGCGGGCGGTCCCGCGCAGGCGATGGGCGACGTCGTCGCCGACCGCGTCGACCTCGTGCTCGACGCTTATGCCGGGCTTGCCGGCGCTGCGCAGAGCGGGCTGATCAAAATGTTGGCCTCGACCTCGACGCAACGGCTGCCGGGAATGGAAAATCTGCCGACGGTCGCCGAAACGCTGCCGGATTTCTTTGTCGGCGCCTGGCAGGTGATGCTGGCGCCGCTCGGCACGCCGGACGCCATCATTCGCAAGGTCAATGCCGACCTGCGCTCGGCCGTCGAAGACAAGGACGTCTCCGCCAAGTTCGCCGCCAATGGCGGCTTCACCCGTTACATGACGCCGGAACAAACCATGGCGTTCACGCAATCGCAGCAAACGATCTGGCGGCCGATCTTGCAGAAAATCGCGCGGGAGAGCGAATGAGCGGCGTGGCCGCCAGCGATCACCATGCGCCGTTTGCCATATAACCATATCTATGATATGGTTTACCATATGAAGACGACGCTGAACATCGACGACACCGTCATGGCCGAGCTCAAACGCGAGGCCGCGCGTCAAGGCCGCACCATGTCGGAGCTGGTCGAGACCGCGCTGCGGCTGCTGCTGCGCGCGCAAAAGAAGGGGCCCAAACTGCCGCCGCTGCCGACATTCAACAGCGGCGGTTTTTTAGTAGATGTTGCCGATCGGACCGCATTATACGATGTGCTGGAGGACGACCGCGATCGACGCCTTTATGCCTCCGACGACGAAAAATAGTGCTCGTCGTCGACACCAATATACTGGTCTACGCTGCCGACGAGCATTCGCAATTTCACGGCGTGTGCAATAAGTGGCTTGACCGGCAACGGCGGCGAGCGGACGCCTGGTTTGTTACTTGGCCAATCGTCTATGAATTTTTGCGCGTGCTAACCCATCCCAAATTTGCGCGACGGCCCTGGAATGCAGTTTCAGCCTGGGAGTTCGTTACCGCGTTGCTGGCCGCGCCGGGTCTCGAAGTCCTCGTCCCGACCCAACGGCACGCCGACGTTGCCGGCGAGGTCATTGCGGAGTTCCCGGACCTGGCAGGCAACATCTTTCACGACGCCCACACCGCCATTCTCATGCGTGAGCATGGCATCAAGCAGATTTGCACGCGCGACACCGATTTCCATCGGTTCCCGTTTTTGGAGGTGATCGATCCGATGCGAGCGTAACGCGCGAGCGAGTTACTGCAGCAGCGTATTGGCGACCTTAAAGCTTGCTTGCGTATTCGCCTTGATGTCGTCGAGCGTCACGCCACTCGCGAGCTCGATCAGCGTCAGCCCGCCGCCGTGGCGGTCGATGGTGAAAACGCCGAGATCGGTGATCACCATGTCGACCACGGCGGCGCCGGTGAGCGGCAGATTGCAGCGCTGCAGGAGCTTCGATTCGCCCTTGGCCGAATGCTCCATGACGACGACGACTTTCTTGACGCCGCCGACGAGGTCCATGGCGCCGCCCATGCCCTTCACCATCTTGCCGGGGATCATCCAATTGGCGAGGTCGCCGTTTTCCGCGACCTGCATGGCGCCGAGGATGGCGATGTCGATATGGCCGCCGCGGATCATGGCGAATGAATCCGCGGAGTTGAAATAGCTCGTCGTCGGGAGCTCGGTGACGGTCTGCTTGCCGGCATTGATGAGGTCGGCGTCTTCCTCGCCCTCGAACGGGAACGGTCCGGTGCCGAGCATGCCGTTCTCGGACTGGAGCTGCACGCTCATGCCGTTCGGAATGTAATTCGACACCAGCGTCGGAATGCCGATGCCGAGATTGACGTAGAAGCCGTCACGCAATTCCTTGGCGGCGCGCTCCGCCATCTGATCGCGGGTCCAAGGCATTAGAAATCCCCTCTCATTACACTTCCTCCCCCGTTCCGGCCGGCGCATCGGCTTTGGTGCGCTTGCGGACCGTGCGTTGCTCGATGAGTTTCCTTGCTCCCGGCACGTGGATGATGCGCTGCACGTAAATGCCGGGCGTGACGATGTGGTCGGGATCGATGTCGCCGGGCTGCACCAGGTGCTCGACCTCGACGACCGTCACCTTGCCGGCCGTCGCCATCGGCGGATTGAAATTGCGGGCGGTTTTGCGATAGGCGAGATTGCCCTCGGTATCGCCCCGATAGGCATGCACGATCGAGAGATCGGCGACCAGACCGCGCTCCATGATGTAGCGCTCGCCGTCGAATTCGCGCACGTCCTTGCCTTCGGCGATCTTGGTGCCGAAGCCGGTCTTGGTGAAGAAGGCCGGGATGCCGGCACCGCCGGCGCGGATGCGCTCGGCCAGCGTGCCCTGCGGGTTGAATTCGATTTCGAGCTCGCCGGCCAGAAATTGCTGCATGAAGGTTTTATTCTCGCCGACATAAGACGAGATCATCTTCTTGATCTGGCGGGTGTCGAGCAAGACGCCGAGCCCGGTGCCGTCGGTCCCGCAATTATTGGAAACGACGGTCAGGTTTTTGACGCCGGCGTCGCGGATGGCGAGGATCAAGGTTTCGGGGATGCCGCAAAGGCCAAACCCCCCGGCCATGATGGTCATGCCATCCTTGAGCAACCCGGCCAGTGCGGAGCGCGCGTCCGCATAGACCTTGTTCATAATCGCTCCATTTCTCCCGGCCGGCTCGCCATTCTACGCATAACGGCGCCGGCGGAAAGGTCAACTCTTGCTGGGATAGGCGTAGCTCTTGACGATCGGAAGCTGGATTTGCGGGTGCGGGTAGTAATTCCACGCCACGAAAATTGCGCCGAACAGGATACCGGCGATCAGTGCGGCGCCGATGCGATTGCGGAACGAAATCAAGCTGCCGAGCAAGGCTGAGGCGAAGGCGAACGCACCCATCAGCACGACATAAACCCAATTCACGGCCGACAGGTCGATAGGCATTATGGTTTCCCGAAATTACCTCGCTGACCCTATCCTACTCGACACAGCCATGCGCCGCGACACCTTGGCGGCCGTTCGCACAAGAAGATATAAGGCTCCGGCGACCCGCCAATGACATGAGACCGGCGCTGAGCCGGACGTCTCCTTCATGACCAATGTACTAATCCTGCTGACGCTGACCGACGCCGTCCGCAAGCAATACCATGCCCGGCTGCAGGCGCGCTTTCCCGAAGTTACGATGACGCTGGTCGATCATCATATCAAGGCCGGCCCCTATATCGCCGATGCCGACGCGATGGTGACCTTTGCGCCGATGCTGTCGCCCAAGGTGCTCGAAGCCGCCACCCGGCTGAAATGGGTGCAGGCGCTCGGCACCGGCACCGACAATCTCACCGACCAGCCGGCGCTGCGCAAAGACATCATCGTGACCAATATTCACGGCATCCACGGCCCGCCCGTCTCCGAAGCAGCCCTTGCCACCATGCTGGCGATGGCGCGCAATCTGCCGGGCGCGGTGCGCGGCCAGGACGCGCGGGAGTGGCGGCGCTGGCCGGCGCAGCTTCTCTACAACAAGACGGTGGGAATCTTCGGCGTCGGCGCCATTGCCGAATCTCTGGCGCCGAAATGCAAAGCCTTCGGCATGCGCGTCGTCGGCGTCAGTTCGGGCGCGCGGCCGGTCCCTGGCTTCGACCACGTCTATCCCCGCGACGAGTTGTTGCGGGTGGCCGGCGAGTTCGATTTCCTCGTGCTGTTGACGCCGCTGACGTCCGCGACCCGCAACAGCATCGACGCCAAGGTCTTGGCGGCGATGAAGCCGTCGAGCTTTTTGATCAATCTGGCGCGCGGCGGCGTGGTCGACGAAGCGGCGCTGGTCGAGGCGCTGCAAGAAAAACGTATCGCCGGCGCCGCCCTCGACGTCTTCAATCAGGAGCCGCTGCCGGCGGGACATCCGTTCTGGGCGATGGAGAACGTCCTCATCACCACCCACCAGGGCGGCTTCTGCGACGTCTATATCGACTTCGCGATGCCGACGATCGAAACCAATATGCGCTGCTTTCTCGATGGCAATCTCGCCGGCATGATCAATGTCGTGCCTCATTAAACGCTGTCATCCGCTCGTCCCCGCGGAAGCGGGGACCCAGACTGGATTCCCGCCGACGCGGGAATGAGCGGAAAATTTCCGAAGGGACCTCAAAATGCAACAGCTTTCCGAACGCCTGCAGACGCCGATTTCGACCGCCGAACTGGAACGCCGCTGGGCCGCGGTACGCGCCGCGATGGAGCGCGACAAGATCGACGTTCTCTTGATGCAGAACAACAACGACCATATGGGCGGCTATGTGAAATATTTCACCGATCTGCCGGCGACCAATGGCTATCCGCTCACCGTGGTGTTCCCGCGCGACGACCTGATGACGCTGGTCAGCCAAGGTCCGTTCGGCGGCGCCACCAACCCTTCGGAGAAATTCGACGGCATGCGCCGCGGCGTCAAGCAGTGGCTCTCCACCCCGAGCTATGCGTCATGCCATTATACCGCGGCTTACGACGCCGAACTCGCCGCGAAAGGGCTTGAGCCCTATGCGGGCGGCACCATTGGTCTCGTCGGCACCTATGGGATGTCGTACGCGCTGGTCGATTATTTGCAAAAAGGCCGTTTCTCCAACACCCGCTTTGTCGAGGCGCACGACCTTGTCGACAACATCAAAGTCATCAAAAGCGCCGAGGAACAGGAGCTGGTCCGTCGCTGCGCCGCGATGCAGGACGGCGCCATGCGCTCAGCTTTCGCGGCCGTCGAGCCCGGCATGCGCGACCGCGACATCGCGGCAATAGCGCAGTGCTACAGCCAGCGCCACGGCAGCGAGAACGGCATCTATCTCTGTGCGTCGATGCCTGCCGACAAGCCGGCGCAATTCAGCCAGCGCCACTACCAGAACCGTGTCATCGAGGAAGGCGACGCGATCGCGCTCTTGGTCGAGGATTCCGGTCCGGGCGGCATGTATACCGAGCTCGGCCGGACCTGCGTGGTCGGCAAGGCCTCGGCGGAACTCACGGACGAGTTCGCCTTCGCGCTCGAAGCACGCAAGTTCAACCTCAGTCTCCTGAAACCGGGCGCGGCGTCGAAGGACGTGTTCGCAGCCTATAACGAATTCATGCGCAAGAACGGCCGGCCGGAAGAGAAGCGCTTGCATTGCCACGGTCAGGGCTACGACCTGGTCGAGCGGCCGCTCATTCGCAGCGACGAGCCGATGGCGATCGCCAAAGACATGAATATCGTGGTGCATCCGACCTATATCCGCGGCCACGTGCTGTCCTGGGTCTGCGACAATTATCTGATCGGACCGAATGGCCCGGGCGAACGGCTGCATCGCTTTCCGGAAGCGATTACCGAACTCGGTTGATCTAAATCACAACACATCGCCAACATGCGTCGTACCGACAGGATCGGGCCGCAGCCCCGCTGCAGCACTGCGGCGACGGAGGTATTGTCATGAAATTTAAGCTACCGGCGGCACTGGCCGCAGCCACGATTGCGCTCGTTCCCGCGGCGCAGGCGCAGGATTTTCCGACCCGGACCATGACCATGGTCATCCCTTTCGCCGCCGGCGGCCCGACCGATATCCTCGGCCGTGTCATCGCCGGCCGCATGAGCGAGGTGATGGGGCAGACGGTGATTGTCGAAAACGTCGGCGGCGCCGGCGGCATGACCGGTTCGGCGCGTGTCGCCAATGCCAATCCCGACGGCTATCAATTCGTGCTCGGCACCGTCGGCACCCATGCGCAGGGCCAGACGCTCTACAAGACACCGCTCTACAACGCGGTCACCGATTTCACGCCCGCCGTTCTGATCGCGACCGTGCCGATCGTGCTGGAAACGCGCAAGGATCTGCCGGTCGACAACTTTAAAGAATTCGTCGCCTACGCCAAGGAGAACCAGACGAAGATGCAATTCGGCTCCGCCGGCGCCGGTTCGGCGACACATCTCGGCTGCGTGCTGTTGAACTACGTGATCGGCGTCAACATCACGCACGTTCCTTATCGGGGTACCGGACCGGCGTTGCAGGATCTCGAAGGCGGCCGCATCGACTACGTCTGCGACGTTATCACGACCGCAAAGCCGCCGATCGACGGCGGCTCGGTCAAGGGCCTTGCGATCCTGGATACCAAGCGTTCACCGGCGCTCCCCAACGTGCCGACGGCCGCCGAGGAAGGCACGCCTGATCTTGTCGCCTATACCTGGAACGCCATTTTCCTGCCGAAGAATACGCCCGCGCCGATCGTCAAGAAAATCCACGATGCAGCGCTCGAGGCCATGCATACGCCGGCGGTCCGCGACCGGCTGACCGCGCTCGGCGCCGAGGTTAGTTCCGATCAGGATTCGACGCCGCAGCATCTCGGCGAGCTGGTAAAGAGCGAAATCGCCAAATGGGCGGCGCCGATCAAAGCGAGCGGCGTGACGGCGGAATAATTTTCGATCGAGGTGACCGAAAACAAGCGCACCTCGGAACAACACAACGGCGTTGGTTAACAGCGCCGCTTTTCGTCCGCTGTTTGCACCAAAAAGTCCGCAATTGCGTCACCGTGTGGACACGCCGCCCGTCCCCTATGCGCGGCTGTTCCAGTAACGGAGGACGTCATGCTGCGTATTCGCATCGTCTCTGTGGCCGCCGTCGCCGCGATCGCCGTGGCGCTGGCGATCAATGTCGCGGCCGCGCAGACCGCAACCGATAGTCAAGCCGGCAAGCCGCTGGCGCTACTCGCCGGCTTGCGTCCGCCGCCCGAACATAAGGCGCATCAGAAGAGAACCGCGGTCCACGCGAAAACCGCCGCCGCGACGAGCAGAAAGACGGCGGCAAAAAAAACGGCCGCAACAACAAAATCGGCGCATAAAGAACGCCACCGCATCGCGGCTCAGCCCGCAGTCAAGCCGGTGGCCGTTGCCGCCGTGCGAACCGACGATCCGCCGGCGCCGCCGGCCACCAATGCGGCTGCAACAAGCGTCTGGCCGGCCGCCGCTACCGACGTTGCAATGGCGCCATCCGCGAGCGCGGCGTCAGACGATGGGCTGAAGATGAGCGCGGTCGTCGTGGACGGTCAAACCGTGCCGATCGCTTCGCCGGACCAGGTCAACGCCATGGATCTCGCTGCCGACGATCACATCGCCGCGAATGCTCCAGCGCCGGCCGATGGGACCGACGCGAAGCCCGCGGCGCGCGCCGTTTTTGCCGCGCCGGTCCATCGAGATGAAGCCAGAAGCCCCGTCGGCAGCGCCTCCTGGATCGCGGAAGTGCTGGCGGCCCTCGGTGGCGCCGTGACCGCGGGCACCGTCGCCTGGTTTCTGATCGGCGGCGGGCCGCAGCGGATGTACGGCTGACCCGCAATACCTCCGATCGGGAAGATCACGCGGCGCGAATCTCGCCCTTGGCCTTCAGGGTCTTGAACAGGTCGAAGGCGTCCTTCGGCTTCATGTTCTTGTGCACGACGGCCGCCACCGCCGCGATCATCGCCTGCGGCGCCTCGGACTGGAAAATATTGCGGCCCATGTCGACACCTGAAGCGCCCTGCTGCACGGCGTTATAGGCCATGGTCAGCGCCTCGAGCTCGGGCAGTTTCTTGCCGCCCGCCATCACGATCGGCACCGGACAGGACGCGGTGACGGTCTCGAAATCCTCCTCGACGTAATAAGTCTTCACATATTGCGCGCCGAGCTCGGCGATGATGCGGCAGGCGAGCCGGAAATACTTTGCATCGCGCACCATGGCCTTGCCGACGGCGGTGATGCCCATCACCGGTACGCCGGCGCGTAAGCCTGCATCGACGAGCTTCGTCATATTGTGCACCGAGCGGGTCTCGTGCTCGCCGCCGATGAAGACCTGGATGCCGACACCGGCGGCGTTGAGCCGCACCGCATCGTCCATGTCCATGGCGATCTGTTCGTCGGAAAGCTCGTCGCGCAAAATGCTCGGCCCACCGCTCGCCCGCAGCACCATCGGCTTTTGGCATTCCGCCGGAATGACGCTGCGCAAAATGCCGCGCGTGCAGAACAGCGCGTCGCAGGACGGCAACAGCGGCACAATGGAAAGATCGATGCGCTCGAGGCCGGTGGTCGGGCCTTGGAAATAGCCGTGATCGACGGCGAGCATCACGGTGCGGCCCGACGCGGGGTCGAACACCCGCGCCATGCGGTTCTTCATGCCCCAGTCGAGCTGATGGCTGCCTTTGAGGTAGAAACCCGGCGTCTGCTGCGGCTGATCGAGCGCGTAGCGTTGCCCTTCTTTGTCGGCTTCCGGCATGATGGCTCTGGTTCCTGCTGTCGTGCTTGATCGCTGTTGCCGGCGCTCAATTATCGTCGTCGGACTGGGGCTGGTTCGGGCCCTTCCAATACGGATTGATGCTGCAATAGCCGCGGTTGCCGGCCAGGATAAACGGCTGGCATTCGTCGACAGTGTCGTAGACGCATTCCCACATCAGGTCGCCGCCGCCATTATTGGTGACTGCGCACCATTTGGCATGGCCCCATAGGGCGGCCTCGCCCGGAGTCGGCGCCAAAGTCATGAAAATGCAGGTCGCGGCGGCCAATCCCGCCGCCGCCAATGCCACTCTGGGAATGCTGATTTTCACAGCGGCAGTTTAATCCGGCAAAGCCGAAAAGCAACGCGCGGCCACCGCGGTGCGCCTGGCGATTTCGCGGCGGGGGCTGGGTCCTCCCGCTTACCCCCTCTTGGCAATGTTCTCTTTTTGTTCTAAGGTACTTCCTCAGAACATCCACAGAACATCAACGCGTTTTCCTGGCGCGGGGAAACCAGCCAAATGACTGAGAGCATTTCGCTTTTACCATCCTCTCCGACTTTTCCCGGCATTCGGGATCGCGCCGTGGTGATGGAAGAATTGCGCCGTCTGCTGTCATCGACCAAGGCGAATTGGAACGGAACGCTGCCCTTCGGCCTTGCCGCGCTCGATTCCCACCTGCCAGAGGGTGGGCTCTCCGCGGCTGCGCTCCATGAGATCGTGCCCGAGATCCCAGGCGCCAATGCCGCCGCCTTCGGTTTCATCGTCGCCATTCTCGCCCGCATCTCGGCGAACTCCCCTCCCCCACATGGGGGGAGGGCAAAGATAGTCTTCGTCATGCCTGCCTACGGACATACCCGACACGGCCGGCTTTCCGGACATGGCCTCAACGCGCTCGGTCTCGATCCGGGCCGCGTGATCCTGGTCGAGACCGCGCACCACAAGGAAAGCCTGTGGGCGCTGGCCGAGGCGTTGCATTCGGGCGCACCGGCCGCCGTCGTCGGCATGATCGACCGGCTCGATCTCAAGACCAGCCAGAAGCTGCAGCTTGCGGCCAGCGATTGCGGGTTGCCGCTGTTGTTGTTGCGGCCGGCGCCGACGCTGGAAGCGAGCGCCGCGACAACGCGCTGGTGCGTCGGCACCGCGGAAGCCGCATACGACCGTTTCGGCCTCTACGCGCGCCCGCGATGGCATCTGCATCTCGAGCGCTGTCGCAACGGCCGGCCGGGCGAATGGGTAGTGGAGTACGATCATGTCGCGCATCGTTTCAGTTTGGCTGCCGCGCTGGCCGATCCAGCGCTTTATCGCGGCGCAAGCGATCGATCCGCAAGGGATCGATCCAGCAGACAAGCCGGTCGATCCTGAGCGGCCGTTCGTCCTTGTCGTTGCCGCATCCGGCGGCCCGCGTATCGCCGCCCTGAACGAGGCGGCGGAGCAATCGGGCCTCGCGGCCGGCGAGCCTTTGGCCGATGCGCGGGCGAAAGCGGATGCGCTGCAGGTGCGCGCCATCGATCATGCCGCCGACGATGACGCGCTGCGCCGGCTTACTTTATGGGCGACGCGCTACACGCCGACCGCCTCGCTATGGAATGAAGAAAACGGCGCCGACGGTTTTTTCCTCGAGATCGAAGGTTCGGCTCATCTGTTCGGCGGCGAGGCAAAACTCATCGCCGATCTTGCCGCCCGGCTCGCCCGGTTCGGGCTCAAAGCACGCCTTGCGGTGGCCGCAACGCCCGGCGCCGCCTGGGCGGCCGCGCGCTTTCACCGCTCGGTTTTGGCGGTCTTGCCGAGCGGCGAAGAAGCCGTGGCCCTTGCGGCGATGCCGATCGAGGCCTTGCGGCTTACGCCGCCAACGCGGCTCGCGCTGCGCCGGCTCGGCTTCAAAACCGTGGGCGCGCTGATCGACCAGCCGCGCGCGCCCTTTGCCGCGCGCTTTGCCGCCGAACTTTTGCGCCGTCTCGATCAGGCGCTCGGCCGCGCCGACGAACCGCTCGTGCCCATCGTCGCGCCGCCGGTCTATCACAGCCTGCATTATTTGCTCGATCCGATCTTCACCGCGGACGCGATCGTCGCCCGCGCCGGCCGGCTCATGCATAATCTCGTGGCTGTGCTGGTGCGCGACGATGTCGGTGCGCGCGCTTTGCGGCTTTGTCTCTATGGCGTCGATGGCGCGGTCAAAACGATCGAGATCGGGCTGACGCTGCCGACGCGCAACGTTGCCCATGTGACGCGCCTCGTCGAACTCAAGCTCGAAGCGCTGGCGGCAACGCAACAGGCCGGTTTCGGTTTCGAAGCGATCGGCCTTGCCGTCACCCGCGCCGAGGCCATGCCGGCACGGCAGACCGAGCTGATTTCAGTCGCCACGGGAGATAGCAGCACGGAGCAATGCGCGGCTTTGATCGATGCGCTGCGGCAACGTCTCGGCCCGGATCGGGTGCGCCGGTTCGAAGCCGTTGCAAGCCACCTTCCCGAACGCGCCGAAGCGCTGCCGCCGATCGACGGCGAGACGTCTGCCTGGCCGGAGCCCGAACAAATGCGCCCGCTTTTGTTGCTGCCGCGCGCCGAGCCGGCCGAGGTCACCGCCCTTATTCCCGACGGTCCGCCGCGGCGATTTTGCTGGCGCGGCGTGACCTATGACATAGCCGGCGCCCAAGGCCCCGAACGCATCGGTGCCGAATGGTGGCGTGAGCCCCATCTCTCCGCTCATTCCCGCGCAAGCGGGAATCCAGCTTCGAATGGAGAAAAGCAACTGGGTCCCCGCTTTCGCGGGGACGAGCGGCAACCCGCTCTCACCCGCGACTATTACCTCGTCGAAGACGAGACCGGCCGCCGCTTCTGGCTCTACCGCGAAGGCCTTTACGGCCGCGAGACCGTGGCGGCGCGCTGGTTCGTGCAAGGCCTGTTTGCGTGAGCGCGAGGCGCAAAATGCGTTCTGCTCCCCTCCCCCTTGTGGGGAGGGGTTGGGGGTCGGGAGGCGCCTCACAGAGGTCGACACATTCGCGTCACCTCGCGACCCCCCACCCCACCCTCCCCCACAAGGGGGGAGGGAAATGACCGGTTATGCCGAACTGGCCGTGACCACCAATTTTTCTTTCCTGCGCGGCGCCTCGCATCCGCAGGAAATGGTGGCGCGCGCCGACGAGCTTGGGCTTCACGCCATCGGCATCGCCGACCGCAATTCCTTCGCCGGCGTGGTGCGCGCTTATGGCGAAGCGAAAAAGCGAAAAATAAAACTCATCGTCGGCGTGCGCCTGGTCACAGTCGACGGTTTCGAGACGATTGCCTATCCGACCGATCGCGCGGCCTATGGCCGGCTCTGCCGCCTCATCACCGTAGGCAATCTCAAGGCCAAAAAGGGCGAATGCCATCTGACCTTCGACGAAATTCTCGACAGCAGTGAAGGCCAGATACTGATCGCACTGCCGCCACTCGATCTAGCCTCCGCTCATTCCCCAGTCTTCACCCACCGCCTCGCCACCCTCGCCCGCGCGGCGCCACACCGCACCTTTCTCGCCGGCGTGCACTATCATCGCGGCGACGAGCCGCGCCGGCTCGGGCTGTTGGCCGAACTCGGCGCCCGGCACGGGGCGCCGCTCGTCGCCGTCAATGACGTTCTTTATCACTCGGCCGAGCGCCGGCCGCTCGCCGATATCGTCACCTGCGTCCGCGAAAAATGCACGCTTAAAGACGCTGGCTTACGGCTCAGCGTCAATGCCGAACGTCATATCAAGCCGCCCGAGGAAATGGCGCGGCTGTTTCAGAGCTTTCCCGAGGCCGTCACCCGCAGCGTCGAAATCGCCAACGCCTGCCGCTTTTCGCTGAGCGAATTGAAATACGAATATCCCGACGAGCCGGTGCCGGAAGGCAAGACCGCCCAAGAACATCTTGCGGATCTCACTTGGGCGGGCGCGCGCGAGCGCTATCCCAAGGACAAATATCCGCAAGGCATTCCGGAGGACGTCAAGAAACGGCTCGACGACGAACTTGCCCTCATCGCCAAGCTCGATTACGCCCGTTACTTCCTCACCGTCCATGACGTCGTTTCCTTCGCGCGGCGGCAAGAGAAGGAAATCCTCTGCCAGGGCCGCGGCTCGGCCGCCAACAGCGCGGTGTGCTTTTGCCTCGGCATCACCTCGGTCAATCCGGACAAAAGCAATCTGTTGTTCGCGCGTTTCATTTCCGAGAACCGCGGCGAGCCGCCCGACATCGACGTCGACTTCGAGCACGAGCGGCGCGAGGAAGTGATCCAATACATCTACCGGCGTTACGGCCGTCATCGCTCAGCGATCTGCTCGACCGTCGTGCATTACCGCTCGCGCCGCGCCATCCGCGAAGTCGGCAAGGTTCTGGGCCTGACGGAAGACATCACCGCGGCGCTCGCCAAGACGGTATGGGGCTATGGCGACGGTCTGCCGGACGATCATATCCGCCAGGCCGGTCTCGATCCGGAAAATCCGGCTATCCGGCAGGCGACAGCGCTCGCCGACGAACTGATCGGTTTCCCGCGCCATCTGTCGCAGCATGTCGGCGGCTTCGTGCTCACCAAAAGTCCGCTCGACGAGACGGTGCCGATCGGCAATGCCGCGATGGACGATCGCACCTTCATCGAATGGGACAAGGACGACATCGACACGCTTGGCCTGATGAAAGTCGACGTGCTCGCGCTCGGCATGTTGAGCTGCCTGCGCCGCGGCCTCGATCTTCTCAAACAACATTACGGCGCCGACTATTCGCTCGCCACGCTGCCGCAGGACGACGC
>Ga0181526_10000467_pt1 | contig 43263 bp, 30 predicted proteins | sample PEATcosm2014_Bin_35_FD_119750 | JGI IMG/M metagenome (GOLD analysis project Ga0181526, IMG submission 119750) | Peatland microbial communities from MTU Mesocosm Facility, Houghton, MI, USA - PEATcosm2014_Bin06_30_metaG | ecosystem: Environmental > Terrestrial > Soil > Wetlands > Peat | place...
CGTGTCGGTCCGCTCTTGATTCGGGAACACCGGGAAAACGCTCAAACGGCCAGTGGTGGAAAAACCCGCGGCACCGCCTCCAAATCAAGAACTTCAACCAAAAAACTCAAGAGCAAAAACTAGCGGCATTGGCCGTCTTGGTCGCACTCGTCGGCGTCTCGCCGACGAGACACATTCTACGGCTGCATCTTTATTTAAACTGCTCTAGCTTCCCTGTTCTTGCCTTTGTCTCGGGTCGTTTATCAGAGCAGGAAATGATTTAATCCATTCCCAATCCTGTCATCCTGTCTTTTTCCTGCTCCGCCTCCCTGTCTTGCCCCCGTTGTGTGATTCTTAAGCCTTTGCCGCGCAAGGCCTTAAACCTGTTCCCGCCGCGGCCAACATCGATTACAAAAATAGTTTAACATATTCGTTGTTTCGATGAATATCTATGCTACAATGTAGCCTGATGATTGGCTCAATGAGGCCATGCCGAAAAACTGAAAATATTGAAACCACCAATAAACACCCTCCATATTATGAGTGCCCGCAATGGAAAAATTGCCCGCCTGCCACGCTCTGTCCGCCACCAATTAAACGAACGCCTCGAACGCTCCGAGCCAAGCCCCCAACTCCTCGATTGGCTCAACACCCTCCCGGAGGTGAAGGAAGTCGTGCAAAACCACTTCGCCGGCGTCCCCATCAGCAAGCAGAACCTGAGCGAATGGCGCCAGGGCGGTTTCCAGGAATGGCTCGCCCGCCAGGACTTGTGCGAAGACGCCCGGGACGTAAGGCAATTGTCGGAGGAGATGGACGACGACGAATCGCAAATGGTGCTGGCCGATGACGTGGCCCAGGTGCTGGCCGCCCGTTTTGGCAGCCTGATTGCCAACTGGAACGGCGAGGTGGACGAGAAGTTCGAGGCCAAGTCGAAGGTCTTGAACCGCCTGTGCCGCAGTGTGGTGCAATTGCAGCGCGGCATGCACCGGTCCAAGCGGGAGGGTTTTGAATTGACCTGCAAGCTGGAGGAACAGGAGAAAAGCGAGCAGGAACAGATGAAGAAGAAATTACTCAGGCCGTTTTTCGATACGCTGAGGCTGAATTCGATGGCCAAGCTGTTCGGGGGCGGCACGGCGGGCCGGAAAATCGCCCAATACATTTTGGCGGTTCAGAATGACAATCTGGACGCCGAATTCGACGTGTTGCCCACCGACAAATTTGAGCATGAGGAACCTGCTCCACAGGAAGCAGAGCCGGTCAAACCGACCCAAAAACGGCAGAATGTCAAACAGGCCGGGAAAAGCAGGCCGGACAACGCGGCTAAACCGTTGGAGGAAAGCGAGATGGAGGGTGAAAACGACGGGAAATCCAGTCAGGCCGGGTCAAACCCAGTCAAAGTAAATCAAACCGATTTGGCACCCATAAGTCCCATTCCTCCCATGCTTCCCATCAGTCCCATCCGCCTTCCCGGCAGTGGTTTCACGGACCCGCCCAAACCGGTATCGTAAATTCCATTGCCTTTTAGGATGGCTTTCTTAACATCCAGCACACCTGAAAATGAGGAGGCCATGGGGTGTTCACCTTACTCAATGGTTCTTGGTGAAAGCTGCCGCGTGGGGCACTATACTGCAGGAAGTGTCGTAAGAACACCATGCAGACTCTGCCCTTGCGCTTTCAAAAATGGATGGCCGCGCGCCCAAGCGCGGGTGAGCCGCCTTTGCGGGCCGAGTTGTTCAGCGTCGAACAGTTGGCGCGTCATGCCAAGGCTCTCGCAGCCAATCACCAGGTGGTCGCCCGGCGGCGTTCCAACCGTTTGCTGGCCCGGTTGGGCCAAAACGAGGACATACTAAGAGCCTTCAACCGCGCCACCCTCGCCGTAAATCCAAACCGGATCATCACTCCCGCCGCCGAATGGCTTCTGGACAACTTTTACCTGATCGAAGAACAGATTCAACTGGCCAGGCGGCATCTGCCCCGGGCCTACAGCCGGGAGTTGCCCCGCCTCTTGAACAGCCCTTCCGCCGGACTTCCGCGCGTTTACGACATTGTGCTTGAATTGATCTCGCATGTGGATGCCCAGATTGATCCGGGACTGCTCCGCGCCTTCATCGCCGCTTACCAAACGGTGAGTTCCTTGAAACTGGGCGAGTTGTGGGCCATTCCAATTATGTTGCGCCTGGGGTTGATAGAAAACCTCCAGCGCGTCACCAGCCGGCTGACCATCGCGCGGGAGGATCGCGATCTGGCGGATACATGGGTGGATCGCTTGCAGGACATGGCGGAAAAGAATCCGTCCCACCTCGTTGTGGTGGTGGCGGACATGGCGAAATCCGATCTGCCCATCTCGAGTTCGTTCGTGGCGGAGTTTTGTCAGCGTTTGTCGCGCCAGAGTCCGGTGTTGCATCTGGCGCGCGGTTGGCTGGAACAGCGGCTGGTTGAACAAGGGTTGTCCATCGAACAGCTTGTCCAACTGGAGAGTCAGAATCAGGCTGCCGATCAGGTTTCCGTCAGCCACAGCATTGCCAGTCTCCGTTTTTTGAGCGCCATGGACTGGAAGGAGTTCGTGGAGAGCTTGAGTCTGGTGGAGGAGACATTGCGGAAAGATCCGGCCGCTGTTTACAGCGAGATGGATTTTGCCACCCGCGATCGTTATCGCCATTCGGTCGAATTCATTGCCCGGCACAGCCAACTCCCGGAAGCGAAGGTCGCGCAATGCGCCATCCAACTGGCCGCAGACAGTGCGCGGCAAAAGGGGCGCGAAGACCGGACCGCCCATGTGGGCTTTTATCTGATCGATAAAGGCCGGTCCATGCTGGAGCGCAGGGCGAATGTGCGGTGGCCGTGGCAAACGATCGTGGAACGAAGCATCCACCGTTTTCCGCTGACGTTTTATGCGGGCGGCATTGGGGTGCTCACCTTGCTCGCCACGTTCGGGTTTATGCGGCAGGCCCAGACGCTCGGAGTGGAGGGATGGAAACTTATTTTCTTCATCCTTGTTTTCCTCCTTTGCGCCAGTCAATTTGCTGTGGCGTTGATGAACTGGCTGTCCACTCTGCTGGTGAAACCCCGCCTGCTTCCGCGCCTGGACTGTTCCTCCGGCATCCCCTCAGACTGCTCCACCATGGTGGTGGTTCCAACGATGCTCGCGAGCTTGGAAGGCGTTGATCGCCTCATCGAGACATTGGAGATACATTACCTCGCAAACCGCGATCCGCACCTCCACTTCGCCTTGCTGACGGATTTCCAGGACGCAGCCAGGGAGATTTTGCCCGAAGATAAAGCATTGCTTGAGCGGACGCGGGCCGGAGTCGAGAATCTCAACCAGAAGTATCCTTCCGGAAACAATGCCCTCTTTTTCTTGTTTCACCGGCCGCGCCGTTGGAATGCCGGGGAAGGATTATGGATGGGGTACGAACGCAAGCGGGGAAAGCTGATGGAGTTCAACGCCCTCCTCCGCGGCGGCTCCGGCGAATGCTTTTCCGTGATCGTGGGAGAGACGACCCTCCTGCCTGCCATCAAATATGTCATCACGCTCGACACCGACACCCAATTGCCACGCGATGCCGCCCGCCAGCTTGTGGGAACGATGGCCCATCGGTTGAACCGCCCGGAATTCGATGCTGTGCGCGGGATTGTCGTCGAAGGCTACGGCATTTTGCAACCACGCGTCGGAGTAAGTCTCCCCAGCGCCCGGCGATCCTGGTTTGTCCGGATCTTTGCCGGCGAAGCGGGCATTGATCCTTACACGCGGGAAGTGTCCGACGTGTATCAGGATGTTTTCCAAGAAGGCTCATTTGTCGGAAAGGGAATTTACGATGTGGATGCGTTTCAACGGGCCATGAATGGTCGCGTGCCGGAGAATACCATTCTCAGCCACGATTTGTTGGAGGCGAGCCTTGCCCGTTCCGCGCTCGTCAGTGACGTTGAATTCTACGAAGACTACCCTTTCCGCTATAACGTGGACATCGACCGCCGTCACCGTTGGATTCGCGGCGACTGGCAGATCACGCAATGGCTTCTGCCGCGGGTCCCCGGTTGTGACGCCCGTCGCATTGCCAATCCGCTTTCCGTACTGTCCCAGTGGAAGATTCTCGACAACTTGAGGCGCAGTCTTGTGCCCATGGCCCTGATGTTCCTCATGCTCGGCCCGTGGCTGATCCTTCCCCAACTAGGCGGCCTTGGGCCGCTGCTGGTCATTGCGATCATCATGCTCCCGGGATTTTTGTCGGCGTTCGTCAGCGCGGTTCGCAAGCCGGCTGATTTGCCGTGGGCAATGCATCTGCGGGGAGCGGTTGGGTCGTACGGCCGGCAGCTCGGCCAGATTTTTCTCACCCTGGCATTTCTACCTTACGATGCCTTCATCAGCCTGGACGCGATTGGAAGAACACTGCTGCGAATACTCGTGACGCACAAACGACTCCTGGAGTGGCAAACGTCGAGCGAATCCGAACGAACAACCCGCTCCGATCTCAGCGGCTTTTACGCCACCATGTGGATCACGCCGGTTGTGGCGCTGGCGACCGGCCTTTACCTGGCCACCGCGCAGCCAGCCGAACTGTATCTGGCCCTGCCCATCCTGGGGGTCTGGTTCGCCGCTCCGTGGATCGCCTGGCGGATCAGCCAGCCCATTGAATCCCTGGCGCCGGATTTGACGGCAGAGCAGTTGACCTTTCTGAGACGCACCGCCCGCAAGACGTGGCATTTTTTCGAAACCTTTGTCACCGCGGAGGAGAACTGGCTGCCGCCGGACAATTTCCAGGAGGTTCCCGCGCCGACGATCGCTTCACGCACTTCGCCCACGAACATGGGCCTGGCGCTGCTCGCCAATCTGGCCGCCCGGGATTTGGGCTATCTCTCGACGGGCGGCTTGATTCGACGCACCCTGGACACCTTCACCACGATGCAACGACTCGAGCGTTATCGCGGGCACTTCTACAATTGGTATGAAACGCGAACGCTGCGGCCGCTCCGCCCGCTCTATGTATCAAGTGTTGACAGCGGCAACCTGTCGGGACATTTGCTGACGCTCGGCTCCGGATTGAGGGAACAGGCCGGGGAACAGATTTTCACGCCCCGGATTTTTGCCGGTCTGCGCGACACGGTGGGGGTTCTCAGAGAATTGGCGGGCGAAAATGCCGCACTGGCAAATCTCGACGCGGAATTGGAGAAAGCCCCTTCCAGCCTGCGCGCGGCGTTTGCCCTGTTGGAACGGGTGGCGAGCCAGGCGAACAAGATCGCTGCCTCGCTGGCAAAGAAAGAGGATGAACTCAAAGGGTGGGCCCAAACTCTGAAGCAGAATTGCGATGCGCATTTGGAGGAAATGCTTTTCCTCGCGTCGTGGGCGGCTTTGCCAGCCCCAAGTCGCGGCGGCCGGCTTAAGGAGATGCTCGCCCAACTCGACCAGGCGCCAACCTTGCGGGAGGTTTCGAACTTTGAGCAATCGCTCAGTCCGTTGATCGAAGCGGCATTGCAAAACCTCCCGGTGGAACCCGCCCAATTCCGAAAGGAAGAACAAGAACATCTTGCTGAACTCTCCCGCTGTTTGCGGGAAAGCAGCGACCATGCCCGTCAGCGCCTGCTCGCGTTGGATACACTGGCCACGCAAAGCGACGAACTGGCCGCGATGGATTTTACATTCCTCTTCGACCCGGCGAGGGATTTGTTTTCCATCGGGTTCAACGTGACCGACCGCCGGCGTGACACCAGCTTCTATGATCTGCTGGCCTCGGAGGCGCGCTTGTGCAGCTACGTCGCCATCGCCCTGGGGCAGGTTCCGCAGGACCACTGGTTCTCGATGGGCCGTCTGCTCGTCGCGGCGCGGGGCGGGCCGATCCTGGTTTCGTGGAGCGGTTCGATGTTCGAATATCTGATGCCGCTGCTGGTCATGCCCAACTATGAGAACACTTTGCTCGATCACACCTGCAAAGCGGCGGTGCAACAACAAATCGAGTATGGGGAATTACGCGGCCTGCCCTGGGGCATTTCCGAGTCGGGCTACAATCGGACCGACGTTCAACTGAACTACCAGTATCGCGCCTTCGGCGTGCCGGGCCTGGGTTTGAAACGAGGATTGGCCGAGGACCTTGTGATCGCTCCTTACGCCACCGCCATGGCGCTGATAATCGCGCCGCGGCAAGCGTGTGAAAACCTGCAACGGCTGGCGGTCGAGGGGCGCGAAGGAGCCTTCGGCTTCTACGAAGCAGTGGATTACACGCCAGCGCGTCTGCCGCCGGACGAGACGAGCGCCACCATCCGATCCTTCATGGCGCATCATCAAGGGATGAGCTTGCTGGCATTGGTGAATCTGTTGCGGGACCACCCCATGCAACGGCGTTTCATGGCCTGTCCGTTGCTCCAGGCGGCGGACTTGCTGTTGCAGGAGCGTGTGCCCAAGACCGCCGCAGGCGTGCTTTCGGAAGATTTGAAATTGGAGGAATCGCGCCCGCTGGCCGGAAACGGCGAGGCTGTCATGCGTGTTTTCACGAATCCCACAACGCCGGCGCCGGAGGTCCATCTTTTGTCCAACGGCCGCTATCATGTCGTCATCAGCAGCGCCGGCGGCGGCTACAGTCGCTGGCGGGATCTGGCGGTCACCCGCTGGCGCGAAGATGCCACGCGCGATTGTTGGGGAACCTTTGTTTATCTTCGCGATCTGGCGACGGGAGATTTTTGGGCCACCGCGCATCAACCCACCTTGCGCGCGACCAAAGGCTACGAAGCCATCTTCACGCAGGCGCGCGCGGAGTTTCGGCAACGTCATGCCGGCCTCGAAATCCATACCGAGATCAGCGTGTCGCCGGAAGACGACGTGGAGTTGCGGCGCATCACGATCACCAACCGTTCACCCGTGGCGCGCATCATTGAATTGACCAGTTACGCGGAAGTGGTGCTGGCGGTTCCGGCTGCGGACGCGGCGCATCCCGCTTTCAACAATCTCTTCGTGCAAACAGAATTCGCCCGGGAATCTTCCGCCATTCTCTGCACCCGCCGTGCCCGTTCCGAGGAGGAAAAGCCGCCGTGGTTGCTGCATCTGATGGTGGGTCAAGGCGGCGAACAGGGGGAAATCTCCTGCGAAACCGATCGCTCCCGGTTCATTGGGCGGGGCGGCACCCTGGCCAATCCTGCCGCAATGCAGGGCATTGCGCCATTGTCCAACACCGGCGGGTCCGTGCTGGATCCCATTATTTCGCTGCGGCGCACGGTCACTTTGCCGCCCCATGAAACCGCCATCATTGACTTGGTTCTTGGCGTGACAGAAAACCGGGAAGCGGCGCTGGCGCATGTGGAAAAATATCAAAGCTCGCGCATGGCTGACCGCGCCTTCGATCTGGCGTGGACCCACAGCCAGGTGATCTTGCGCCAACTCAACGCCACGGAGGGGGAGGCCCAACTCTACGGCCGGCTGGCCAGCGCTTTGATCTATGCCGACCCCGCCCGCCGGGCCACCCCCAGCGTGCTGCGCAACAACCGGCGCGGCCAGAGCGGCCTTTGGAGTTATGGCATCTCGGGCGACGCGCCGCTGGTTCTGCTCCGCATCAGCGACATGGGGAAGATTGAGATCGTCCGGCAGCTTATCCAGGCGCACTCCTACTGGCGCATGAAGGGACTGACCGTTGATCTCGTCATCTTGAACGAGGACGTTTCGGTTTACCGCCAGGCCTTGCAAGACCGGATCACAAGGCTGATTTCGTCCGGAATTGAAGCGCAAATGCTGGACAAGCCGGGCGGCATCTTCGTCCGGCGCCTCGAACAAATTCCCAACGATGATCGAGTGCTGCTGCAATCCACGGCACGAATTGTTCTGGACGATGAGAAGGGATCCTTGACGGAACAACTGGAACAACGAAGTGTTTTGGGCCCCTCAGTCCCGCCCCTGACGCCCATCCGCTTCAGGTCTGCTGATTTGCCCGCGCCCCTCCCTCAACGCGAACTGATTTTTCCGAACGGCTTTGGTGGCTTTACCCGCGACGGCCACGAATATGTCATCACCCTTCAGCGCGGCCAGATGACGCCGGCGCCGTGGGTCAATGTGCTGGCCAATCCCTGGTTCGGGACGGTCATTTCCGAGAGCGGCGCTGCTTACACCTGGGTGGAGAATTCCCATGAATTTCGACTCACTCCCTGGAGCGACGATCCCGTCCAGGACACCACGGGCGAGGCCTTCTACATTCGCGACGAGCAGACCGGACAGTTCTGGTCTCCCACGCCGTTGCCCGCGCGCGGCACAACGCCCTATGTCATTCGCCACGGCTTTGGCTACACCGTGTTCGAGCATACCGAAAATGGCATCGCTTCCGAGTTGTGGGTCTATGTGGCGATGGACGCTCCGGTGAAATTCTCAGTGTTGAAATTGCGCAATGTTTCGGGGCGTCCACGCCGCTTGTCCGTCACCGGTTACTGGGAATGGGTTTTGGGCGACTTGCGGCATAAAAGCCTGCTGCATGTGCAAACGGAAGTGGACCTCAAGACCGGCGCGTTGCTGGCGCGCAATTATTACAACACCGAATTCCCCGATCGCATCGTGTTCCTTGATGTAAACGACATAACGCGCACACTGACCGGAGACCGGAAAGAGTTCGTTGGCAGGAACGGAAGCTTGTCGCAGCCGGCGGCGCTGAAGCGCGCCCGCCTGTCCGGCAAAGTCGGTGCGGGGCTGGATCCGTGCGGCGCGGTGCAAGTCACCTTCGATCTGGCGGATGAACAGGAGCGGGAAACGAGTTTTCGCCTCGGAGTTGGCCGCAACGCGGAAGAAGTGGAAAATCTGGTCCGGCGCTTTCGCGGGGCCGACGCCAGCCGTGTTGCGCTTGAAGGGGTCTGGTCCTATTGGAATCGAACCTTGGGCACGGTGAACGTGGATACGCCTGATCCAGCCGTGAATGTGATGGCCAATGGCTGGCTGTTGTATCAGACCTTGAGCTGCAGGCTCTGGGGCCGGACAGGGTTTTATCAATCCGGCGGCGCCTACGGATTCCGCGACCAGTTGCAGGACGTGATGGCGCTGGTACATGCCGAACCGGCGCTGACCCGCGAGCATTTGCTCCGCGCCGCCGCGCGTCAATTCCGGGAAGGCGACGTGCAACATTGGTGGCATCCGCCGGCGGGACGCGGCGTGCGGACGCATTGTTCCGATGACTATCTGTGGCTGCCGTACGCCACCTGCCGTTACGTTTCGTGTGTGGCGGACACGGGCGTCCTCGAAGAAATGGTTCCCTTCCTTGAAGCCCGGCCGGTCAAGCCGGAGGAGGAATCTTACTATGATTTGCCGAATCGCTCCGAAGAGACGGCCACGCTTTACCAACATTGCGTGCGCGCCATCGAGCACGGATTGAAATTCGGCGAACACGGTCTGCCTCTGATGGGTTGCGGCGACTGGAATGATGGCATGAACCGGGTGGGAAACCAGGGACGCGGCGAAAGTGTCTGGCTGGCTTTCTTTCTTTGCGATGTGCTCACCCAGTTTGCCCAACTGGCCCGCGCGCACCAGGATCCCGCCTTTGCCGAACGCTGCCTTGCTCAAGCGCGGCAACTGCAACAAAACATTGACCAACATGCCTGGGACGGCCAATGGTATCGCCGCGCCTACTTCGACAATGGAGAGCCGCTTGGCTCCGAGACCAATCCAGAATGTCAGATCGATTCCCTGCCGCAAAGCTGGTCGGTCATCAGCGGCGCCGGCGATCCACAGCGTTCCAGTCAGGCGATGAACGCCGTTGACCGGCGACTGGTCCGGCGAAACGCCAAACTGATCCAGTTGTTCGATCCGCCTTTCGACAAGTCGCCCTTGAACCCCGGTTACGTCAAAGGCTACATTCCGGGCGTGCGGGAGAACGGCGGCCAATACACGCACGCTGCGATCTGGACCGCCATGGCCTTCGCCCTCATGGGTGAAAACGACCGCGCCTGGGAGATGTTTGCGCTGCTCAATCCCGTCCATCACGGCAGGACTCCCAAACAAATCGCCACCTACAAAGTCGAGCCTTATGTCATCGCCGCCGACGTCTATGCGGTGGCGCCGCACACGGGCCGGGGCGGATGGACCTGGTACACGGGATCTGCCGGCTGGATGTATCGGCTGCTCATCGAAACGCTGCTGGGCGTGAACATCGAGGGAGATCAACTGCGTCTGACCCCCCGACTTCCGAAAAGCTGGACCACCTATAAAATCCACTACCGCTACCGGCAAACCGTTTATCACATCACCATCACCCGGCTGGCCGCTGATTGGGCCGGCGCGAATCAACTCTTCCTCGACGGAAATGAACTGGCCGCGAAGACCGTCCCCCTGGTGGATGACCACTGTGAGCATTCCGTCGAATTGAAAGTCTTGAGTCCGGTCAGCGCCCCCGAAGCCCGGAGCGTTCTCCCGGCTGCGGTTTGAATGCTCCCCCAAACAATTACTTTTCAGTTTGAAAGGCAGTTTTAAATTTCTCAAGAAAACCCACCCCGAAAAAAACCGTGAAATAAAAACCGTGAAATTTTCCGCATTATGCAAAGTCACAAGCTGTTGTCACCACGGTGTTTACAAAATACGGTTGAACCTAGTATTTACAGAAACGTCGAATGAGAGCCGCCGTGGCTGCGAAAAAACTTGTCCCGCACCCACTGACTCATGAGTGTTTGCATACGATCATTGGTCTGGCGACATGCGGTAAAGTCCCGCACCGTGGGCTTTAATAACGGGCGCAAATTCGTTCGCGACCGAACCAAGGTCTTTCTGCTGCCATAAATCCCGGACGCGAACTTTGCCAGTGAAACCAAGCTCCGATAATTTTACCGTCACTGCCGCCGAGGCCTCGGCCGCTCCTGTTGCGCGCGTGTTGAACAGCGCGACATATTTGTCCGCCGAGCCGGGCGCGTCGGCGACCCAGGCATAGAAGCCGCCGCGATGAAAGAGTTCACGGTTGTTGGAACTCTTTTGATTCACGGCGATGACCTCGTCGTTGGTGAGCAAGGAGAGCGTGAAATCGTCGAGCTTGGTGAGGTCAGCGCCGATCATCAGGGGCGAACGCGCAATGCTCCAGAGCGACATGAGCGTGAACTGCTCGTCGCGAGAGAAATGCGTTTTGTTTTTTCCCATTTGCAGGACGCCAACCGGCAGCATGTCGGCATCGGGAAAATGTCCCGGCCCGCAAAACGGCATCCAGTCGCGCACGCGGTCGAACTGCTCAAAAAGCAGGTCCCACTTGTCCCAAAAATCATCGCTGATGCGCCATAAGTTGGCGTGCGTGCTGATGTGTTCGCCTTCGCTGACCGGCGTCGCGCCTGGCGACGTGCTGAAAACAACCGCCCGGCCAGCGTGGTCAATCGCCCGGCGAATGGCTTCAATTTCCGCAGTGTGATACGGCCTGGAAAGATCATCCACTTTCACGAAGTCCAAACCCCACGACGCGAACTGGTCGAAAACCGAATCATAATACTCCTGTGCGCCGGGCTTGGACATATCCACGCCGTACATATCGCTGTTCCAAAGACATTTACTGTTGGTGTCGGCGACATCGGCGGCGGTGCGGCTCGCGCCTTTGATTGGAGTTTTCGCCGCCACCGCCTGACGCGGAATGCCGCGCATGAGATGGACACCGAATTTCAGGCCAAGGCTGTGAACGTAATCGGCCAGCGGCTTGAAACCGTTGCCATTAATTGAGGAGGGAAATTTATTTGTCGCCGGCACAAGCCGTCCCCACTGGTCCATTTCCAGTTTTGCGTTTTTGCGATAATCGAAACCGCTGGCCAGCGGCTCATACCATTGGATGTCCACGACGATGTATTCCCAGCCGTGGCGATGCAAATTCGCCGCCATGAAATCGGCCTGGGCGCGGGTCTGTGCCTCGGTCACAGTCGTGGCGAAGCCGTCCCAACTGTTCCAGCCCATTGGTGGCGTCTGCGCCCATGACCAGTAGTCGGGATCGGACGCGTTTGCCGCAATCAACCCGCCAAACAGTCCGGCGGAAAGGAACATTAGGAACAAATGACGTTTCAGGTTCATAGATTTGTTTCAGCAATGGATTTTTGAACTAAAATGTTTCAAAATGCAATATGCAGGTTCTGCTCCGTTACCTCCAAAGGCTGCCCAAGCAGTCCCGCGCCGTGTTGCAGACGTGCCTTTACGGCTTGGGCGCTGGCGCGTCAGCGGTGTTTTTTCAGTTGGGCATAAACTGGCTCTACCGGATCGGGCTGGTCGGGCTGTCCCGCCAATCAACGTCCACCTTCCTGATCGGCAGCCTGGCCATTATCGTCGTTTCATCCCTGCTGATGGGCTGGCTGTTGAACTCGTTTTGCCGCGAGGCGGCCGGAAGCGGCATTCCGCAGCTCAAGCTCGCCTTCTGGAAGGATTTCGGGACCGTGCCGTGGCGCGTAGCCTGGGTGAAATTTGTCGCCGGGATCGTTAGCATCGGCGGCGGCCAGAGCCTGGGGCGCGAAGGGCCGAGCGTGCAACTGGCTGGCGCGGTAAGCTCGAACCTGGCCGGCCTGGCTGGCGAACCTAAACAAAACCGGCGTCTGGCAGCCGCGGCTGGCGCAGCGGCGGGCCTTGCGGCGGCCTTCAACACTCCGCTGGCGGCCACAACGTTCGTGCTGGAGGAAATCATTGGCGACCTGAACAGCCGGTTGCTGGGCGGCGTGCTTCTGGCGTCGGTCCTGGGCGCGCTGGTGGTGCATGGCGTCATCGGCAAGCAGCCTTCCTTCACCCTCACCGGTGTGGATGCGCCGTCGTGGGTGGGTTACGCATTGACCCCCGTGGTAGCGGCCCTGGCGGGCTTGGTGGGCGTGTATTTCCAGAAGGCGTCGCTGGGATTGCGGGGGCGGATGAAGTCCAACCGCCGGATTCCCGGCTGGCTGCTGCCGCTGGCGGGCGGGTTGATTACGTGGGGACTGGGCGTGGCGGTATTTGAAAGGACGCAACGGCTGGGCGTGTTCAGCCTGGGTTACGGCGACCTGTCGAGCGCCCTGGCCGGCGACATCGGCTGGCAACTCGCGGCGGTGCTTTTAGTCGCCAAGTTCATCGCCACTTTCACCTGTTACGGTTTTGGCGGGTGCGGCGGGATTTTTTCGCCCACGTTGTTCTTCGGCGGCATGACGGGTGTGGCGCTGGCAGGGCTGGTGGGACTGGAATGGCCGATGGCGCGGGCCGACGCGCTGACACTGGCAGTGGTGGGGATGAGCGCGTGTCTTGGCGCGGTGGTGGGGGCGCCGGTGACGGGCATTCTAATCGTTTTTGAAATGACGCATGAGTTTGCGCTGGTGCCCGTGCTTATGATCGGCGCGCTGGCAAGCCAAGCGGTCAGCCGCAAGATGAACCGGCAGAATTTTTACGATGCGCTCCTGACCCAGGACGGCCACCACATTGAACAGGTGCGTCCGCCGCGCGATTTGCAAAGCTGGCAGCAATTGCCGGTTTCGGCGATAGCGAATTTTCGTCCGGTGATTATCCGCGATCTGGCCCCGGCCAAATTGCAGGACGTTCTGAAGTCGCATCCTTATCAGCGTTTCGCCGTCGTGCAGGAGGACAAACTGGCGGGCGTACTCACACGCCGGGAAGCCGAGGCGGCGCTGCGGGAAAATCGCGTCCCCAAACTGGAAAGCGCCGCGGCCTGCCTGCCGCACCAGACGATCCGCAAGCTGCAGGGGTTGTTGGTCGAGTCGCCCAGCAACTTCGTCGTCCTGGTGGATGACGAAGGCGGGAAAATCCTGGGCATCATCACCCTGCACGACCTGTTGCGCGCCGAAGTCAAGAAGGCCGGGAGCAGTGACCTGTGAAGGCGCGGTTTTGAGCGTCGATGAAACTTGGGGTTGCAGAATTTTGACTTCAGAGCCGTTTGCGGAAGGATTTCAATTCCCGCCGGCGTTTCGCGGTGGTCTTGGGATAGGCCATTTTAAGTTCATTGAGCGCATCCAGGACAATTTGGGAAACAATCAACCGGGCATTTTCCTTATCATCGGCGGGAACGACATGCCAGGGCGTGCGATGGGTGCTGGTCGCCTTCAGGCACGCCTCATAAGCCTTCATGTAATGCTGCCAGTATCTCCTCTCGTGGATGTCAGCGAGGCTGAATTTCCAGTTTTTGTCCGGCTCGTCAATCCGCTCAAGGAATCGCTTTCGTTGCTCATCCTTCGACAGGTGAAGGAAGAATTTGATGATCCGGGTGCCGTTACGGTGGAGATGCTCCTCCAAGTCCACGATGGAACGATACCGCTCTTCCCATATGGACTTCTCGTCGAGCAACTCATGCGGAAGCTGCTGGCCGCGGAGGAGCTCCGGATGGACGCGAACAACAAGCACCTCCTCGTAGTAGGAACGATTGAAGATGCCGATCCGCCCCCGTTCCGGAAGACGGCGGGTCGTGCGCCAAAGAAAATCGTGTTTCAGTTCCTCGGAGCTTGGCTGCTTGAAACTGAAAACCTCGCAGCCTTGCGGATTGACCCCGGACAGGACGTGGCGGATGGCTCCGTCCTTGCCGCCAGCGTCCATTCCCTGAAAAATCAGCAGCAACGCATAGCGATCGGACGCGTAGAGAAGCCGTTGCAGCGAGGCCAACTGTTCAACGTGTTCTCCCAGCAGTTTTTGGTACCGCTTCTTCGACTTGCAAAATGGCGGCACAATCGTCGGCCACTCTCTGAGTTTAACCTTTTCCCCGGGCCTCACGCGGAAATCCTTTGAATTGATTTTCATCTTCATCCTTTCGGCCATGTCAGCCGCGTTGTTCGCGTCTGTTTATTTATGGGGCGCAACTTTCCGAATCTCCCGCTCCGCCTGATCCCAGTCCTGAACGGCTCCGCCGTCCTGGCGGCCTCGCTGCTCGTAGAGTGCATAGGCCCGCCTGGCGATCTGCGGGGTCAAATCGGACGGTTTGCCGGCTTTGACAGGATCGAAAATCCGGTATGCGAGCAATTTTATGCGGTCGTTGAGGAGGAACCAAACCAGGGAGTAGCCCCATACCAGAAGCGCCCAACTCCAGCCGATTGGCGGCATGAACAACCCATAAACCGCGACCAGTGTGGCCAGCACTTGCGTGCCGAACACCGCCACCAGCAGAATCCGCGCGGGCCGAATGGACCAAAACGGGCCGCGCGTGCGCGTGAGGAAAATTTTAAAATGGCCGCTCACGGACAGTTTCAGGTAAATCAGCGTCTGGATGAGGGCCCGGTCGAGGTGAAAGACACGTTCACCGAGATAAAAGAGGCCGAATGAATCCATGACCCCGATGACGCTCACCACCGTGGCGACACCCAGCACCAGGCGCATGTTCCAGGATTCAGGGTTGTTCGAGTAGTGAACATTGTCATAGGCGATGGACAGGATCGCGCCGTCGTTGAGCAAGGCCAGCATGACTATCATGACGGCCGTGAGTGGATAAAAGTTAAAGATCAGGATCGCCAGAGTCATGAATATCACTATGCCCAGCGTCTCGGCAATGCGGTAGATCGCGTAACTGGTCATGCGCTGGAAAATTCTCCGGCTCTCCTTGATCGCGTCAATAATCACCGACAGGCCGGGTGTCAGCAGCACGATGGACGCCGCCGCGCGCGCCGCGTCCGTCGCGTCCGAAACAGCGATGCCGCAGTCGGCTTTCTTGAGCGCGGGGGCGTCATTGACCCCGTCGCCCGTCATGCCGACGATGTGGCCGCGTTTTTGCAGGACATCGACAATGTGGAACTTGTGTTCGGGGAACACCTGGGCGAAGCCGTCGGCCTTCTCAATGGACCCGGCCATCTGCGTGGTTTCTTGCTGCTTTGCGCCGCCCAGGCCGCTGGCATCAAAAATGGCTGTGCCCATCCCTAATGTCCTGGCGGTTTCCTGGGCGATGGCCAGGGCATCGCCCGTAACCATCTTGACCATCACGCCCATCTCCCGGGCCGTCGCGATGGTAGCCTTGGCGTCTTCCCGTGGCGGATCGAACAGGGGCAACACGCCCAAGAACTGCCATTGACCGTCTCCATCGGCCCGAGCCACGCCCAGTGAACGAAAGCCGCGCGCCGCGAATTCGTTGACCGCTTTTTCGACGGCGGGCTTGACCTGCCCGGCATTGGCCGACAATTCCAAAATGACCTGCGGTGCGCCTTTCGTCACTTTGAAGGTCTTGCCGTCCGCGGCTTTGACGGCGGCCTCAGTGCGTTTATGCACCGGGTCGAATGGCTGGAAATGGACCACCTCGTAACCGTGCAACGCCTCCTTATTCTTCAGGCCGCCCAGAACGGCCAGATCAATGGTGTCGTTATTGTCCGCGCGTGACGCCAGCGCGCCATTGAGAATGACTTGTTCGGCGGGGACATTGTTGACGCTGAACGGATCGCCCAGCGTCAGCTTGTTCTGGGTCAGGGTGCCGGTCTTGTCCGCACACAGCACGTCCACGCCGGCCAACTCCTCGATGGCCACCAACCGGGTTACAATCGCCTGTTTCCTGGCGAGGAGGCGCGCGCCGACTGCCATCGTAACCGACAACACCGTCGGCATCGCCACGGGAATTGAGGCCACCGTCAGCACCAAGGCGAACTGCAACGTGGTGAGGATAGGGTCGCCGCGAAAGATCGCGACGGTGATAATCACCGCCACCAGAGCCACCGCGAGGATGATCAAGTAATTGCCGATTTTGAGCACGGCGCGTTGAAAGTGGCTGACGGTGTGCGCCTCCTGCACCAACTGCGCGGTTTTGCCAAAGCAGGTGTTGGCGCCCGTGGCATAAACCAGTGCGCCGGTTTCGCCCTGACGAATGATCGAACCGGAAAACACCGCCTCGCCGGATTTGCGACTGGCGGGCAAAGATTCGCCTGTCAACGCGGACTGATCCACCTCCACCGGGTCACCCTCCAGCAAGCGCGCATCCGCCGGCACAATGTCGCCCAGCCTTATGCGGATGACATCGCCCGGCACCAACTCGCGCGCCGGCGGGTTGATCCACTTCCCGTCGCGCTTCACCCGGGCCTTGATCGCCAGCTTGGCTTTGAGGGCCTCGATGGCGTTGCCCGCCTCGCGTTCTTCCCAGAACCCGACCACGGCGTTGGCCGCCAGCAAAAGGAGGATGATGAAAAAGTCCGGCCAGTGCCGCACCACGCCCGACAGAATCACCGCCACTTCGATCATCCACGGGATGGGACCCCAGAAATAGCTGAGAAATTTCAGGAACGGATTGGTTTTCTTTTCCTCGATCTCGTTCGGTCCATATTGGGTCAGCCGTTTCTGCGCCTCGGCTTGAGTGAGGCCGTCAGGCGACGATTCCAATTTTTTCTCCACTTCCGGCATGGGCAGCGATTTCAGATCGTCCTTCGGATCGGGATTGGCGTCGGGCTTCGATCCCGGCTTTGCAGCGGGAACCTTGGGCTGGTCGGCATCGGGTTTCATAAAGCTATTTTCCGACGGCGCCTGAAAGCGGCGGCTGCGGTTGGATGTGAGGCCCCCACGCCAAGTCATCGGTCATCAAATAGATAATCATGGCCGCCAGCATCAAAACCACGCCGACCCAGACGCGCCAATCACGATGCGCACGCTTCCAATAAGGAGACTGGCCATGATGAAGGGTGTCTCGATTCGGACTTCCGCGCTGGTGGTTGCTAAATTTAATCTCGTCCATCGGTTATCTGCTTTCTGCTCATTTGTCCTGGTCGCGGTCGAAGCGGCTAGGCTTCGCCCAACCACTTCCGTGCCTCAGCGGCGTCGGCGTGATCGAAATATCGGATCGTCGCTTTCGTGAACGGCTTGCAGAACGTGGCCATGCCGTGCTGCCACTTCTTATCCCCGACCATCGCGAGCCGTTCGATGTCGGCGAAGTGTTTAAGATCGAACTTGATATCCTCCCACAGCGCGCCGGCTTCCCAGCCGTGGAACCCGGTCATATCGAACAACACGCGCAGTTTTCCATGCTGCCGGACGAGTCGCTCGAACTCGGGCACAAAGTGCTCGTAATCCGCTTTTGCCAGCTTCCCGCTGACGTGGACGGCGAGGATCTTCCCGCCGTTTTCTTCATTGAGTTGAATGGGCATTTGGATTCCTTTCATTTGTTTTTATTTTTGACAGCAACAATACGAACACCTCGTGATAGAGGTTCTGCATATCCGCGCTGATGCCAGACAGCGCGCGGGCGCGTTTGGGGTCAGGCTCGTTTTCGCCGGCGACTTTCGCCAGGTGCCAGGCATAACTCAACGCCTCGGTTTGGGTCAAAAGCAAGGTCAGCTCAAATGCATCGCCGGTCTGACTCAATAATTCCTTCTTTTTGGTGGACGCAATCGCATCGCGTGTGCTTTCTTCCCCGGGTGGAAGCCAGATGTCGTCCAGAATGATGGAAGGGTCGCGCCTGGCAAATTCCTCCAACAGTTTCGATCCAGCCCCGGAAGCAGCGGCAATTTTTTTGATCAGGTTCCTGACATCGGAATGCTCCTTCTTGATGAAGCGCAGCATGCTGACGTCCTTTTGGTCGTCCAGAAGTTGATGGAGCAAACTGTAGCAATTGTTTCGCGTTGATTGCGCGGCGCTGTTCCCGGACGGAGGTCCGGCCTTTGGCGATTGACAGCCGCTCAGAACGCAAGCGGCCGAGAACATCGCGGCAAGCAGTGGAAGAGTGATTTTCGTGACAACCATCCAAGTCCGGCCGCGCTCAGGCTTCCACGGAGAAGCCGACTTTGATGGTCACCTGCCAGCGATCCACCTTTCCCTTGTTGATATTGCCGCGCGTTTCGACCACCTGGAACCAGCGCAGGTTCTTGACGGTTTTGTGCGCGCGTTGAATGGCCTTGCCAACGGCGTCCTCGATGGAAGTGGTGGAAGTGCCGGTGAGTTCGATGAGTTTATAGACGGGGTCTTTCATGTTCAGTTTTTCCGGCATTCGCGTGTCCGCAGCTTTGGATTGTCCTCTTAATTGCAGCAGCAGGAGGAGGAGGATTCCTTGATCGCTTTTTCGACCGCTTCGCGGGTTTCGCCGGTGCATTTCTGAATCCGGCCAATCAGTTCTTCCTGTTTGCCTTCGGCGTATTGGAGATCGTGATCCGTGAGCTTGGCCCACTTCTGCTTCAACTTGCCTTTGGTGATGTTCCAGTCGCCTTTGATTTCGAGTGTTGTCATAATAATTTGTGATTTGTTATTTTTCGTTTTGATTCGCCGCCAACGTGACGGTAAGTCTCCACCATCACTAATCGAAGTACGCTACGCGACGGGTTGGCGCTCCGCCATGGGGTGTTTCCCCCACCCTGGAATCAACGACTTTCCCTGCCTTTGAAAATGTGAAACAGGAATGCCAAAGACGGCAGCAGGACGATGGCGCCGGTCCCCAGAGCCAGAACCAGCAAGCGCAAGGTGGCTTCAGGGGCGTGAGCATTGTTCACGGTGACGTCCGGCGTGAGGAGATTGGGATATTGCGCCAGGCACCACCCCACAAGGATGAGTGTGACCTGGCCGATGGCGGCAAATCGCGCAAGGGCAAACCATCGCCGCCACAAAGCCACCAGCGCGACAATGGACATCAAGCTCGTCCATGCCAGAAGCAGCGGCGCCCACCAGTGCGTCAAACCATGATACATCTCCGGCGCGCCTTGTTTGGAGGCAAGAAAAACCACTCCCGCAATTGGCGCCAGGCTCAAGCCGGAGCAAAGCGCCCTGAGCCGAAAATCATTTTGCAGATCGGGCTCATTCTGTGTGTCGAGCGTCAAGTAGGTGGCCGCCAGAAACGCAAACAGGCCCTGCGCGAATACACCGCAGGCGAGCGCAAACAGCGTCAACCAGCCCGCGAGAAAACCGGTGACGACCTGGCCATTGACGATGCGAATCTGGCCCGTGGTCAACGCGCCGAGTATCATGCCCTGGAAAAACGGAGTAAAAAAGCTGGCGATGCCAAACACCATGCTCCAGCGGTGTTGTGCCGTTTCCGACGGGGAGTCGTGCCGGCGGAAAATAAAAGCCGAGCCGCGCAGCACGATGCCGATGAGCATCGTGGTTAACGGGATGTTCAGCGCCGTCATCATCCCGGCGAAAGCACTTGGGAAACCGGTGAAGAGAAGCACCACCACCAGGATGAGCCAGACATGATTGGCCTCCCAGATGGGGCCGATCGCTTCGGCGATGGCTTTCCTTTGCCGCGCGGCGCGCGAACCGACGGCCAGCAAATCCCACATGCCGCCGCCAAAATCAGCGCCACCCATCAGTGCATACAGGATGAGCGACAGCAAAATGCAAATGGCAACAATGAGTTCAAGCATGGGTTCAATTCGGTGACGGTTCGGAGCCTGGCCCGGGTGCCTCCAAAAACTGACGGCGCAACAGGAAGAAAACGATGAAGGCGAGAAAAATGTATAGTACCGTGAAGGCGACAAAAGGCGCCAGAATCCAGGGCATCGGCGTGACGGCGTCCTCGGTTCGCATCAGGCCGTAAATGATCCAAGGCTGGCGCCCGACTTCGGTCACGACCCAACCAGCTTCAATGGCCAAGAATCCCAACGGCCCGGCTGCAACCAGGGCGCGCAGCAGGCGCGGGTGTCCGGTCACAGGCCGGCGGCGCCGCCAGAGCCAGCCCGACCACACCGCCAAGGCCAGCATCGCCATTCCTGAGGCCACCATGAGGTCAAACGACCAATGAACAATCCACACGTTTGGCCAGTTGTTTTGCGGGAACTCATCCAGCCCGACGACTCTGGCGTTGGGGTTGTCGTAGAGAAGCAGGCTTAAACCGCGCGGGATGCTGATCGCATAGCCGGTCGTGCGCGTCTCATCGTTGGGAATCCCCCCGATGAGCAGGGGCGCTCCGGTTTGCGTCCGGTAATGCGCCTCCATCGCCGCCAGTTTGGCCGGTTGCAACCGGCCCACAACGCGGGCGCTGTAATCGCCGCTCAGAATTTGCAGCGGGATGCTGAGGCACGCGACAGTCAGAGCAATGCCCAGCGCGTTGCGATGGAAAAGGCTGTTCGGATTTCGCAGCAGAAAGAAAGCATGGACCGCCGCCACGGCGAAGCCGGTCGCAACGAAAGCTGCCAGCGTCATGTGCAAGACTTCGTGGAAGCTGGCCTGATTCAACATGGCCGCGATCGGGTCAATATCGGTGATCCTGCCATCAACAATGTTGAAGCCCGCGGGCGAGTTCATCCACGCATTGGCCGTCACGACGAAGATGCCGGAAAAGACACCGCTGACGGCGACGACCAAACCCGAAAGCCAATGCAGGAAGGGCGAGAGGCGGTTCCAGCCATAGAGATACACGCCGATAAAAATTGCTTCGGTGAAAAAGGCGAAACCTTCCAGGGAAAACGGCATGCCGATAATCGCTCCGGCCTTTTCCATGAACCCCGGCCATAACAAACCGAGTTCGAAAGACAGGACTGTGCCGGACACAGCGCCCACCGCGAAAAGAATAGCCGTGCCGCGCGACCAGCGTTTGCTGAGGTCGAGATAAACCGGTTGGCCGGTGCGGAGATACATTCCCTCCGCAATGGCCATCAGCAACGGCATCCCAATGCCCAGGGCCGCGAAAATAATGTGGAAGGCCAGCGACATGGCCATCTGCGAACGAGCGAAGAAAAAAGCGTTCATTCATTCTTCCCCATTCTCTCGCAAGGCCCCGCCAATTCGGCAGGTAATGTTCCCTCCAATAAGATCATCTCTGCCACAGGATGTGGGCGGCTTCCAGGGGAACGGCAACGCCGTCGCAGCGCGGTATCACTCGCGCCGTATAATCCGCCGGCGGGCGGGCCGCGGAAACAGCCGCGTTGTAAATGTAACCACCCGATACGCCGGCCAGTTGGCGAACGTTCTTCATTTCCTGCCGCACGGGAGCACCGCCCATGACTCCTTCGGCGCAAAGTTCCACCCGCACCGCATTGGGGTCGAGGTCGTTGAGGAAGACCTGAACATCAAATACGTGCTGCCCGCCGCGAGTCTCCGCTTTCACTTCGCCGAAGCGCAGCGTGGGCCATTTCATTTCCAGACTGTGCCGCCAATCGACCAATTGCCTGCCGATGGCGCCTTTATTGGCCATGCGCAATTGGCAGGCGGCAGCCAGCGGCAGATAGTGTTGCTCCGTGTATTCGCGCACCGTGCGGTTGGCGGAGAAGCGCGGTGTCAATCGCGCCATGCTTTCCCGCATCCGTGCCACCCACGCCGTGGGAATGCCCTGTTCGTTGCGGGCATAAAACTCGGGGATCACCTCCTGTTCGAGCCGCTCGTAAAGCGCCACGGCTTCGGCCGCGTCCCAATCCGGATCGTCGCCGTGCTCCTGGCCGTCCCCCAACGCCCAGCCCAAATCAGGCGCGTAAGCTTCCGCCCACCAACCGTCCAACTCCGAGAGATTGATGCCTCCATTGACGAGGACTTTCATGCCGCTGGTTCCACACGCCTCCCAAGGCCGGCGGGGTGTGTTGAGCCAGACATCCACACCCTGCACCAGGCGTTCGGTCAATTGCATGTCGTAGTCACCAAGGAAAATCGCATGAGGACGGACCCCGGGTTGGCGAATGAATTGTATCCATTTCTGGATCAGGGACTGCCCCGCCTGGTCTGCCGGGTGGGCCTTGCCAGCGAGGATGAGTTGCACCGGACGCTGAGGATTGGATAACAGGCGCAGCAGTCGCCCGGGATCGTGCAGCAGCAGGTTCGGCCGTTTGTAGGTGGCGAAGCGTCGCGCAAAGCCCAGTGTCAAGGCGTTGGGATCAAAAAGATGCCGCGCCTCTTCAATCCTCCCGGGCGATGCGCCGGCGGCGGCAAGGTGCCGGGCCAGACGTTGGCGGGCGTAATCAATCAGCGACTTTCTGGCAGCCATGCGAAATTGCCAAAGGCTGGCGTCGGAGACGCGGCGGATGTCTTGTTCCAAGGTTTCCATAATCCCCAGCCAGCGGTCTTTTCCACAGGCATTCGTCCAAAGATCGTCGGCTGCCGCCGAGTCCCAAGTCGGCATGTGAACACCGTTGGTCACATGTCCGACGGGCACCTCGTCCGCCGGCCAGTGCGGAAAGAGAGGTTCAAAGAGATGCCGGCTGACTTTCCCATGCAAGCGACTCACGCCATTGACGGCCCCGCTGCCGCGGATGGCCAGCCAGGCCATGTTGAAACTCTCCGACGAGTCGTTCGGATTCTGGCGGCCCAAGGCCAGCAAATCGTGGACAGTAATGCCAAGCTTTTCCCTGGCGTATCGACCGAGGTATTGCTCGATGAGAGCCGGAGCGAAACGGTCAAAGCCGGCCGCCACCGCCGTGTGGGTGGTGAAGAGGTTTCCCGCCCGCGTGGCGGCCAGTGCGACGTCAAAGGGCTGCGCATTTTCCTGCATGAAGTTGAGCGCCCGTTCCAACACGGCGAAGGCCGCGTGTCCTTCGTTCAGGTGACAGACATCGGGTTTGAGACCGAGCGCGGCGAGCAGCCTCCAACCGCCAATGCCAAGGAGCAGCTCTTGCATGAGGCGCAACTCCGGCCCGCCCCCATATAATTCGCTCGTGATGCCTCGATGAGCGGGAAAATTCGCCAGGTCATTGCTGTCCAAAAGATAAAGCTTCACTCTGCCCACCTGGACCTGCCAGGCACGCAGCCAGACCGCATAACCGGGCAAGGCGATCTCCAACCGCAACCATTCGCCGTTCGACTGGCGCACCGGCGTGATCGGCAACTGTCCGGGGTCGTTATAAGGATAGAGGGCCTGTTGCGCTCCGTCCTTGTCAATCACCTGGCGAAAATAGCCTTGTTGGTAGAGCAGCCCCACGCCGACCACCGGCACGCCCAGATTGCTGGCGGTTTTGAGCTGATCACCGGCCACATTGCCAAGCCCGCCCGAGTAAATGGGCAGCGCTTCGCTCAACATGAATTCCATGCTGAAGTACGCGACGCAGGTCAGGGGGGCCTGCAGGTGATGTTGCTGAAACCATGCCGGTGTCTTCTCCTCCGCCTCATGCTTGCTTCGCAGCAGGTCATCAACGTTCTTGCGGAAGGCAGGATCGGCCAGCACGCTCTCGAGTTTGTCCCGCGAGACTGTTTGCAGGACAACCCAGGGGTTCTGCGTCAGTTCCCACAGCGCAGGATCAAGCTGCCGCCACACTTCGTCGGCGCAATGATTCCACGTCCAGCGCATATCCAGGGCCAGCTCCGCCAGGGAATCGAATCCCTCGACTTCCGTGGGCAGCAGGTTGTATATCGGGTGGCTGACGCGTCCTTCTTTGCTCATGATTTCTCTTTCAAAGCATCGCTTACAATCGTCTGTGCTTCCTCGAGTATGCGGCACAGATGATCCGCCCCCCGAAAGCTCTCCGCATAAATCTTGTAGATATTCTCGGTTCCAGACGGACGCGCGGCGAACCATCCGCTCTCAGCGCCCACTTTCAACCCGCCGATGGGAGCGCCGTTGCCCGGCGCCTGGGTGAGGACAGCCTGGATTTTTTCGCCCGCCAGCTCGGTAATCTTGACCTGCCGGGGTGAGAGTTTTGCCAGCAGTTGCTTTTGATCCTGCGTGGCAGGAGCCTCAACGCGGTCATAGCAAGGCTCGCCGAACTCGCGCGTGAGTTCGTGGTAAATTTGGCCGGGATCGCGGCCCGTTCGGGCCGTGATTTCAGCCGCCAGCAAAGCCGGGACAATTCCATCCTTGTCCGTGGTCCAAACGGCGCCTTCCCGGCGAACGAAGGTGGCGCCTGCGCTTTCTTCACCACCGAAGCCCAGCGACCCGTCGAGCAAACCATCAACGAACCACTTGAAGCCAACCGGCACCTCGAATAGCTCACGGCCAACCTTCGCGGTGACGCGATCAATCATCTGGCTGCTGACCAGCGTTTTGCCGACGGCCGCTTCTTTGCGCCACTTGGGCCGGTGTTGAAAAAGGTGGAAGATGGCGACGGAAAGGTAATGGTTGGGCGGCAGCAATCCCGCGCTTTTAGTGACAATCCCGTGCCGGTCATGGTCTGTGTCGCAGGCGAAGGAAAGGTCAAAACGGTCCTTCATCCCTATCAATCGCTGCATTGCATAGGCGGAAGAAGGGTCCATCCGTATCTGACCATCCCAATCCACGGTCATAAATCGGAAAGTGGGATCAACCTCTTCGTTCACCACGGTGAGATTCAAACCATAGCGCTCGGCGATTCGTCCCCAATACCGCACACCAGCGCCGCCAAGGGGATCAACACCCATCTTAAGACTCGCGCTGCGGATGACCTCCATTTCAACCATGTCGCCCAGATCGGCAATGTAGGGGCTGAGATAGTCGCGCTGGTGCGTCGTCGAAGCGCGCAGGGCCTGCTCGTGGGGAATTCGTTTCACTCCTTCGAGCCGGGCTTTGAGCAGCCCATTCGCTTTCGCTTCGATCCAATCGGTGACGACGTTGTCCGCCGGCCCGCCATTCGGAGGATTATATTTGAAGCCGCCGTCTTGCGGCGGATTGTGCGAAGGTGTGATGACAATCCCGTCGGCAAATCCGCTTTTCCGCCCGCGATTGTAGGTCAGGATTGCATGAGAAATCACCGGGGTCGGAGTATATTCGTCCCCTTCGGCGATCATCACTTCCACTCCGTTTGCCGCCAGCACCTCGAGCGCGGTGGCGCAGGCCGGAACAGACAGCGCGTGCGTGTCGATGCCGAGAAAGAGCGGGCCGTTGATCCCCTGCCCTTTTCGATACAGGCAAATCGCCTGGGTAATCGCCAGAATGTGCCATTCGTTAAAAGCCCGCTTGAACGATGAACCCCGATGCCCGGAGGTGCCAAACGCGACGCGTTGGGCCGGTACCGCGGGATCGGGCACTTCGGCATAGTAGGCGGTGATGAGCCGCGGCACATCGACCAGAATCCCGGGTGGCGCCGGCTTTCCGGCAAGGGGACTTGTTTTCATGGCGTTTTCCCCGGTGGCGTGTTTTCAAGCTCCGCCACTTTGGCCAGGCGGCGACGATGACGCGCCGCGCCACTGAATCGCGCGGCGAGAAATGTTTGAACCAATTCCCAGGCGAGCGCGTGACCGACCACCCGGCCTCCGAGGCAGATCATGTTCAGGTCGTCGTCCTCAACGCCCTGGTGCGCCGAAAAATTATCACCAATCAGGCAGGCCCGAACCCCCGCCACTTTGTTGGCGGCGACCGATGCCCCAACGCCACTTCCACAGACGGCCACGCCGCGATCCACCTTCCCGCAAGCGACTGCGCGGGCCAGAGGCACGACAAAATCCGGATAATCATCATCCAACTTCAGTTGCTGGTCGCCGAAGTCAATTACCTCATAGCCAGCCGCGCGCAACTTTGCAACGAGTAATTCCTTCAATTCAAATCCGCCATGGTCGGCGGCGACGCCGACACGATGGATTGTTACCCCGAACGCTTTCGGGGTTACACCATTTTCGTTGTCAGAGGCTAATTTCAAACGCCTGATAATCGTAAGGTTTGCCCTTCACATGGAGAGTTAAAGGGACCTGGGACGGTTGAGTGTTGAGGCTCGCGGCGTGCCATGCGGGACGACTCAAAAGAATTGGAGCCCGTTGCCGTCCGAGTCGGTCATCAAAGCGCGCAGCTTGCGATTCCAACCTCTGGGCGAAGTTGACATGATCACCCAAAGGGCAATACACCCGCGATCCGGGCGCACCAAAATAATCAAATACAACAGGGCCGTAATTGATTCCGATGCCCAGTTGGAAGTCCATTGGTTCATATTCACGCTCGATGAACTCGTGGATACGCTTTTGAGAAAAGAATGATTGTTTGAGGTCAACAAAACTGCCACACATTTCTTTAGCCGCTTCTACCACAGACCGAAGAACACACTTTGGATCACAGACGTACTCGCCAAAAAGTGCCACAATGCCATCTCCCGCAAAGGCATGCATACGCCCCCCATGTTTCTGAATGATTTCACACATGCGCTTACAGTAATCCACCATAAACTGTTTCCATTCGATGTCCAGATTGAAGTTGCGGCATATTTCGGTGGTTGGTGTAAAATCTCGAATATCTGCAAACATGATGGCCACATTCTTTTGCTCCGCCTTCCGGTAACTGGGCAAGTATGTTTTCTGGGACATGCCATAATGCGACTCGAAGAACTGGCCCAAAAAAAAGCCAATGCTCTTGGTCGGAGCCTCCAAGGACTTCGCCCGCTCTCCTAGATTCGTCGCCATTTCACCGGCAGAGTTCCTCCAGAGAAGAATCGTGCCAAGACCGCTTGTAACGAATTCGTCGTTAGTTTTGCCCAATGGGATCACCAGTATACTATTTGAATGACAGTTCATAAGAGATGTGCCAGAAGAACTGTATGGATTACGATTGCAGAAGTCGAACAATCGCTGCCACTCATGTTTCCGCTGTACTTTTAACAAGAAGGAAGAATTCGTTGGGAGTAAATGGCGAAGGCACATCTGCAAGCCATGTGCTTCGAAATCAGTGGCGTGGATGTGAACATAACTTGGAGGTGGATCAATCAGAGATGATTTGCTTCCGGTCGGATTTCGTCCCAAGAGCGCTGCATCAATCGGGTCGCCCCCATCCGAATCATGGTAGAGGTAATCTAGTTCCAAAACATGAGGCCTCTCCCCTTGATCATCATGTGTATGGGAAAACAAATGCACGCCTTGTGTGCATCCAGAATAAAACATCAGTTTGCGAAGTGTAGCACCGTAAACTCGGCGCAGTGCCAAATCCAGGGGTTCATCAGCCACAACGGAAACAAAGATGTTGTTAACGAAGATGAGTGAGTCTAAAAGAATCCAATGTCCGCGATTTGACATGGCTAATCTCCAAGGTTGGCTTTCACTATCTTAAACAAAAGTTCGAGCTCAAATGGCTTTTCCAACCACTGATATGGAATCGAATCGTCTTTCAATGCCTGCAACTGCCGTTTGGCCGTCCATTCTGGCATCACAGAAATGAAAATGACCTTCGGTTTTTTCGAGCCTTTCCACAACTGGCGAACTGCTTCAATACCCTCCATTTTTTCAGAAGGGAGACGGACATCTACGATCCACGAATCTGCACTTGAGGCCAACGCTTTCATCTGTTCGATGTTATCCGCCTCAAGGACCTCAAAATCGTCTTCGAATAGGTTCTTTATGGGAAATCTGTAACCCAAGTCATCGTCCGCGATTAGAATTGTTTTCTTAGGCATGCGAATCATCCTCCTATTTAAGCGGTATAGCGATTTGGAACTTCGTCCCTTTGTTGAGATGGCTTTCAACCGTTGGTTTCCAGCCAAGGCGGTCCAGAATTCGCTGAACGCTGCTCAAGCCCATTCCAGTGCCTTGCGGGTGTCCTTGTGCCCGACGACTGAATCCAGCTTCCCAAATGCGAGGCAAACCTTCCTTTGAAATTCCGCACCCCTGGTCATGAATCGTGAGGAGCGCATGATTGCAGGTTGATTGCAGGCAAACGTCAACGACCGCATTTATATGGGAGTACTTGACAGCATTGTACAGAATGTTGTCTATTACTATTCCGACACTGGTTCTATCAATTGGATCCAAAGCCACAGTCGGATCGTCTGAGCGTCCCGGATAACGCCGCCGGATGATAATATTGTTAAATAGCAGCGGCTCTATTTCTTTACAGCGCTGCTCCACGAGTTGCTTCAACGAAACGCGTTCTAAGGTTTCAGATGGCGCTAACCTCTGAGTCTTTCGTACATATACCGCCAACGTTCGACTTGTGATGTTAATATTGAGCAGCGCCTTCTTGATCAAATCAAGGTAACCCGTAGCCAGACCAGGCCGAAGTCTCTTTCCCGATTGAGAACGTTGTATCTCGCGTTCCAGTCCTTCAACATTCATCGAAACTTGGCCTATCGGCGATCGAATCAAATGCATAAGGTCGGAGATGGAGGCCGTTCGCACTTCCTGCCCAAGGTCAAGTAAGACGATTAAGTTCGCGAGAATTCCACACAATGCACGATCGGAATCGGTAAAGAACGCCGCCCCTTTGCGATTCTCAACTTTGAGGACACCTATAACGGAATCTTGTCGCAATAGTGGAACTGCATATAAGCATCGGAATCCTTTTCCTGGGTCATGCCACATTTGTTTGTCCCACTTACCCTTCCAAGATGGGTGTTTTTGCAATTCTTCCCAAGAATTCGCCCAGAATGGCTTTTTGTGAATGGCTACCCAAGCCGTAATGCCGTCAATTTTCTTAGGATCAGCCGTCGCTGGCGCAAGACGGTAGGTTTGTTGAGAACGTGCTTCCGTAGAAAATCCCACGCTATCGGCTAAGCGCAATTCCTTGCCTCCTGCATCCACTCGCCATAGGGAACAGATTTCCGCCTGTACACTGTCGGCCACTGTCTTCACAATTTCATTAGTCAATTGCTTCGGATCAAATGGGCCAAGAAGAGCCGCCACCAGTTTGGCAGGTACCTGGATGAGGAGTTTTTCGCGCTCCTGCAACAGACCGAACGAATGGACTGCCAACGCAATCTCCGGAACCATTTGCCGCATTGTCTGACGATCAACCCCAGGGAATCCAGAATCGGACCCCCTTTTGTTCTCCAGTTTCCAAACGCCGACCAACCGATCACCGAGACACAGTGGAACGGCGAGAAGAGAACGGAAATGTTTCTTTGGTTTATCTTCCCACTGGTTCTTATCGATCTTGCCCTGCCAACAAAAGCCGTACCTCTTCTGCAATTCTGTGAACGAGGAAACATGGACTTCTTGACGTGTCTGAGCCACATAACCAGTAACGCCGTCAGCCTTTCTGCCTGTTGCATCATCTTCGTGGAGGACATAGGTCACCTCCTGCGCAAGCGTTCGAGGAGCTTTGGCAGAGGCAGCCAAAAGGCTCAGACGTGGGACTCCGTTGTCGTCCACATGCCGCCGCCAGATCGTGGATACTTCCGCATTAAAGGCTTCGACGCTTGCCTCCACTATTGCCCTACCGAGATCGTCAAATGATGATGCATTTGAAATGGCGGACAAAAGCTCGGCCTTGCAAGATTTATTCATAAGCGCTCGGCTCCATTTCTAAACTCCTCTGATCGTTTCACCCGAACTGCATAAATTAATCCATTTAGTTAAATGTCTTCTGCTTTGGGGCGCTGGATTCTCGACGGATGCCAGCGCCACGCTACGCTCAATTTCGGACGGCGCACGGTCAGAGATTTTGCACAAAACATCAGGCTGGTCAACGACAATTGATCGCGAGTGATCGGGCTTGTGCGGGCCGTCGCTCGATATGCCCAGGTATTCGGCCTGCTTTTTGGTCAGCCGGGTCAGCTTCAGGCCGATTTTTTCGACGTGCAGGGGTGAAAGTGACAGGGTCGTGAAAGGATCCTCGGAAATTGGTACGCGCTTTCTTTGAATCGTCGTGATCGGTATGCCATAGGGGGAGGATTGTGGGCCGGTTCCGGGCTTTTGCAAGCTTTTTGCCTGACGTGAAATCCTGGTATCCCGGCGCAAGATTGTCCGGCGCTGCCGCCCGCTTTGGTCGCCATCTTGTCGCGCCGTCCTTTCCACCATAGCCGCTTCCCTCTTCGCCGCAATGGCTACTGACGCGTCGGCAACGGTGGAAGCCTCGGAGGCGAAGGCGAAGCTCAATCTGCTTGTAAATGTCGGAAGCCACGCCGGTCGGGATGCCTGCCGTGTTCTCCAAGGAGCGCCGTTATTCATCTAGCTGCGGTCCCTCAAAATGCTGCACGGTTTCAATTTGCACCTCGGCGGCAACCAGTCCAAGCTGGCTTTACCGTTAACGTAACGGACTTGTTACGGGTTTGTAACGGCAAATGTTGCGGGCTAAGTCGTTGACTATCAACACTCGTTGAAGTGTTGCGGTTTTCCGGACCTATCTATCAATCTTGTATGTCTGGCGTGTCTTGCGAATTCGCGGCAATTTTATGGTTTTGCCCGTCCGTTTTTGCCGTTTCCCTTTAACATGGCTATATTTATACAGCTTCTGAGGCAGCGAAAGATGAAAAGCAGTAACATGTTACTGGTCTGTTGCCGATTTTGTTACCGGCTAAGTCGTTGACTATCAATGATGTAGCCGATGTTACCGATTTTTTGGACCTATGTATCAATCTGGCGCTTCAGGCTGGCTTGACGCATTTGATCATGCTCCGCTCCGGCAATGCCTTCATCAACCAATCTTTCATTGTCGCTGCGCCCCTCGTCGTCCTCATCGGCACTGGGGGCCTCTGGGACTTTGTGTCCGGTTGAGCCGGGCACCGGGTCCCAACGTTCGGATTCGGGCGCTGATTCAAGCATGGCTTCTCTCGGGTCTGTGTCCGGTTCTCCCGTCAATTCCCGTTTGGCCTGTTCTAAATCTGATTTCGACGCGTCCTGCGCGGAACGGCCGTTGATCACGGCCAGTTCACCCGCGCGCGCCCGCACCATCTGGCGGGTCACCGTGCCGATGCCGGTGAAATTTTCGGTCAGGACTCCGTCCTTCAGTGGATTTGTATTCATGGGCTGATAGTTACCGTCCGTGTGTAAATGTTTGCGGGTTATGCGACGTTTTCATCTGGCGCTCGCCGCGATCCTCGCGCGTGTCGCGGGATTTGGAGAAAATGTTGTCCCGTTTTTGAGTCTTTGGATTTGGGACGGCATCCTTGGGATTAGTCCGCATTCGGTGAGATGTTTGTGGGAAAACAGCAGTTTGGGGTGTTTCCGCGAGTTTGGCGATGGATGCTTTCATGAATCTCTTTTGTCTTATGTCCGATTGTGAAACCCATGAACCCGGGTGAGGTTGCGTTCGGCGAGCAATTGCGCCTCGGCCTCAAGCCAATGCTGCACCTCGCGCCCGGGCCGCGATCCCTCGTTCAAATAACAGAAGTATGCCCTTCTGGCCACTTCGTCCGGTGACGGGGCGAAATCAATTTTGTTTCGGCTTGAGTCCGCAGCCGCTGTTGGCGGCGACGCACTGGCCGGATTTTGGTTTTGGGAGAGTTTGTTGTATTTCATAAAAGGAGAATAAGCTGGGAGAGGTCAACCTGCCGCACTGACCAGAGCCAAATGATGTGCCGGACTCTGCTCGATGGCTTCCCTGGTCAAGTTTACGAACACCGTGGATTCTTCGTAACTGATCCGGCCAACTTTGCCCGGCGGCATCGCCACCTCACTGCCCGAAAGCCGGTGTCCGGTCTTGATGACCAGTTGACGAATCGCCCGGCTCCGGGTGTCCACCATAATGTTCAAATCCTGCCCAGCAACAGCAGGACAACCAAAATGACCAAAAGCAGGCCCACGCCGCCGCTCGGGTAATACCCCCAACTGCGGCTGTGCGGCCAGGCAGGGAGCGCGCCGATCAACATCAGAATCAATAAAACCAATATAATAGTTCCTAACATAATGTTCCTTTCAATGTGCGGATATGCACTAAGCAAGGGTAATCCAAAAACGCGCCGGCGCCATGGGGTGTTACCCTACCAGAGGATTCTGTTTTACAAGCCGAATTCTGGCACGACGGCGGTGCTTTTGCGCCAGCGATTTTTGATCTGCCCTCCCATTTAACCACACTCACGAATCCAAGCTGGAACCAAGGGTTTTCCCAGCGGCGGCAAGGAACGCCCTAGTCGCGGTCGGACTTGGGAAAACGTAAATTTGCTCATGGAGACAAGCCCTGAACAAACAGCGGGCCGCGCCAACCAGGCACCGGGCCGGCCTTCACGAATTAGGAAACCAACATTGGTTCTGTCGGGAATCTTGTTCCTCGCCCTGCTCCTGGACCTCGTCCAAGCTCAAGACGCGACTTTGCCAGGCTCGTCCAGTATAACCCTTGCCTGGACTCGAAGCCCAAGCCCCGAGGCCATCGGTTACTTCATTTATTATGGCACGGCTAGCGGACAATATTCGAACTATGTCGATGTGGGAAATGTGACGGCCGATACGATTCCAGGCCTGGCGAGCGGCACCACCTATTTCTTTGCCATCAGTTCTTATGATACGAATGGACTGGAAAGCTCCTTCTCGAAAGAGATCAGTTATGTGCCGGGTCTTTCCACTGTCGGGATTAACGCCACGCCCACCGGCCAGATTCTTCTGACAGTGAACGGGCTGATCGGCCAAAGCTATGACATCCTGGCGGCGCAAACTCTTGCCAACTGGGTCGTCATCGGCACTGTGACACCGGGTGCGAGCGGTTCGGTGAATTTCACCGATACAAACGCCGCGAGTTTCCCGGCACGGTTCTACTGCACACGGCAAACACCCTAAACGGACGAGCCAGGCAGAGCGGCTCATCGAGCAGACCCCGGGTCAGCTTTCTTGTGGAATCAATTCCATGCGCAGGGCGAACCGCACCAAGCCGGGAACATCATGGATGTTCAGGACATTCATCAATTTCATGCGGTGGTATTCGACGGTCTTGGGGCTGACCTTCAGGATCGCGGCGATTTGCTTGGTGTTTTGGCCTTCGGCGATGAGTTGGAGGATTTCGCGTTGCCGGATTGTTAACTGTGCGAGCGGGCTTTTCTGGCCGGCTATCGCTTTTAAGGGAATGTCGTTGAGGAGTCGCGGGGAGAGTTTCCGGCCCGGATTAATTTCATTGTGGACCAAAAGTTGCAGGGTCGATTCAACCTGCTCCGTTCGAGTCTCGGCCTGCTCGGTTCGGATTTCGGCTTGTTCCGTGCGTGTCTTCGCCAATTCTGTCCGGGTTTCGGCCTGCTCCGTGCGCGTCTCCGCCAATTCTGTCCTGCTCCTGGCCTGCTCCGTGCGCGTTTCCGCCAGTTGAGCCCGGGATTCAGCCTGTTCAATCCGCATCTTGTCGCCGGCTGCGCCCGCATGTTGATGATTTTGTTTCATTTCACCTCCATCACGATAAGCAGAGAGATTTCGCGGGCGCAATGGGGTGTTACCCTACCAAACATTCCAACGGCTCAGTCGGATTTGGGCGGGGATAACTTCAAACCCGTCAACGCTCCCAAAATGGTCCTTTGCACCGCCGGATTGAAAAGATTCCCCAAGTGCCCGCCCTGCTTGAAAACCGTCAAATATTCCGGGGCAAACGTGGCATGGAGCCAGGCCAAGTCCTCGTCCGCCAGGAGAAAATCGTTTTGATTGACGATGATGCGGATCTTGGAGTTGGCCCGCAGACCGGCGTCATACGTCCGCAAATCACCGGCTTTTTTCAGCGTTTCCGCCGCCGGCGATGCCATGCCCCGGGCCTGATAATACGGGATCACAAATTTCTTGAAATAATCCTGGTAGGAATACTGAAGGATTTCCCGGTACAATGGCTCCCGCCTGAAATCCAGGATCGCGTGGCGCAGCACTCCCTGGTTGTTTCGCCGCTGACTGCTGAAAATAATATCCCGCAGCATGAACCGAAACGTCAGTCCGATGAGAAACTTGGATTCAATGGCGTTGAAGGGCAGCGAGGTCTGCGGCGTGAGTTTGTTCTTGCTCATGACGGCCACCTTCAAAAAGGTGTTCTCCATGTTGTCGGTTCGTTCGGCGTCCGGCCAATCCAGGGGCGCCCGGTAAAATTCGTCCAGCTTGGAGACCCCATGGAGCAATCGGACCGGGGTGTTGATGGCGAGGTAGCGGTCAAATTTAAGCAACGGCAATTGACTTGTCGCGCCGAAGTCAGACGGAGGCGGATTCGTCGGTTCAGTGGCCGCGACATACAAGGAGTCGAATGCTCCCATGGAATATCCCATCAATGCTCTGCCGCCCAACCTGCCTGAATACGACGCGTTTAAGCGGTGATCAATCTCGGTAAGAGCGACGTGCAAATCGCGACCATCCACGGGCAGATAAGCCGGCATCGCCGCGGTCGAAGCGTGTTCCATGAACTCGGAGTTGAAAGGGCTGCTGAGGCACACGGCGGAGAAGCCGTTTTTGAACACCAACTCGGCCAGCGCCAGCGACGTTTCAGCCAGCCGATGAGAGCCCAGGCCGGGAACGATGTAAACGACGGGGGCTTTCCCCGGTTGCAACCAAAACGTGAACTTTAATTTCCGGCCCGTCGCCGGAATCAGAACCGACCGTGTCTTGCCACGGTTCGGGAATTCAGGGTCTTTGTAGGTGAAGAAGACGGATTCGAGGGTTTCCAGCGAGGCTTCGTCCTGTTTTCCCTTCACTTTGAAATCCGCCACCCGGTTTTCTCTCACGAACGTCCAGGCATACTGGATCTCGGAATACGGATCCATTTCGGACTGACTGAAACGCACGTAGTCGTCCACGGTGTCGGCGAGGTCATTATACATGACTGCGTAGGTGAAATAGGTGTAGGGGCCGAGATAAGTCAGCGGATTGTTTGCGTCGAATTTGTAGGGGGAAATATAAATCAGCGGATTGGCGGCTGTGTCGGTGGCCCAGCCAAGGGTGTCCCGTTCATTGCTCGGCCCCAAAAACGGCAGCATCAGGAAGCAGTCCGGCTTCCAGCCCCACTGGCCAAAAGTCTGGCCAAAATCCGCGTCCGATTTCTGAATCTTCCATTTGGCCGCCACATCGAAGAACCCGGCCACCCCGACGGTGGAATTGCAAAGGAACCGGTAGGATTCATCGCGCGCCCCGCTCCATTTTCCCTGGAGCAGATTGTTGATCAATCGTCCCGGATAAGTGAAGTTTTTGCCAATATTTCCTAGGCCGGTCCGGACTGGTTTGACGACGATAAACCGATAAACCCTGCTGGTCGGCTTGATGACTCCGGTCATCAACTCCCTGTTGAAAGCCCACATCACCCGATTCACCGGTTCGATGGGGTCGGGAACGGATTTGGGGAGAACAACGGTCTGCGCCGCTGGCGGCTTCGTGAAGCCGGAGGCTGGCTGCTGCCCGTGGGCGAACGACGGGAGATACAACGACAGAACGACCAGCGCCAAACTTCGAATTCTCCGGCCCAATTGGTCCTTCAAGTCGTTTGCCTTGCCGGTCGTGGGGCCACAATGTAACAGTCTTTCGCGGCCATCCCGACTTGATGGCGTCGAATCACAATTGTTGAGACTGCCCCTTCCCTCCAATTGATTGGGATTCCGGTTCGGATGGACGGCAGCGGCGGCAGTTGTGCCACGGCGAACCGCTGGGCGTGGAAATGGTTGAGGGGAGTGTGCATGTTTGTGCTTTCAAGTTGAAGTCTTCAAGAAACGGCAAAGCGTTGCCGTCCGCGAAATTCAACCATGTGCGACTTGACGGCGAGCCGGATGATTCCTTCGGCCCTGCGTTTGCCCCAGGCGTGATAACCACCTGCTACAAAATCACCGAAGGTCAAAGGCTGTTTCTTGAGGCGCGTTTTCGCGGCGGGAGACAAGGAACATGGGTGGGTTGTGCTCGTAATGTTGGCCACGGTTATTACGGGGCGGTCCATTCGGTGAGTGCCTGGAGTTTATCCAGTTGGATGAGGTCTTGGACGTATAACCTGGAAGACACAGGGAGCATTTTGCCCTCTTGCCGGGCAAATTGCTGTCCGGCGGAAATGATGGTGGTGCCGTTTTCACCAATTACTTTAAGAGGGATGACGGAGCCGACGGCCGAGACGTGGGTGCCATCGGCGGTGATGATGTAACTGCCGACACCACTGCCTTCCACCACGGAGCGACCGGCCGAATTCCTGACTTCCAGTGTGCTCCCGGCCACCGCAGAGCGGATAACAGTGAAGATCCTTCCCTTGCGAAGGTCCAGCAAAGCGTGCTCGGCCAGATGACCGTCCTTGATGGTTACAACTATTTTCTCGAGTCTTATTTCGGTGCCGGCTTGAAGGCGGACGGTGGTTCCACTGCGCCGGAAAAAGAGATCGGCCTCCGCCTCTTCACCGGTGCGGACAATGGCGCCTTGCTCAATATTATCGCCGCGTTCCAAATTGGTGAACGTGACCCCATCTTCAGAGCAGTCGCACTTGCCGTGGACCGAAAGGGCAACAGCATGAAGTCGAACAGAATGGGGTTGGGCGGCATTAGTCCGGGCCGCGCTGTCCGGGGATGCAATTCGCAATACCAACGGGGGTTGTATCGCATTCTGGGCATTGATGACTGCAGGCAGACAGAATAGCAACAACGCTGTGGGGATGGCCTCGCGCAGGACGTTTTTTACCGTTCCCAAAAACTCCGCGACGGTATAGGGCTTGACCAGCGTGGCGGCGGGTTGGAGCCAGGGGCGCCGGGTGAATTCCTCTTTTGGCAATGTTCCGGTGGCCATGATGACCGGAATGGCCAGGCCCGCGGAGCGCACTTTTTCGATCAACTCAACGCCCGTCACCTTTGGCATGGCGTTGTCCGTGATCAGCAGGTGGTAGCTCTTCTGTTGCAGGGTGTCCCAGGCGGCAGCCCCATCTTCGACCGCGTCCACATGGTAGCCGGAGTCAATCAACACTTTGGTGTTGAGATTGCGGATCAACGCCTCGTCATCCACCACAAGAATGCGATGGGGGGGGGGACTCGCCTGGCATCGAAGCCCCGCGCCCTCCAACTCGCCCGTTTGCCGAATGTCACCATCTTTCATGGCATAATAGTAACTCACAAAACCTTGCCGGTGCCATGGGGTGTTCACCTAATGTGTAAAGTCGAGTTTTGCGGTCATGCCTGCCGGCTCCATGGGGTTGTTCACCCCATCCGGGATTCTTGTGAAGCCAAATGTTGTCTGCGCGGAATCCGGTTTCGGAACGCCGGGTTGATCCAGCACTTCCCGCAATTTGTGCGCCAGCGCGGACGGCGTGAACGGCTTTTGCAGCAGCGCCACGCCTTTGTCCAACACGCCTTGATGGACGATGGCATTCTCGGTGTAGGCGGAGGTGAAAAGAATCCTGGTGTGCGGATATAATGCCCGCACGCGGTCGGCCAATTCCTTGCCGCTCATATGCGGCATGACGACGTCGGTAAACAACAAATCAATGTGGCCGACGTCGCGCTGTTGTTTCAGGCTCAAGGCTTCGATGCCGTTGGCCGCCGACAACACCGTGTAACCCAGTCGTTTCAACAATGTCGCGGCCATCTCGCGCAAGGCGGCATCGTCCTCGACCAGCAGAATGGTTTCCGTCCCGGGCGGCAAGGCGGATGAGTCAAGACGCTGGAGGGGAATCTTCGTCTGCTGTTCAACTTGCGGCAGATAAATTTTGAAGGTGGCGCCCCGGCCGGCTTCGCTATAGACGCTGATGTGCCCGCCGCTTTGCTTGATAATGCCGTAACAGGTGGACAATCCCAAACCCGTGCCCTGACCAATGCCCTTGGTCGTAAAAAACGGCTCGAAAACGCGCGCCTTTACTTCCTCACTCATGCCTGCGCCCGTGTCCGTGATGGCCAGCATCACGTAGTCGCCCGGTTTCAATTCTGGATAGCGGCCCACACTCTCCTCGTCGAATGAGACATTCGCGGTTTCCAGCGTGAGTTTGCCGCCGTTGGGCATGGCATCGCGCACGTTGAGCACCATGTTCATGATGACCTGTTCAATCTGTCCGGCGTCCACCTTCACCGATTTGAGTCCGGCGAAGGCAGCAAAGTGCATGTCCGTGCCGCCGCCCAGCAAATGGCGCAAGGTGCCTTCCATGCTGGCGACGACGGAGTTCAGGTCAAGGATCTCTGGCTGGAGAATTTGTTTGCGTCCGTATGCCAGAAGCTGCCGTGTCAAGGTCGCGGCCCGGTTGGCGGCTTTGCTGATTTCGGTCGCGTTTATGCACAAGGGATTCCCCGGCAGAAGATCGTTGAGCAGCAACTCACTCTGGCCGATGATGGCCGTCAGGATGCTGTTGAACTCGTGCGCGACGCCGCCCGCCAGTTTGCCGACGGTTTCCAGCTTTTGGGATTGAAACAATTGCGCTTCGAGCCGTTTGCGCCCGGTGATGTCCATATACGTTCCGAGCAGGCCGCTGATCTCCCCCTTGGAATTGCGCAAAGGTAACTTGCTCGAAAGGAGGGTGATGGTTTTCCCCTCGGGGGTCGTCTGGGGTTCTTCGATGGAAAGCCTGGAGCAGCCGCTCTCGATGACTTGGCGGTCATCACTGCGATACAAGTCCGCCTGATCACGCCACCCCATCTGGTAATCATCTTTGCCGATGATGTCCTTGGGATCGGCAAACCCCGCATCGCGCGCGAAGACCGCGTTGCAGCCCAGGTAAACGAGATTTTTGTCCTTCCAGAACACCCTCACAGGTATGGCGTTGATAATGCCTTCCAACATCTGCTGCGATTCGCGCAATGCCTCTTCTGTATGCTTGCGCCCGGTGATGTCCTGTTTGATGGCAATGTAACGGGCGATCACACCGTCGGCGTTCCGCAACGGGGTGATGGTCATCTCTTCGACGTAGAGGCTGCCGTCCTTGCGGCGATTGGTCACTTCCCCGTTCCAAGCCCGACCGGAGGAAATCGTCTGCCAGAGGTTTCGATAGAACGCCTTATCCTGTTTGTCGCTTTTAAGGATGCGCGGGTTCTGTCCAACGACTTCCTCCGAGGTGTAGCCGGTCAGTGTCGTGAAAGCGGGGTTAACCGATTGGATCGTGCCGTTGTGGTCGGTAATCACGACGGCATTGGCTGCCGCATCGAGTGCTGTTGTCTGCACGCGAAGTTGCTGCTCGGCCAGCTTGCGCTCGGTGATGTCGCGGAACGTCCAGATTCTGCCATAGTATTTTTTGTCTTCGCCAACGACGGGAGAGGAGTATCGGTCCAGAACCGTCCTGTCGTTAAGCTCGATCTCATCGCGGCTGATTTCATTCGGGTGAGAATAAAGATGGAGGATCTTTTGCGCGAACTGTTCGGGATTTTTGGTCATGTCCGTGACCCACCGGACCTGGGTCGCGTCATCGTTTCCGTCAGCAATGGCTTCTGGAATTTTGAACAGGTCGACCACCCTCTGGTTTTGAAGTATCTTCTTTCCCTCGGGGCTGACGACCAAAATTCCGTCCTGGGAGGAGTTCACCTGGGCCTCGAGGAACGCTGTTTTCCATTGCAATTCCTGCTGCGCGCGTTTATGTTCGATCACTTCCGCCTGGAGCGCGTGGTTGCTCTGCTGCAACTCTCGGGTGCGCAGGGCGACCCGGTTCTCCAACTCTTCCATTTTTTGCCGGGACTGTTCGTGCAACCACCATTTCTCCGTGAGCGCGTGCGCCAATTGGAACGCTTCCACGGAGTCGAACGGCTTTTTGAGGATGAGCAGCCCATCCCGGTTGCCGATCTTCTCAAACATCTCCTCCCAGGAATAATCAGCGTAGGCCGTGCAGATCACAATTTGGATGTCGGGGTCAATTTCCAGAATTCTCTGCGTTGTTTCCACTCCATCCCAGCCGGGTGGCATCCGCACGTCCACAAACGCCATCGCATAAGGACGCCCCTTTTCAAGCGCCTGCTTCACCAGCTTCACTCCCTCTTGTCCTTGATAGGCCGAGTCAATCTCATATCGGATTTGCCGGACTACATTCGCCTGCCCCCCAAACAATTCCGTCGCGGTCTTATCCAGGGCTTTGGCGGCGGTGCCGTTGGCGCAAAGAATCTTGCGAAAATCATCGTGGATGGCGCGATTATCATCAATGACCAGAATCCGCCGGTTTCTTTCGCCAGCCAAATCAGTCGTTTTGCAGGGTTCCTGGTTCATCGGGCATCCAGCATCTCGCGCACTTTGCGGACAAGCGTGGCGGGCGTATAAGGTTTGGGCAGAAATTCAACTCCTTTTTCCAGCACTCCGTGCCGCGCGATGGCCTCATCCGTGTAACCCGACGTGAAGAGGATTTTAAGGTCGGGATAAGTTGTTTTCAACCACTCTGCCATCGCTGTGCCGCCCATCAGCGGCATGATGACGTCGGTGATCACCAAACGAATCGGCGCTCCTTTATGCTCGCGCGCCACATGCAACGCATGCTGGCCGTTCGAGGCCCTCAGCACTTCGTAACCCTGGATTTCCAATACATCGCGAGCCAGATGCCTGACCGATGGCTCATCTTCCACCACCAGCAGGGTTTCCGTCCCGCGCGGCAACGGCCCGTTCTGGACCAGTCTGGCCGCAGCATCAAGCGGCTGCCCGACTCGCGGAAAATAAATCTTGAAAGTCGTGCCATGGCCAACCTCGCTGTCAACACCGATGCAGCCGCCGGATTGCTGGACGATGGTCTGGCAGGTTGCCAGTCCCAATCCGGTGCCTTTGCCCTTGGGTTTCGTCGTGAAAAACGCCTCAAACATGCGCGCTTTCACTTCGTCGGTCATGCCCGTTCCCGTGTCGCTCACCGTGAGCAGGACATAGTCGCCGGGAAGGACGCCGGCGAGTGTCCGCGCGCCGTTTTCATCGAGCGTGAGATCGCGTGTGGCGATGGTCAGCTTGCCGCCGTTGGGCATGGCATCGCGGGCATTGACGACCAGATTCAACAGCACTTGCCCAACGTAGCCGGAGTCGGCCTTGATGCATCCGATTTGTTTTCCGGGCATAATCGTCATCTCGATGTTCTCGTCAATGAGCCGCCGCAACATTTTGTCCATGTCGTTCACCACGTCATTCAGGTCGAGCACCACGGGTTGCACTATTTGTTTGCGGCTGAAGACGAGCAGTTGCCGCGTCAGTCCGGCAGCGCGTTCCGAGGCGTGGCGGATTTTTTCGCTATAGTTTCGCACCTGGCTGTCCTGGCCGGCCTCCAATGAGATCAAATCGCTGTAACCTATGATGACCCCAAGCATGTTGTTAAAGTCATGGGCCACGCCGCCGGCGAGATGGCCGATCACTTCCATCTTCTGCGCTTCAATAACCTGCGCCTCCAAATTTCGGCGCTCCGTGATATCCTCGACCATCCCGATCGCGAACTCGGCGCGGCCCGCCGCCCCGCGCGCCGCACTCACCGAGAGACGCGCCCAAACCTCCTGCCCGTCCTTGCGGATGAATCGTTTTTCCATCTGATAACTTTTGCGCGCGCCCTGAATCAATTGCTCATAAAGTTCCATATCCTTGGCGCGATCGTCCGGATGCGTGAAATCTTGGAAAGGCATCCTGCTCAACTCCTCGCCCGTGTAGCCGAGTGTTTTCTGCAAGGCTGCGTTCGTAAGGACTGGACGGCCATCCGCTCCGACCAGTGCGATCCCCAGGACCGATTCGCTGAACACTATCCGCAATTGATTCTCGGTCTCCCGCAACGCCTCTTCAGTCCGCCGATTCCCCGCACGCTCTTTGATCTCCTTCATGGCGCGTCGCACCGCCGGTACGAGCCGGGCGAGATGTCCCTTCAGGACGTAATCCGTCGCGCCGCTCTTGAGCGACTCAACGGCTCGTTCCTCACCCAGCGTTCCGGACACAAAAATTAAAGGTATGGCCGGCCATTTGCTTTGCGCGGTTTTCAATGCGGACATCCCGTCGAAGCCAGGCAGCGCGCAGTCCGAAAGGATCAAGTCGATGCCCCCGTTTTCGAGGGCCGCCACAAAATCATGGTGGGTTTGCACGAGGGTGGTCGCGCAAGCGATGCCACCGCCCTCCAGGGTGGATTGAACGAGTATGGCATCGTTGGCATCATCCTCCAGGTGCAGGATGTGCAGCGGAGATTTCATTTTCACCTTCTTCCTTTTCAGGAATTATTATTTCACGGTCCATTGCTGCCTCCGTTTTGTTTTGGGATTGAAAAGTAAAATGTCGCGCCGCCGTCCACCGCGCCTTCCGCCCAAGTCCGGCCGCCGTGGCGATGAATGATGCGCTGGACGTTTGCCAGACCGATGCCCGTGCCCTCGAACTCGTCCTGGCTGTGCAAACGTTGGAATACGCCGAACAGTTTGCCGGCATACCGGGGATCGAAGCCCGCCCCGTTGTCGCGAATGAAGATCACCGTCTCGTCCCCGGCACTGGGAGCGCAACCGATTTCGATTTTGGCCCGGGCGCGGGCGCTGGTGAACTTCACCGCGTTGGACATCAGATTGACCAGCGCCAGGCGCAACAGGGCGCGGTCGCCCCTCACCGCCGGCAGCGGGTGAATCTCCCAGACAATGTTTCGCTTCTGCGTGTCCGCCTGAAAATCGCCCAACGTCTCCTGGACCAACTGGTCGAGATTGACCTCCGTCGTTTGCATCTCTGATTTTCCGATGCGCGAGAAGGCCAGCAGGTCGTCAATCAATTCCCCCATCCGTTTCACCGCCTGGCAAATCATCCTCAGATGACAATGGCATTTTTCGGAAAGCGACGGCCCGGCCTCTTTTTGCAACAGGTCCACAAAGCCCGAGACATGGCGCAGCGGCGCGCGCAAATCGTGGGAGACGGAATAACTGAACGCCTGCAACTCCAAGTTGGCGGTTTGCAGTTGCGCCGTGCGTTCGACGATGCGTTGTTCCAGTTCGGCGTTCAGTCGGGCGATTTTCTCCTCTGCAGCCTTGCGCTCGGTGATGTCGGTGCGAATGGCCACATATTGACGTGGTTTGCCCTGGTCGTCGAGGAACGGCACGATGGTCGCATCCACCCAGTAATAGGAGCCGTCCTTGGCCTTGTTCTTGATTTCGCCATGCCAGACCCGGCCCTGGGTGATGGTCGTCCAAAGGCCGCGCATGAATTCCTTTGGATGATGGCCGGAA
>Ga0181526_10000470_pt1 | contig 43197 bp, 37 predicted proteins | sample PEATcosm2014_Bin_35_FD_119750 | JGI IMG/M metagenome (GOLD analysis project Ga0181526, IMG submission 119750) | Peatland microbial communities from MTU Mesocosm Facility, Houghton, MI, USA - PEATcosm2014_Bin06_30_metaG | ecosystem: Environmental > Terrestrial > Soil > Wetlands > Peat | place...
AGCAAGTACACCGTCGTTCGCGAGGCCGACCTCAAGGTTGTCGAGGTTCAGAAGCAGTACATGGACGGCGCGATCACCAACGGCGAGCGCTCGAACAAGGTCATCCAGATGTGGTCGGCGGTTACCGACAAGGTGGCCGACGAGATGTTCGGCAACATGAAGCGCGCGGACGAAGAGGGCGCGATGAACCCGATCTACATCATGGCCGACTCCGGCGCCCGCGGATCGAAGCAGCAGATTCGCCAACTCTCTGGCATGAGAGGCCTGATGGCCAAGCCGTCCGGAGAAGTGATCGAGACGCCCATCACGGCGAACTTCCGCGAAGGGCTGACGGTACTCGAATACTTCATCTCGACCCACGGTGCGCGCAAGGGATTGGCCGACACGGCGCTAAAGACCGCCGACTCAGGCTATCTGACCCGCCGCCTGGTCGACGTTGCCCAGGACGTGATCGTGACCGAGTACGACTGCGGTACGGTCGAGGGCATCTACGTCGGATCGATCGTTGAGTCGGGCGAGATCATCGAGGAACTGCGCGACCGCATTATTGGCCGTGTGACCCTCGAGCGCATCAAGGATTACGACGGCAATATCGTAGTGGATGTGAACCAGGGCATCGACGAGGATATTGCTTCGGCGATTCAGGCAGCAGGCAAGGAGAAGGTGAAGATTCGCTCGGTGCTGACCTGCGAGTCGCGGCGCGGCGTTTGCGCTCTCTGCTACGGGCGCAACCTGGGCTCGGGACGCATGGTGGAGCTGGGCGAGACCTGCGGCGTGATCGCGGCGCAGTCGATCGGCGAGCCCGGAACGCAGTTGACGATGCGTACCTTCCACGTCGGCGGCACGGCTAGCCGCGTGCAGGACAAATCGCGTCTCGACGCCAAGAACAAGGGGTTTGTGCGCTTTATCAATCTGAACTACGTTGAGAGCAAAGACGGCACGCTCGTGGCCATGAATCGCTCGGGCTCGATTGCCGTTCAAGATGAGCGTGGCCGCGAGAAGGAGCGCTACCAGGTGGTCTACGGCGCGCGCCTCAAAGTGAAGGACGGCGAACAGGTTCAGCTGGGTCAGTTGCTGGCCGAGTGGGACCCATACACCTACTCCATCCTGACGGAGATCGGCGGCAACGTCCAGTTCAAGGACTTGCAGGAAGGCATCACGCTCAACGAAGAGGTCGACGAAGTGACCGGCCTCTCGCGCTGGGTCGTAGCTGACGCTCCCGACGAAAAGCGCCAGCCTACGTTTGTGGTCAAGAATGCCAAGACCCACAAGCGTTATCTGCTGCCGCGCGGCGCTCACCTCATGGTTCAGGACGGCGACGAGGTGGGTCCGGGCGACGTGCTGGCGAAGATTCCCAAGGAGAGCACTCGCACCAAGGACATCACCGGCGGTCTGCCCCGCGTTGTCGAACTCTTCGAGGCGCGCAAGCCGCGTGAGACGGCCACCATCAGCGAGATCGACGGCGTTGTTCGATTTGGAGAGGTTGCCAAGGGCCAGCGCAAGATCTACGTTACGGCTGACAACGGCGACGAGAAGGAGTACTCGGTGCAGCGCGGCATCCACGTCAACGTTCAGGAAGGCGAGCGGCTCAGCGCCGGCGATCCTCTAATGGATGGGCCGCTGAACCCGCACGACATTCTGGCCGTGCTGGGCGAGAAGGCTTTGCAGGCTTACCTGGTGAACGAGATCCAGGAGGTCTATCGTCTGCAAGGCGTGGCGATCTCGGACAAGCACATTGAAGTGATCGTCCGGCAGATGCTGCGCTGGGTGCGGATCGACGAGATCGGCGATACCAACTTCCTGTTGGAGCAACAAGTCGACCGCTTCCGCTTCAACGAAGAGAACGAGCGGGTGCTGGCTGAGGGAGGCCGTCCGGCAATCGGGCGTCCGCTGCTGCTGGGCATCACCAAGGCGTCGCTCTCGACCGATAGCTTTATCTCCGCCGCCAGCTTCCAGGAGACCACTCGTGTTCTCACCGAAGCCAGCATTAACGGGGCAATCGACAACCTGCGAGGCCTGAAGGAGAACGTGATCGTCGGACGCCTCATCCCCGCCGGCACGGGCCTGGAGTACTACCGCAACGTTCAGCTCTCACCGGAGTTGGAGGAAGCTGCGGCCCGCGTACAGCAGGAGGTCTCGGCCGAGATCGAAGCCGCCGAGCGCGAACTGGAACTGATGCGCCAGGAGGGCGAAGCCGAGGAGATGGCCGCCGAGTAGCAACCTGAGGCGGGGCAGCGGCCTTTGGCAAGATCCGCCAAGGATTGCAGGCTCAATCTTCTTTCATCGAACGGCAATCAACACAGAAGGCCCGGCACAAGCCGGGCCTTCTGTGTTGCGCAGTCTTCAGCCTATGGAAGCAGGCTATTGCCGCTTGCTGTTTTTCGCCGCGTACATGGCCGAATCGGCGGCGCTCAGCAGGCCTTCGCTCGTGACATTGTCCTCCGGATAGAGGGCGGTACCAAAGCTGGCCGCGCCTTGCAGAATGTGCCCTTCAAACACAAACGGGTCATTGAAGCAGTGTTCAAGACGCTGAGCGATCTCCTCGACGCCGGCTCGGTTGCGCACCATCGGGAGCAGCACGGCGAATTCATCTCCGCCCAGACGGGCCAGCAGGTCGTGGGAGCGCAACTGCTGCTTCATTCGCCGCGCGACCTCCTGCAGATAAAGGTCTCCGATATGATGGCCACAAAGGTCGTTGACCTGCTTGAATCCATCGAGGTCGATATAGATCAGGCCGAAGATGCCCGCATGATGGCGTGCCTCTTCGATCTGCTCGTTGAGGCGCTTTCCAAGGGAGAAGCGATTATGGACGTCGGTGAGCAGGTCGAACTCCGAGCGGTGCAACAGGTCTGAGTAAAGACGGCGGGTTTCGACGGCCAGCGTGGCGAGTCCCGCGGCCAGTGAAAGAGTCTCCGACTCAACGGGGGAGGGCTTCTCGGCCGGGTCGAAGGCGGCAAAGACGGCGCCGAGCGGAGAGCCCGTGTGGCCAGGAATCTCGTTGCGAACAATGCGCAGGCCGGTCAGTTCAGACGGAGTCTTTCCCAGCCGGGCGCCGCCGGCGATCTGGAACCAGCAGGGAGCGCCGTGCAATTTGAAGGAGGCAAGTTCCGCGATCTCTTCGACGACCTCGGCCAGGGGGCGGGCGCCGTTGATGTCCTCAAGGATGCGGCTACGTCGCCGTTCGATGGTGGCCAATGCTGCGGTCTGGCGGCGCACCTTGTGCTCCAAAGCCCAGCCCCTGGCTCCCACCAGGACGACGACCACCAGCAGCAGGCCAACCACGATGACCAGGTTGCGCACATTGAGCAGCGAGGGTTTGGCGATGACCGTAATATCGTCGAATGAACGCATCAGAATATGGAACGGAACCTGCATGGTGGTGTTGTATGGGTTGGTGCCCTCAAGGATGCAGATGCCGGTTACCTTGACCTTGGAGCCTACGGCAATATTCTTCATTGCAGGAAGCGAGCGCTTGCTGGCCGCGTCCGGGTGATGGTAAATCGCAGAAAACAGTTGACCATCCGAGGACACAACATATTCGTCCTGATTGGCTCCCCGGACTGCTGCCGCCACCTGGCCCTGAATGGAGACCAGATCGTAGAGGTGCCCATCGGGCTGATTGGAACTCCAAAAGGCCAGTTGCCGCCAGTTCGCAGGCTGTGGCGTGACCGGCGCCTGCACTTGACTATCCTGAATCTCGCCGTGAGTCAGAGATACAAACCCGTCATGGGCATCGGGAAAGCCCGTCGCGTCCGCGATGTCGCCGATATCGAGTGGGCTGCGAACCGGGGTTCCAATCCACAGGCTCTTGCCGCCGTCCTGCAACACCACTGCCGTGCCGGGTTCATAGTAGGTGATGGCCCCATGAACTCGGATTCTCTGCGTGCGATCCGTGACATGATACCCTGTGACGACCTGATTCATGGGGGTGAGAGCGAGCGACCATGGACTGGCGCCGGCGCGCTTCAGAACCTTCACGTCCGCCAAAGAGGCGACGTGAATCAAAACTCCGGCAACCTCCATTTTGGCGTCGAATTTGCCCCCTGCAACTCCGGTGACCTCGACCTCGGCGTCGAGCAGGCCTTTGAGCACACTCGGATCGTCGCTATCCACCATCGCATCGACATAACCGCCATCCATGAGCATCTGCAGATACGTAACGCGCACGGTCGGGCTCCACCCCAATTCGGCCGTTCGGACCACGCCACGCACACTCACCCGCAAGGAGTCGTAATGGGAGCGGATCAGATCATCGAAACCGGCCGGCACGGCCTTGGGCAGTGCGCCGTGGGCAAGCACAGTCAGGCTATCGGGGACGACAATGGGGCGGAAGCTCGCACGCATCTTTCCCCGCACAAGGATGCGATCTCCGGGAGCCAGCCGGGCACCGTTGGGCGCCAATACAAAGATGGCCGCGTCGCCATCCTGCACAAACAAGATGTTTTCGTACCCAGGAGAGTAAGTGACCGTCGCCTCGAATGCGACCGGAAGCGCCTTGTCGGCTTCAGCATTGCTGAGGGCTGCAATGGCGCGCAGGTCGGTCAGCGGGGAAGGCCCCGCCGCCCAGGCAACCGAGGCCCAGCCCAAGACAATCGCAACCGCTGAAATCAGTCTCTTCATCGGGAATGCATCGGCGCGGCGGCATCCGCGCTTACGGGCCCCTGGTAGTTCTATCGGCATAAGCCGTCCGTCGCATCGACTCGGCGGCAAGACCTCTCACCGGAAGCGTGTCGTGCGTGGAAACACAGAGAATATGGTAGCGCAACGGTGATTCGGCGTTCCGATCATCGAGTAGGCTCAGCCCAAGTCAGCGAATCCCGGACTCCGATTGGAGCTTTGCTTTCAGGCCGTCTTGGATGCGGGCTTTCGTCGTGTCCGCTACAGCAGTTCTCCAATAGAATCACGCCGAATCCATGAACCTCGAGTGGATTCTTCCTTCTAAAGCAACCGCCTTCGACGAGGCCGGTCAAGGAATGTCACTTGGGGAACTGTTTTGGACCGGAGCTTTTTCGGCCTCGTGCCTGGCGTTTTTGACGGCATACATCGAGGTGTCGGCGGCGTTCAGCAGAGCATCCTTTGTGTTTCCATCCTCCGGGTAGACGGCAATTCCGATGCTGGCCAGGCCCTTGATGACGTGACCTTCGATGACAAATGGCGCATCGAAGCAGCCGGTCAGCCTTTTCACGATCCTATCCAGGTCGGAACGGCCACGCTGGAGGGCGACCAGGGCGGCGAACTCGTCTCCACCCAGCCGGGCCAGCATATCGCCGCCGAGCAACTGGTCGTTCATGCGCCCGGCGACCGCCTGGAGATAGACATCTCCCACGTGGTGGCCGTAGGTGTCGTTGATCGGCTTGAATTTGTCGAGATCGATGTAGATCAAGCCGAAGATGCCGTGGTTCTGGGCCGCCTCCTGGATCAGAATGTCAAGGCGCTTGTGAAGAGAGAAGCGGTTGTAAATATCTGTGAGCAGATCGAACTCCGAACGGTGGCGCAGATCGGAGTAGAGCCGCCGGGTTTCGATGGCCAGCGTGGCCAGCCGAGCTCCGTCGGAGAGAGCCTCGGTTTCGCGGTCGTTCGGCGGCGCCTGCGGAGCGAGTGCGGCAAAGATCGCCCCCAGTGGCGGGCCGGAGCGGGTCTCGATGTTGACGCGCACGATGCGCAGGTCATGGGGCTCAGGCGGGCAGTTCCCCAGCATCGAACCATCGGCGATCTCGCACCAGCATGGGGCGCCATTCAGCCTGAAGGAGACCATCTCGGCGATCTTTTCCAGGACATCGGCCAGCGTCTGCGATCCATTGATGTCTTCGAGAATGCGGCTGCGCTTCTGTTCGAGCAGTGTTGAACGCCGTTCCAAAGCAGCCTCCGCCTCGATGCTCTTGGCCAATGCGGCGGTTTTCTGGCGCACCTTGCGCTCCAGGGCCCAGCCCCGCGCGCCTACCACGGCAACGACGACCAGCAGCAGCACGACCACAATGACAAGGTTGCGGACATTCAGCAATGAGGGGCGCTTGACTACCTCAACATCGTCGAATGAACGCAGAAGTATATTGAAGGGCACCTGCGCGATGAATGGGTTGGAGTATTCGAGGACGCAGATGCCGGTGACACGGACTCTGGAACCCAGCGGAATCTCCCTGACGATCGGAACCGGGCCATCCGGATGGCGAAAGATGGCGGAGAATTGCTTGCCGTCGATGGCCAGCACAAACTCATCCTGCGAGGCCTCATGAACCTCCGTCACGACCAAGCCTTCGATGGAAACCAGATCGTAATGATGGCCGGGAGAGTCATAGCCTCTGGGAGTGAGCGTCTCCCAGGTTGCCGGCAGGGGCGTGATAGGCGCGCGGGCCTCAGTGTCCCGAATCTCGCCATGCACCAGGTTGATAAAGCCATCGTGCGCATCGGGAAAGCCAGTAGCATCCGCCTCGTCGCCAAGCCGCAAGGGCTTGTACGTCAAGGTCGAGATCCAGATGCTCTTGTCGCCATCCTGCAACACAACGGCTGAACCAGGCTGGTAATAGGTGATGGTTCCATGAACCCGGACCCTCGGGGTGGAATCATGGAGATGAGAGACGGTAATCACTCGGTCCATCGGAGTGACGGGCAGCGACCATGGACTGGAACCGGAACGCTGGACGATTTTGATATCGGCGAGCGATTGAATGTGCATCAGGATGCCGGTCTCGTGCATTTTGCTGTCGAACTCTTCCGAAGCGACGCCGGTAAGCTCCACTTCGGAATCCAGCAGGCCATCGATCGCGCCCGGATCGTCACTATCGAGATTTGCGTCGAAATAGCCGCCGTCCATGAGCAACTGAAGGCGGATGTAGTACACCGGGGCAACCAGGCTCTTGGTGCGATCCGCCGTGCGGACTATGCCGCGCACGGTGACTACTTTGCAATCGGTTTCGGCGCGGATCATCTGATCGTAGCTGGCCGGCTCTGGCGTCAACGGGGCCCCGTGACGCAGCAGAGTGATGCTTTCGCTGATCACAATTGGATTAAAGCTCCCCTGCGTCTTTCCCTTCACCAGGATGCGGTCGCCTGGAACCAGTTTGGCATCGGTAGGAGCTTGGACATAGATCGCCGCATCGCCTTCCTGCACAAACAGGTTGTTCTCATAGCCCCGGTAGTATGTGACCGTCGCCTCGAAGGCAACGGGGAGCCTTTGGCTGGCCTGAGCATTGGTGAGGGCATGGATTTCGCGCAGAGTTGTGAGAGGCGCAGGCGGGGCAGACCAAGCGGCCAGTGCCCAGCCGAGGAATATCGCAACCGCTGGAATCAATCTCTTCACCGGAAAGATCCTGTCAAACTGGCGCAATCTCGCTTGTTCCCAAGAACAATATCGGCATTGCGCCCACACAAGTATAGCCTCACATGGAGAAGACGCAGTATATCCGCGCTATGTGGTCAGGTGCAACCTCAATATCGAAGATTAGAGATCGGGGCCAAGCTGCATTCTTATCTGCCGCTTTGGTCCGCAGGCGCCGGTTCTTCATTTCCCGCTCTTTTGGCGGCGGCCTGCTTGCGAAAGTTCTTGGCCGCGTACATGGCGGCATCGGCCGCGCTCAGCAGGCTCTCTTTTGTTGCGCCGTCTTCCGGATACATGGAGTAGCCAAAGCTCGCCGAGCCTTCCAGGGTATTTCCTTCGACTACAAAAGGCTCCTTGAAGCAGTGTTCCAGGCGCAGGGCAATCTCTTCGATCCGGGTGCGGTTGCTCACCCTGGGAAGCAGCACGGCAAACTCATCACCGCCCAGCCGCGCGAGCAGGTCATGAGAGCGGAGCTGCTTTTTCATGCGGCTTGCGACCTCCTGAAGAAAGAGGTCTCCGACGTGGTGGCCATAGCGGTCGTTGATCGGCTTGAACCGGTCGAGGTCGATGTAGATCAGGCCAAAGACGCCTGCATTCTGACGAGCCTCTTCAATCAGCGCATCCATGCGCTCTTCCATCGAACGGCGATTGTGGACATTGGTGAGCAGGTCGACCTCGGAGCGCTGCAACAAATCGGAGTAGAGTCTGCGGGTTTCGATCGCCAGCATGGCCAGCTTCGCCCCGCCTGAGAGCGCCTCCTTTTCGTGGGCAAAGGTGCGGCGGAGGCCGGGAATAGGCCCTGCATCCAGGCCGGCGAAAATAGCCCCCAGCGGCGGGCCGGAGCGGGCGGGAATCTCCGCGGAGAGAATGCGCAGCTTAGCGTCCGGAGGGCAGTTGCCCAGGCGCGCTCCGTCCCTCACGTCGCACCAGCAGGCAGCGCCATCGAGCATAAAGGAGACCATCTCCGTGACCTTCTCCAGGATCTCCACCAGAGGCTTGGAGCTGTTGATGTCCGCAAGGATGCGGTTGCGGCGCTGCTCGAGATAGGCCATCGCTGCGAGTTTGCCGGCCTGTCGGCGCACTCGGTTGCTGAGCGCGAATCCCCAGATCGCCACTGCGATCGTGATCAGCAGCATCGGAATCAGCAGGAAATCGGGGCCGTGAACGTCCAGCAGAGGAGGCTTTGAGACGAAGGCAAGATCCTCAGGCGAACGCAGGAGAATCTCGAAGGAAGCCTGAGAGCTGAGCGGACTTAAATTCTGCGGAATTGAGATACCAATTACGCGAATTCTGGATCCGGGAGGAATCCTCTTCATTTGCGGAACCGCCCCGTTCAGGCGGCTGTAGACTGCCGTAAACAACTGGCCCGAAGAGGACAATACAACTTCGTCCTGCGAGGCCTCTCGAACCGTTGCGACCGCTTCACCTTCGATAGTGACCAGCTCGAAGGGGTGGCTGCCAGATGCCAGTTGCTGCCAGGATGCCGGTTGCGCTGGGACAGTGGCCTGAACCTTGCTATCCTGGATTTCACCGTTATTCAAAGTCAGGAAGCCGTTAAAGGAGCCGGGAAGTCCGGTTGCATCCGCCTCATCGCCGACCCGCAACTCGCTGCTGGCCGCCGTGATCGCGATCCACACTCCTCGGGAACCATTTTCGAGTACGACGGCCTTGCCCGGCTCGTAATAAGTGATGACTCCATGAACCCGCACTCTCTGCGTGAGATCGCGCGCGCGGTCGCTGGCCGAGAGCCTGTCGATGGATGTGACCGGATGCGAGGGCGCTCTCGCAGGCTGCGCCGCCGATGCAGCCGAGGCCCAGCCAAAGATGATCGCAACCGCTGAAATCAGTCTCTTCACCAGGCAAGATCCTGTTGAACTGGCGCCGTCCTGTCTTTCGCTTTCAGTCTACATCCCTCTTCGGATGGACCGATGGGCGCAGGCAGCGAAATGGGGGTTGGTTCGCGCACAAAAGTAATGGCGGGCGTCAATGCTCACATGATCGCGCAAACCGCTCGCCGGGCTCTTCGTCGAGTTTCGTTTCACTGTCGTCTGAGGTGAGCCGGCCCGTTCTGAATCGCAATCCTGGAAGTCGAATGAAGGAGTGGGTGCCATCTCTTGGCGCGTCTCTATGCGGGAGGCTCGAGACTTTGGACGGCAGTTTTGCCGACCTCCTGCTTGTGCAGGTTCTTGGAGGCATACATGGATGCGTCGGCTGTGCTCAGCAGGCTGTCTTCAGTGGCGCCGTCCTCGGGGTAGAGGGCAATGCCGAAGCTGGCCGAGCCTAACAGAGTGTGTTCATCGAGATTCACCGGATCGTCAAAGATATGCTCCAGGCGTTGAACGATCTCTTCGACGCCGGCGCGATTACGCACCATCGGCAGCAGAACGGCAAACTCATCTCCACCCAGCCTCGCCAGCAGATCGTGTGAGCGCAGTTGCTGCTTCATGCGCCTGGTCACTTCCTGCAAATAGAGATCCCCGATGTGATGGCCATAGAGATCGTTGACCTGCTTGAAATCGTCCAGATCGATGTAGATAAGGCCGAAGATGCCGGCATTCTGGCGCGCCTCTTCAATCTGAGATCGCAGCCGCTTGCTCAGCGAAAAGCGATTGTGAATGTCGGTAAGCAGGTCGAATTCCGAGCGGTGCAGCAGGTCGCTGTAAAGCCGGCGTGTTTCGATAGCCAGCGCGGCCAGCTTCGCTCCTACCGAGAGCGCCTCGTTTTCATGGGCGGAAGCCTGTGCCGTAACGGGCGAGTTCGCTGAACCGAGAGCTGCAAAAAGCGTGCCCAGAGGCGGTCCGGAGCGGGCGGGAATCTCCGCACGGACGATGCGCATGTCCTGTGCCGGAATCTGAGAATCGCCCAACCGCGCCCCATGGGTCACCTCGCACCAGCAAAGCGAATCCTTAAGGGCGAAGGAGACCAGTTCGGTGATCTCCTCAAGGATCTCAGCGAGCGGCAGCGAGCCGTTGATGTCCTCAAGGATACGGCTGCGCTTATGTTCCATTTGCGCAATGCGCCGCTCCATAGCGGCCTCAGCCTCGATCCGTTTGGCCAGCGCGGCGGTCTGGCTGCGCACCTTGATGTTCAGGGCTGCACCCCATGCTCCTACCGCGATCACCACCAGGACCAACAGGCTGACGACACGAATCAGGTTGCGAATACTCAGCGGGGAAGGCCGCGCAACGATCGCAATATCGTCGAAGGAGCGCAGAAGCATATTGAATGGCAGCTCCTGGCTGTGATTGTGTGTGTCGGTCTCCTCGTTCAAGCAGATACCGGTGACCCGGACTTTGGAACCCAGAGGAATCTGCACCATCGGCGCAAGCTGGATGTGACTGGCCGGGTCCGGGTGACGGTAAATGGCGGAGAACAGGCGGCCATCGGCGACCAGGACATATTCGTCCTGCACGGCCTCCCGGACCTCTGTCACCACTTGCCCTTCGATGGATGCCAGATCGTACAGATGCCCATCGGGTTTGTAGCTGCTCCAGGTGGCGAGTAGTTTCCAGGTCGCGGGCAGCGGCGTTATTGGCGCCTGCACGCGCCTATCCTCGATCTCGCCGTGGGTCAAGGCTAGAACCCCATTATGGGCTTCAGGAAAGCCTGTTGCATCGGCTATATCGCCGATCCGCAAGGGCTCGCGGGAGAGAGTCGTGATCCACAGGCTCCTGGCGCCGTCTTGCAGCACAACGGCCGAGCCGGGCTCGTAATAGGTGATGGTTCCGTGAACCCGGACCCTCTGGGAGCGATCCTGCACATGAAAGCCTGCAAGAATCTCGTCCATGGGCGTTACCGGGAGGGACTGAAGACTGGCGCCGGCGCGCTTTAGAATCTTCACATCCGAAAGTTTGGCGACGTGAAGCAGTATCCCGGTCTGCTGCATCTTGCCGTCGAATTTTCCGCCGACCACCCCGGTAACTTCGACCTCGGCATCCAGCAGACTGCTAAGCGGCCGCGCATCGTCGCTATCCACAGTAGCGTCGACATAACCACCGTCTACGATCATCTGCAAATAGGTAACTTGCACCTTGTCGTCCATCATCAAGTCGGCAGACTGGATCACAGAATGCACGGTGACCGACATACAGTCGCGCTCTCCGTGGATCAGGCCGGTGAAGTCGGCGGAGACGGCTTTGGGAGGGACGCCGTGGCGAAGAAGCGACACGTTGTCACTCACAACGATGGGATGAAAGCTCGCTTCCGTATGCCCCCTCACCAGGACGTGATCGCCGGGAAGCAGCGGGGTATTCACAATGTCGAGCACATAAATAGCCGCGTCTCCATCCTGGACAAACAGGAGAGCGCCACTCTCGCGAAAGTAATTGACCGTCGCCTCAAAGGCAACCGGCAGCTTCTGGCCGGCTTCAGCGTTGGTAAGGGCGTGAATCGCGCGGAGCGTTGTGAGCGGCGCCGGCACCGCTGCCCAGGCAGCCGTGGCAAAAACGAGAATGATCACAACTGCTGGAATCAGTCTTCTCATCGAAAGAATCTGGTAGTGCCTGGCCTGGTTCATCCGGCTACCCGCATCTTCTATCGGCAAAACCGAATCCATAGGACACTGGGGCATCAGGGACTGTTCAACCGCCCGCACCCTAGTGAAATACGGCTGAATTAGTTGCAACCCAATCATACTCCTGTGCGAATCTGGTTGAATGACGCTTCTCGGGCATGACTGCATAGGTCCGGTCTTGGAATTGATTTCGGCTGCCGGCCCGTTTTGCCGCCTTTAGCGCCAGCGCACCGTTAGCGGCCGGACTATTTCTGCCGCAAGGAGGTCTGAAGATGCCGAATTCCGCTGAACTCACTGACTCCGACGCCTCGTTCCCGCCGCGCGGAGCGCAGGCGCAGCCCACCCGCCGCATTCGTGTGATCGGCGTTCCACTCGACCTGGGCGCCAGCCGCCGCGGCGTAGACATGGGGCCCTCGGCAGTGCGAGTCGCCGGGCTTGAGGCGCGGCTTGAGGCGCTGGGCCACCAGGTCACCGACGGAGGCAACATCCGCGTGGAGATCGCCGAGACGCAGGCGGCCGGCTGCGAGAACGCACGCTTCCTCAAGCAGATAGCGGAGACCTGCACGCGCACCGCCGAGACCGTCGTAAAGACTCTGGAAGAAGGGATGACGCCACTGCTGCTCGGAGGCGACCATTCACTGGCAGCCGGCTCGGTCTCCGGCGTCGCCCACTTCCATCGCCGCCAGAACCAGAGTATCGGCGTGCTGTGGTTCGATGCCCACTCCGACATCAACACGCCCGAGAGTTCACCCTCGGGCAACGTACACGGAATGCCGCTGGCCGCGCTGCTCGGCCTCGGACCGGAGCCGCTGGGCAGCATCTTCGGCAACGCGCACAAGATTGCGCCTGAGAATACGGTGCTAATCGGCCTGCGCGACATCGACGCAGGCGAGCGGGAAAACCTGCGCCGCGCCGGAGTGGCCGGGGTCTACACCATGCGCGACATCGACGAGCGCGGCATGAGAACGGTGATGGAGGAAGCACTGAGCGTAGCCGGACGCGGCACGGCAGGCTATCACGTCTCGCTCGACATGGACTGGATCGACCCCGAGGACGCGCCCGGCGTGGGTACTCCAGTCCGCGGCGGGGCGACATATCGCGAGGCGCATCTGGCCATGGAGATCATCGCCGACCACGGCCGTCTGCTCAGCTTCGAGATCGTCGAGGTCAACCCAGTGATCGACGAGCACAATCGCACGGCGGAGCTGGCGGTAGAATTAGCCTGCTCGGCATTTGGGAAGAAGATCCTGTAAGAGATTCGAAGGCTGGCCGTCCGCCGAATACCATGCAAAACTGGGTTACAATTGAAGAACTGAAGACTGAGGGCGGGCGAGATGGCAAAGAAAGTTCTGACTTCGACGAGAAACGGAAGCGCTCCCAAGCTCGATCCGCGGAGCCCGAGCTTCACGCGCGAATTCAAGCGCGCCGCAAAGGCCTTCACAAAGAAGGCTACGCAGTCGCCAGAGCACGCATTGGCGGTTTTGGTTGAGGCAGGTATTTATACTCCTACCGGCAGGCTGACCAAGAACTACCGCTAGATTGTGCATCGTCTCTCCACCAGTTTCGTGCTCGCCTATCATGGCTGCGACCGTGATTTAGGGGAAAGCCTGCTTTCTGGGGCCAAATCGTTCAAACTCAGCAACAATGATTACGACTGGCTTGGCCCCGGCGTGTATTTCTGGGAGTCGAATCCGCAACGAGCACTGGAATTCGCGCATGAAAAGCTCAAGCGCAGTGAGGGGATTCGCAAGCCCTTTGTGGTGGGGGCGGTGGTTGATCTGGGACTCTGCCTCGACCTGACCACGAAAGACTCCATCGAGAATCTGAGGGATGCACATCGGAGCTTACAGGAGACTGTAGGCCCTACGAGCAACCCACTTCCCCTGAATGGTCCGGAGGACTGGAGACGACGTTTGGATTGCGCCGTTATCAAGTTCCTTCATCTGATTCTTGAGAATTCCCATGCCGAGCCAATCGATACAGTACGCGGCATCTTCACAGAAGGAGATCCTATCTACACAGGTTCCAAATTTCTCGAAAAGACTCATGTGCAGATCGCGGTGCTCAACCCAGATTGCATCAAGGCGGTATTCCGTGTACCCAAATCGGTGATCAAATAAGGCTTATGACAAAAAAACTACGCGTTGGAGTTATTTTTGGCGGGCGGAGCGGCGAGCATGAGGTTTCGCTGCTCTCGGCAGCCTCGATTTTGAAAGCGATCGACCGGCGGAAGTTCGACGTGGTGCCGATCGGAATCAACAAGGCCGGCCACTGGCTGACAGCGCGTGCCGCCGAGGGGCTGCTGGAAGGTTCGCAACCGGAGCAGTTGGCCGAGGGCGAGACCAGCGACGCGAAGCCCCAGGCAGAGGCAAAGAAGCTGCGGGCAGGCGATCCGGCCGCAACGCCGGGGGCACGCGTGCTTGCCGAAGGGCAGCCAACGCTGCTTGCTCCAGAGCCGGAGAAACCGGCATCCTCCGCACTGACGGAGAGCGGAGCCGAGGCTCTCGACAGTCATGCGGCGCTGGGCGGGCAATCGCTCGACGTCGTCTTTCCCGTCCTGCACGGTACCTTTGGCGAGGATGGAACGATCCAAGGGCTCTTCGAGCTGGCCGGCATCGCCTATGTCGGTTCGGGCGTGCTGGGCTCGGCGGCGGGGATGGACAAGGACGTGATGAAGCGCCTCTTCGCCCAGGCCGGGCTGCCCATGGTCAAGCACGTGACGTTGCTGCGCGCCGATTGGGAGAAGTCGCCGAAGAAGGCCATTGCCCAGATCGAAGCGGCGCTCAAGTACCCGGTCTTTGTGAAGCCCGCGAATCTCGGTTCGTCCGTCGGCATCTCGAAGGCGCACGAGCGCAAGGAACTCGGGCCGGCGCTCGACCTTGCCGCTAAGTACGACCGCAAGCTGGTCATCGAGCAGGGCGTGGGCGGCAAGAAGGCCAAAGCTCGCGAGCTTGAGGTTGGCGTGCTGGGCAACGACGATCCCCAGGCCAGCGTGGTGGGCGAGATCATTCCCGGCAAGGAGTTCTACGACTACGAGGCCAAGTACCTGTCAGAGGGATCGGCTGCGGTGATTCCGGCCAAGCTGAGCAAGGCCGAGACTCAGCGCGTCCGTGAGCTGGCCGTCGCGGCCTTCCGGGCCTGCGACCTCTCAGGCCTCGCGCGCGTCGACTTCCTAATGGAGCCCGACGGCAAACAGCGCATCTTTCTGAACGAAGTGAACACACTGCCCGGCTTCACCAGCATCAGCATGTACCCCAAGCTCTGGGAGGCCACGAGGATCGGCTACAAGGATCTGATCTCGCGCCTGATCGAGCTGGCCCTCGAACGCCAGGCCGAAAAGAGCCGGACAACTTACAGCCGGGAAGAGTAGACCATAGGGATCAGGGGTCAGAGATCAGAGATCAGAGATCAGTCTCCAACAGCAGACGAAGTCTCAGAGCATAGCCTGGGAACTCGCGGTCAGGTTCCGGTGTCTACAGAGGAGTGGGGAAGCAGTCTATCCTGTAACAGCCGGCCACTGATCTCTGATCTCTGGCCCCTGATCTCTGTTTTTTGAGGCATCCGCATCATGACCTTGCTCGACGCTCCTGCATTTGACGAAATTCGTGATCGCCGCCACCGCACGATTCTCTTGAGCATTGTGGCGGGGCTGTTTGTTTTGGCGGTGGGCTGGTGGCTGGTGGCCGGCCACCCGGTGGACTGGCCGTGGAACTGGGACAATCACCTGCGGGGAAGAATCGCGGTCAACGACTTCTTCACGGATCTCGAGAAGAACGACCTTTCGGCGGCCTACGGCGTCTGGATGCACGATCCGAGCTGGCAGAAGCATCCCGAAGAGCACTCGAATTATCCCTTCGATCGCTTTGAAAAGGATTGGGGTCCGACCAGTTCCGACAACGATTATGGAGCGATTCGCAGCCACCGGATCGCCGCCACGCGCATGATCGGTAATATGCTGCAGACCGGGACCTTCGTGAATGATCGCAAGAGCAAGGCAATCAATCTGGATTACGACCCGAAGGACCACACGCTGCATTTCTCGCCGGAGGATGTGCAGTTCCTGGAAGGGCCGGGAGGGATTTCGTAGAGACTGTTCGATTCCCAATTCTCAAAATCGAGACCTGAAATCCGGCACCCGGCATCAATCGAACTTTCCAGCGATCTTAGCCTGCCGGTTTGCATCGAACGGCCGAGGAGAACATCATGCCCCAGAGCACGCATGCCCGAGCCGCGGAACTCCACAACCTGGCAGCCCACTCCCACGCCGTCGCCGCCGAAGCCCACGGCAAAGCCGATCATCTCACCGCGCACGAATTCAGCCGGCAAGCTCTGGAACACTCGTTGAGCGCCCATCAGCACTCAGAGCAACTCGTCGAGGAGGCGGAAAAGCCAACCAGGGAATAAACAGGAAGAAGCGCGAAAACTGGGCCCATTAGCCTATTCCGACAATTCGGCGGCCTTCAGCTCGTTCAGCGTCCTTTCCAGGCTGGCCAGATCTTCCACATTCAGCGACTTTTGCGCCGGGTCGATCTGCTTGAGCAGGCCGCAGAGCACCGTGCCGGGGGCAAGCTCGATGTAGGTCTCGACCCCTTCGGCGATCAGCGTCTTCACGCAGTCCACCCAGCGCACCGTGCCGGTGACCTGGTGGGTCAAGGCCTCGCGAACCTCTTCGGCTGTGCGCACAAGGCCCCCCGTAACATTCGATGCGACGGGGAATCTCGGATTGGACAGCTCGAGCGCACCCAGCACGCGCGCCACTTCTTCCTGGGCGGGCTGCATCAAGGCACAGTGGAAGGGAGCGCTCACCGGAAGCATGACGGCGCGGCGCGCGCCTTTGGCCTTGGCCAACGCAGCGGCCTTCTCGACCGCTGCCAGCGCGCCGGAGACCACCGTCTGGCCGGGAGAGTTGAAGTTGGCGGGGGAGACGGTCAGGCCGGTCTCTGCCGCGGCTTCCTGGCAGACCTCGGCTACCAACTCCGGAGTGAGCGAGAGGATGGCGGCCATGCCACCCTGCCCGGCGGGAAATGCCAATTGCATGGCCTTTCCGCGCGCCTTAACGAAGCGCACGGCATCGGCGAAGCTGTAGGTCCCGGCGGCGACGTGGGCAGACCACTCGCCCAGCGAATGGCCCGCGGCCAGATCCGGCTCGATGCCATGCAAAGCCAGCACGCGCAGGGCAGCCACGCTGACAGTGAGAATGGCCGGCTGGGTGTTCTCTGTAAGCTTTAGCTCTTCCGCCGGCCCCTCGAAGATCAGCTTGGAGAGCGCGAAGCCGGCCGCTTCGTCGGCCTCGGAAAAGGTCTCGCGGGCAACGGGAAAACGGTCGGCAAGTTCACGGCCCATGCCGACTGCCTGCGAACCCTGCCCCGGAAAGAGAAATGCTAGTTTTTTTGACATTCCAGAGAAGATTGTAATGCCTCGCGCCTTGTCTCCCGCTGCCCTGAAGACGATTTCGACGGGAATCTTTCTGGCTGCCATCTTTGGCACCAAACCAGACTGCGGTGCACCCCTGCGCCTTACAATCGATTGCGTGAGCCACTCCTTTGAAATCGGTCCGGTCCGTGTGGGCGAGGGCCAGCTTTTTTTGATCGCCGGTCCTTGCGTCATCGAGTCCGAGGCCCATGTGCGCACGATGGCCGAGAAGATCCAGCGCATTGCGGCGGATCTGGGCATTCCGTATATCTTCAAGGCCAGCTACGATAAAGCCAACCGCACCAGCGTGAAGAGCTTTCGCGGGCCGGGGCTGGCGGAGGGCACGCGCATCCTGGGACGCCTGGCGAAGGATACGGGCCTGCCGGTGCTGACCGACGTGCACGAGCCCGCGCACTGCGAAGTGGCCGCCGAGGCCGTGGATGTGCTGCAGATTCCGGCATTCTTGTGCCGCCAGACCGACCTGCTGGTGGCTGCGGGCAAGACTGGCCGGGCAGTGAATATCAAGAAAGGGCAGTTCGTTGCTCCGTGGGATATGACGCACCCGGTCGAGAAGGTGCGGTCTACTAGCAATGAGCGCGTCTTCCTCACCGAGCGCGGAGCCTGCTTTGGCTACAACACGCTGGTGGTCGATTATCGCTCGCTGCCGGTGATGCGGCGGCTCGCGCCGGTGGTCTTCGACGCGACACATTCGGTGCAGCAGCCCTCGGTGGCCGATGGCGTCAGCGGCGGCCAGCCAGAGTTCATTCCGCTGCTGGCGCGGGCAGCGGTGGCGGCCGGAATCGATGGATTGTTTCTTGAAGTGCACGACGACCCGGCAAACGCCAAGTCCGACGGCGCGAATGCGCTGGATTTGAAGTTGTTGAAGCCGCTGCTGGAGAGGTTGCTTGCGATCCACGCGGCGGCCGGGAGGGATTGATTCTACATATTCGTTTCCAAACGCAGAACTGCGGAGCGTCCGATTGCAGGGAACGCTCCGCAGCTACACTCCAAAAGATCTCAACGACGTCTAGCTATGCCGCCAGCGATCTCGATCTCGTGTGCCTCGCCGGCATCCCCCGGTTCACCAGGAATGAAGGATGGAGGGCCGAGGCGCAGGCGCGGCGGTGTTCTTCCAATTCATATCTGGCTCGTTCCATGTCCACATTCTTCTGGGCCGCGAGCACTGTACTGACCCGGTAACGCACTGAGGACCGGGCCTCGATGTATTCACTGAGCACGGCCTCATAAGCTTGTTCCAAAGATCCACAGACTGAGCAACTCATACCAACCTCCTCCGGCTTTTCGCCAGATCTGCGGGAACAGAGATAAAGCGAGCCTGATAACATCGGATGAACCAGCTTCAAAAGCCGGCAATCAAGTCTGACGTTATGACTTGCTCGAGCTAAGTCGTTGTGTAAAACCCGGCGCGTGCCAAGCGTTGTCTATGCAACTGCCAACCAAACCGCGGCGCGCACAGTTCCTTCGGCGTCAAGATGGGAATCCGTAGCATTGGGTTGACTTATGCTGCTCTCTGGCCACGCTTGCGGAGGCGCCAGACATCCCAATCACGGCGATGTGCATGCCGGAGTGTGTATGTTCCAGCATGAAGTCTTCTGCGAAGGACAACCGGCCCGGCCTTGCTCCGTCCGTCTCGATCCTGGAGGAGTTGGCTCTATCGGCCACGCTCACTGGCCTGAAGGAGTGTTGACTCCTGATCCGGCCAGCGGAGAGACGATCTCGTTTGTCGCTTGTTTTGGCGAGGCTCATGGAAGCTCCAATTTTTTGTTTGGTTGCTTGAGACAAAGCCCCCCGGGACGAGCCACCGCGGCTCGAAGCGAGAAGAACGCATTTCGACTTCTCTGAGCTGATCACACCCGGATTGGCCCGGCGTGCCGCGAGCTTTTTGGCTGGCAAGTTTTGCTTGCGGCTACATGGTTATTTCAATGGCAGAAAGAGAGCCTTAATGTCGAACTCTGGGGAGGCTCAAAGGGCCAATCGCAACGAGTGGTGTACCTCAGAGGGTTTGCTTTAGTTCAAACCGTCCAATTGAGGTGAGGAAAACCCACTCACTAGCCATACTTCTACGCTGAAGCCGGTGACGTGTCAAGGGGTTTTCTGGATCTTAACTCATTTTTGACTCGAACAAACTCCATTTTCCATGCGGCTTTTATCGCCTGATAGCATTTTTGTATGATTTTGAAGCCGTTTCATAACTCTCGTAACTCTCACTGCCTTATGTTGCTGCTCGCAGCAACCTTGCTCTTCGGCATGGGGTTTGACCATCTTTTCGCACGGGCAGAGGCGCAGGCGGAAACAGCGCCGGATCGGGCACACATCGGCGAGGACCCGAGGGGAACCGGTAGTGAGCGCTTGATCGGGCAGGTTGCCATCTCCCCAGACGGCCGGCGGCTGGCCTGGGTTGAGCACGAGAACGATGGCGTTGAGATTCGAGTGGCTTCGCTGGACGATCTGATCCAAGGTGGGCAGGACAAAAGCGAGCGGGTTACGGCAGCCAGGAAGCCGGAGACGCACTGCCAGGAGGACAAGATTGCCTGGGCTCCGGATGCGAAGTCGCTTGTTTTCTTCTCCGATTGCGCTCAGCCTCAGCAGCCTGACCTCTATCTGTCGAGGCTGGACGGCAGCCCAGCACGACGAATCACGAAGTTGAAGGGGGTTGCGGACGCGCCGGCCTTTTCGCCGGATGGAAGCCACCTAGCTTTTTTGTATGTGGAGGGTGCGACCCGGCCGGGTGGAGCCCTGGCGGCGATCAAGCCGCCGGCTGGAGTGATCGGCGAGGAGAGCGTGGAGATCGAGCGGGTGGCAGTCGCTCGCGTCGACTCCTCGACGCCTCAGATCCCGGAGTGGGCTACTCCGCCCGATCTTCACGTTTACGAGTTTGACTGGCGGCCCGATTCCAAAGGGCTGGCGTATGTTGCAGCCGATCCGCCGGGAGAGAACAACTGGTGGGTGGCGAAGCTTTACACGCAGGAATCGAACCACGCGCCCAAAGCAATCTTTGCTCCTGGGGAAGATCTGGGACTGCTGCATGGATTGCAGATTGCCGTGCCGCGCTGGTCGCCTGACGGGAAAAATATCGCATTCATCGGCGGTTTGATGAGCGATCAGGGCTCGACGGGCGGCGATGTGTGGATTATTCCGGCGGCAGGCGGCGCGCCGAGAAATTTGACGCCCAGCCGTTCGGCTACAGCATCGTGGCTGGAGTGGAGCAACCTAGATCGGCTGATTGTGAGCAGCCTCGAGAGTGGCCACTCGCAACTGGCCTGGCTCACGCTGCATGAAGGTGGCGCGGCGAGCTTCGACGCTCCGTTCTACGACCAGCCAGCGACAATTGGCGATGGGCGCTTGGAGATGGGCGTTTCGGCGACCAGGGATCGCACGGAGTTTGCGTTTGTAGCAAGCAGCTTCGAACACGCGCCAGAGGTCTTTCTCCAACATTCGGACGGTTGCCCGACCTGCAGGTTCATGAATTCGACACTGAACCAGCTCACGCGCATCAACGAAGGCTTGGCACCGGCATGTGGCAAGATAGTTTCGCTCGAATGGAAGAGCGGAAGGTTCAATGTGCAGGGCTGGCTGATGCAGCCCAGGGACTACGACCCGGCGAAGAAGTATCCGCTGATCGTTATTGTGCATGGCGGGCCGGCCGCGGCCGCAATGTCGCGGTGGACCAGCGGCAGCCTGAGCGCGGCAGCGTTTTCGGCGCTGGGTTACTTCGTTTTGGAGCCCAACCCCAGGGGTAGCTTTGGGCAGGGCGAAGAGTTTGTCCAGGCCAACCGCAAGGACTTCGGCTACGGCGATCTGAGCGACATTCTTGCCGGCGTTGATACGGTAGGCGCGAAGTATCCGGTGGACCCCAACCGCATCGGCATTACCGGCTGGAGCTATGGTGGATTCATGACCATGTTCGCCGTGACTCAAACCCAGCGCTTCAAGGCGGCCGTGGCCGGCGCGGGCATCTCCAACTGGCAGAGCTACTACGGCGAAAACTCGATCGACCAGTGGATGCTGCCGTACTTTGGAACGTCGGTCTACGACGATCCGGCAGTCTATGCAAAGAGCTCGGCGATCAACTTTATCAGTGCCGCGCACACGCCGACGCTGGTCCTGGTGGGCGACCGGGACGGCGAGTGCCCCGCCCCTCAGTCATTCGAGTTCTGGCACGCGCTCAGGGATCGTCATGTGCCGACTCAGCTGGTGGTTTATCCCAACGAAGGACATGGGTTTACCAGCCCAGCTCACCGGCGCGATGTGATGGAGCGGGCCGAGGAGTGGTTTGCCCGCTATATGCCGCTCGCGCCATAGCAGCCCGGTTGGTGATATAGACCCTGCGGAGTCATCGAAGACTGAAGACGGCGGGGGATTGCCTGGTTCGGCATCAAGCCGGTTGCCACCCCGTCCTGATACACTTTTCTTGGAGTTTCGATCGCGTTATTCGTCAACCGGCAGCCGGGCACGACGGTGGCGCCGGGAGCCGGTCAAATGAGCGGATTTCGCCGGCGGCAGGCCAGCCATGGCGTGTTGACGGATCGCTTCATCGAGCGTCTTTCTAACTTCCGCAGCCTTTTTTAGGGTGCCGTTGATGAGGGTTTTTTCTTCCACCCCCCAGCGACTTCAGAGCTGTCGCCGGAGCCGGGGAGGAAAACGCTACTCGGGATCGGCAAACGCGGGCAGCGGCGCTGGAAAGTCGTTTGCAACTCAGGTTTTCCGACGGTTTCGGGAAAGACCGTTCCGCGGTTTGACAGGGCGGGGCGGGGAGGATTCATGCGGCGGTTTCTTACGCTTGTTTGTTTGTTATTGCTTGCCATTCCAGCCGGGGTTTCGATCTCCGGTTGCAGCCGCAACCCCGGCGCAAATTACTGCAACGGGCTGGGCTATGGGATGAAGATTACCGATGTTGCCTCAATCACTCTTGCGCCGGCGACCACGGGGATCTCCATCGCCTATGGACAGACACACCAGGCAAACTCGCCTCAGCTCGTCACCTGCACAGGCGCCACGGCGAGCGCCGGCACAATTACCTGGGGCACCACCAACAACCAGTTGGTAGATATCTCGCCGACCGGCAACATCTGCGCCGGAACCTGGAACCGGAACAGCGGCGGCGGCATCGCCAACTACACCATCTGCAGCCCGCCGAATCCGCAACCCGCGACCAATGGCCTGCCCTTCGCCACAGCCTATATCACCGCCTCGGCACAAACGGCCGTCTCCAACCCTGTTGAAGTCTTCGTGCATGCCCAGGTAACCTCGATCAGCCTTGTCGGGCCGCAGGCCTGCCTTTCCCAAGGCACCCAGGCCACGCTCGACGCGGAGGCGTGCTTCTCACAAGGCGGCACGCAGTATGAGTTCTGCGCGCCGCCTTCGGTGGCCGCGACCGGCAAGTATGCGTGTCTCGGAGGCCTGCCTCCAGGCGTTAGCTCTGTCCCTGACTGTACGGCGGCGATCGGCTCACTCAGTTACTCGCCGGGCACCTCCAGCATCGGAACCGTCACCACGAATACCACCACCAACCAGGTGACCATCACCGCCAATCAGCCCGGCACTACCGTAGTCACAGCGTCGGTGGCCGAATCGGGCTCTTCGGCCGGCTACTTCACCACCTGCCCGCCGAAATCGATCTCGGTGACACTTGCCAACGGTGAGACCGCAGGCACCATCACCCAGGGCGTTACGCAGAATCTGGTCACCACCATCATCGACACCAACGGGAACCCGATCACGGGCCTGAGCCTGGACTACCAGTCCACCGACCCGATCGACATCTCAGCGGGAGGCGGTGGATCCATTACAACCTCTTTCCCCGGCGTGGCCTCGGTCTATGCCATCTGCCAGCCGGGTTCCTGCAATCCCTCCCCGATCAACGAAATTGGCTTGTTCGGCACCGGCCTGCCCGTCACCTCGAACAAGGTCACCATCACCACCCCCGGCACAGCCAGCGACTACGTCTGGTTCGGCGCCCCAGGCCAATCGCAGTACATCGTTCCCGTCGAGTTGCTCACTGGAACGGTCGGTTCCACGGTGCACCTGCCCTATGTCCCGAATTCGATGGTGATGGACAGGCTGGGCGACTCTCTCTATTTGGGCTCCGATCACGAGTTGATGATTGTCAGTGTCTCCACGGGCACGGTGACCAAGCAGGATAACAACGCCCCCGGCGTGGTGCTCGCCGTCTCACCAGACAACTCCGAACTGCTGATCAACGACCAGATACGTCAGGTCTTCTACGTCTACGGAACCTCCGGCACGGTCACGAAGACCTTTGGCGGAATGGGCAGCGCCGCCGCCTGGACCCCCGACTCGAAGACTCTTTACGTCACCGACACCGCATCCGCCGGCGCAGGCCACTCCGATACGCTGTACGTCTACAACGCAAACACCGGCTGGTCCTCCTGTTCCGCCGGATCGCCCTGCGCAGGCGATTTCAGCGGCGCGAAAAACCTGGCGATCACGATTCCAAGTGTGGGAGCCTATTTGAGCGGCAATCCCACGGTCTCTCGCACATGGTGTCCTAGCGGCACGGTCGGGAACTACAACAGCATGATTTTTTACCCGCAAGGCGATGAGCCCTCCAATAATCCCATCCAGACCGATGCACTGGCAGCCACCACCGATGGCAATCATATTCTTGGCGCAGCCCTGAATGGCAGTGAGATCACTCTCTCGGACATCAACGTCTCAATCCCGGCCTTGAATTGCCTGCCACCGCAAACCATCGGCACGCCGCCTGTACCCAACCCCAATTATCCGCTGGCCCTCGGCGATCAACTTTCGCCGCTGTTGCTTACCAGCACAACAGTGCAAACGCAGCTTGCCCAGGTGAGCGCGACCTCCGTCAATCAGGTCGTAGCCTCGCCTCAGTCGAATCTGGCCTTTATTACGTATATTGGGTCCACTGCAGGCGCCCAATTGCCCTACTATCTGCCGAATCAGGCCAACCCGGAAGCATTGGGCACGGTCGGATATGTGCAGCTGATGTCTGGAAGCTCGCCAAGCACGACGGTTACCGCGCCTATTGCAGGCGCTTTCACCCCGGACGACAAGCTTTTCTTCGTCTCCACGGCGGGGGACAACATGATCCACTACATCAGCATTCCCATTTCCGTCAGCGCCTCGACGCCGCTTACCGACACGCACCAGATCAGTCCGAATCTGCCGGCCTGCACTCCCGGTATCGATTTTGGCTGCACGCTGACCTCGCCGATAACTACTCCGGTCCCGGCCACGGTGATCGCGGTCAGGCCGCGCTCCACGACGTAGCTCCCAATGCAACAGGCGAAGAAGGCCGGCCCGTGCCGGCCTTCTTATTGCTCATCGAAGCTCGGATTCGCCCTCCTGCAATCGTTATGCTGCTGTTTTGATGAGCTCCTGTGAAGACGCCGTCGATCATCTCCCCCGCCCTCGCAGGATAAAATCAAGAGATGATCAAGGGGATCTCCTTTCTTCGTTGCGCAGGCAGCCGGGCGGCGTATGACCGGCTGACGAGCTTCTTTTCCGCGCTTGGATTTGAGCCCGGCAAAGGCTGGAAAGAAGAGATGAGCAGTGGCGCGTCGTTTCTGGCTCCGCTGGGCAATCTGGAGTTTGTCGACGGCCAGTTCCCCTCTACCGCCGATGTCCTTATCGAAGTGACGGCTCTGGATGCCGCGCACCAAGCAGCGTCAACCTGGCTGCGGACGCAAGATGGCGACGTTGCCATCGCTCGTCTCTCCGAGATTACCGAGACTCACTGGAAGTCGCGCATCTTCACCGTCGAGCCGGAGCCGGGCTTTCTCTTCAGCTTCTGGGCCTGGAGCGATCCAGTCAAAGGCAAGCAGGTTGCTGTCGAAGGCGATCTCTTGGCCGCGGGCATGAAGTTTGCTATCGTCGTCTCCCGCTGGAATGCCGTGATTACCGAGCGGCTGCTCGAAGGCGCGTTGGACGGCCTGCTGCGCAGCGGCGCAAAGCGGGCCGAGATTGAGGTGGTTCGCGTGCCGGGCGCGTGGGAGATTCCCTCCGCGGCACGGGCTCTGGCCAATCTGGGGCAGGTCGACGCGATCATCACCCTGGGCTGCCTGCTGCGGGGAGAAACGGCCCACTACGAAGCCATCTACAACGAGGTCGCACGCGGCATCGGCCAGTCGCAACAGGAGACCGGCATCCCCCACAGCTTTGGCGTGCTGACCTGCGAGACCCTGGAACAGGCGCTCAACCGCGCGGGCATCAAGGCCGGCAACAAGGGATTTGAAGCTGCCGTAGCGGCCATCGAGATGGTGAGCCTCAGCCGCAAGCTCAAGCTAGGCGGTGCTGCTTGACTGGTGGACTACATCACAGCTCGGGGCGCCGCAAGTCGCGCGAACTGGCCATGCAAATGCTCTTTCAGGCGGATGTCGGCAAGCAAACGCCGGAGCAGGTGCGGGCCACGTTCTGGAAGGCCGCTGGGGATGTCGAGCCGGAGGTCCAGGGCTTTGCCGAGGACCTCTTCCGCACCGCCATCGCCCATCAATTGCAGATCGACGAACTGATTGTCGCCAACTCAAAGAACTGGCGCCTCGAACGTATGCCGGCCGTTGACCGCAACCTGACGCGCATGGCCGTGGGCGAGATGCTGGGCTTCAAGGCAACGCCTTTCCCCATCATCCTCAACGAAGCGCTTGAAATCGCCCGCCGATACTCCGCTCCCGAATCGATTAACTTCCTCAACGGACTGCTCGACACCATCGCCCATAGCCTGATCGGCCAGTGAGAGGGCCTCGCAATCGCGGGAGCTTACTTGGCAGTAGCGCGCGGCATTTTGGGCTTTCCCCAGGCCGGCCTGTTGTGGCACACTTGGACGCATGGGAAGCAAAGACAAAGGCAGGAAAGAAGTTAAGAAGGCGCCCAAACCCAAGCCCAAGCCCGAACCCGCGCAGAGACGCGAAGGATTTACCCCGGCCCCGCCGCCGAAGTAGGATTGCCGAGGCCATCGGGTTTGCGCCGATCGAGAGAATCCACTCTCAGTCCGCGCTTGGAGTGTCGAAGTGCTGGGCTGCCGTTGCCGCGTCCGGTGCTGCGGTGTTGTGCGCTTCGATTTGACCTTTGCTCGCAAGTCTCCTTACAAACTGCAGGCTGCCAAAAAGCCTGCGGCTTTCCAACTTGGGCGGCCCCAGGCAACGGTGTCGTTACCCCATTGCCGGCAATTCCCCATTCAGTCTTTGGCGTTTGCCCTAACTTCCAGTTCCTGGAGCCAATTTCCCAGATGCGATTTAAAATGGCACGGCTTCAGCCGTGCTGCAAAGAATGTAGTGAGATCGCGGGCTCTAGAGCATTTTTTGGGGATTGTGTAGACCGAAATTCTGTAGGTATCCCACCCATTCCGCAGAAAAAACGCGGAACGGATGGGGCACGGAAGTCTACAGTAAATCCGAAAATGCTCTAGCCCTCTGAGCGATGATCTTCTCTGTCCTCGATGGGGTTTATGGTTTCAGTTCTGGCTTCGAGCCAGGATCTCTTCGAGAATCGCGGTGCTTCGGACAAGCCAAAGGACTCTTCCAAAGAAACACGCAAGCTCACCACGCCAGGTTTCAAGCTAAGAGTTGGAAGCGGCAGCAACCGCCGCAAAGGTCAGGTCCTGCAAGTCGGCGTGGCGCTGCTCGCACCATTGCTCGAAGAGGCGGCCGTAGCTGAGGGTGATGTACTGGGCCTGATCGACACCCAGGCGGGCCGCGGAGCGGTCGATCCACTCCGCAGAGCCCTCGAGCTCGGCGTAGTTTCCGATGGGCGTCTCATCGACCACACAATGGCCCTCGCCGTCGGTCCATTCGGCGCGCCACTTCTCATAGCGGAAGGCCGGGACGAGGCCTATCGAGAGAAAGACCAGCTCCAACGCTTCGCCGTCGGCTACCTCAGTCTCGGTCTCGATGCGGTGCTTGTGCGTGTCTTCGCCGGGGCCAACGTCGGGCGGGCGCTTGTGGGTAATGGTCCACCGGCCGGCGTAACCGCGTATGCGCAGAATCTCAGTGCGGGCGCGCATCGAACGGTCGGGCGTGTCGTAGAGGACATTGCTCTCGAAGGCGCGCGGAGTTTGCAGTTTGAAGCCGGCGGCCTCAAGGCGTTGATTGAGGCCGGCCAGATCGTCCACGCGAAATTTGATCTCAGTCTCGATGGGCATCGTAAAGAGCGAGTATACGGCAGACAGCAGGGCAAAGGGCGACAATAGAAGAGTGAAGACACTCCGATTGGCGGTGGACCCGGCGCATCTCGATACCGCGCAGGCTCAGGAGGCGCTTGAGCAGGCGGCGGCGATCTTGCGCGGCGGTGGGCTGGTGGCGTTTCCCACCGAGACCGTCTACGGTCTGGGAGCGAATGCGCTGGATGCGGATGCGGTGGGGCGGATCTTCGCGGCCAAGCAGCGGCCATCGTGGGATCCGGTGATTGTGCATATTGCAAATCAAGCCGACCTGGCCGAACTGACCGTGGGGATTCCAGAGGCGGCGATGAGGCTGATCGGCATCTATTGGCCAGGGCCGCTGACGCTCTTGCTACCGCGTGCGAAGGTTGTACCGGAGATCGTTACAGCGGGGCGCTCTCTGGTGGGCATCAGAATGCCGAAGCACAACGTAGCTCTGGAGTTGATCCGGCGGGCCGGTGTGCCGTTGGCCGCGCCCAGCGCCAATCGCTTTGGCCACATCAGCCCAACCTCCGCTGACCATGTGCTGGCCGATTTGGATGGCCGGATTGACGCTGTCGTGGACGCAGGGCCGACCGACTGTGGGGTCGAATCGACGGTGCTCGGTCCATGCTCCGATCCGATGATTGTCTACCGCCCCGGCGCCGTAACAATGGATCGGATTCGCAGTATTGGGGGGCCGGTGGAACTCTATCGCGACAGCGGTGAAGCAAGGGCCGGACCGCCCGAGGCGTTGCCCTCGCCGGGAGTGGGACTGCGCCATTACGCGCCCCATGCGCGGCTGGTGCTGGTTGAGGGCGAGCTAAACGATCTCGCAGCGCGACTTGCCGGGGCAGCGCGTAGCCTTGACGGCGAGCGTGTGGGCGTGATGTTGCCGTCTGAGTTTCCAGCACCGGACGGAGTTGCGGCAGTCTTTGCGTGGGGATGGTGGGCCGATCCGGAGCTGATGGCGCATTCGCTCTACGCGGGACTTCGCGAATTGGACGCGATTGGCTGCACAGTGATTCTCTGTCCGCTGCCGCCGGCCGAGGGGATCGGCGCTGCGATCCGCGACAGGCTGAATAAAGCTGGGCATAGGGAATAGGTAACAACCACAAAGGCCATTCCGGCTTCCATTGCCGAATTGCCGGGGCTGCAAAGCCGGTTCAACTTGCATCAGTGGAATTGATGCTTTGCTACAATTCCAATACACCCTTCTCTGCAAGGAACATGGATGACAACTTCTTCTGTGCCCATTGACTCTGCGGCGCGGTTTGACCGCATTGTGAAATGGCTCGCGGTCGGCGAACCGGACTCCAGGTGGATTCAGACGGCCTTTATATTGGCCTCCTTGCTCTATTTGACCTTTCTCGGAGCGGCAGGGACCGGCCCGATCAATGAGTACGGACACGATGTGTTTCTGTTGCTGGATGGTGGCTGGCGTATCCTGAACGGTCAGGTTCCCTACAGAGATTTTTATCTGTCACTCGGACCGCTGGAGTACATGATCACTGCCTTCGGCATGTTGCTGACCCAAGGCAGCACCCAGGGAATCGCGATCGGTAACATTGTTTTCGGCGCCGTGGCGGGAATCTGGGGCTGGCTGCTGTCACGGCGGCGCATGCCCGCGATTCCCGCGTTGCTGGTAGCGGCGTGGCTGATTCTAACGGCAACCTTACCGACGCCGCTCGGACTCTCTCCGCAGATTTTGAGCTGCGCGATGATCTACAACCGCCATGGTTACGCACTGCTCGGCATCGTGCTGGTGGAGTGCGCATTCGCGAGCGAGCGAAGCCGGTTCTGGGGCGGTGCATCGAGCGGCATTGCGCTAGCGTTGACGGCATTCCTGAAATTGAATTTCTTTGGCGTTGCGGGGCTTCTGTTATTGGCCACCATTCCATTGCGCCGCGAGGAGATGCCGCGCGCGTGGGGAATAGTGATGGGGCTGGCGGGCACGGTTGCGGTCTTCCTGTTTTATCTCCGTTTTGCAATTTCGGCGTTCCTGTACGACATGCAGCTCACAATTCAGGCCCGAAGTTCGCGGCTTGCCGTTGCCGGTGAATTTGGGTTTTTGGTTGGAAATCCTCGGATCGTGACGGTAGCCGTCGTTACCCTATTGACCATCCTGCTGATTACGCGTGGCCGCCTCTGGCAGCGATCTTCAGTGCGAATCCTCCTGCTGGGCGGCGCTGTGCTTGCAACCTCGGTCTTGTTCATTCAGACCAATTGCGCCGACTCGGGAGACAAGTTGATATTCTTGTGGGAGATCGTTTTGGTTGGAGCGCTCGGGGGTACTTACGCGAGATGCAAGGAGAAGGTTGCCGTTGCCACAGTAATGACGCTGTGCCTGGGAGGAGTTTTCTCAGATTTTTTCATGGATGCGGAGAGCGTGAGGACGCTGGTGCACTATCAATCGGCCTCAGTTCGATCACAGGGAATCAGCATCAGCCACAGCGGGATGGACCGGTTGAGGTTTTATGAACTCAATCAGCGTAATTCGTCTTTCGTTTTTGACAACGGCCACTCTATCGTTGAAATCGTGAACGATGGGCTGACGATGCTGGAGGATTCATCCAAGCAGACCGAGTCCGTTCTGACCCTTGGCTTTATTGAACCATTCGCCTATATCTTGCGCAGAAGGCCAGCGCTCGGCGGCAGTCCCTGGCTCGTGTTGGGCGACAACTTTCCAACAGCGCAATCGCTCAATGGGAGCCTCGTCTTCGGCAATGCCGATCTGCTTATGCTGCCGCACTATCCGAGTTCCAACATGAAGAGCGATGCCGACCTCGCCGCTGCGTATCATCCCTACATCGTGCAGCATTTCGATTTTGTCGCCAGTTCGCAGTGGTGGTCTCTTTACCGCCGGAAGAGATAGAAGAAAGCCTTAGTTACCGCTATTCCTCGCTTATCAAGGAGGGAGTGAATAGAATTCTGCGTGCAGGTGAATAACTACTGTCCCGCGTCACCCAGCTTGTAAAGGTACTTGATGGCGTCTTTGTAGACAAGCGTCTTGCTGCGGCCGCGGATCTTGATAACGTTGCGGTCGTACCATTCGATGCAGCCTCCAACCACCTCCCCATCTTCGAGGACGACGACCATCGGCGTCTGCGCCTGAATCTGTTTCTGCATGTAAAAGAGCTCAGCCTGCCGCTGGGGCGCATCCTGGCCCTGATTCTGGCCGAAACCGAAGGCAGGCGGACGGACGTTGGAGACGGAGGCCGGCAGCCTGCGGGCACGAGTGGTCAGAGCGGCGGATGGTTTGTTGGCGCTTGAGAGCTTGGATTCAAGGCTCATAAAGAAGTGATCCTCCTGGGGAAAAACTCCTAGTTGCGTGCGAGACTGACGGCCATGGCGTCAAGCGAGAGTGAACGGAGCAGGTTGCGGCGCATACCCTGCTCGGCCTGCACGAGGGCGTATGCGGCGGAATCGATCCAATCGACGTTGATGCCCTGGGCCAGGCGGGCCAGTTCGGCCTCGATGTCCAGGTTGCGGATAAGCTGCGGCGTCCCGGCCACAATGAGCAACAAGTCTTCGATGAGGCTGCCCAGGGCACGGAGCAGGTTAATTGTCTTTTCCTGGCCGTCGGCTCCGGCGCGATAGCTCTCCGTCGCGTGGAAAAGCGCAGAATAGTCTGGCTCGCGCAGCGCAGTGCGCAGCAGGATGAGTGCGTCCTGGCGGCTGGCAAGATAAACCCCGAGGTCGAGGGTCAGCGCGCGGCCGACGGCTCCCTCGGCGAGGCGCGCGGCCAAGGCCCGCTCCTGTGGCTTGAGTTGAGGGCGGCGCTTGGCTAGAAGAGCTTCAAGATCGGCGGCGGGAATCGCGCCCAGCCGATGCACCACGGCGCGAGAGCGGATGGTTGGCAGCAACTCCTGGGGATTCTCGGTGAGCAGGATCAGCGAAGTGTGCTGCGGCGGCTCCTCGAGAACTTTGAGCAGCGAGTTGGCCGCCTCTTTCATGAAGGCCGACGAAGTGAAGATGGTGAAGGTGCGTCGCGCCTCGACCGGCGGACGGTAGTAGGCCACGTGAATCACCTGGCGAACCTGGCCCAGTTTGATGAGCAGTTGCGGCGGATCGGGCGGGACGACCAGCAGATCCGGGTGAGTCTGGATCAGGATGCGGGTCTCGCGCTTGTCGGTGTCGCGCATCTCTTCGCGGGCGGCCACGGCCTCGGCGACGAGCGTCTCGAGATCAGCCGAGAGTGCGATGCGAGTGCAATTGGCGCAGACACCGCAGAAGTCCGGCAAACCGTCGCTTTCAGTGGGATTGAGGCAGTTTACGGCCTGCGCCAGCATCAGCGCCAGCGTGTATTTCCCTGCCCCGCGCGGCCCGGCCAGAATCAGCGACTGGGGGAAGCGCTCCGCGCGGATGCTCTCGCGCAGATGGGTGACGGTAGCCGCGTTGCCTAAAAACTCCTGGAAACCCATGGGTTGAGTCTAGAGTATCCCAGAATAATGACAAGATTCTTTGCTCTCGGGTCCCGGCGACGGAAAGACCCCGCAAAGAGGGGTTAGAAAGCGGCTTGATTCTCCGAAACGCTCGGCGAAAATAATAACTGTCAACTACACTTGACAAATTTCGGATCGTTATGTAAAGTTAAATTGTCTTTTGGTAAAGGAGACCAATCGTGATCTGCTCGACCAACAACCCCGCACAACGTCGCTTCTTCTACCGATTTGCAGTGGCCATGCTGCTGTACGTCGCTTTGCTCGTTCCCGCTATTGTGGCATTTGTCCACTACCGGCCCGCCGGCATGTTGGCCTATGGGCTGGCGGTTCTTCCCGCGCTGCCCATCCTCGGGATGCTGCTGGTGATTGGCCTCTACCTGGCCGAGGAGAAGGACGAGTTCATCCGCAACGCGCAAATACAAGCCCTGCTCGGGGGGACGGGGTTAACCCTCGCCCTGGTCAGCGTCTGGGGATTCCTGGAAAACTTCACCCATGTCCCGCGCTTGCAGCTTTTTCTGGTCTACCCGATCTTCTGGGGCTTTGTGGGCATTTCAGCCCTTGTGGTCTGGATGAGGAACCGATGAAAAACCGACTGCGTGTTGCCTACAACCGCCTTAGCCTTATCCAACGCCGGACCGTCAACCGCATCGCGGCAAGTTTGATCGCGATGGGCCTTATTTCGGTTGCCAATCATTTCGTACTTGAATACGGTGACCGGGCAAGAGCACTCGTTGTGGTCTTTGCGGCGTTGCCGGCCCTTCCCGTGTTCGCCGTTCTCATCGTCGTGGGCCGCTATCTTGTGCGGGAGAGCGATGAATTCATCCGAATGACGGTGGTCAAGGCTCTGCTGTGGGGAGCAGCCGTGACCGTTGCCGGGGACATGGTGCAAAGCGCGCTATCCGCTCTTAACGCGAATTTTTGGGGTCTCGATCCGGGTTCCCTCACCCTCATGAACTTTGATCTGTTCTTCACTGCTTCTCTGTTTTCCCTGCTGATTCAACTGCGGAGGAACCGATGAAAAACCGCCTCCGTGTCCTGCGTGCTGAGCGGGAGTGGTCGCAGGCCGATCTTGCCCAGCGGCTGGAGGTCTCGCGCCAGTCGGTCAACGCCATCGAAACAGGCAAGTTCGACCCCAGCTTGCCTCTGGCCTTCAAACTGGCGCGCCTCTTTGAAACCACCATCGAGGCGATCTTCAGCGATGAGAATGGAAGTTGAGTCAAAGGGTGGGGCTCCCTCGAATGGAAAGCCGACTTGACATCCAAACCCTCGGCGGTTAGGATGATATGGAAAGTACGCTTTACGTTTTACAAACAGGCTTTTGGAAGCTGAAAGGAATCCGATCATGAGAGCATCGCGCCTCGTCGTCGCCATTGCATCTGTTTTTGCGGGGATTGTATCGCTGGCTGCACAGCCCCATGCCGCCCCGACCGCTCCAACCGCGGCATATTTGCCGACACGTTTCATCGCCCTGGAAGCGGGCACGATGGGGAGGCCCGATGTGCTGCTGATCCCAGGCATGTCGAGTTCGCGCGCCGTTTGGGAGGCGGAGGCGAAGCTGCTGGCGCCGAATTACCGTCTGCACCTGGTGCAGGTGAACGGTTTCGCCGGCTCTCCGGCAGGGCCAAATGCTAGCGGGCAAGTACTGGCTCCGGTGGTCGAGGAGCTGCACGCGTATATCCTGGCCAAAAGGATCCATCCGGTGGTGATCGGCCACTCGATGGGCGGGTTGATGACGCTGATGCTCGCCGCCCGCCATCCGGAGGATGTGCGGAAGATCGTGATCGTCGATGCGTTGCCCTTTGCCTCCGTGCTGATGGATCCGTCGGCGACGCCGGAGAGCATGATGCCGCAGGTGGAGGCGATCAAGCAGCAGATGATGGCCATGCCCGCGGACCAGTACGCGGCCATGCAGCCGATGATGGCCGCCCGGATGGTGAAGAATCCCGATGCGCAGAAGCTGATCGCGGCCAGCTTTGCCGCGAGCGACCGCGGCGTCTCAGTCGAGGCGATGGAGGAGGATCTCGAAACCGATCTCCGCGCAGATGTGGCCTCGATCAAAACGCCTGCCCTGGTCATCTATGCGTACGATTCGGCGGCGCAGCAGCCAGACCCGGCGACTTATGAGGCGGCCGTACAGGTGGCATACAAGAAGATGCCCAACGTAACTCTGAAGCGGATCGACGACTCGCGCCACTTCATCATGTACGACCAGCCGGAGAAGTTCGACGCAGCGGTGGAGGAGTTTCTAAAATAGAAGACGGCTGGACTTCGCGGGATTTTCACCAAGTGCTCTTCGCACGGGACCTATACTGGCCTCATGTTCTCTCCTACTGCGTCCTCCCGTCTCCTTCGATCTGCTCTTGCTGCAGCTGTGTTGGCTTGCCTTCTGGCCCAGCCGCCTGCGGCACACGCCTGGGGCAATAGCGGCCATCGCATGATCAACCGGCTCGCCGCCAGCGCTCTGCCCCCCGACATGCCCGCATTTTTGCGCTCCCCGGAGGCCGCCGCCGAGATCGAGTACCTGGGCCCCGAGCCGGACCGTTGGCGCTCTCCCGCCGAGCCGGAGCTTAGTGCCGCCCAGGGCCCGGAGCACTTCATTGACATCGAACCGGCCGACGCGCTGGGACCGTTACCGCACCGCCGGCTTGACTTCGAGGCCAGCGTCTTCGCCTCAGGCCAGCGGCCGGAGAAGATCGGCCTGCAGCCCTGGGAGGCCACAGAGGTCTGGGAAAGGCTGAAAGCCGCAATGCGCGAGTATCGCAACCTGGCCACGGCCAAGCAAGATACACGCCCCGTCGAGCAGGCGATCCTCTTTTACGCGGGCTGGCTTGGCCACTACGTTGGCGACGCCTCGCAGCCGCTGCACACGACCATTCAATACAACGGCTGGGTGGGACCGAATCCCAACGGCTACACAACCGGCCAACAAATTCACTTTCAGTTTGAGGGGCCGTTTGTCGACGCCAACATGCACGACCCCGAGGTGCGCTCCAAGATGACTGCGCCGAAGGCCATCGACGGCGACATCTTCGATGCCTACGTGGCTTACATTCGCCATACGAAGACTTACGTGGAAAAAGTCTATCAACTCGACAAGGCGGGCGGGTTTGTGGGCGCCGGAACGGCGGAGTCGCGTGACTTCACCGCCGAACGGCTGGCGGCCGGAGCCAGCATGTTGCGCGACATGATTTACACCGCCTGGCTGGAAAGCGCGAAACCGGTTGCCGATCCATACGCGGCGAAATAACTCGTGTCAGTCTGCGGACTCGGCAGCGGCCACAGCTGGTACGCGGCGTAGCAAAGGAATCAGCAGGACCGTCATCAGCGCTACCGCCGGAATGGCAATCAAGAGCCAACCCAGGAGGGCGCGGCCTGCCAACCCGCCCATCTGCGAAACTGTCGCCGTCAGCGAAGAGTGGAGCAGCGCTCGGGCGTCGAACGATTGCCCTGGCCCGAAAGCATAAATCCGCCCGCCGAGATGCACAAAGGGAACAATCAGCAGCAACTGCAACGGCATGGCCGCATAATTGGCTGCCTGAATCGCGGGCAGATTGAGTCCGAGCATCAGCGCAAGGGCCGCGCACAAAAAGGTGGGAATGCCAACCACCGGAATGCAGCCGATCGCGAAGCCGAGCGCAAGCGTGAGCGCCAGCCGTTGCGGCGAAATGCCTTGCCGCATCCACACGGCAGCCTTGCGCTGCATCGATTTCATCGCGTCTGTGCTCACACTTCCATGGTACCCGCGAAATAGTTTTAGCGGATTACGCAGGAATGAAACATTGGTGAACAACCCAATGCGGCCATCGGGAAATGAAAACGCCTCGGCTGCGGGAATCTCTTGCAAGCCTCAGCCTTCCATCAACTTGCGGATTTTGTCTTCTCATTTTTCCCAGGTTCGACCAGCGCGGCGATTCGCGGCACGAGCCTTGTCAGCAATCCAGCTAGCCGCTGCTCCACTTGGCGGCCAGTCTCGAAGACCTCCTCGTGGCTCAGCGGAGTCGAGCCCAAGCCCGCAGCCAGGTTGGCGACGCAACTCAAGCCCAGCACCTCGATCCCCATGTGACGGGCCACGATCGTCTCCGGCACAGTGGACATGCCGACCAGCGTCGCGCCCATCGTACGGAAGGCGCGAATCTCGGCCGGCGTCTCGAAGCTCGGCCCACTCACAGCTAAATAGACGCCCTCCTCGAGCGTGAATCCTTCTTCGGAGGCCGCGTCTCTCGCCAGCGCCCGCAGCCGCTTCGAGTAGGCCTCAGTCATGTCGAAAAATCGCAAGCCAGCACCGGCATGTACGGCAAAGCGCGGCTCGTTCGGCCCCACGAGAGGATTCCAGCCCATCAGGTTGATGTGGTCGGCGAGCGCCACAAGCTGGCCTTGCTCGTAACCTCCGGCGATGCCCCCGGCTGCGTTGGTCAGCACCACGGCGCGAATCCCCAGCGCACCCAGCACGCGTAGTGGAAAGGTGACCTGCGCCGGCGTGTAGCCCTCGTAAAAGTGCACGCGGCCTTGCATCACCGCTACCGGCGTCCCGCCCAGCACTCCAGCGACAATGCGCCCCGTGTGACCCTCGACGGTCGAGCGGGGAAAGTGCGGAATCTCGGCGTATGGAACGACGATCCGCTCGCTGAGTGAGTCGGCCACTGCACCCATTCCCGAGCCGAGGACGACGCCGGCGTGAGTGTTGAACGGGCCCAGCATGGCCCGCAAAAACGCGGCTGCTTCAGAGACCTGATCGAAATAGTTCATCTTGTTTGTGCCTGCCGGTGTGCTTCGGGCATTCTACAGGGAGAGAAAGAGTGTTGAACAGGCGACAATTGAGTTGGCGAATTCCGATCGACGGAGGTGCTCACGAGATGTGCCGGAATATCAAGATGCTCTTCAACTTCAATCCTCCGGTTACGGAGGAGGAGATCCGCGCGGCGTCGCTGCAATTTGTGCGCAAGGTCAGCGGATTTAACAAGCCCTCGAAGGCCAATGAAGCGGCGTTCCTGGCGGCTGTCGAAGAGATCGCCTCGGCTTCGGCGCGTCTTCTTAATTCACTGGAAACGAATGCGCCGCTCAGGAATCGTGAGGAAGAAGCAGCCAAGGCACGAGCGCGCGGAGCACAGAGATTCCGCGATGCGCGCGAAGCGCAAGGTCTTCCTGATGGAAGGAACGCGGCATGAAAGAGATTGTCGCTGTTATCTTCGGGCTGGGCCTGGGGTGCAACGCGCTGCTCTTCGTGCCGCAGGTGCTGGCCGTCTGGCGCAAGAAGAGCGATGAGGGGATTTCGCTGATTACCTTCGGCGGCTTCAGCGTGCTGCAGGTGGTTGGGATTGTGCATGGGGTTTATCAGCGGGATTTATCGCTGATTTTGGGGATGGCGGCTAGTTTGCTGACTTGCGGGAGTGTGACGGTGTTGACGCTGTATTACAGGGTGAGGCGGAAGCGGACGGTTGGAATTCGTTGAACTTTTCAAGGAGCACTCGACCTAACTCAAAGCTTGGAGCCGAATTACCAGACTGGATGGCCATCGATGGAAACCGGCGAAGGATTCAATGAACTACCCGTTCGTATATCAACCGCGAAACACGAGTCGCCAGAAGTGGTTGGGTCATATCCTACACCTTCAATTCTCTCCTGGCTCACATTGAGAATCCTCAGATCATCCCAACAAAGCCGAGGGCTTTGCCAAACGAGTTGACCACCGCAATAGGCTGTCAACCTTGTGAAATCGGCGAAAACAAGAAGTTGATGCTCTAGTGACACTCGAACGTCGAGCACGGGCGTGACGTCGAGTTTCTCCCAAGTCTCGGGGTCGTCGGCTTTCACAATATACGCTGCGCCGCTCGATATTACACAAACGCGATCTACATCAAATGTGCTGATTACTTTCGAAATAGCTGGAGGAGACTGATAGCCGAAATCGAAAACACCAACCCACGATTCACCGTTCGCTGGCCGCATCCTAAGCCAGACGCCATCATGTTCCGGCCTTGATTCGTTCCGAGGGAAATAAAACACCGGGACACTGCACTTCCCCGTTCCCGGGAATTCAGGAACTTCTTCAATCTCGTACGAATGTGGAAACTCCAGATTTGTTTCGACCAAGCTCTTTCCCTTGTACTAAAAACTTCAGGTGAACGAAGAGACAATCTTATTCAAAAATCTACCCCAAAAACATTCCAGCAATCGACGCGGAGATCAAATTAGCCATCGTCCCGGCTAACATGGCTCGCACGCCTAACCTGGCTAGCTCGTTGCGCCGTTCGGGAATCAGCGCGCCAATGCCGCCGATCTGAATTCCAATCGAACTTAGGTTGGCGAAGCCGCAGAGTGCAAAGGTCGCGATGGTAAAGGAGCGTGGTAACAGAGCAGCCTTTTGTGCTCCGAGATTGATATAGGCGATCACTTCATTGAGGGCCATGCGGGTGCCGAGTAGATTGCCGATGGCTCCGCAGTCATGCCACGGGACGCCGATGAGCCACGCTACGGGCGCGAAGACGAAGCCCAGAATCTGGCCCAGCGAGCCGGGAACCCAGTGCATGTAGGAGAGTGAATGCGTCCATCCCAGCAGGCCGTCGAGCAGCGCTACGAGCGCGAGAAAGCTGATGAGCATGATGGCTACGTTGAAGGCCAACTTGCCGCCGTCGATGGTGCCGCGGGCGATGGCTCCGATGAGGTTCTCTTCCTTGTGCAGTTCGTCTTTGGGCATCACGACGCGGCCCTCGGTAGCGGGCGTATCGGTCTCGGGCACCAGCATTTTCGAAATGAGAATCGTGCCCGGCGAGGTCATGATGACGGCGGCCAGCAGATGTTCGGGCGCGACGCCCTGGGCGATGTACATAGCCATGATGCCGCCGGAGACGTGAGCCATGCCGCTGGTCATGATGGTCATCAGTTCGCTGCGCGTCGCACCGGCCAGGAAGGGCCGAATCGTCAGCGGAGCCTCGGTCTGTCCCATGAAGATCGAGGCCGCCACGTTCATGCTCTCCGCGCCGGAGATGCGCATTGTCTTGAGCATCACCCACGCGAGCGCCCGGATGACGATCTGCATGACTCCGATGTGATAGAGCACCGCGAAGAAGGCCGAGATGAAGATGATGGTGGGTAGCACTTGAAACGCAAAGATGGAGCCCGTCGAGCCGGTAGGAACGCCGAGCGGTCCGAAGAGAACCTTGGTGCCCGCATAGGTGGTGGCCAGCATGGTTTTGACCAGGTTGCCGGCCCACATCAGCGCCTGTTGCCCATAGGTAAAGCGCAGCACGAAGAAGGCGAAGGTCAGTTGCAGTCCGAGTCCCCAGGCGACGGTGCGCCAGCGGATGTGTTTGCGGTCGGTCGAGCCCAGCCAAGCCGCAAGAAGGACGGCCAGAATTCCCAGCACTCCGGTAAATCGATCCAAGAGGAGCTCCTTAGAGATCAGAGATCAGGGGTCAGTGAACCCACCGTTTGACAAGCGCGAAGACGCCGCGTGGGTTGGGCGCCCGAACTTCGCATCCCTCCGCCGATGGGGAGGTAAATAGCGTGAGAATTGCCGATGCCCCTGACCTCTGATCTCTGTTCTCTGGAAACTACCTTACAGCATCGCGCAAGTAGGCTTCGGCGGTTTCGCGAGTGAAGGTGCGGCTGACGAGGGGAACTTGGTCCGGTTGTGTTTTGGAGAAATGGATGGCCTGCAGGAGCAGGGCGATCGGCTCGGCCAGGCGAGCAGCGCTGGTGGCGTAGAGAGTGGCCAGTGGCTGGCCCTTCTCGACGCGTGCGCCACGACGGGCGTGGAACTCGATTCCGGCATGCGGATCGACGGGCTCTCCAGCCTTTTCGCGTCCAGCTCCCAGCCGTTGCACGGCCCAGCCGAGGGCGGTCGTGTCCATCTCGGAGATGAAGCCGCTCTTCGAAGCTTTGAGCACTTGCGTCGCCCCAGGCTTGTGGAAGCTAACCGGGTGGTCGAAGGCTGAAAGATCACCTCCGTGCGCCTCGACCATCGCGAAAAAGACGCGCAGCGCAGAGCCGCCGGCCAGCGCCGATCCGGCGCGCTGGTAACCCGCCTCCGGCGACTCCGCCTGGCCGCCTAGAAAGATCATCCAGCCAGCCAGGATCAGCGACAGCTCGCGCAGATCTTCGCTCTCGGGAGGGCGTTCGCCGCGCAGTAGTTCGACCGCCTCGACCAGTTCGATCCAGTTGCCGGCGCAGCGGCCCAGCGGCTGCGACATATCGGTCAGCAGAGCCACGGTGCGGGTACCGGAGGCCTCGGCGGTGGCCACCATCAGCGCTGCGAGATACTCCGCCTCTTTGCGATCCCGCAGGAATGCACCGGAACCGGTTTTCACGTCCAGGACCAGCGCATCGAGGCCTGCCGCCAACTTCTTGCTCAATATCGAGGCGCAGATCAGTCCGGGATTCTCGACCGTGCCTGTGCGGTCTCTGAGCGCATAGAGGACGCGGTCGGCGGGAACCAGAGCCGGGGTCTGGCTGACGATGGATGCGCTGCAACGGGCCAGAACCGCTTCGAATTCAACGATCGTGAGTGCAGTGCGGTAGCCGGGAATCGACTCCAGTTTATCGAGTGTCCCGCCGGTGTGGCCGAGGGCGCGGCCGCTGATCATGGGCACCGCCAATCCGCAGGCCGCCGCGATGGGCGCGACGAGAAAGCTGGTCTTGTCGCCGACGCCGCCGGTGGAGTGCTTGTCGACGGCGACTTTGCCAAGGCGTGCAGGCGAGAACCTCTCACCGGAATCGCGCATGGCCAGGGTCAGCGCGCGAGTTTCATCGAACGAGAGGCCGCGCAGAAAGGCCGCCATCAGCCACGCGGAGAGCTGCTCGGGCGGAATGGAGCCGTCCGCCGCACCGGAGACGAGAAAGGCAATCTCGCGCGGGTCAAGCGCTCCTCCGTCGCGCTTCTTGCGGATGAGGTCGATGATGTGCAGCGGAGTGGAAGCAGAAGCGGTCATAGCGAGCCTGGCCTCAATAACGTTGAGAGTTGAGATTATCGCAAGGGGCTGCATTCTGCACCCCGGTTCCCACGGTCATGTCGACGATGATGCGCTTTAGTTGCGCCGGATGGATGGCGCCCATCACGATCCCCGACTCGATGTTGGCGCGCAGCATCGGCTCGGCCCCGGCTTCGCCCAGTCGCTGCCGCCAGCGCGTCATGCATGACCACTGCCGCTTCAGCCTCATCTTGCGTTGGACAAGAGTTCCGTTTGCTCCGCCCGCCAGGGTGTGCTAACCTTGATTTCTGTGCCGTAGTACGTGCGCAGTGGTAGTGTGCCCGTACGGACTTGCGGGTCTCCGGAGGGATTTCCGGGTGGGAAGGGCTGGCGTAGCTCAGCTGGTAGAGCATCTGATTTGTAATCAGAGGGTCGGGGGTTCAAATCCCTTCGCCAGCTCCACTTAAGGAATCAGGAACGGGACCTGGTACGGCGGAAAGTTTTCTCCGGCGCCGATATTTAGTGCGTCGGGCCTGTCCTCCGCGGCGATTCCACTTTAGGTGCAGGCTCCAAGTTGCCGGAGGGGCTCCGGACGGGGCCTAATGCGCTGAAGTGGGCTTATGGCGGAGAAAGGTGTTGGGCTGGGCACAGGTGGCCGAGCGGTTAATGGCAGCAGACTGTAAATCTGCCGCTCCTTGGAGCTACGGAGGTTCGAATCCTCCCCTGTGCACCATGATTTGAAGGGCGGTATTTGCGGGGCCGGATTTGAGGAACTTCGATGCAGCCTGGTGAAGGCAAGAACCTCAGGAGTGCCGGTTCGGAGTTGAACCGGAAGTTTTGGGTGGCCCTGGCGTTGTATGGTGTCTTAGCTGTGCTGGCATGGTTTACCTTGGGAGATGGCACAATTCTGATCAAGGGCAGACCGGTTGAGCTGCGGTGGTTTCCGCTGATTGTTCTTGGCGGCATGACGTTGAAGACGGTTTTGGCCCGTCAGGCGGAGAAGATTCGCCGCGGCGGGGAGTAAGGGAGCTCTTAGCTGCTAGCTATTGGCTTTTAGCTTTGATGTCGGCGAACGCGGCACGCGTCGACAAGATTTGAGCTAGGAGCAGGAAGCTAAAAGCTAACGGCTGGTTATTTAAGAGGGCTGATGTAGCTCAGTTGGTAGAGCACTCCCTTGGTAAGGGAGAGGTCACCAGTTCAATCCTGGTCATCAGCTCCAGATTTAGGGATCAGGGAACAGGGATCAGGGATCAGTAAAAGTGCCACACGGAGGAGCAATAGCGGCTTCGATAGGCGCGGAGAAACTGATACCTGACCACTGCCCCCTGACCACTGTTCTTCAGGCGGGAGTAACTCAGTGGTAGAGTCACAGCCTTCCAAGCTGTTGGTCGCGGGTCCGAATCCCGTCTCCCGCTCCAGAGTTGAGCAAACGGTTGGGGCTGATCGAAGCCCGGTGCGAGGCAGGGAATGAAGTTCGAGCAGGCAGCGATCGCCGTCCAGGATCAGCAGGGATACGCCGAGCTTCATGCGCGCATCGACGCGGCCTTTGACGCGCACGACGTGGAAGTTTTCCTCAACCGCGTGGGTAAGTCGAAGCTGCGGATTCGGGACTTCGAGGGAGTTTTAGCGCGAGGGCTGATGGGCAAGGAGAGCGCTGCTGTTTATCAGGCGCTGCCGGTCTCGGACCAGGCTCTGACGCGCGAGCGCTACCTGCAGAAGGTGGAAGCGGTGCCTCAGGAATTGCGGCAGAGATATTTGAAGGTCTACGCCTACTATTGAGGCGGGCAACAGAAGCTTTTGCGCCTTTGTCATTTTTGAAGGCGCGACAGAAACACAAAGTCTAACGGAAGGGACTGAAGGGCAATGGCGAAGGAAAAGTTTGATCGCACGAAGCCGCACGTGAACGTGGGGACGATCGGGCACATCGATCACGGCAAGACGACGTTGACTGCGGCGATCACCAAGGTGTTGCAGAAGCACAACCCGAAGAATGTCTTTCGTTCGTTCGATTCGATCGACAACGCGCCGGAAGAGCGGGAGCGGGGCATCACGATTGCGACGGCGCACGTGGAGTACGAGACGGCCAACCGGCACTATGCGCACGTCGACTGCCCCGGCCACGCCGACTACATCAAGAACATGATTACCGGCGCGGCGCAGATGGACGGAGCGATTCTGGTCGTTGCGGCGACCGACGGCCCGATGCCGCAGACCAAGGAGCATGTGCTGCTGGCTCGCCAGGTGGGCGTGCCCTGCGTGCTGGTTTTTCTGAACAAGTGCGATGCGGTCGAGGACGAAGAACTGATCGAGCTGGTTGAGATGGAAGTGCGCGAGCTCTTGGGCAAGTATCAGTTCCCGGAAGACGCTCCGGTGATTCGCGGCTCGGCGCTGTTGGCCTTGAACGGCGACCCGAAGTGGGAGGCCAAGATCGACGAGTTGATGGCGGCGGTGGACTCGTATGTTCC
>Ga0181526_10000471_pt1 | contig 43172 bp, 28 predicted proteins | sample PEATcosm2014_Bin_35_FD_119750 | JGI IMG/M metagenome (GOLD analysis project Ga0181526, IMG submission 119750) | Peatland microbial communities from MTU Mesocosm Facility, Houghton, MI, USA - PEATcosm2014_Bin06_30_metaG | ecosystem: Environmental > Terrestrial > Soil > Wetlands > Peat | place...
AGTGTGCGACCGGCGACGCGATCGCATAACGTGGCCCACCGACACAGTGGAGGCGCTCTTGCGCGAGGCATACGGAACGGCCCAAGGAATTCTAAAGGTCCACGGCCACGGTGGAGAATATAGGCGTTTTTCCGGCTTCGACGACACGTCGGACCGCGTCCTATTCGCATCGATCACGGGCTTTCTCGGTGACGGCCTCCCACACGCAAGCGTCATCATGCTTCCGGACGGGGAGATGTTCGGTCGCGTGGTTGTAGATGACGGTAAGATTGTCGGCGGCCTTGACTCGATCATGGTCGTGGGCCACGATCTCCGGCTCTGGACGGAATTGCGAAGCTCAGCCGGCGACGAGTTCGCGCGGCGGCATCAGCAAGCTTTTGGAAGGGGAACAACCAGTCTGCTCAAATCACTGTCTATTGCGGTTGTCGGCTGCTCTGGCACCGGCAGCATCGTAGTTGAGCAGCTCGCCAGGCTGGGCGTCGGGCGCCTTCTCCTGGTCGACCCGGATGCAGTGGAGGAGCGGAACCTCAATAGAATTCTCAATTCCGGCAAGGAGGACTCATATTTGCAGCGCCCAAAGATACATGCTCTCGCCTCCGCCATTGCTCGCATGGGCCTGGGACAAGAAGTCGTCCCACTTGCGCTCAATCTGATCACGCGGGAGGCGGTGCGGCGCGTTGCGGAATGCGACGTCGTATTCGGCTGCATGGACGGTGCCGAGGGTCGGCACGTACTGAATCGCTTGGCGACGTTCTACAATCTCCCGTATTTCGACGTAGGGGTGAGGCTGGATGCCGACGGAAAGGGCGGAATCGAAGGAATCAGCGGCGCAGTGCACTACCTGCAGCCGGGTCTCTCCAGCTTGTTGAGCCGGGGTGTCTATACAATGGCCCGCGTCGAGGCGGAGGAAATCCGACGCACCGACCCCGCTCTCTACAGGCGCCAAGTAACAGAGGGCTACCTCCGCGGCGTCGAAGAGGACCGCCCGGCCGTTATCAGCATCAACATGTTTTTTGCTGCTCTGGCGGTGAACGATTTCCTGGCCCGATTGCACCCCTACCGGAACCAGCCGAATTCGGCTTATGCCTACGTCGGCGGCAACCTTTCTGAAATGCAGTTGTTCTCGGAAATGGAAGCTGCGCCATGCACAGTTCTGCAAAGGCATGTTGGACGTGGCGATGCTAAACCACTATTGGAGAGGCCGGTTTTGTCGTGACGAAGCGCTTTCAGATAATATGGGACGCCTTGCCCAGCGTGGTGGAAATACCGGAAGCGGTTCAAAACCGTTTTCAGCGAAGATCTCCCAGAGGATCTCAATCGACGATGTCTGTATGTCCTCGGTGGCACGCATCCCTGGTCAGCGGTCCTGCTTTGCCCCTGCGGCTGCGACGACCGGATTCACCTGAGCCTATTGCGAGATGACTCGCCGCGCTGGAGTCTTCGCGTAGACAACGGCAAACTTCCTAGCCTTTCGCCTTCCGTCTGGCGCACCAAAGGGTGTCGTTCACACTTTTTCTTGCGGCAAGGCCGTATCGATTGGTGCAAAGCGGCCGCGTCACCCACCAAGAGCCGAAGAACCGGGAACTCTGTCGACTGAACGACGTAACGCGACCCAAGCAGAACAACACATCGCGTTATCCTGATGTGTGCCCCCTCGCCCACTCGCCGCGATCGCCGTCATCGCCCTGATCGCCTGCGCAGCTCCCGCCGCCCCGCCCGACACCCACCCCTTCGCCGGCATCCTCCGCGACGAACACCACCAGCCCATCGCTGGCGCAATCGTGCGCCTCCAATCCCCCGCCCATCGTGAAACGGCCACCACCGCCAAGGACGGCGCCTTCACCTTTGCCGTCCTGCCCCCCGCCCAATACACCGTCTCCGTCGAATATCAAGGCGTCACCACCACCTGCCCGCAACCCGTGCAACTCCCGCGCGATATCCCAGCCATCCTCGAACTGTCCGCCACTCACACGCTCTCCCTCATCGACGAAGCTCAGAAGCCCGAAGCCACCGGCGGCCAAAAGCTCTCCGCCAAAGCTGTCTCCGAACTGCCCCTCAACAAGCGCGATTTCAGCCAACTCCTGCTGCTCGCCGCCGGCACCATGACCGACACCAACGGCGCTGCGAACTTCACCCAGCAATTCGCCGTCAACGGCCAGCGCGGCACCGCCGCCGTCTTCGCCATGGACGGCGCGGATTCGAGCGATCCCGAAATGGGCGGCGCCACGTTCACCAACTTCAATGTCGATGCGGTCGAGGAAATCCGCTCCAGCTCCGGTTGGATGCCCGCCGAAATCGGACGCGGCGCGGCCGGCTATACCGACATCGTCACCCGCGCCGGAACCAACGCCATCCACGGCTCCGTCTTCGAGTTCCTGCGCAACGCCGCGCTCGATGCGCGCAACTTCTTCGACCAGCGCTCCATCGCGCAGCCGGAACGTATCCCACCGTTCATCCGCAACGAATTCGGCCTCACCAACGGCGGCCCCGTCGTCATTCCGGGCCTGTACAACGGCCGCGATCGCACTTTCTATTTCGCGGAATACCAGGGTTTCCGCCAGGTGCTCAGCGACACCGAGGTGATCCCCGTGCCCACCGCCGCCGAACGCTCCGGCCTGGATACCACCGCTTATCCGGGCGACACCCTGATCGTTCCCGTAGACCCGCGCATCGCCAAGATTCTGGCCCGCTATCCGCTGCCCAACGATCCCACCGGTCCCTATGCCGCGCGCACTTTCGCCACGTCCTCGAAGGTCACTACCGTTTCCGATCAGTTTTCCCTGCGCGTCGATCACCAGATCTCGGACAAGTCGCGGCTGTTCGGCCGCTTCACCATGGCCGATGTCACCGGTCCCACCACCAACCCCAGCCAGACGGCCCTCGATTCCCAATTCGCCGTGGGTTTTCTCGACCGCCAGCGCAACGCGGCCATCGCTTATACGCGCACGCCCTCACCCACTTTCACCATGGAGTCCGGTATCGGATTTACCCGCACCACGCCTTCCTTCCCCACGTTCGATCGCACGGACCCGGCGCTGACGTTCGGCGACGGCTCGTACGAAGCGTTCGACGCAGCCGCCGGTTCCGTGCTGGGAGCCTACGGCAACTTGTTTCAGATCCGCCAGAGCTTTCAGTGGATCCGCGGAAGGCACACGCTGAAGGCTGGCGGAGAGTTGCGCGGAAACCGCGACACTACTGTGTTCGGGCTCAGTCCCAATGGCGCTTATCAGTTTGGCGGCGGCACGGCCTATGCCACCGTCCCCATCCGCTCGGCCAGCGGGATGCACGACATCGCCATTGGCGATCCGCTGCCCGACGCGCTCACGGGTCTGCTCTCGGCCAGCGCGTTTTCTTACTCACAAGCCGTCGCGCCCCCCATGTTCGCGCAAGGCGCCAGCATCGGCGATTCCGCCATTCATCGCGATGCTTACAACTTCTACTTCCAGGACACCTGGAAGGTGTCGGACCGGGTCACGCTGAATGCCGGCCTGCGCTACGAGATCGAGTCGCGCATCCGCGAGGAAGATAAGCGCACGTCGGCGCCGGTACTCGGCTTGGGTTCGGGTACGGCTCCGGGTTCGGAAGTGCTGATCAACCCCGATCCGGCCTACCAGCTTGATCCGCGAGGCTGGGGTCCGCGCCTGTCGCTCGATTGGCGCGCCGCCGCCAACACCACCGTGCACGCAGGCGGAGCCATCACTACGCTGCTCATCAACCTGTGGCAGGACAATTCGCTGACTGGCAGCACGCCCTTCGTCGTGTACCCGCACGTCACCGCGCTCCCCGGCGAGCCTATCGACTTCGGCATCGACATTACGCCGCAGCAGTTGCCCACCGTCTACACCATCGGCGGAGCGCCCGTCTTCGCTTCGGGCGATTCGAAACAGGTGCCGGGCAATACGCTTATGGACGTGCAGCGCTACGACCGGGATCTCGCGGCGGTCTCGCCCGGCCACCAGATCACACCGCTCAACGTATTGGGCATCTCGCCTGGTTTCCAGAACGGCTACATCGCCACCTGGACCGCCGGCTTCGAGCAGAAGCTGGGCGGCGCCAATTTCAACGCCGGCTACGTCGGTACCGCCGGTATCAAGCTGCCTGCCATGGATTTTCCGAACGGGTTCGCGGGCGCGGACCCGGCCTTCGCCCCGTACACCCAGTTTAATTCCGCCGGCCAGGTTACGGGCGGCTACGGCCTGGTCAACGTGATCACCAACCGTTCCCATTCCTCCTATCACGCTCTGCAGGTATCCGCGCAACGCAACCTGACCGCTTCGGGCCTCGGCTTTCAGGCCAGTTACACGTTCTCGAAATCCATCGACGATGCCAGCGCGGTCGTCGGTGGATTCATCTCCGGGGCCTCGGGAGCCGTGGCGCAAACCGCGCCCGAAGACCCGTTCAACGCCCGCATCGACAAGGCCCCATCTAACTTCGATGTCAAAAATGCGCTGGCGTTCAGCCTCTTCCAGGACTTGCGTGCGGATCGCGTGCCGTTCCTGCGCCCCCTGGGCAAAACGCTCACCGCCGGCTGGCAACTCCTCGGCATCGGCACGTTGCAAAGCGGCTCGCCATTTACCATCTATTCCGGAATCCAGCAAACCGGCGCAGGCTCGCAAGGAACGGACCGGCCCGATCAGATTGGCACGCCGGTCCTCTCCACCAGCCGCACGGTGCGTGAGGACTATTTCGGGCTGGGCGCCAATAACGCTTCGTACTTTTCGATTCCCATCGGCGTGCCCGGCGGAGCCGGTCCGAACAGCGGCGTCTTCGGCACGCTCGGGCGTAACACGTTGCGCGGTCCGGGGCTGCACGACTTCGACTTGGCGTTGATTAAGGATACGCCTCTGCTGGAACGCGCCGGAGCCGCGCGCGCATCGCTGCAATTCCGCGCCGAGTTTTTCAACGTGTTCAACATCGTCAACTTCGGCCTGCCCTCGAACATCGTGCTGGGACCCGGCTTCGGAGAAATCAGCCGCACCGCGAGTAACTCCCGGCAGATCCAATTCTCCCTGAAGCTGATTTACTAAGTGGGGCAGGCTCGCAGCCTGCGGCGGCCTCGCAGGCCGCCACACGCCCGCGCTACATTATTAGGCATGCATCGTAAGCTCATTCTGCTCTGCGCGGCGCTATCCGTTTCGCCAGCCGCCGTCCCGGACGTCGTAAAAGTGGATGCCGGAAGCGTGAAAGGCGCCGTCGCCAATGGCGTAGCCGCGTTCAAGGGTATTCCGTTCGCCGCGCCGCCCGTGGGCGCGCTCCGCTGGAAGCCGCCGCAACCCGCGCCGCATTGGGAAGGCGTTCGCGAAGCTGTGGAGTTCGGCGCGCGCTGCATGCAGGGCAATATCTACAACGACATGGTTTTCCGCGATAAGGGGCCCAGCGAAGACTGCCTCTACCTCAACGTGTGGACGCCCGCCGCCTCCGCCGAGGCGCGCCTGCCGGTAATGGTGTGGATCTATGGCGGCGGCTTCGCGGCCGGCGCCGCCTCCGAGCCGCGTCAGGATGGCGAGAACCTGGCGCGCAAGGGCGTGGTGGTGGTCAGCATGAACTACCGCCTCAACGTATTTGGATTTTTCGCGCACGCCGAGTTGGCCAACGAATCGGGCCACCATTCCGCCGGCAATTACGGTCTCCTCGACCAGTTGGCGGCCCTCGAATGGGTGCACAAAAACATTGCGGGCTTCGGCGGCGATCCCGCCAAGGTGACCATCTTCGGCGAATCCGCAGGCTCGTTCTCCGTCAGCGCGCAGATGGCGTCCCCGCTGGCGCAGGGCCTGTTTCAACGTGCTATCGGCGAAAGCGGCGCTTTTTTCAGTACCGTCCTCAACTTGAAGCCGCTGCCGCGGAGTGAAGAGGCGGATGCGAAATTCGCGGAGTCCATCGGCGCGCATTCGCTCGCGGACCTGCGTGCCAAGCCCGCCGGCGAATTGCTCGACGCCGCCGCCAAGCAGGACGGCATCCGGTTCGCGCCGAATATCGATGGCTATTTCCTGCCACGGAGCGTGCGCGAGATTTACGCGAAGGGCCAACAGAGCCATGTGCCGCTGCTGGCCGGTTGGAACCACGATGAAGGCGGCTATGGGAGCGTCTTCGAGAAAGACGCACCGACCGCCGCAAATTTCGCGGCTTACGCGCACAAGCATTTCGGAGACAAAACCGATGCGTTCCTGAAACTCTACCCGGCAGAAAGCGATGAGCAGGCCAAGCGCTCCGCGCAGGATCTGGCGGGCGACCAGTTCATCGCGTTCTCCACTTGGAAATGGCTCGAGATGCAGGGCCGCACCGGACACTCGGCGCTCTACCGTTATGAGTTCGACGATGCCCCGCCCGGCGATGACTCCCCTCCACGCGGTGCGTATCATTCCGCCGAAATCGAGTTCGTGTTCGGTGCGTTGGCGTCAAAGAACCTTCCCTGGCGGCCGGAAGACAACGCGTTGTCGGACTTAGTGTCTGCCTATTGGTCGAATTTCGCGAAAACGGGCGATCCCAACAGCCCCGGTTTACCGCAATGGCCGACCTACAGCAAGCGGGCAAAGTATCCCGTAATGCACCTGGACGCGACTTCCCACGCGGCGCCCGACGACCATCGCGCGCGTTACGAGTTTCTGGACTCAAGAAGCGCTAAACAATGACCTGCCTCAGACCATTTCTATTCCTGCTCCTGCCCCATGCCGCCCTGGCCCTCGGCCAGCCCCGCTATGTGGAGACCGTTGCGCATCCGGACAGCTTCCCCATCGCGCACGCCAAAGCATGTGCCGCAATCTATGTCGATGCGGCGGACTACCCCGGAGTCATCCGCGCCGCCGCAGATCTGCAAGCGGATATAAACCGTGTCACCGGTTGCACGCCGGCCCTTACTCACGACGCCGCAAGCCTGCCCGCCCGTACCATCGTCATCGGCTCGGACAAGAGCCCCCTCGTTAAGCGGCTGACCGATACGAATGCCATTGCCGGTAAGTGGGAGTCGTTTCTGATCCAAGCTGTACGTGGTAATCTAGTGATCGCGGGAAGCGACAAGCGCGGAACCATCTACGGTATATACGATCTCTCCGAACAGATGGGAGTCTCCCCGTGGTATTGGTGGGCCGACGTTCCCGTGGCCCATAAAGACGCCCTCTTCGTGAAGTCCGGCAGATTCGTCGAAGGCGAACCCGCCGTCAAATACCGCGGCATCTTTCTCAACGACGAGGCGCCATCGTTATCCGGCTGGACGCGCGAGAAATTTGGCGGCTTCAATTCCAAGTTCTATGTCAAGGTCTTCGAGCTTATCCTGCGCTTGAAGGGCAACTATCTCTGGCCCGCCATGTGGGGCAGCGCCTTCAACGAGGACGATCGGCTAAATCCCAAGCTGGCCGACGAGTACGGTATCGTCATGGGGACTTCGCATCACGAGCCCATGCTTCGCGCCCAACAGGAATGGAAACGGCATGGCAAGGGTCCGTGGAATTACGCCACGAATCCCGATGTATTGCGGACTTTTTGGGACGAGGGTATCGAACGCAACAAGGCCTACGAAAGCATCGTCACGCTGGGCATGCGCGGCGACGGCGATATGCCCATGGCGACCACTGGCGGCATCGACGCCAACAAGGCGCTGCTCGAAAAGATCGTCGCCGGCCAGCGCGCCATCCTTGCGAAGCGTATCGGGCCGGACCTGTCGAAGGTACCGCAAGACTGGGCGCTTTATAAGGAAGTGCAGGAGTATTACGATGCGGGCATGCGTGTGCCGGACGATGTGACTCTCCTCTGGTGCGACGACAACTGGGGTAACTTGCGCCGGCTCCCAACCTCCGAGGAACGGAAGCGGGCCGGCGGCGCGGGTATTTATTATCACTTCGACTATGTAGGCGGTCCGCGTAATTATAAGTGGCTGAATACGAACCCTATCGCCAAGGTTTGGGAACAGATGAACCTGGCCTATGAGTACGATGCCAGGCGTATTTGGATCGTGAACGTGGGCGACCTGAAGCCCATGGAATTCCCCATCGAGTATTTCCTGAGCCTGGCCTGGAGCCCGCAACGATGGCCGCACGATAAGATCGCTGAATTCGGCAGGCTATGGGCGGAGCGCGAATTCGGTCCAACGTATGCGGCGGATATCGCGGATATTGTCGCCAAATACACGAAGTACAATGGGCGGCGGAAACCGGAGCTTCTGGAGCCCGGCACGTTCAGTTTGGAGAACTATGGGGAAGCGGACGCCGTGCTGGCCGAGTGGCGTACCCTGACGGAGCGCGCGGAACAAATCTACAAGCGCCTGCCGGATGACGCCAAAGACGCCTTTTTCGAGTTGGTCCTGTTTCCTACTAAGGCGTGCGCCCAGGTGAACGAGCTGTACCTCGCGGCGGCCAAAAACCGGCTTTATGCCAGCCAGGGGAGGGCCAGCGCCAACGATTATGCCGCGCGCGTCCGCGAGCTGTTCCAGGCCGATGCCGATTTATCCGCCACTTATAACCACGCCTTGGCCGATGGCAAGTGGGACCACATGATGGACCAGACTCACATAGGCTACACCGGCTGGCAGCAGCCGGATGTTGACAGCATACCCGCGGTAAGTGAGATCCGGATAGAAGAGGCGGCTAAGATGGGGGTCACGCCGCTCGCGTTACGGTTCGACGCCTTCACTCGGCCACGCCGCCTTATAGAAGTGTTCAATGAAGGCCGCGCGCCTCTTAACTACTCGGCTACCGTCAGCGCGCCCTGGATCGTACTGAGCAAAGCCCAGGGAACCGCGCTCAAAGACGAGCGTTTGTGGGTGACCGTGGATTGGAGCAAGGCGCCCGTGGGAGCCGCCGAAGGCTCGATCACGATCTCAGGCGCGGGCGGCCATCCCGTCACGGTGAAGGTCGCTGCGTTCCGTCCGCGCGAGCTCGCTCCGGACACCTTGCGCGGCTTTGTGGAGGCGGATGGCTACGTATCGATGGAGGCCGCGCACTACACGATGAAGACCGATGCCGGTGCGGTTCATTGGGAGGAGATTAAAGACCTGGGACGGACCTTGTCCTCGATGACCATCCTGCCCTGCGCCGCCGCCAGCGTCACCCCGCCGCGGGAATCTCCTTCGCTCGAGTATCGCATGTATCTGTTCGATCCGCACACGGTTCAGGTTCATACCATCGTTGCGCCAACGCTGAACTTCGTGCCCGGCCGCGGGTTGAGGTTCGCCATCGCGTTTGACGATCAGCCGCCGCAAGTTATCGATGCTCTGGCGCAGAACTCACTCAAGGATTGGGAAGAGTCGGTGAAAGACAACGTCCGCACCGTGACGTCCGCACACTCGGTGGCAGGGTTGGGTTACCACATACTGAGGTATTGGATGGTGGATCCTGGAGTCGTGCTGGAGAAGATCATTGTCGACTTGGGCGGTCTCAAGCCGAGTTACTTGGGACCGCCCGAGAGTTTTCGGAGATAGCCAGGCGGCCTGCGAGGCCGCCGCAGGCTGCGAGCCTGCCCCACTAGGCCGGGTGGGGTTTGCGGCCCCAATCGCCTAACAAGCCCGCGGACAGACTCTTGATCTCGGGTGGCGCCGAAGTCGCCAGCCACGCCAGCGTGCTGACCGTGGCCCAAGGCGTACCGATATTGATGAAGTGATGTTCCGGATCGCCCAGATGATTGGCGGGCGGCGCGAAGTCCGCGTTACGAATCAGGTCGAAGATATACTTGGATGCTACTTTGGGATCCACGTTGCCCGCCTCCACCTGACACATCTTGGCCTCCGCGGCGTTGTACAGTTCGCCGAAGCCTTGGTGCTGGCTGTAGAACAGTCCCATAGGCTCCTCCGCGTCGGGCAGGATGGAATCGTCGTGCGTCTTCTTATAGCGCCGGTAGATACTGGCGAGTTTCAGATCGCCCAACCCCACGCCCAGCGCCCACACCCGGAACCAGGCGTTCCAAAGGTCGAAGTCGCGCCACGAAGTATACGACGCGCTGGCGGTGCGATCGTTGTTGGTGCGATTGATCTCGTGCACGCGCGCGACGTACTCGAAACCACTAGCCGGAAAGTCGTCCTTCTTGAGGGCGGTCAGCAGGCGCGAAGCGAGCGCATTCATGACTTCCATGGACGTCGCCAGGCCGCGCGAGAAGATGGCGTCCAGGAATCCGCTGCCGGTGCCGCCGGCCATAATCGCCCAGCGCTTGCCGACACTCTGCTTGACGGATATCTGCAGGCGGTCGGAGGAAATCCAGGGGCGCGCCGGCTTGGCATCCTTGAACTGCTCGTAGATGCTGGGGAAGCGCGACAGGAACTGGCTCCATTCCCGCTCGGGCGCGATATCGGCCGGCTTGGGGAACTTGCGGATGTCTTGGCTCAACCCCACGCTGACCAGTTTGTTGGTCGAGCCTGGGCGATTGTCGAAGGGAATCACCCACACCCAGCCGCCATCGAAAAGGTGATGGCAGGTGCCCTGGTACCACCGGCGAGGCGCTTTGGGCACGCCGTACGGCAGGTTCAAATCGTCGTATTGTTTGACGTCGACCATGAGCGTGAACAGGCAGCGGGTGTTAGTCTTACAACGGATGGGATCGTCCTTCAGGCCCCACATGCGCGATAGCACGTGGCCGCCGCCGGATGCGTCGGCAACAAAGCGGGCATTAATGGTCTCACCTTTGTCGGTTTCGAGAGTCACGCCATTGCTACCCTCGTCGGCCTTAATAACCCGCGTCATGTATTTAACCGTGGCGCCGTGGTGAATTGCAGTGTAGGTGAGATAAGCGTCGGTATCCTGGCGGAATAAGTGCGCTTCATAGCCTTCGCGGTAAGGCGGAATGACTAACTGAGTAGACTCTTCGGGCCGCTGATGCTGGCCTTCGTGATGCATCAGAAAGCCGAAATTCTTCTTGATGCCGTGTCCCGAGGACACGTATTTGTGAATGGTTTCCCCGGAGTTGAACTCAGTCTTGAACTCCGGGACGTTGAACCGTTCCGCCATGATCTTGATCATGCGGAAGGTGTGCCGCACGGTAGATTCCCCAAGGGCGTAACGCGGATGCGTACCGGCGTCGATAATCACAACCTTGGCTCCGTTACAGGCCAGGATGATTCCCAGCATGCTTCCCTCGAAACCAGCTCCTAGAATCGCAACATCGTATTGTTCGTTCATATAGGTGAGTGCTCTCTTTTTACGGTTGATTTGATACGGACACCACAGATTTCGGCGAACCTCGCCTCCGTGGCTTTGATGCGGCTGGCGGCCACCTGCAGCGTGCGCAGCAGGATCTCAACGCCGAGGTCGCCGTCCTCGCGGCAGGCTTGGGTGAGGTCCGGGCCGGCAATGCGCAACGCGGCCGTCTGCTCCCGTGCGCGCACCTGGAAGACCGTGTCCTGATGGTCGAGCAGGGCGGACCAGCCAAATGCCTGGCCAGGGCCCACCGCCAGAACCGAAACGCTGAAGATGGGCGCGTGCAGCTCTATATTGACGCTGCCGGAGGTGACCAGGTAGAAGTACTGGGACTGTTGGCGGTCGACCAGTACGACCTCGTTCTCCGCGAAGGAGACTTCCGTAGCGAGCGACGCCAGTTTGGCGATATGCCGATCCGCCAGGCCCCGCATAAAGGCGTGATTGCGAAGGGTTTCCTGTAGCGTCAATTGCCCCACCATAGCGTAAGATTCCGCAGACGAAGCCGATTTCCGTGCCGATTTTGCCGCGGTTCCGCTGAGGGAGCAATCGAGGTGCCAGTGAGCGGAAGCGTTTCTGAGCCGCGACCGTAAGGGAGCGGACGGGCCAGCGGACAGGCCGGCCCGTCCTACATCAGAAGCTATACCGCAACGCCAGCATGGCGTGCGAATTGCGCCGGTACTGGCCCAGGAAGTCCGATTCATCCCCGCGGATCAGCGTGAGCGCCGCCGTCGCCCGCCAGTGCGCTCCGAGCGCCTGCGAGTACTCAAGCTTGGCCCACTCGCCCTTGCCGTTCTGCCGGAGCGCGGTTTCCAGCGCCACGCTGCGGTTGGTGTCGATGGTGTAACCCGCGCGGCCCAGAAACGCGCTGGTTAATCCGCGGTCCGGCGCGAAATCGAAGATGGACCGGTGTTCCGTCACCACCTGCCCCGCATATCCTCCGATGAAGAACCATTCGCCGGCCTGCCGCTCCAGTTGCACGACATACAGAGCGTATTCGTCTTCCGTCTTAGTCGTCGATGTGAAATAAGCCGCCTCGGCCTTCACCGTCACTCCTTTTAACGGAATGGCCGCATCGCCGCCATACATACGCATCTGCGGATAGTAGCGCTCGATCTCCACAGCGAGGGGCCTGGTCTCTTGGAAGTTGAACAGCGGCAGGTTATTATGACCGTCATAGAACGAGAGCGAATACTCCGCCACGCTGCCGATATGGTTCCAGCGCGCGCCGAACTGCGAGCCGCCCGGAAATGACGGCGGCAGTTCGCCGAGCGCGATTCCCGCAGGTACGTTGCTCCAGCGCTGGTCGAGCAAAGGGATGCGGCTAGGTGTGAAGAGTGGCACCCACACTAAGTCGATAGTATTCGACTGCCCGCCATAAGTCGCGCGCGCGGCTGTGATCGCCAGGAATTCGCTATCCACCACCGACAGATAGTCCTGCGGCGCAAAACGGTCCGTAGGATTCAGTATGTCGGCCTTGCCCCAGCGGATGAACTGCTTGCCTAATACCACCGTCAGCTTCTTCTTCGCGTAAGTGGCGTTGAGCTGCCGCACTTCGAACGACGGACGCCGGCGTTCGCGATCGTCCCAGGAAAGCTCCCAAGCGCGATCTACCTGCTCGTGCGTATCCGCGCGCGCGTCGATGCCGCCCGCGAACTGCCAGTCCGAATTCAGCTTGTAGAAGGCTTCGTAGCGGAACAGCGCTTCGCCGATCTCCTGCCCGCTGTCGTTCGGCACGGTTTGCGGATAGCCGATGAAGTCCGTTTCGAGGAAACCGCGCTGCGAGAAGCTCTGTGCAAACAGCGCAGCGCTCAGCCCCAGCACCCAGCACCCGGCACCCAGAAACCGCCGTTTCACATCTGCCGCCGCAACGCCTGCACCGTGAAATCGTCGTCCTTCATGGGCACGTTGTAGCGCACGTTTTCCAGCTTCAGGATCGTCCGGCTCTTGCGGCCCAGGTCGGTCATCTCCAATTGTCGCGCCGTCCAGATTCCCTGGACGTTTTGTATGTCCCGCTCCACTAAGCGACGCACCAGCTTGTCTTTCACGTAGTTCTCATACTGCACGGGAACGTAGTTATCCTTGCGAATCCATACGCGCGAGGAAGTGTATTGCGAGCTCTTGCCTTGCTTTGGCTTCGATTCGATGCGCCAGCAGGGCGCGCCGTCGATGGATTCCTCGCCCTGCATACTGAAATCGAACTGGTCGACGTCGCGCTCTTCCAGGTCCTCGAAGCTGAAATCCGTGCCGAAGAAGCGCGTGGAGCGATCCTGCTGTGCGATGCGGCGGTCGCGCCCGATGGCCGGCGTCCACATCCACTGGTCCGACGAGCGATCCGGATGATTCACCACCAGCAGCGCCACGCCTTTCACTTCGGCCGGCTCCGTGAACCGGATGATCGCTTTGCTCGCGCCGTAAGATCCCAGGCGGTCGGATTGCCAGTGCTTCTTTGAGACTTTGTTATTCGCGCCGAAGACCTCCAGCGAGCCTTCGTAGCGCTGGGAATCGGCGCGGCCACGGCGCTGGGATTCGGCGACGATCTGGCGGGCATCGTCGGCGTGCATCGTGCCGGTGAGCGAAAAGAGGCAGGTTAATAGCAAGGCCGCCTGCGAGGCCGCCGCAGGCTGCGAGCCTGCCCCACTAATCTTATTCATACTCTAAGGCCTCCACTAACGAACTGCGCACCGCGCTTTCCGCGGGGAACAGCGCGGAGCCGAAAGCCGCACCTAGAATCACGGGCACCAGCACGGCCACAATGCCGAACGGAAATGTGTAATCGAGCGCTATGCCGGCGAAGTTCTCGCGCGAGACGGTTAACATGTAATACAGATTCACGGCGCCGGCGGCGACTCCCAAAGTCAGCCCGACGATGCCGATAGCCAAGGCTTCCATCCAGATAGTGTGCCGGATCTGGTTCCGCAATGCGCCCACCGCGCGCAGCACGCCGAGCTCGCGCCGCCGGTCAGTAATGGAAACCGTCAGCGTGTTGACGATGCCCAGAATGGCCACCAGCACCGCCACGAACAGTTGTAAGTAGGTCATGCCGAACCATTGGTCGGTCACTTTGAACACGTAACTGCGCACCTCCTTGTTCGAAAGCACGAACAGGCGCCGCTCGTGCGCGAAGCCGTCCAGAATGCTGGCCCGGACATCCGCCGCCTGGGCGCCCGGCTCCAGATATATGCGGAACACATCCACCGAATCGTCTTTCCACAGCTTCCGGTAGAGCTCCCGATCGATGAAGATGGTGCCCAACTGGTTGGAGAAATCCTTCAGGATGCCAACGATCGGCAACCTCAGAACCCCGGACGGCGAGGCGATCTCCAGCGTCTGGCCCAGCTTCAACTTCTCCAATTGCGCCAGGTTGTCGGCGATGATCAGCCCCTTCTGCTCGGCCGTCACGCGATACATGCCGTCGAAGTCTCCGGCAGTGATGCGGCGGTTGCGGGTGCGCCGCGCGATGCTCAACGAATCGATGCCCACCAGCATCACCGGCTTGCCCCGGAAATCGATCCGTACGATCCGGACGGGCTGCACCTCGGCGATTCCTGGAATCCGCCGCAACCCATCCAGCATGCCGTTGGGAAAGTGGAAGATGCGCTGGGAGATGTTTTCCGAAGTAGTGACGAAGAAGTCCGGATTCATGGTGCTGTCCATCCATGCGGCGATCTCCATGTAGCTGGCGCGCGCCATACCGCCCAGCGCGATGACCAGCGCCAGCGACAGCATCAGCGCGGCCACCGTGGCGGACGTGCGCCGCGGCGATTGAATCAGGCTGTCGGCCGCCAGCGCGCCTTCCACCGGCCGCACCCACTTGAGCGGTCCGCGCAACAGCTTCGAGAGATACAACGATAGAGCGGGCGTGAGCAACAGCATGGCCAGCATGGCCAGGAAATAGCCGGTGTAAAAAACCGGCGTGGATCTCCCGAACAGGATGCACCCCGCGGCGATCGCGATGGCCGCCAGAGCCGCCGTTCGCCGTCTGCGGTTTTCTCCCGCCGAGAGCACCTGGTATTGCCCCTTCTGCAAAGCCTTTACCGGATCCACGCGCGCGGCGTTGCGCGCCGGCAGGAAGGCCGCGACCATGCTGGTGACCACGCCCACCGCCGCCGCCGTCACTAACAGCCAGGGCCGCACCAGCATATGGTCCGCGTTTGCCGAAACACCCATCACGCCTTCCATGAATGCGTTCGTGCTGGCCGTCAGCCCTTGCGCCATCAACAGGCCGAAGCCGATGCCCACGGCCGAGCCCACCAGACCCGCCACCGCGCTTTCGCCCAAGAACAGCGAGCGGATCTGGCCGCGCGTCGCGCCCAGCGCGCGCAGGATGCCGATCTCGGCGCGCCGCTGCGTGACCGCGATGGCGAACGAGTTATAGATGATGAATGTGCCGATGAACAGCGCGAACAGGCTGGCGATGTTCATGGTCATGGTATAGACGCCCATCAGCGATTCGAATTGCTGCCCGCGTCCGGATGGCGGCTCCACCTCGAAGCCCGGCCCCAACAGCTTGCGTAGCGAGGCTTGCCCGTGTTCCAGCGTGACGCCGTCCTTAAGGCCAATGTCGATGCGGTCGAAGCGCCGCCCCATGCCGAAGAATTTCTGCGCGGCGTAGATATCCATGATCGCCAGGTTGCCGCCGAATGCCGAGGTCATGCCGCCCGATCGCAGAATGCCGCGTACGGTGAACCGCTTATCGCCTTCCATGGTTTTCATGGCCAGCTTGCCGCCGCTCGCCAGTCCGTTGCGCGCCGCGAAATCGCGCGTCAGGATCAGTGAGTCCGGTTGCGCCAGAAACACCAGCGGATCGTCCATCACGTCTTCGTCGCCGCCTTCCAGGTCGTAATCGCGCAGGCTGCGGTCGCCGGTCATATCCACCGCCAGGATCAGCAGCTTGCCCTGGCCCTTGAAGCCGCTATCGACCACCTGCTCGATCACCGGCGCCGCGGCGCGCACATCCGGGTCGCTCTGCACGCGGTCCAGAACTTCTTCCGCAAAGCCGCCGTCGCCCGCCGAAACTTGAAGCTGCGTCTTGCCCGCGATGCGCTCCACGGTGCGATTGAAGGCTTCCAGCACGCTTTGGTTGGCCGTATACATGCCCACCAGCAGCGCGACACCCAGTACAATGCCGCCGATGGTCAGCACCCAGCGGACCAGGTGCTTGCGCGCGTAAGGCCAACTGATCAGGCGCAGCAGGATCATCGGCGCACGTCTCCCGCTACGCGCCCGTCGCGCAGGGTGACCATGCGCGGGCAACTGCCCGCCACGCCGGCATCGTGCGTGACGATCAGCACCGTGGCGCCCAACCGCTCGTGCAGATCGCGAATCAGCTTCAGGATTTCCGCGCCCGTGTGGCTGTCCAGATTTCCGGTGGGCTCATCGGCCAACAGAATCGGCGGATGAAACGCCAGCGCCCGTGCGATGGCCACGCGCTGCCGCTCGCCGCCGGAAAGCTCGTCGGGCAGATGATCGAGGCGATGGCCAAGCTGCACCAGGTCCAGAAGCTCGCGCGCGCGGGCCGTGGTCTCCCGCATGGGCATGCCTTTTAGGTGTAAGGGCAGCGCGACGTTTTCCATGCAGCTCAGGCTGGGCAACAGATTGAAGAACTGAAAGATGAAGCCGATCTTGTCGCGGCGCAGGCGCGTGAGATCGTCGTCGGAAAGGCTGGCGATGTCCCGCCCATCGATGCGGATTTCGCCCGTACTGGGCCGGTCCAGGCCGCCGATCAAGTTCAGCAGCGTGGATTTGCCGGATCCGGACGGCCCCACAATGGACAGCATCTCACCGCGCGCCACCTGCAGGTCGATCTGTTCCAGGGCTGTCACCTGGCGCTTGCCGTCGAAACTCTTAGAAACAGCGTTAATTGAAATCACCAATCCCCCAAACGACCCGCATCAATCCAGCGTATCAAAGGTGCGATGAGGCGCACGCGCGAAACGAATATACTTGATGGCATGGCGCTGCCCGGCCTTCCCGGAATTGCAGCCTCGCTTGGGCTGTTCGCCATCGTGTGGCTGATTCTCTGGCTGAATACGAAGTCTTCGTCAGTCAACTTCGATCCCGGAGGGGCCGAGGGCGAGTTTGGGAAGGGTCTCCTTCCGATCTACCTCGACATCGCCAAATTGATCCTGGGAATCGCGGCCGGCTCCATCGTCCTGCTGGTCGGCTCCTCGAATCTAGTGCAACAGTCCAGCGGACGCTCGCTGAAATCCTTCGCCTCGCCCATGTTTATGGTGGCCATGAGCATCATCTATGGAGTGTTGTTCATGACGTTCCTGGTGGTGCGTTACGAGCATCATCGGCACAACCCGGCGTCGCATTCCCACACGCGGTTCTAGTATTCGGGGAATCGGGCATTGGGATTCAGCGCGCTAGCTTGCTTCTGTATCGGTTACGCGTGGCTGGTGGTGGATGCGACCAGGTGAGGCGGCGCCGTTTATTTATCGACCCATAATATAACCTATATATGTGAAGCCGCTTCCGATCCAGGTGGACGAGCAGACGCTAACGGCATTGAATCGGCTTGCCACGCCTGGAAAACGCCAGCGCGCGGAGTTTGTGAGGCAAGCGATTCGGACGGCGATCCGTCAAGCGGAGTACGCAGCCATGCGCGAAGCCTACCGCAAACAGCCCGATGCGATCTCGGCCGACGACCGGTCCACGGCTGAGGACTACAAACCGTGAGGCAGTTCGAGATTGGCTGGGCTAACTTGCCCGCGCCCGCGGGCCGGCGCCCGATTCGGGCCATTCCAGTGGAGGTGAAAGTAGGCCGGCGGGAGGGGCTGCCATCATCCTGCGTCGCCAACCTGGATAACGTCCGCACCGTCGCGCGCCAGTGGCTTGATTCCGTGCGGGAACTTTAGCGCCATCGCGGCATGGCGAGCTGAAACGAGCGTTGCGGTATGCGCTTGGTTGGGACGAATCGATCGCCTTGGAATTGGGTACCCTGCATTGACCCCGCTTGGCTCCAGGTCCTTCTCCAAACCGCGCCGAACGCCGTGAGAGCCTACCGGTCCACTCCCCCTCCTCGCCCCTGTGTGGCACGGCGCTTTCACCTAACACCGTGTCCGCTGACTTACACAGCATGCGGCCTTGACCGCGCGAAAGGGTAGTCGGGACCCCGCTGGATAACCGGTCCGCGGGCTGTGTAGCCCACCCTTCATCGTTGGCCGTTCACGCGATCGGCGAAGCTGCTGCCGGTGTACATTCTCACCACTTTGCCGTTTTCTTCCACAAAACGCACGATTTCTCCCACTGGGCCGCCGCCCGTGGCCGCTTCCATACGAAACTGTCCATTGCCGATCGGCTCCAGGCGAGTGGGGTGCTCCGGGTATGGGGCCGACGCATTGAAAGTCACGAAGCGACGATTCATCTCGACCACTTCCACTTCGCCACCGGCCGGGCTGCGGTAAGTCCCGGCGAAACGGCTCCACGACGAGTCCCACGCGACCACCGGAGCAGGCACGTGAGACGCTTTGGCCACCGCCTCACCCACCGACTGCATCAAGTGCAGCGCTAAGTCGCTGGGATTGGAGTCGTCGGCATTGGTCAAAACGATCACCCCGACCTTGGGCTCCATTTGCATGTAGGTCTGGGTCTTGTAGCCGAAGTAAGAACCACCGTGGCCCACGTAGATCTTCTCTCCCTCGCGGAGGACGGCGAAGCCGATGGCATTACCGCCTTGCCAGTTATTGTCGAGCACGCGAACGCGATGCATCTGCCTGAGCGCGCCAGCCGACAGGATCTGGCTGCCGCCAACTTTGCCTTGACGGAATTGGAGGGATACAAACTTTGCCATATCCTCCACATTCGAAGTAATGCCCGTCGCGGGGGCCATCGCGCGGGCGTCCACGAACGGCATTTTCGCGCGTGTGCCGTCGGGCATTCGCACGCCGTAGCCCGTGGCCAGGCCTTCCACGTCGCGATCCACGCTCGAAGCCGTCATTCCCAATGGATTGAAGATATGGTTCCAGACGTAAGCCGCCCATTGCTCTCCGGAGACGGCTTCCACTACCATTCCCGCGATGGTATATCCCAGATTCGAATATTTCCAGCGAATCTCCGGCGAGAACGGCGATTGATGAGTCTTGACGAATTCCCGTACGCCTTCGGCGTCGGGGAAACTCAGTTCGGACCAGTGCGGACCAGCCTCGCGCGGCAAGCCCGCGCTGTGGGTGAGCAGCTCTTCGATCGTAATGGCGGGGTCGTCGGCGCTGGCCGGGCCAATGTGGAACCAGGGAAGGTAGGTCGAAACGGCATCGTCGAGGTGGATCTTGCCGGCATCTCGCAACTGCATGATCGCGGTCGCCGTGAAGAGCTTGCTGTGCGATGCCATGCGGAACTTCGTGGCGGGCGTCATAGGGAGCTTCTTGTCCACGTCGGCAAATCCGAATCCTTGCGCCCAAACAAGCTGTTGGTCGCAAACAACGCCGACAGCCAGTCCGGGGAGGTTCCGATAGGCGAGCTGTCCGCGAATCCAACTCGCGAACAAACGCTCCGCGCCGTGCACATCGGGGTCGTCCGTCAGTGCCCCTGGACAACAGAGGGGGAAGGCGAGGATCAGTACAAAACCGAGGTGTCGGCGCATCATTCCAGCGATGCTAGCACATGCACCGGCGATTTCGTCGAGTCAACGCCAATCGTCGATCGCGTAGGCATCCCCCCGATTGAATCCTTCCGCATGGGGACGTTGCATGGCGACACCCTGCAGGGCCACACGGTATCCGCGGGCGCGCATGCGCCGGTAGGCGTTTTCGCGAGCCAGGTTTACGCCGGCCTCCACCGTCGCTCCGCGCGAGACTGCAAATGCCTCGCAAGCGCCCAGCAATTTGTCGAAACGGCCACTCGCGCCGGCGCCGCCGCGGGCCGCGCCGAACTTGACGTAACAGGTCTTCTCGCCGCCTTCGGATCCGGGTCCGTGCAGGCACACCGCGAAAGCGTCCAGGACGCCGCGGGTGTAAGTCAACACTACATCGCCGGTGCGCTGCGCCAGCGCGGCCCGGATTTCAGCGCTGAGATCGAGTCCCTTGTCGATTTTGTGAGTGAGCTTGGCGCATGCCTGGATGGCCTGTTCGCGCTGGCTCTTGGCGAGGGCCGATAGCAGCGCCGGCAGCGGGCCGGCCTCCGGCGTGCGCGTCATAATAGCCGTGAGATAGCGCGGCCAGTAGCCGAACTTCTGGTACAAGCCGACGTGCTTCGGACTTTGCGCGAAGGTGAACAGTCCGGTGTGCCGGAGACCCCATTTGTCGAAGAGTTCCATGGTGGCTTCGAGCAGCCGCTGCGCCACGCCGCGGTCCCAATATTCCGGCAGCACGGTCAAGGGTCCGAAAAATCCGAACGATCCCCAGCGCGTGGCTACGTTCGATCCGATCAGGCGGCCGGCTTCGCGCGCCGCGATCACTGCGGCGTGGGCAGAGCGCCATCGCGGCGCGATTAAATCGCGGCCGGCCATGAAATCCGGCGGATTGGGCAATCCCAGGAACGTTCCGAACGCCAGCCGGAAGATGCGGTCCGCCTCTTCCAGTTCAGTCTGTTTGAGCGGGCCCACTTTGATGGGTTGACTCGCCGGCATTATGTTAATCCCCCTCTCCACTCATTCCTCCAAATTCTTCTGCAATGCGCGTACGAAGGCGGTGAGCGCCTGGCGGTCCGCCCGCTCCCACTTCACCACGACGAAGCATCTGCCCTTATCGAAGACCACGGTATTCGGGGCGGATCTCCAATGTTGCGTCATCTCGAATGCCGTACCGGAGACCTTTGCCTCATACAAGTCTATTGTCAGTTTGCCGGAACGCTCGTAGCCCGCTTCGAAAGCGCGGAGGATGGTAGGCTTGGGTGGCTTGATATCGCGCAGCGCCGTCCTTTGCCAACCCGCTACGCTCGCGGGCAGGAGACGTTCGCGGTCGCGGGGAGGCTGGCCGCACGCGCTCAATCCGAGCGCGAGAACGATCCAATGGCGGCGTGTCATCTGCTACAGATTCTTGCACAACGCGGCGGGAATCCGCTGGATGCTACCATCTCTTAGGATGACCGCTTAGGATGGCGAAGTTCAAACTCGCAAAAAGCAAGTCGAAGCGCCGCGCCACTCCGCAGGGCGGCCTTCCGTGTGTGATCCTGATAGGCTCGGGCTTCGTTCTGGTGCTTTTCTTTATCTACTTCGTGATGAAATATGCGTACTGATGGCCGCGCGACCGGCCAGATGCGTCCGGTCGAAATCACCTCCGGATTTCTGCAAACGGCGGAAGGCTCCGCGCTGATCACGGTGGGCAACACGCGCGTGCTGTGCGCGGCCACCGTGGAGGATTCCGTGCCGCAGTTCTTGCGCGGAAGCGGCAAGGGATGGGTGACCGCGGAGTACTCCATGCTGCCGCGCGCCACCACGAAGCGCACGCCGCGGGAAGTGAACAAGGGCCGTCCTTCCGGCCGCACGCACGAAATCCAGCGTTTGATCGGCCGCTCGTTGCGCGCCGTGGTGGACCAGGCGCTGTTGGGCGAGCGCACGGTAACTCTGGATTGCGACGTGGTACAGGCCGACGGAGGCACCCGCACGGCCTCCGTCACGGGAGCCTTCGTGGCGCTGGCGCTGGCGCTGCAACAGTGCGTGAAGTATGGCATGATCAAGCGCTTCCCGTTGATCGATTATGTGGCCGCCACCAGCGTGGGCATCCTCGGCGGCGAGACGATGCTGGACCTGTGTTACGAAGAAGACTCGCAGGCAGCGGTCGACATGAACGTGGTGATGACCGGGGCGGGCCGCTTCGTAGAGGTGCAGGCCACCGCCGAGCGCCACGCTTTCGACGACGAGCAGATGGCGCGCATGCTGGCGCTGGCGCGGGGCGGCATCGCCGAGCTGGTAGAGATCCAGAAGCGCGTGGTCCGCATCGCGTGACCGTTTATTGCGCGACGGGCAATCCCGGTAAGCTGCGCGAGTTCCGGCTGGCGGCGGAGCTGGGGGGCATAAGTGTGGAGACGGTGCCCGGTCTGGCGGGCATGGTGCCGGTCGAGGAGACCGGCGCGACTTTCGAAGCCAACGCCATCCTGAAGGCGGAGTATTACGGGCGGCGCGCGCCGGGGCCGCTGTTCGCCGACGATTCCGGCTTGGAGGCGGACACGCTGGGCGGCGCGCCGGGAATCTACTCGGCGCGGTTCGCAGGTCCCGATGCCAGCGACGACGCCAACAACCAACTGCTGATCGAGAGAATGCGCGGCGTGCGCGACCGCTCCGCGCGATTCGTGTGCGTGATTGCGCTGGTGCATGGAGGGCGCCTCGTGGAGACGTTTCGCGGGGCCGTCGAAGGCCAGATCCTGGAGGAGCCGCGCGGGCCTAATGGCTTCGGCTACGACCCATTATTCTACTACCCGCCGTTCGGCTGCTCGTTCGGCGAGGTTGCGCCGGAGCGGAAGCTGACGGTGAGCCATCGCGGCGCGGCTCTACGCGCGCTGTTCCGGCACCTGTCCGGGTGCGTCTGATAGAATCAAGGCACCGGGACACTTACCTGTGGACTCCTCCCCACTGATCGACTCATACGGCCGCATTCACACCAATTTGCGGATCAGTGTCACGGACCGCTGTAACGTCCGCTGCTTTTACTGCATGCCGGAAGAGGGCGTGAAATTCGTTCCGCGCGACGAGATCCTGCGGTTCGAAGAGATCGAGCGCTTTGCGCGTATCGCGGCGGGGCTGGGGATCGACAAACTGCGCGTGACGGGCGGCGAACCCCTGGTGCGAAAGGATCTGCCGGTGCTGATCCGGCGCCTGGCCGCCATCCCTGGAATAACCGATCTGGCTCTGACCACCAACGGCGTGATGCTGGCGGAGATGGCCGAACCTTTATACGAGGCGGGGCTGCGGCGGCTCAACGTGCATCTGGATACGCTTGACCGCCGGCGCTTCCGGCAGATCTCCCGCCGCGACGAACTGGACCAGGTGTTGGAGGGCATCGCCGTGGCGAAGAAGGTGGGATTTGGGCCCATCAAGCTGAATGCGGTGGCGGTGAAGAACCTGGTGGAGGCGGACATCGTGCCTCTGGCGCGCTTCGGCCGCGAGAATGGGTTCGAGGTGCGGTTTATCGAATTCATGCCGCTCGACGCGCAGGATCTTTGGGATCGCGGCAAGGTGCTCGCGGCCGCCGACATCATCGAAACGCTGTCGCGGGAGATCGCGCCGCTGGTGCCCATCCCGGATGCGGATCCGCGCGCGCCGGCTCTGGAGTACCAATTCGCGGACGGTGTCGGGAGGGTGGGATTCATTGCCTCTGTCAGCCGGCCGTTCTGTTTGAATTGCAATCGGCTGCGGCTTACGGCGGATGGCAAGCTGCGGTATTGCCTGTTTGCGATCGAGGAAGACGATGTGAAGGGGATGCTGCGCGGCGGGGCTCCCGACGAGGAGATTGCAGCGCTGATCCGGCGGAACGTGGCGGGCAAGTGGGAAGGGCACGAGATCAATACGTCGCGGTTTGTGGCGCCGCCGCGGCCGATGTATGCGATTGGTGGATAGTGGGGCGGGACTCCAGTCCTGCGCGGGTCCTCCAGGACCCGCTCTTAATTAACCGGACTCACGCAGGCCGACGTGGACGTCGGCCCGCAGGACTGGAGTCCTGCCCCACAATCGCTACTGGACCGCCATGGTCACCTGATTCGAACCGGCGCCGCCCACACTGAGCGATACCGGAATCGCGTTGCCCGTGGGAGCGTTCGCAGGCACTAACACGTTCACCTGATACAGACCAACAAAGCCGGGCGCTAACCCGGCGAATGTGGCCTTCACCGACGCACCGCCAATCGTGACGGTTACGGTATTGGTGGTCTGCGCCAGCGGGCTTACCGGCGCGGGCGCGCCAGTGGCGGGTTGATTCGTTACCGGCCCAAGCCCAGTGGCGAAGATATTCACGTAGTCGACGCCTCGCTTAGCCGGGTTGCCGGGGACGGCCAGCCCAGTGGTGCCGTTGATCAGAATCCCCGGATAAAGACCGGGTGAAAACGGCGCGAGAGGCACGCTGACGGTGTTGCCGCTGAGATCGTCGGTGACGATGGTCAATTGCGCCTGAGTTTGTCCAGCCAGTTCCCAGGGGATTTGCGCGTCCACCTGCAGTGGGAATGCGTGGATCAGCGGCACTGGCACGCCTGCCAACGTGAGCGCCGTCGTGCCGAGCGCGGTGGGAAGCGGCACGCCGGACGCCGTTTGGTTCGCGTCCGAAAGGCCGGTGCCGAAGATCGACACCAGGCTGCCGGGCGCCACCGGAGTGTTGGCGGCGAAAGTGGCGTTGTTCACCGTGCCGCCGGTGTTCAGACTGGGCGGCGCGAACGCCAGCCGGCGCTGCGCCATAGCCAGGTTGGTGGTGCGCACCGGTCCGACCAGGTCGTACTTGGGACGGTCGGCGACATCCACCATTCCGAACGCATAGTCCTCGCCTTGCACCAGGGCCAGATCGGTTTCACCCAGGAAGCCGCGGCCGGATACCGGCTCGTCGCGATACTCAAACCAGGCCACGCCCACGCACCAGGGGTTGCGGGCGGCCGCCTGAAGGTCGGTCTGATATTGCGCGCCCGCATCGGCATCGTCGCTGGCGCTGACCAGAGGGTAGGCTTCATAGCCGCGCAACAGACTGTAGCTTGGCGGGAACGAGAATTCGCCGGTAAAGATCGGTTTACCGGTGGATTGCGCCAGACCGCGCAGCAGGCTGTCTTCAAACACCGGCGAGTAATAGTCGTAGCCGATCACGTCCACATGCGCGGCCTGGAGTTGCCAGTCGGTGGCATTCACCCACCAGCCGGGGACGATCCAGAAGCCGAAGAACAGGTGATTCGGGTCGATGGTCTTCACCGTTTGATGGATGAACCCGTAATATCGATCCGCATAATATTCGCGCAGCGTTTCGATATCCGCGGCGGGAGGCGTGGGCGTCGCGTTGTAGAGATCCGCGACGCTGGCCGCGGTCACGCCCCATGCGGTGGCCATGGCGGCCACGCTGTTGCCGTAAATGGCGCTCAGCGCGTCGTTCACCAGCGCTTGTTTCGCGGGCACCGCGCTACCCAGCGAGAGGATGCCGGTAACTTCGGCTGGGGTAACGATCTCGTCGTATTCGTTGCCGTACGACCAGCCCAGCAGCGACGAACTGTTCACGCTACCTTGCATCTGCTGGAGCAGAGAGGCTTGAAATTGCGCCTGCACATTCGGATCGAAGATGTCCGGATGGAGCACCAGGATTGGCACATTGTAGCCTTCGAGCACGGGAAGAATAGGCAGGCTGCCGGTATTGTTGGACCATTTGCCGAAGCCCGAAAATCCCCAGGCCTGCATGCGCTGGACGGTCAGATTCGTGGCGGTAGTCTGCCAGGTATCGTTGCCGTATTTGCGTATCATGTTCCAGGTATCGAACGAGACGCTGGCGAAGCCGGTATTGCCCCAATCGCCGGAACTCCATGCGGGGGTGTACGGCGCGGTCTGCGGCGGCAGCGCGGCGAATTCCCATTCCCGGCCGGTAGTGGGGGTATTGTTGCCGGTTATCAGCGGGCCTGTGTCCAGACCGATGTAGAAGCATGGATTGCCTGTCGGCGAGATCAGCCACCAGACGCTGTTGTGCTGGACGACGTGGAAGAAGCCCGTGGCGGTGTCCTGCCAGCCGGCGTTGAGCACGCCACCCCAGGCGTCGTAACCGGTGGGCACTCCCCAGCCGGCCAGCATGGTCTGCTCTTCGGCGGCGGCGGATTGCAAGTCGGCGTCCGTCTGAATTTTCCCCGTGAAGGTCGAATAGATACTTTGGCCGTAGGTGTCGACATAGGGCGCGTAGGACTGGGGATTGGCCGAGATCGTGGCGAGGCTGAATACGGCGGTGATAGTTAGCGAGTCGCCGGCGGAGTATTGGAATGGGACGCTTTGCGAGAGGGAGCCCGGGGCGAGCAACATGAGTGGTACAGGCCGCTGGATCGCAGGGAACGTCTCCGATACCGTGGCGCCGCCGCTCGATTCCGCTGCCAGAGAGCCCTGAGTGACCAGATAATCGCCGGCGCCGGCCGCCCAGGAAGGCACGGAATTGGTCAACAGGTTCTGGTTCGGCAGGCCCGAGAAGCCGCTGGCGATGTGGCCCAGCAGTTGCCCATCCAGGTACAGTTCGAAGTATGCGGGCGTGATGACGGCTTGCGCTGTGTAATTGTGATTGAGCACCCAGGCTGGATTGGAGACGATGAACTGCCATTGGGAACCATCGGCGACTCCCGCCGCGACGATCATATTCTGCAACTGGCAATACGTGGACGACGCTGCGGGAGTGTTCTCTAGGTCCATGTAAAACCCGGTGTTGGCGCTCCAGTTGGACTGGTCGGATAGCGTGAAACGGCAATCGGTGGCCAGGGCAGCTAGGGGGAACAGGATTGCGGCGGTTGCGGTAAGCGCCCGCGTGTGGAGCATACTTAAAGCGTAGTACGATGCGGCGGGCTTCGCTCGAAGTCCGGACGCACATTACGATACAATCGCACCTGAAAGCCCAAGGGAGGCAATGTATGGACAGAAGGTCGTTTCTGACGACTGCCGCTACGGCGTTTACGATTATCCGGCCGGAGTTGGTGCGCGGCGCGGGCAACGAGAAGCTGAAGGCCGGGCTGGTCGGCTGCGGCGGGCGCGGCACCGAGGCGGCGCAGCAGTTTTTGCACGGCAATGAAAACGTGGAACTTGTGGCGATGGGCGACATCTTCGAAGACCGCCTGGAAAAGTCGTTGGGCGAGATTCGCGATTCCAAATACACAGGTGTGGCCGATAAGGTGAAGATCGATCCGGACCACCACTTCATCGGCTTCGACGCATACAAGAAAGTGCTGGCATCGGACATCGACGTAGTGCTGCTGGCGACGCCTCCGGGATACCGGCCGGAGCATTTCGTGGCGGCGGTAGAGGCCAAGAAGCACATCTTCGCGGAGAAGCCGTTCGGCACCGATCCGGTGGGCGTGCGCAAAGTGATGGCGGCGTCGAAGAAAGCGGAGGAACTGAAGCTGACGGTGATGTCGGGCGCGCAGCGCCGGCACCACGACGGTTACGTGGAGACCTGGAAGAAGGTACGCGACGGCGCCCTCGGCGACATTGTAGCGGCTTATGGCTATTGGATCGGGACGCCGGTGATTCAGCAGAAGGAGCGCGATCCGAAGTGGTCCGATCTGGTGTTTCAGCATCGCGCGTGGTACTCGTTCGTGTGGATCTGCGGCGACCAGATCGTGGAGCAGCACCTGCATAATATCGATGTGATCAACTGGTTCATGGGCACGCACCCGGTGAAGGTGTTCGCTTCGGGCGGCGCGGCGTGGCGGCCGCGCACGGAAATTTACGGGAACATTTACGATCATATCGATGCGGACTTCACTTATGCCAACGGCGTGCATCTGTCGAGCCACTGCCGCCAGTTCCGGAAGCCCACTTATCAGGACGTATCCGAGTTAATTGTCGGCACGCGGGGCCGTACCAATTGCAAAGACCTGGGACCGAAGCCTGCCGAGGACCCCTACGTTCAGGAGCATATCGCTTTAGTGAAGAGCATCCGCGGTCAAGGTCCATATATCAACGATGGCATGGCGGTGGCGGAGAGCACCATGACTTGTATCATGGCGCGAGAGTCGGCTTACTCGGGGCAGGCGATTACCTGGGACGAGACGATGGCTTCTACTCTGGACCTGCAGCCGAAGGCGTTTGACTACGATATGAAGCTGGATGTCGCGCCGCTGCCGGTGCCCGGAGAGTATAAGTTCGTGTGACTCCGGATTTGAGAGGTGCGGGGCTAAAGCCCCGCGCGGGATAAATCCCGCCCCCATGCCTTTGCCCTTCACTCGAGAACTCGGACCTCGGGGTAAAGCGGCGACGAAATATTGAGCCGCGTAACAGTGGCCCCCTTCAGATACGCGTCGAAGAAGCTGTGCACGCAATAAGCGGTGACGGCAAGCTGGCGGCGTCCGTCGATACCGACGAGGCCCAGCACACGTAGGGTCCGCAGCACGATATGGCTCTTCAACAAAGCCCCGTCGTCACTGAAGAGGAAATGGTTCGCGCCACGGATTTCAACGCGCAGCCGTCCATCCGGAGGCAGCCGATCGTAAATCGACTGGATATTGGCCAGCACCTGACGCGTCTCCGGATCGGAGGAATGGATTTGGCCGCTCAGGACGAACATGAACGGCTGATGGAGGCCTTCCCGCACGACGCTGCCGAACGGAGCGCCGTCCAAGTCGATGCCCGCCTTGCACCTGGTATCTTCGTGGCAAAATTGCGCGGCTTGCGCCCCACCGAAGGAGTGGCCGAACACGCCCACGCGCGACATGTCGAGCCGTCCCGTGAACTTGCCGGACGGGTCCGACGCGTTCAACCGCGCCAACCGGTCGAGCGCGAAGGCAATGTCGGCGGTCCACGCGGCCAATACTTTGTTCATGCAGCGGTCTTGCTGTGCCAGCGGCTGTTCCCCACAGAGTTCGGGATTATTCTCAGGCGTCCTCTCGACCACCCGGCCGTCGGGGAAAACAACGACATTGGTGCGGTAAGGGGCATCGAAGCCCACGACCACGTAGCCGTGACTGGCCAGATCCTCGGCGAGCGTCGAGTAGTTCCACACCTCGGCGGAAGCGCCCGTTCTCATGATCGCGACAGGATAGGACGGCTGCCGCCGCGACACATCGGCGTCGGGAATGCTGTGCGTGTGGACCCGCGACAGATCTCGCGTCAGGAATTTGGTATTCAGAGAGCCGCGATCGCGTTCCACCGCCGCGCGTAACCGGGCGGGCAGGTACTCGCCGGTCGGAGCCGGCTGCCCGCCTGCCGCCGGATACCAGATCCGGACCACGAGCCCGCGCTTGGTTCCCGGAACCGGCGCCAACGTGTCCGATGCGGCATCGGCCCAAGCATAGGCCGCGCGGCCGACGGCGAACGGCCCGGTGGGCGCCGGGAGAGTAACCTCGGTCCGGTGCTCCAGCCAGAGCGATGCCAACAACGCTGCAACTCCGAGAATGCCCGCCATCGCCAATGCGGCGAAGCCTTTGAATATCCGGCGGGCCAGGCGTTTTCGATCCATAGGGCGCAGAAGTACTTTATACTATAAATTACTTGTGATCGATTGTCAACGAGTCGCCCAACGTGGGGCAGGCGTCTACGCCTGCGGCGGGTCTCCGGACCCGCCCCCAGCCGCTAACTTAGCTACGCCCGCGTGGCAAGGTCAGGAGTCCAGCAAGCCCGCCGCGCGCAGCACGCGGCGCACCTTTTTCGGCGAGATCGAAAGACGTGCGGCCACGCGCGAGATCTTGCGCTCCTCCCGCTCCCAGACCTTGGGAATGATGATGTGCGCGAAATCCTCCGTAATCTGCTGGAAGGTCTTGTCGCCGATCAGCCCCTGCGACCACTCGCGCAGCACCGTATCGACGGGGCCGCGGCGCAGAATGCGGGCCTTCAGGTCTTGCAGGTCGTCCCAGATATAGTCCGGCCCCTGCGGCTTCAGCAGCGCGGCCGCCGCATCGCAGCACTGGCGGGCGGCTTCCACGTTGTCGAAGAATTCGTTGGCGAAGCTCATGCCCTGGCATACGTAGGCGCGCGCCAGCAGGCGGCGGTTCTGTGTGTGTTTGGCGAAGTCCACTGCGTCGCGGGCGAAATCGTGCGCCAGTTGCGCGTGCTGGTTGGCGCCGGCAGCCTCTTCGATTTGCTCGTCGAATTGGGAGTTCTCCACGATCGATTGCAGGATACGGGCGCGCGCCATCAGGATGTAATCCGCCTTGGGCTCGGCGAGCCGGAAGGCTTGCGCGGCTTCCGATCCGGCGCTGTCCAGTTCGCCCGAATCCAGGCACAGGAAGCCGCGCAGGATGTGCACCGCGCCCATGCCACGGTGATTGCCCTGGGCCTGGTAAATCGCTCCGGCCGCTTCCAGTTGCGCGAGCGCTTTCTCGCGCAACTGCCCAAACTGCTTACGGGCGTTGGCGATATCCGTTGCGGCGGTTGGCGGGCCGCCGCCTGAGGCTTTGCGGCTGGCCGCGGCGGCGTCCATTTTTTTGCGCAGTTGCAACCGCATGAGGCGCTCGGCGGAAGCCATGTTCACCAGTGAGCGCGCCAGGTTGGGATGCCGCGGATTGCGCCGGGCATACTCTTCCATGGCTTTCTCGAAGTACTCCAAGGCGCGCTCGTAACGCGCCTCGCGGCGCGCGATTCTGCCGTAAGCGGACTGAATGTTGCCGCGATTCACGTAGTCGTCGGTTTGGCTCAGAGCGGCTTCGGCCTCCTGCAGCGTGCGCGCCGCCTCCTGCAGCTTTCCCTTCTGAAAAGCCAGCCAGCTTTCGAGCACTTGCATGACCGCGGCCATCTTGGCGTAGCCCAGTTCTTGCGCCAATTCGCGCGCCCTCACGGTGAAGCTGAGGGCGTCGTCGTAGCGGCCCTGGCTGCGCAGGCAGCGCCCGATCCAGAAATTCGAAATGGCCAGCATCTCGCGGTCGCGCACTTCCTCTTCGACCGACTCGACGAACGCGAAGTGTTGGATGGCCTGATCGAAATTCTCCTCGGTCATGGCCACCAGGCCTTCGGCCATGCGCAGGTGCAGGTAATCGAGCAAGGGGAGGGCGGCGCGGGAATTCTTGGGGAAGCGCGGTAGCAGGCGTTTGATGAGTTGTGGGCCTTCAAAACCGATATCCACCCACTGCGCCAGGTATCCTAACAGGACGCCGGCGCTTTTGTGCGTAGGGGCGAGGGATCCGATCAGGCCGCGGTTGGCTTCCAGGCATCGCATGCCGCTATCGAGGCGGCGGTGGGCGATGTCTTCCCGAAGCTGACGGAGGAGCTCACCGTAGTCGGCGGCATCTGCCATCGATTAAAGTATGCGCGGTAGGGAGGCGGATGTCCAGGGGGGCGGGTGTTTCACCGCAAAGCAAGGGCCATTCCGGGGCGCTGGCCGTCGCGACGCTGTGCCATAAGCAGCTATGAGATCCGTCCTCCGGCGGGGCGGTAGGAATGTACAGGCGCCTGCCGGGTTTGAGGTTCGTGTTATAAACTCGTAAAGGATTCCTGTAAATGGCGAACCAAGGAGCGGACCGGCGCGCGATATTGGAGATGCTTGCCAAAGCCGCGGCCGCCAGCCAGTTTCCCGGCTTCGCCCGGTGGGCGTTTGGCCAACAGCATGAGCACGCGGCGAGCGCGGCGCCGCCGGCCCGCGCGGCGAATTATCAACCCTCCTATTTTTCGGCGCCGGAATACCAGGCGATTGACATTCTAACGGGCATGATCATTCCGGCGGACGAAAGCCCCGGCGCGCAAGAAGCGGGCGTCGGCGAGTTCATCGACTTCCTGGCCGCGCATGGCGAAAGAGAGGTTCGGCAGCCGATGCGCGATGGCCTGAAGTGGCTCGATGCGACGGCGACAAAAAGCTATGGCGCCGGATTTGCCAGTCTCGCGCCCGAACAGCGGATCGAAATTCTGAAGAGAGTCGCGTATCGGGATCGCGCGGCGCCAGGCGATAGGGAGGGGCAGAGGTTTTTCCGCCTGATCCGGCGCTACACGGTGATGGGCTATTACACGAGCCGGATCGGACTCGCCGAGCTGGATTATCCCGGGTTGCGATTCTATACCGAGTCTCCCGCTTGTCCGCACATTGGCGATCCGGAACACCGGCGCCTGCCGCCGCCAAGAGGTTAGCTGGGGTGCTTCTACCGGCTCAGATGGGCCTCCGGCGGGGCCGGATGGAACGTGCGCAATCAACGCGAGTATTACCGAGCCGCGACCGTCAGGGAGCGGTTTCCCCAAAACTGTTGAGCACCCGTTTAGCTGGCGATTGGCCGTGGCCATTTGTAAAATTGCTTCAAGCTTGATGCGCCTCGCCATTCGACCCTGGTCCGCGCCACTCAGCGGAATTTCTATTGGCGCGAGACGCGAAACATCGCGAGTCCCTCCTTGCAAGAACGTGAAGTGTCGCTCACATGTTAAGATCACCGGCAGTCTGGCAAACATCGGCAAGGGCCGGGGATCGGCGTGTGCCGAGTGCGGCTGCGCATGGTTTGCGGGCATCTGAGAACGCATGCCAAACCGGATCTACGACGTAATCGTGATCGGGACGGGCGCGGGTGGCGGCATGGCCATTCACACCTTGTGCCAGGCCGGCGCGCAGGTGTGCGCACTGAACGCGAGCCGCCGGTTACACCCGAGCAAAGATTTTCGCAACCATCGAAAACCCTATGATATGCCGTTCCGCGGGTTTGGCGATCCAGCCAAGCGCGATCGGTGGATCGGCTATATGGACAACGAATACACTGAGGGCATTTGGGAGCACGAAATCGTCTTCACACAGGCGCCCGGCACAGAATGGACCTGGCGGCGCTGCTTCGCGGTGGGCGGCAAGACCAATTTTTGGGGCCGGTCGTCGGCGCGTTTCGGCGATATCGATTTCCGCGCCGCCAGCCGCGACGGCTATGACGTGGATTGGCCCGTCACTTACGAAGAGATAGCGCCTTACTACAGCCGTGTAGAGCGCATGATCGGTGTGGCCAGCACCGTGCAAAATCGTCCCAGCAACCCGGATGGCGAGTATCTGCCGCCGATGAACTTCCGCTGCATCGACCGCATTCTCGAGAGCGGGTCGCGCAAGGTTGGCATTCCATATCTGCCGGACCGCATCGCGCAACTGACGGTGCCGCATGCCGGGCATCCCGCCTGCCACTACTGCGCGAATTGCACGGAAGGCTGCGATGTGGGCGCGTTTTTTTCCACGCCGTGGTTCTTTCTGCCGGCCGCGGAAAAGAGCGGCAACCTCGATTTGCGCACCGATGCGCTTTGCAAGAATATCCTGGTGGATGAGAACGGCCGGGCGAAGGGCGTGGCCTACATCGATCGGAACACTCAAGAAGAAGTAGAGGTGTATGGCAAAGCGGTGGTCCTGGCGGCCTCGTGCGTCGAATCCGCCCGTATTGTTTTGAATTCAAAGTCGCGCCATTGGCCGGATGGCATCGCTAACTCGAGTGGGCAGGCCGGCCGCAACCTCTGCGACCATCTTTACGGCACAACGGCGCGGGGCTACTTTCCGCAGTTGCTCGGGCAGCCGAGTTTTCCCGATAACGTCTCATCGAGTACGGTGGCCTGGATGCCGCGCTGGCAGAACCTGGACAACCCGCGGCAGGAGAAGTTCATTCGCGGCTACTCGGTTTATCCGGACGGCGGCTGCGGCGAGTTTCCCTGGTATTTCGACCAGATAGAGGGCTTCGGCCGCGACTACAAGCGCCAGATCAAGCGGCGCTATCCTACTCCGGTCAGTTTCTATATTCAGGCTCCCACGCAGCGCAGCGACGCAAACTATGTGGATATCGATCCGGAGGTAAGGGACGCATACGGCATCCCGGCCGCGCGGCTACACTTTGAGTGGGACAAGAATACTCTGCTGATGTGGGAGCACGGCAAGCATTCCTGCGAGGAACTACTGCGGGCGAGCGGGGCGGAATATCTGGGCTCGGCGCCGGAGCCCGACATGCCCGGAACCAGTCTGCATGAGACTGGAACTCTGCGCATGGGAAACGACCCGAAGCGCTTTGTGACGAATCGTTTCGGGCAGACGCACGACGTTCCCAACTTATACGCGTGCGATGCGAGTGTGTTTCCGAACTGCACGGACAAGACCACCACGATTTCGATCCTCGCGTTCACGCAGCGTACCGCGGAGTACGTGGTAGAAAATCTAAAGAAGAGTTAGGCGTTCTCGGCGGGATATTCAGCCCGCGGAGCCGATTCCTATGTGCGCGGCGAAGAACTCGACCGGCTTTGGGAGAGCCGCGCGATGTTTCTGCAACAGCGCGGCCCAATATGAGATCCGGTTTTGAGTGCCTGGCGCCGATTGGTCGCAGCCACTGAGATACTCCAGGTAAAGGAGCGCCGCCGTATCTGCCTGCGCATCCCGCGACGCGTCGATCAACTGGTCCACCCATTTGCAGTGCTCAACGCACTGTATGGTGTTTTCACGCATCGGCTCGAACGCGTGCGGAGCCAGTAGTTCGCATGCGGCGAGGTCGCCGGCGCGGAGCGCGATAGCGAAGGAGCACAGTGCCGCGGCGCCGTCGACCTCCGCGTCGGTGGCGGGGATCGAATTCTGCCGGGCTAATTCCCGAGCTTGCCGGCGAATACCGGCAGTGCTGCTGGACGCGGCAATCGTGAGCGTCGCGGGCTCGGAGCGTCTCAGCCCGCAGTTGGTGCGCGATCGTGGCCGCCGCCCCGCTGATTGTCACGCGACCCGACCGGATCGGATCGATGCTGGCTTCGCACTGGTAGGGTGGTCCTCCGGACCGCGCCAGACGCGTCGTCCCCTACGGGACTCGTTCACCAGCCAAGATCTTATGGACAAACTGAACGGCCATCGATCCTTCGCCCACGGCCGAGGCGACCCGCTTCACGCTTCCGGCCCGGATATCGCCAACCGCGAAAATGCCGGGAACGCTGGCTTCGAGAAGATAAGGTGGGCGGCTTTCCGGCCAGTCGAGTCCCAGGTCGGCCCCTGTCTTAATGAACTTGTTTTCGTCCAGCGCCAGGCATCCCTGCAGCCACGCCGTGTTGGGATTGGCCCCCGTCATCAGGAAAACGTGCTGGATCTCATGCATCTCACTGGCGCCTGTCTTGGCATTCCGCCAGCGAACACGCTCCAGGTGCGTGCCGCCTTCGAGCGCCTCGATCTCGGTCCAGGGCAGGAGGGCAATTTCCCGGCGCGCTTCGATCCTGGCGATCAGATATCGTGACATGGTGTCGGCCAGCCCGGATCCGCGAACCAGAAGGTAGACTTGCTTGGCGCGTCCCGAAAGGAACAGCGCCGCTTGCCCCGCCGAGTTCCCTCCGCCCACGATGGCGACCTCCGCATTGCCGCAGAGTTGCGCCTCCACCGAGGTTGCGCCATAGTAAATCCCGGCGCCTTCGAACTGGGCGACGTTGGGCAGATCCAGCTTTCGATATTGGGCTCCAGCCGCCACGATCACGCTCCAGCCCCGCACCGATCCTCCGTCGTCCAGTTCGATCGTGTAGGGCGGACGGACGCATTTGATGCTAAGGGCGGCGCGTGCGATCGCAATCTGCGCGCCGAACTTTTCCGCTTGGATAAAGGCACGGTTCGCCAGGTCCTGCCCCGAAATACCCATCGGGAATCCGAGATAGTTTTCGATGAGGGAACTCGCGCCGGCTTGTCCTCCAGGAGCAGTGCTTTCGAGGACGAGCACTTTCAATCCCTCGGACGCGCCATAAACCGCGGCCGCCAGTCCACTCGGCCCCGCGCCGACCACAATCAGGTCGTATACATCGCCTTCGTCGATTCCGGTATTCAATCCGAAGTAATCGGCTGCTGCGACGTTACTGGGATTGCGAAGCACCAGATGCCCGCCGCAGATTAGGACCGGGATATCGGCCACGCGAATCTCGAATTGGTCGAGCACGGCTTGCACGCCGGGATCGGTCTCCACATCGATGTACGTGTGCGGATGGCCGTTCCGCGTGAGGAACGCCCGGAGACGCAGCGTATCGCTGGAATGGCTGGATCCAACTAGTACCGCCTCGCCAACGGAATGCGCAATCAGATACACGCGCCGCAGGAGGAACGCACGCAGGAATATCTCCCCGAGTTCGGCATCGGTCTGCATGATCCGCCGCAGGTTTTGTCGGCCGATTTCGAGCACCTCGCTGGATTCCTGCGCGCGGCAGCGCACCAGACTCCTGCGGCCGGAGAGAAGGGTGATCTCGCCGGTGAACTCTCCGCGAACCAGCACACGGAGTACGGACTCGCCTCCGTCCGCGACGCCATCGATCTCGACTCGGCCGGAGAACACCACAAAAACACCGTGGTCCGCATCTCCCTGATCGAAGAGAACTTCGCCTGGTGCGGCCCGACGCTGGTTGCCGAATGGCGCAAGGCGCGCAATCTGCGCATCGTCTAGCTTCGGGAACATCGCGTGAAGTTGTTCGGGAGTTTCCATCGTTTCCCTTCCAGCATGACTCCACTTCTATGAGACCACAACCTCGCCCAGAGCTACTCCTCCAACGCGCTTTCCGATGCGCTTTTCGGACGCCGGCGGGGAAGCGTAGGCCGCGCCAAGCCATCGCGTGCGCCGCGGCCCAGAGCGACGCAGCCCGCAGCCCAGGAGCAGAGCTGGCGTTTCGCGCGCGATGCCGGCAGCGACGGGATGGGTGAGGATTAGGTATCGAAGGCCAAGGCCGTCTTGTGCCGCGCGGGCGCACGCGCTGGAAGAGTATGCCATTAGGCCGCGCGCGAGACGCCGCGCGCGAGACGCCGCGAGCGCCTGCGGCGGTCCGGCGCCCCTTCCGCGACGCGCCCCCGGCCACCGCCACTCGACGTGGCCCATCGGCCCAGTTCCGGGCGCCAGCAGCGTGGTCGTCCCTCGCCGCGACCGCTACCGTGCGGATCGGCGACCGAACCGGCGACGAGACGGCGTTCGAGGGCAGTGCCTTTCATCTCGCCGCGAGGGCGCCCGCCGCGGCGGTGACCAAGCCCGCGCGAATGGCTCTTAGGCGTGCGCTCGCCGGCGCACGGATTTTAGGGTCGTGGAAGGTCCGCGCAGAGGATTCCTGGCCGCCGCATCCGGGCGGCGTTGTACAATAATGCGCATGATATTGCGTTTTCGCCCCGCGCTTCTTTGCAGTGCGCTGCTGGTCTGTTGGCGGATACCGATTCCGGCGCAGAATCCAGGGCCAACTGCAAACATGCAGACATTGACGGCCGATACGCCGCGGACTACGCCGGGCGGCGTGCCATTCACCGTTCCGGCCGGGTGGTCCGTGGGAGGCGACTCATCCTCGGTATCGATCCTGGCGCCGGAAGCGGATACTCACGTCGTGATTTTCGATGAGCAGGCGCCAGACGCGGCGTCGGCCGTGGCACAGGCGTGGGCCAAATACCGCCCGGGTTTCAACAGGCCGCTGAAGACCGCCGTGGCGGTGCCGGATCGGGATGGATGGAAAGACGGAAAGCAGTTTATTTACGAGACGTCGCCGAACGAGCGTCTGGTGGTGGTGGCGGCAGCGTTGCACGCGGGCGATCTGTGGACTGTCGTGTTGTTGGACGCGTCTGAACCCACGTTGGGAAAGCGCGGGGCGCAGATCAGCCGCATCGTGGGGAGCCTGCGGCCGAAGGGATATGCGCGCGAATCATTTGCCGGACGGAAGGCGCTGCCGCTCACCCCCGAGCGCATCCAGGAACTGCGCAGCTTCGTCGAGGCATCGATGAAGAAGTTGGACGTGCCGGGCGCGGGGCTGGCGCTGATCGATCGGGGCAAGGTAGTTTACGAGGGCGGCATCGGGGTCAAGGAGCTGGGCAAACCGGAGCCCGTGGACGCGAACACGCTCTTCATGGCGGCATCGAACACCAAAGGCATGACGACATTGCTGCTGGCCAAGTTGGTGGATGCCAAGAAGCTGCAATGGAACGAACACGTGACGGAAGTTTATCCGGACTTCAAGCTGGGCGACGCGAAGACCACCAGCGAGGTGGAGATTAAGCACCTGATCTGCGCTTGCACCGGCATGCCGCGACAAGATTTGGAGTGGCTCTTCGAATACAAGAAATTCAATCCGGCGTCGACCTTCGCGCTGCTGAGTGGAATGCAGCCGACCAGTAAGTTCGGCGAGGTGTTTCAGTACAGCAATCTGATGGCTTCGGCGGCAGGCTACATCGGGGCGCACATTTACGATTCTTCCGGGGAACTCGGCGCGGCCTACGATCGGGCGATGGAGAAGCAGATCTTTGAACCGCTGGGCATGCGGAGCACGACGTTCGACATGGCGAAGGCGCAACGCGGCAACTTCGCCGGCCCGCATTCCGACGACGTGGACGGGCGCACGCTGCTGGTGAAAATGGAGCAGAACTACTCCGTGGTCCCCTTCCGTCCGGCGGGCGGCGTGTGGACTTCGGCGCATGACATGACGCGGTATGCGCTGCTGGAGCTGGGGCTGGGCAAACTGCCGGACGGCAGGCAATTCGTCTCGGAGGAGAACCTGCTCATGCGCCGCAAGCCGCAGATCTCGACCGGAGAAGATCAGGCGTACGGCATGGGATTATCGACCAACGATCACTGGGGCGTTCCGATTGTCCACCACGGCGGAAGTCTGTTTGGATACAAGAGCGATTGGCTCATCCTGCCGGATTCCGGGATCGGCGCGGTGTTGCTGCTGAATTCCGACAACGGCGGCATGCTGTTGGGGCCGTTCATGCGGCGCATCCTGGAGGTGGCGTTCGACGGGAAGCCGGAAGCGGTGGCTGCGGTGGACGCGGCGGCGGCCAATTACCGTACCGTAGTGGCCAAGGAGCGGGCCAGGTTGACGTTGCCGGCCAGCGCGGATGAAGTGGCGAAGTTAGCCGGTCACTATACCAATGCGGCCTTGGGCAACATCGCAGTCAAGCGATCCGGCGATAAGACCGTGTTTGCGTGGGACGGCGGCGAGAGCCAGATGGCCACGCGGAAGAACGACGACGGCACGATTTCGTTCGTGACGGCCGATCCACCGTTGAGCGGGCTCGAGTTTGTAAATGCCGAACGGGCGGGGAAGCGATGCTTGATTCTGCGCGATGCGCAGCACGAGTACGTGTTTACCGAGGCGAGTTAGGCGCTTTTCCTTGTAGACCCGGCCCATGCCGCCTTCGCCGATTCGCGAAGCGGAATAGAGGCCGATATCACGACTTATCAGGCAGCTAATTACCAGAAAGGAAACGGGACTAACCCACGGCGTACAACTTTTGGATACGTTCTGAAAAAAATCGGGAGAGTTTTGCGCATTATCTGTTTGAGGAAAGATTCACATGAATATGGCAAGAAAGAACGGACAGATAGTGCTGGCACTGCTGGCGACGGCAGCGGCAGCGTGGGCGCAAACGGCTCAACTGACGACACTCTACACTTTCACCGGAGGCTCCGATGGCGGAGCGCCGGAAACCAGCCTGAGCATAGGCAAGGGCGGCGTACTGTATGGCTCGACCTATGGCGGAGGGAGTTTCGACCACGGGGTGGTATTCCAGGTGGCGCCGCCCGCAACCCCCGGGAATCCGTGGACGGAAGAGGCGATCTATAACATCAAAGGGTCGGGAGTGGAGGACTATCACGCAAGCGGCCCCCTGGCTATCGGCGGTCATGGGGTTCTCTACGGCGCAGAGATTCTGACGGGCGACGATGGAAAAGTGGGCAGCGGCGAATTGTACTCGCTGACACCGCCAGCGGGTGCGGGCGAGGCATGGACCTACAAGGAGGTCTACGATTTTGGCGAAGCCGGATACGGCCCGGCTACCATCCTGATGGGAGCCGGCGGAGTTTTCTACGGCTCGACCGGTGTGGACGAGGCCGACGGGCTGGGTACGATTTTCTCAATCAAGCCACCGGCGGCGGCTGGAGACAGTTGGGCGGAAAGTGCACTCTATCAATTCCCCGTCGGGTCGGACGGCACGGTTTCGCCACAGATAGTGGTTGGCAGCGGCGGCGTGATCTTTGGAACGCTCGCGGGAAGCAGTACAAGCGGCGGCGTGGTCTTCTCGTTGACGCCGCCAAACTCCCCGGGAAGCGCATGGACCGAGAAGCCGATTTACACGTTCAGCTTCGACTCGGGAGACGCCGCCGATCCAGGTCCTTTGACGCTAGGCGGGGATGGGACGCTATACGGGGTGACGGCAATGGGAGGACCGGGCGCGGGGTGCACCGGCGGATGCGCTACCGTCTTCTCGCTGACACCGCCGTCGTCGCCCGGAGAAAGCTGGACCGAGACGGTGCTGTACAGCTTCAGTGGCCCGGAGGCCGGCGTTTACCCTAACAGCGTGTTGGTGGGACCGGGCGGGGTACTCTACGGTACGGGTACGACTTTCGGCGGTCCGGCGCCGTATGGGATGGTATATTCGCTGACTCCGCAGGCGTCGCCAGGAGCGCCCTGGACCTTCGCGACACTGTATACATTCAGTGACGACAGCAACGGCGCCTACCCCAATGCATTGACGGTGGGGGCGGACGGAGTGCTCTATGGAACCACTGCGGGCGGCACCGTAGCGACCTCCGGGACGGTATTCGCGCTGAGGCCATAGCGGAGTTTTGGGAGGGCCGGGCTTCGCTGGCCGGCCCTGCGCCGGCGATGAAGGTTCCGGAAGCCGCGGAAGCGTTTGCGCGTAATGATACGGCCGACGGGACGCGGCAAGATAGACTTGGAGAACTCGTCGGGCCAAAGGACCCTATGCGCGGACGGCACTGTGTCCGAGAGCATCGTGCTTGTCGCGGGCAACACTGGCCGCAACAGTACCAACAACGAACTGGAAGAGTGGTTTGAGAGTTTTCCATCGAGGTGCCGGACGGCCGCATACGCCCGAGGCGTTTACCGTTGCCCTAATGAGCGCGCGGGAGCGCGCTGGGAGGTAACGCTTCGCGGCCTGGTCACCTGCGGTAAAATCCATTCTATCCGAGGAGAAACAAAACAATGATTCGTTGGACCCCATTGCTCTTGCTCTGCGCTTGCACGCTTTCGGCACAAACGAAAAAGATCCTCGTTGCAGGAGGAGATGAAGACTTGGTCCGGGAGCTGCAAAAAGTTTCGACGAAGGCGCACATTATGCCAGTCACGGATAGCAACGTTTTGCAGGAAATCGGCGATGCGGATGCATTTATAGGCCGCATCACGCCGGCAGAGGTGCGAGCGGGCAAGCGACTGAAATGGGTACAGGTGATGAGCGCAGGCGTCGAGGACGTGCTGTTCATGTCCGGCGGCACCGATTTGCGCGACAGCAACATCGTGCTGACCAACAACAAGATCGTACAGGGCCCCGAGATTGCCGACCACGCGATGGCGATGCTGTTGGTGCTCTCGCGTGAGTTGCGGAGGTATATCGCCGCCGATCGACAGGAGCATTGGGATGGCAGCCGCTTTGGCGGCATCGAACTCAATGGGAAGACAGCGGTGGTGATTGGCCTTGGTGGCATTGGGATGCAAATCGCGACGCGGGCCTGGGCTTTCGGCATGACCGTGATCGCGGTGGACCCCGAAGATAAGCCTTTCTCGCCATTCGTGAAACGAGTTGTCAAGCCGGACCAGTTGGATGAGGTAGTCCCGCTAGCCGACGTGGTGTTCATCTCGGCGCCGCATACCGAGAAAAGCCATAAGATGATGGGTGCCCGCGAGTTCGAGCTTATGAAGCCGAAGTCGTACTTCATTGCGGTGAGCCGCGGTGGCATCTACGACATGGGCGGCCTGGTGAAGGCGCTCGACAGTAAGCGCCTTGCCGGTGCGGGGGTGGACGTCACCGATCCGGAGCCGCTGCCAATGGGACACCCGCTGTGGAAGTTCAATAACGTGGTGATTACACCGCACATCGCAGGTCGGTCGGATCGCGATTATGAGCGAATGGTCGGCACTCTCATGGAGAATATCCAGCGGTTTGTGGATGGAAGTCCGCTGGTCAACGTGGTCGATAAACAGAAAGGGTATTGAAGGGTTGCCGCTCTCACCTCTTACGTTCGGGCTGCGGTGAGAGCCATCGCCCATGTCTGCTACGTGGGGTGGAAAGCGAAGGCCTGAATCCGCGCAGCAGCCGATAGATTCCGCTACCGATATCAAGGGGCAACGCCCACTCGCAACTTTCAGACACCACCCGCGCGGCCGTCGCCGTGGTTTCGTGATAGCGTAGAGAGATTGTGAAACCTTGGCTCATCACGTGCGCGTTTTCGGCTGCTGCGCTTTGCGCGCAAGACCAGGCTCCCACCCTCAACGACGCTGAAAAGAAATTTCAGGCGACGATGGAAAACGTGACATTGGTCGGCTACTACACGTTCGGCGACAGCGCCGACCTCAAGGCTGACCAGTACCGAGTCGAGCACATCACGAAGGTCAAAGAGGACACGTGGAATTTTGAAGCCCGCTTCAAAATGGGTCAGCGCGATATGAAAGTGACGCTACCGATTCCCGTGAAGTTCGCGGGGGATACTCCAGTGATTTCCCTCACCAACTACAGCGTGATGGGGATGGGGTCCTTCAGCGCTCGCATCGTGTTCTACGACGGCGCTTATGCCGGCACATGGGCCGCCAGCGCCGATCATAGGGGTGTGATGTTCGGGAAAATCGTTAAGGGCGCCACCACCGGCGCGAACGATGCCAGCGGCCCGCTCCGCGGCACTCCAACTCCGTCTCAGCACTGATCGGTCTCGCCGATGAGTTTGCTTCTTGGCCACCGGGGCGGGCAGACGGAGCGATTGCGCTCGATCCGCCGTTGCAGGCAGTGGTGCTGTTTGGCGGATACCAGGCAACCTATGTGCAATCGCTGAACGACACCTGGTTATGGAATGGAACCGCCTGGACGGAAGCCGAGCCGCTGAAGTCGCCGTTTGCCGCGGTACAGTTCGGCGATGGACTACGAACCGAACCACGGGCTGCCGATGGTTTCCGGCGGACACAGAGCGCTACTGTCGCTAGGTGTTTCCTCGTCGACCCCGTTTTGGGGCTTTAGCCTGGACCTCTGCCGAGGCGAACTGCCGGTTCCGCGTTCCAGGCATTCGATAGTTCGACATCACAGTGCCGCCATAGGAGTTTCGGAAACCTTTTCTCTCAAGCAGATATGGGCGTGGGGCCAAGTTGGCGCGCTGCTTGCGATACTAGGGGATGACAGATGCCTAAAGTAAGAACCGTAAATAAAGGGGGTGCTCAATGAAATGCAAAAGGATGGCGATGATTGCGGTGATCACGGGAGTGCTCGCCGTCATGGGCGTCTGGGCCATGGCCGCACAGGACAAGTACAGGGTGAAAGTGCCGAATGGGCTCGCGTTCTCTGAGTTCAAGGGATATGAAGACTGGCAGGCTGTCGGCCCGAGTCAGACCGACGCCCAAAACGTGATGAGACTCATCCTTGCGAATCCCGTGATGATCGACGCATACAAGGAAGGTGTTCCCGGCAGTGGCAAGCCCTTCCCCGAGGGCTCCAAGATTGCGAAGATTGAGTGGAGACCGAAAAAGTTAACCGATCCCCCTTTTTCCGCGACCATCCCAGACACGGTGCCTGGCGACCTGACTGTGGTCGAGTTCATCGAGAAGGACAGCAAGAGATTCTCGGACACGCACGGATGGGGATATGCCAT